>Ga0207117_1001_pt1 | contig 115884 bp, 81 predicted proteins | sample Alteio_BWMinHeat_45_FD_153502 | JGI IMG/M metagenome (GOLD analysis project Ga0207117, IMG submission 153502) | Enriched cells from forest soil in Barre Woods Harvard Forest LTER site, Petersham, Massachusetts, United States -... | ecosystem: Environmental > Terrestrial > Soil > Temperate forest >...
AACTCAATGGGCTGACGAGCGATCGGATCGTCGTCGGCAAACAACTCAAGCTGCCTTCGCCATGAAAAATTCGATCGGCATTTTTGATTCGGGTGTAGGTGGTTTGACTGTCCTGAAAGAACTCTTGTTAAAATTGCCAAATGAACACTTCATCTACTTTGGCGATACCGCAAGGCTCCCCTATGGAGACAAAAGTCCCGAAACAATCATTAATTATTCTGTAGAAAATGCGAATTTCCTGTTGCAAAAGGGAATTAAGCTTCTCGTCGTCGCTTGCAATACAGCCTCTGCACATGCTCTAAAAGCACTCACCAAAACTGTTCCTATTCCGATCATCGGTGCTATTGAACCAGGGGCTGAGTGGGCTGTCAAAACTTCGACAAATAAACGGATTGCGATCCTAGGAACCCGCGGAACAATTTCTTCTCGTGCGTACGAGGAAGCGATATTGTCAAAATGCCCTTCGGCCTATGTGCTGCCAATTGCGTGCCCACTTTTAGTCCCTCTCATCGAAGAGAACATGCTCGACCATCCTGCTACAAAACTGATCTTAAGCGATTATTTACGGCCCATACAGGAACAAAAGATCGACACAATTCTATTAGGGTGCACCCACTACCCCCTTTTAGCGCCTCTGATACGCACTTTGGTTGGCGATGCGATCCGCGTCATCGACTGTGCAGCACCCTGTGCACAAAAAGTGCAAACCGTTCTGCAAGCTCAAAAAATCGAAGCGAATCACCAAAAATCGGTCTGCCAATTTTTCGTTTCAGACGATGCGCACAAATTTGAGCGGATCGGACAAAAGTTCCTGGAAAGGGATTTCAGCGCAGAAGTAAGGGGTGGTAGGGACCTTATGAAGCAGTTGCAAAAATAACAATAAAATACTTTATCTCTAATTTCGAAGATCCTACATTGATATGCCGCCCCTTTAGGGCTCAACTTTTGGGTACGTATTTACCCAGGCCTCCGTTCGCTAGCGCTCACTCCGACCTGGGCTATGCTAGGCCGACCCTTCGGGCCTAACAAACGATTAATTTGTTCTGGAACTAATTTTGTTGCTGAGGCCCAACGGGCCGGAATCTCATAGCCCAGGTCGTAGCGAAGCGGAGGCCTGGGTTAGACATACAGTCAAAAGATGAGCCCTGAATGGGCGGCATATCTCTACAGCATCAAGGCATCTTGGTAATCGAGTCGCTAAGGTCCCTGGTCCTGTCTAGTAGAAGCCTTTGTTGGCTTGAGCGAGGGCCACCAAGGGCGCTGCTGGCTCGAAGCGTTTTCCTGCGGTTCTTTCGAGCCCTCTTAGCTTTTCTACCATGGCTTTTGTGCCTAGGGTGTCTCCATAACGCAAAAGACCGCCGCGGAAAGGAGGGAAACCTGTGGCCATCACGGTTGCCATATCGAGATAGGCAGGGGAGGAGACGATTTTTTCATCGAGGCAGCGTGAAGCTTCATTGATCATAAGCAGGAAGACGCGAGAGCGCATCTCCTCTTCAGTAAAAGAGCGCGTTTTTATGTTCAGCTGCTTTCTCAACTGTTCCACCTCGCCATTGATGCGGCGCTGTTTGCCCTGATAGGTGTAAAAACCTTTTCCCGATTTTTTTCCATAGAGTTTCTTTTCATAGAGCGCTGTGAGCAATTTGGGAACACTCATCCGTTCTCCATACGCCTTGTAGAAGCTTTGAGACACTTTGTACAACACGTCAATCCCCACTTCGTCGCTCAATTCAAGAATCCCCATCGGCATGCCAAAGTTGAGCATCATCTTTTCAAGCGCTTCAAACTCTGCTCCCTCTTCGTACATGCGGTAGATCTCACACACGCCTGGAGTCGTCAATCGATTGACGAGAAATCCGGTGCAGTCTCCAACGACAAGCGGTGTTTTTCCTAAATGCCGGCACACGTCGACGGCTGTTGCTAATGCGACTGGATCTGTCTGCTTTCCACCTACAACCTCGACAAGAGGCATTTTGTTAGCGGGATTGAAAAAATGCATCCCGACAAGCCGCTCCGGATGCTTCATTTTGGCACCCATCTCCGCAAGAGTCAAAGACGAGGTGTTAGTCCCGATGATCGCTTGAGGCGAAACGACCTCTTCAAGCTCAGCCAAGATCTTGTGTTTGAGGTCGAGGCTTTCCGTTGCGGCCTCGATAATAAAATCGCGGTCGGCAAAACCCGAATAATCGATGCAGCCGCTCAAACAATGAAACTTCAAAGAGGCTTCACTTGCCAACATGCGCTTTTCCTTCACCCTCTTTTGGTAGAGAGAATAAGCGGCTCCTAAACCTTTCCCAACTAAGGGCCAATCGAGATCCTTGACTCGAGTTGCCATATTCTGGTTGCTAAATAGCCAAGCAATTCCGCTTCCCATGATGCCAGCGCCGATCACGCTAGCGGTTTTCACTGCGTTGGGCTTAGCTTCTATTAGGGCTCCTGGATCTTTTTTCAATTTTTCTTGCACAAAGAACAGTTCAATCAAGTATTTTGCATTGATGAAAGTTGTTCCCAACTTCGATTTAAACGTTTCGGCTTCCTTTTTCAATCCCTCGTTGAGAGGCATCGTGTAGGTTTCTCGCAGAAGATCAATTAAAACGAGCGGAGCTGGATAATGCCCCTTTGTCTTGGCTAAAACATCTTGTCGCGCGCGGCGATACAAATACCACCGTCCAAGGGCGTTGCCATCGACAAGCTTGCTCTGCCACTTCCTTTGGCGCTTTGCCAAGGTTGCTGCAGGGTCTTTGATGCAATTTAAGATAAACGCCTTTCCCTGGTTTTCAAAAAATGGGGGAGAAAAAATGGCATCGATGAGTTTAAGTTTGCTCGCTTTAACGGCATTCACTCCCTTCCCTGTCAATAGAAGGGGAAGAGCTGCCATCATCCCAATGAGGCGAGGCAACCGCTGCGTCCCTCCCCACCCTGGGATAATGCCTAGAGTCACTTCAGGCAGTCCAAGAAGTGTCTTGGGGTGATCAGACGCGAGTCGATAAGTGCATGCAAGCGCCAATTCCATCCCTCCCCCCAAACAAGCTCCCTGAATCATTGCAAAAGAGGGGATGGAAAGGTTGGAGATCTTGCCAAAAACGCGGTGCCCTTTATCGATCAACTCTGCAGCCAAAGCAGGATTGTCAAACATTGGAGCGAAACTGTGCAGGTCGGCCCCTGCAATAAAAATATCGGGCTTTCCACTTGTGATGACCAACGCTCTTAAGGTTTTATCTGCAGCCACTCGATCGATTAACGGTTCTAGTTGGTCCAAAACGGCTGATGAGATCGCATTGACCTTGCTTCCTGGGGTATCAAACACAATTGTGGCGATCTGATTTTCATCGACGCTATACCGAAAAACCGATTCCATCATTCCACCTCCACAATTGCGGCTTGCCCTTGGCCGCCGCCAATGCACAAAGTGACAAGCCCCAAGTTTTTCTGCCGCCGTCTGAGTTCCTTCAAAATCGTCAACACTAAACGCGCTCCAGAAGCTCCTAAGGGGTGTCCAAGCGCGATGGCACCTCCATTGACATTCAATTTTTGCATGTCGATTTCTCCAACAGGCTTATCCCATCCGAGTTCTGTACGGCAAAAGGTTTCAGACGCGCACGCTTTAATCACGGAAAGCACCTGTCCCGCAAACGCTTCGTTGATTTCGATCAGATCAAAATCGGAAAGCTTCATCCCCGTTGCTTTTAACAATTTCGCTGTCGCAAATGCAGGCCCTAATCCCATGCGGCGCGGCTCAAGCCCTGCAGCAGCAGCATCCCGCAAATAGCCGAGCGGTTTGATCCCCAACTGGCGTACCTTCTCTTCGGACATCAATAACAACGCAGCAGCGCCATCTGTCAAAGGACTCGAATTCCCGGCAGTCACCGTGCCGGTCAATGGATCAAAGATCGGTTTTAGCTTAAGTAACGCCTCGAGAGTCTGATTGGCGCGAGGCCCATCGTCTTGCATTTGGTAAGTCTGGTAAGCAGGTGGGATCAACAATGGAAATATCTCTTCTGCTAAACGACCTGAATTTGTTGCTTGATAGGCGCGCTGCTGGCTCATGAGCGCAAATTGATCTTGCGCCTCTCGGGTAATAGCAAACTCTCTTACGAGCACTTCTGCTGTTTGTCCCATGCTAAGCCCGCACAGCGGATCGACAAGCGAAGGCGATTCTGGCATCAAAAACTTCAAACGAAAGGTGAGCAACGTGCGGAGGCGTTCTCCCCACCCCTTTGCCTTCATTAACTTTTGTAGAAAATCGCGGTATTTCTTTTGAATCGGAATGGGAAAATTGGTCATCGATTCCACTCCGCCAACGACAACGCTCCCATATTCACCTAACAAAATCTGATTAGCTGCTGTCGTAATCGCCTCTAATCCCGAGGCGCAGTTGCGACTCACTGTCATGGCAGGAACTTGAACGGGAAGCCCCCCTTTCACAGAAATAATGCGAGCAATATTTGCCAGATGGGGTGGCTGGATCACATTGCCAAAGACGAGCGCTTCTGGCTGCACCTTCCATTTTCCGATGCGCGCTAACAGTTCGGCCACTGCAAAAGCGCCTAAATCGTCGGGTTCGATCTCCTTCAAGATTCCACCCGCTTTACAAAACGGGGTGCGGATCCCCTCCACAATGGCAACACGTGATTTTTTCATCTGTTATCCTGAAAATGCTTCTTCTTGATGTTGAGCATACATCTCGTGAATCAGCTGGTGATATTTATTGAGAACGACTTCGCGGCGGATTTTCATCGAGGGCGTCAACTCTCCACTTTGCACGGTCAACACGTCATTGATGATTCGATAATCGTGGAGCTGCTCCCAATGGTTTAGGTGCTCATTGAGAGAAGCGATCAGCTTCTCCATTTCGCTCTTCACATATTTTCCTTGTAAAAACTCATCCACGCTTTGCGCTTCTAATCCTAAATCCTTCTTGGTTTGCATCACAGCATCCATGTTGGGAAAGAGGAGACACGTCGCAAACTTATGTCCGTCGGCAACGACGAGTGACGAATCGATCAAAGCGTGCTTTCCCAACAGTTGTTCAATGGGCACAGGCGCGACGTATTCCCCCGTAGAGGTCTTATACAGCTCTTTCATTCGTCCCAAAATCGTCAAAAACCCTTTTGCATCGATCGAACCGCGATCACCAGTATGCAACCACCCATCGGAATCGAGCGCTTTCGCTGTTGCTTCAGGCTTTTTGTAATAGCCGCGCATCACCAAAGTACCTTTGACCAAGATCTCCCCCTCAGCGCTGAGGGCCAATGTCTGCCCGCTGACAGGGATCCCCACACTCCCTCGCTTGTGAGCTTTGGGAATATTAACCGTCACAGGACACGCTTCAGTCAATCCCCACCCTTCGTAGATCGGGATCCCGATCCGTTCGTAGAAGTCGTATAAATGGGGATTCAACGGCGCTCCTCCCGAAATGACGATGCGCAACTTACCCCCTAAAGCACCTCGCAAGCGTTTATAAACCAGGTGATCGACGATCGACATGCACAAATGATCCACGACGGACAGTTTTTCCTTCTTCGCCAGGGAGAAGGCAAACCTGCCGATTTTTCCTTTTATCCCTTCTGCGCGCTGCACTTGATCGGCCATCTTCATGTACACTTTTTCCAAAAGGCGTGGAACCACAACCATAAATGTTGGCTTTACTTCTCGACAGATCGATGCGAGATTGCGATAGTCGCTCGTATAATAGATGCTCACGCCACTGACGAGCATCCATAAATTGATACAATGCCCCAAAACATGAGCCAAAGGCAGAACGCTCAAATAGCGATCTTCTCCAACAATCCACTTAAATGCCGGATAATCGATGACCGTCATCAAGTTTTCGTGGGTGAGTTCTGCCCCTTTTGGCATGCCTGTGCTCCCACTCGTGTAAATGATTGTGGCCACATCAGAGGGGAGAATCTCGCTCTCGAGATCGCTATAACAATGGGGTTTTTCTCTGTCCAATTCCTCGCCAAGAGAGATCAGTTCTTTCAAACTCTTTGCCTTGGGGTGTTGTGGAGCATCAAAGGCAATGGCGACGCTGAATAACTCTTCGTGTCGTTTAAACAATCCCCAAGGGTCGTTCCCTTCGACAAAGAGGATTTTTACATTGGTCTCTGTCACTTCGTAGACAAAGTTCTCGTCTGAAATATTTGCAAAGAGGGGAACGGAGATCGCTCCTGCCACCATAATCGCCAAATCAACGAGCGTCCAATGGGTTGAGGGCTGTGCTAAAACCCCCACGCGATCTCCTTTCTTCACACCTAACGCTTTCAATCCCAAGGCGATCATTTTAATCGCGCACAGAAATTGTCCGGTGGAAGTCGCGTGCCAATTCCCATCCTCATCGCGAGAATTTAGAGCCTTAGGATCGCAATAATTCTTCTCGATATATCTCAACATATCGACGCATGTTTTGAATCGATGCATTCGCCCACCACAAATGATTAAAAACCAACTTATGCAATTATCCCGGATTATGCGGAACACACCTCTTTTTGTCAGCAAACTTGCAAACAAACTGAAATCGGTGGCATATGTGGAATTAATTGAACCATACCGGGTAAATTCATGATTACGTTGAAAAACGTCAAAACAGCTGCCGGCGACGTGGTCACGCACACAATCGAAAGCCCGCTCAACCATACGATTGACGGGATGGGACGTCTATTGATGCTCCCAGCGCTGGTTGATGTCGACAGCCATTACTCAAATGAAGAGCTTGTACCACACTCTGAAAGGTGCATCCGATCGGGGATCTCCCGTCTGTTTGATGGACGAGGCAAAAGTCCAAAAGAGCTGATGGCAATGACCACGCCCGAACTGATTGGCCCTCTCTCTTTATTTCATTATATTGATGGTTCCCGCACAGACGAATACGATTCGATTGGAAGAGCGAAGAACAAATGCATCGGGATTAAAGCCAACATCGACTTAGGAACTTCTCCAGCAACTGTGCAGCAGGTATCTACATTGGATCGCCTTTTCCAAATCGCCGCACAAGAGAATCTCATCGTTACCCTCTCTTTAGTACAGGGAAAAGGCTCTCATAAAGAGCAAAAAGAATTCGCCTTCAGTACCATCGTCCAAGCGATCACTTTGGCAGAAAAATACAGTAATCAACTCTGCTTGCAGCATCTGCGCACAGCCGAAGAAGTCACCCTCATCAAAGAGGCTAAAGAGAACGGCATTCTCGTCTATGGTGAAATCGCCTATCCCCACCTGTTTATCCACGAGCGCAGCATCGAGGCCGATCACGCAGCCAAAATGCAATATTTCCTGCCTACCTCTCAAGACCAAGAAGCGTTGTGGAAGGGGATTAACGACAGAACGATCGATATGATCGGATCGGGCAATCTCCTCGCTCCTCCCGAATTATTCTTGCCGCTCTTGATGCATGCCGTTAAAACCAATCAATTGCGGCTCGAAGTGCTCAGCGCAGCGACGCGCCTCAACAGCGAATCGATCTTCCGCTTGCCTCCCAATAAAGACATCATCCTCGTCGATATGGAAACGGCAGAGCCATTCCCACAACAGCTCATCGAAGAACTACACCTCTCCCCAGAATTTAAAAAATTGCAATTGACCGGATGGACTAAATTTACGATTGCCCACGAACAACTCATTTCATCTAAGGGATAATGCCGCTTTCTGCCACGCTAGGGCCAATTCGATCGACAAGTTGCTACATCCAAACCATTCCTCTTAGCCTCAACATGCAACAAGTGACGACTGTCATCTTAGGTGGCGGTCAAGGAACCCGCTTGCTTCCCTTGACACAAGCGCGCTGCAAACCAGCTGTGCACTATGGGGGCCATTATCGCCTCGTCGATTTTTCACTCTCCAATGCGATCCATTCTGGCTGCCGCAACATTTACATCCTTACACAATTTCTATCCCACTCTCTCCATTCCCACATTCAACACGCCTATCTCAAAAAAACCCACTTCCAAACCCCAATCGAAATCATCTCCTCTGAAGATGGCCCTCTTGGAACCGTTTGTTTTCAAGGGACAGCCGATGCCGTGAGGAAAAGCTTCTCCTATTTTTTACAGAAGGCCGGCGACTACATTTTGATCTTGTCTGGCGATCAAATCTACCGGATGGACTTTCGTGCGATGATGCAAACGGCTTTGAAAACGGATGCAGATGTCGTGATCGCTTCACTGCCAGTTGCCCTAAAAGATACCCCGCGCTTAGGGATTTTGCAAATCGATCAGAAAAACGGCATTACTCGCTTTCTCGAAAAGCCGCAAGAGCAGCACCTATTAGCCCCTTTTGAACTCACCCACAATCAAAAAATGGCCTGCCACATTCCTCCTGGAGATGAGAGAAAATTTCTCGGTTCGATGGGAATCTACCTCTTCAAAAAACAGGCTCTGCTCAACCTGCTTCAAACCGACCCTCGAGAAGATTTCGGCAAACACCTGATCCCCACCCAAGTCGACAGGGGGCGCATCGCCGCGCACGTCCATCACGGCTATTGGGAAGATATTGGAACGATCAAATCGTTCTATGAAGCCAACATGGGACTTGCTCAACCAGAACCCGTTTTTAACTGTCTCGACGATAAATGGCCGATCTTCAGCCATGCCGACTCTCTGCCAGGCGCAAGCATCGGCGATACGCGGGTGAAACACTCCCTTTTTTGCGATGGTGTCGTCGCCCATGCCAAAGAAATTTCCCGCTCTATCATTGGCCCACGCACCCATATCGAAAAAGGTTGCGCCATCCGCAATAGCTATCTGATGGGCTACGACCCCTCATCGCATTCCCCATCCACGATCGGTGCGAACACAACCATTGAAAAAGCGATCATCGACACCAATGCCACGATCGGCCGTAACGTCAAGCTGGTGAATCAGGAAAGGTTAGAGTTCTTTGATAGCGAGATTGTGCAGATCCGCGACGGAATTATCGTAGTGCCAAAGGGAGTGACGATCCCCGATGGCTTTGTGCTTTAGAGAGCACAACAACCTATAACCCTAATGCTTCGACCAATGCTACTTTTAAGTTTTTTACAAGGTAAAGATTTGGCAGGGTTAACTCAGTAACTTGTTCACTGCCATTATATTTAATATTTTCTCCAGAACAATTAGCTGCACTAGCTTTCAAGATACTATTAACCTTAGCAAGTTTGCCTGCTGCAATTTTAGTTCTATCAACACTAAGGGTACAGCCCATGATAAAAATAATATCTGCGATACTTTCAGGTGCAGACGTCATTGAGACAGGCCTGCTTAGTTGCGCTAATTGTCGTTTCATTTCTTCCATGTCTTCTGCTAGCTTTGCATGATCCTTTACTAATGCATCATTTTTGGCTTTTTCGATACGCAGTTGCATGGCATTCAGCTCTGCTTGATCTTTTACCAACCTCGCCTCCTTAGATACTTGACTCAATTCTGTTTTGTCGCCACGCGATAGTTTGGCAGCCAACACATGCGATGGAACGCGCTCGGACGTTTTCACTAATCCTGCAGCTAGTGCTTCTCCCTCTGTTTTTTCTAAGCGATAACCATAAAGCTCAGGTTCTGTGCCGCTCCCGCTAAAATAGTGTTCTTTGGGGTTTGCAGATGTTTTAAGTCCGGGCCGTTGAAATACGCCAAAGGCAGTCCAGTTTTCCCCTGCTTGCTTGGTGGCTATGTCCTTGTCTTTGAATTTCCCTTTGAGTTCGCTGAATTTCTGACCGAGTTTCTGCCAAAATCCCTGGGCTTTAGTTTGCGAGCAGACGCGAGCGACGCTGGAAACAAACTGATCATTCAATGCTTGGTTTTGGTACTCCCCTGCCCACAAGTATGCAACTATCAATTTAACTGCGAACTCGGCTAAGATGCCGGCACTGTCGGGGGTGACATGTTTCAATTGTTCTTCATACATCAAAGCCAATGTATGTGAAGTTGTCTCTGTTAACTCATCAAGCTCTTTGAAGCTGACGACAAGTTCGGTCATCTGAGCGATTTTTGCCTTGTCGTTATTTCCACTCTGTTTGTTGGCAAACCAGACGCCTGCCTGTATAGCATAGCCTAACCACGTAGCGACAGCTTGGCTTCCCGGCAGGGGTATCGACTCACCAGCCAGTGAAATGACTTGAATGGCTTTATCTGTGTTTGTTAAGGCCGTATTGACTACCAAGCCGCTTTCAATGACCTTGTAAGCTAAAAACATCTGCTGCAGCTTATTTTGAGCAACACGATAAAATCGCGCCAGCTCTTGGTGGTTCATAATATATTCTTTTTCGGCCAAATTAGCTTGCTGCGTCTTGTAGTCTTGCATCAGCAGATTTTGAGTCTCTTCCAAGACGGCCATCCGCGCCTCTAATTCGAGACGCGCATTTCCTGTAGCCTTTTCTACCTGCCTCCTGACACGGTCCATCTCGATTTCTTGTTGTTGACGCAGTTGTTCGTTTTCCTGCAATTGCTTTTGCATTTCACGTCTAACGTCACTTAGAAGGGATTTATAGTCCGCTGCCGTTTGCGAGGATAAAGTTTCAGCCACTTTATCTACATGCTGCCTTAATTCTTTGGCCAACTGTTCAGTATGGATAGTCGTTTGTTGCGCTTGGGCAGCGACGGCAGCTAATGATGTCACAGCGCTAGGTGCGGCAGGCATTGCTATCAACGCATTGACACTAACCGCTGGAATTGCCGGAGATGGCAGATCTAGATAGGTTGTGGTGATATAACCTTTAATATTTCCTTGTTTACAGTAAGTCCATCCAGACTCTTTCCAACCATGTGGATCTTCGTCTAAAACTTGGACGAGATCTCCTTCTTTGATGGTCAGGTCAAATTCATGACTTGCTGTATAATCATACAGGACTTTCGTTAACTTCAAACCGTCAGGCGCAGCAGCTAAAGTTTGTTTTGGTACAACTGTTTTAGCAACAGAAGAAGAGGATCCTGAGAAGGATTCTCTTGGTTGTTTCTCTAATGTTTGACGTAAAGTACCGCTGGATGAGCTTGCTTGAGAAGTTGTTGTGCGTGACGTAGAGGTCGTAGTTGTTGTATTAGCTTGCCTTCTACGCTCTTCAATCAACCTTTTGCCCTCATCGGTCAACCATCCACAGCCATCATATTTAATATCCTTTAGCCGTGGGCATTGCTTTAAAATGGCTTGAATTAACTCGTCCGAAATGCACGTATGAGATACATCTAAACGCTCTAAACTCTTCGAAAAAAGTGCGGGCACCTCATCGACACGTAATTGATTTTGGAGTAGTCGCATGACAGGGTGATCTGATATTCTCTGGGATTGATTGGTATCTGCTCCATTTAGAGAGTATTCGAATAAGCTCCACGATTTGATGAAATCATTCGAAACTGCCGCTAAATTACCGTTGTGGAGGAAAGCAGGACGGATCACATCTTTTGATTTAGTAATCAATTTTTTAAGCATCGTCCCACTCTCTATCTCCCAGATCATCATCTCACGGTTTTGTGTGCAACCCGCAATCAAGCCATTAGGCAAGGCGAAGAGTTGTACAACAGAAAGAGCATAAGGACCCTCCTTAAAGGATCTAAATAGCTTACCGCTCTCAACGTTCCAAATCTGAATCGTACCATCTCTAAAACCACATGCAAGCATTCCATTTGGCAGTGCGATGATAGATATCATATGGTTTTGGTGTGCGTCGATGGACTTTACTAAGACACCACTCGCAATATCCCAAAGTTGAATCTGGGACTCTTTCGTCACGACTGCCAATAAGCCGTTCGGTAAAACAAGTAATCTATTAATACGATGACCCGTCTCCAGGGACTTCATCTCTATGCCGTTTTCATTCCAGATTCCAATCTTTGAGACGCCACTATTAGTTGTGACAGTTGCAAGCAACCCTCCAGGTAACGCCATTATGTCCTCGACAACAGATAACCCATTGTGTGAAGTATGTATATCCAACCTTGTCTCAACCGCAGGATTGTCGAAATTCCAAAGATAGATACTACAGTAGTTAGTCATTGCAACTATGTTATTTAACAAGGAAGCTAACTTGGTCCATGTGGAACTAACTTCCTTGTCAAAAGACTTAACTAGCGTGCCGGCATTAAAGTCCCAGAACTGTAGTGTATCATCGTTTACGCCGACAGCAAACAAGTTGTTTGAGAGCACAGCAAGACTAAACCCCTTCTCAGTATAACTGGGAGTTGACTCCCAATACGTGGTTACTGGTTCTGCATCCGTCTCAAGAAACCGAGCTTGCAAGGACATCTCCGTCATCTCGTCGTTATTTGCTCTATCGGAAGAAATTGGAGAAACTGTCGGTGAAGAAGGTCGAATAGTACGTTGTGTAGAGCTTTGTGCTGCTGAGTGCGGCGCCAACCCTCTTTGAACTACTGCGTTGATCTGACTACTTATTGAGGCTGACGAAGCATCCGAATTTCTACTTGAAGCTGGCAATGTTGAAGTGCCTTGACCATGAACGACAGCTACACGGCTATTATTATTTAATCCAAACGACATTGATCCTCACATATTAGAGTTTTTAAGCTCAGAAAACACAAAGCTTCATTCTTAAAATTTTGATACCATGCGTTTTTATAGGGCGAAATTATATCCCCAAAAAAACAAACCTGTCAAGATAAGAACCTATCCCAGTAAAAATTTTCGTCGTTTTCGGGATTATATTGAAAAGCTAAATAAGCATGTAAAACAACGGACACAAGACTGTCGATCATTTCGTTGATCTCACCAATATGATCGAGATCGGCTGAGAGCCCGAAGCTTGCGAAGGGAGACTGATTCATCAAGATGAGTTATGAAGATTATCTATCTCTTTGTGACTTTGTGTTTAAATAAAAAATCACATACAGTTGAACACAAAGAGGCAAGACTTTCGAGCGCTTCTATGACTTTTGCACTATCTCTTGAGGACAAGAATTTGAAATGGCAATCTGGGCTTTAGCTGATTTACATCTTTCGTTTGGCGTTCCCAATAAGGAAATGAGTGTCTTTGGGGAGCGGTGGGCTGGCCACCCAGAGATCATCCGCGAGAATTGGTTAAAGGTGATCAAAGCAGACGACCTCGTCCTGCTGCCGGGTGATATCTCGTGGGCGATGCATCCGGAGGAAGCTGTTGCCGATCTTCAATGGATCGATGCCTTGCCCGGAACCAAGGTGATGATCCGCGGCAACCACGATTACTGGTGGTCTTCCATTAGAAAACTTAAAGACATTCTCCCTCCGTCGATCCACTTGGTGCAAAACGACGTCTTTCGTTGGAATTCGGTCGCAGTTTGCGGCGCGCGTTTGTGGGATACGCCGGAGTTTAGCTTTGGCGGCTACGTCCAAATGACGGATAATCCCCGGGCAAATAAGCTGATCCAAGTCGAAGAGCCACAAGCGATCGAAAAGATCTTTTTGAGGGAGTTGGGGCGGTTGGAACTAAGCCTCAAATGCCTTCCTAAAGACCCCAAGATTTTTAAAATTGCAATGGTGCACTATCCACCGATTGGCCCTGACTTAAAGCCATCTCGCGCATCGGCGCTACTAGAAAAATATGGAGTGAACGCCTGTGTCTTTGGACATTTGCACAATGTCAATCCCGGCACGCTCCCCTTCGGAACGAAGAATGGGATCACCTACACATTCACCGCATGCGACTACGTAAAATTCATGCCCGTCGAAATTAAACCTAGAAACGGCAGTTGAAAACGCCGGGAAGTTTTCCCGGCGTCTATCTTGGGTTAGCGGATGGGGCAGGCACCGGTCGCGCACGCTTCGTGCGGCTCTTCAAATCTTGCCTCGATTCCCGCGTAGTCGATCTCTTTGAGTTTTGCGACGTACGATTCGTACCCTTCCTTGGTCGTCACTTCTTGCGGTAAATAGGCGTAACCCAAATCTTCCGCATTCTTTGTGGGGTCATTGCGGAACAGGAATGAAACGCCCACATACGATTCCCAATGCTTTTGCAGCCAATCGATAATCGCTGGCACTTCGGAAGGATCGTAAGAAACGGTATTGGAGACGTTCTGTTCACACCAAGTTTCTTGCAACAAGCGGTACCACTCGAGCTGAGCCACAGCTGATTCTGTGTTGATCTCGACCTCTTCCACTTTGCCATTCTTACGCGTTACAGTTGTGCGGCTGAATGGAATATTTTCGTATTTCACAGGGAATTTCACCAGGACCGACTCTGGCTCGTATGGCTTTTCAATGACATGGTAGCCAGCGGCGCGGAATCGGGGCACAAGGGGATCGTGCTTCGAATAGGTAATGTTATTAAACAGGTACTTGCCTAAAGGTAGATGAACCCCTTCAGGCACTTCACCCCACTCTTCTGTTCCCATGATCTTGCTCAATGTACCGCTCGGTTTTACGCAAGTGACGTTCTTGGGTAAGGGAGCATTGAGTTCATTTGCCATGCTATAGGCGGCGCTGACAGTGATGTTTCTCATCCGCTTAAAGTCATAAGCGGTCAAATCGGGGCGCGCGCGGATCCCGGTCAAACCGACTCCACACAAATGGAGGAATTGGTTGTTCAGGTGCCACGCTTCTTGTAAAATCTCATCGCGCAAATTCACCATCGTCTGGCGGTAGTTCATCCGTCCGGCGATGTACAAAGCGCGCTCAAGCCCGACTTTATCGCCTTTGAACGCCAAGACATTCACTTCGGTCAAATTGCAGAAGCTCTTATTGCCGAGCAAAATCTCCACACATGGATTGCATCCTTTAAACCAAGGCGCTCTTCTCTCTGCTTCAGCGGCGTTGATAAAACCAGGCTCAGATCCGCCCGATTCAAGCATCATTTGGAATACGCGTTCTAACTCATCTCGAGAAGGTTTTGTGCGGAACAACAGACTGTTGTTCGATTGTTGACGGTGAGCATTGCCTTTCAACCACCAATCTTTCTTTGCCAAGGCAAACTCTTCCCATTCGGGTTGGCCATACTCAAAAAGAGCAATCTGTGCAGAACGGCGACTGGATAAAATTGTCCCAAGCCAATTGACGATGTCGAGAATGTCTATACGAGTCAAAAGTTGGTCGGCTCGGTTGGATAATATTTGCGCAATGGCTTTAAACGCTTTAGAAATTTGCTCATCACCAGAAGAGATCCAGCCATAACCTTTCAAACGGGTACCGGCTGGGCGTATTTCAGAAAAATCAAGGACCAGTGATTTGGCTGGGAACTTTCCTGCAACGAGCTTGCCAATCGCTTTTGCCCATGCAATTGCAGAATCTCCGACTTTAATCGTCCATGTGTATGTTTCGGGGTCATATGTCTCGACGTTGTGTTGTACTCCACCTTTTGCCGTGCGTAAGGAACGGATGACGCGGATTTCGTTAAGGGGGCGTCTAAAACCATTTAATGTACCTGTAATTGGCCTAAAACCGACTCCACAACCCTGTAGCAATAACCATAACACATCGACCATATCATAAACGGTCTCTACATGGGTGTAAGAACAATTAAACATGCTCGATTCGCGCGTTTTACTGAGCTCAGTTCCCCCAAGCCAAAGCGTGCGTCCGGATGCGGAAATGCAGCGGTTCAAAATGAGATGTCTCATTTCTTCCAGCTCATCATCTTCCCTTTCACTTAAGGAACGGCCAAGTGCCCTTTCCCACAGCCAGCGTTGGTGGGATGTCACCCGATCGACGACCTGTTCCCAGCCCTCAAGCAATGTTTCCCCTTCGTGAACAGGACGATGATACGTTCGTAATGCGGTAGCCATAGCCCGCGATGTTGGTTTTGTCATACCCTCTCTCCCCCTAAGCAATTATAGCAGATAAATTAGTGAAATACCACAACATATGGTATCTAGCTACAAGCCCAACCTCAATAGCTTGTATTCTGCCCTTGATATCGCTTTTTCCCTTTTTTAAGTCAAGGAACGATTGCAACGGGCTGTAAGATAAAAATTTAAGATGATAATTGTTTGATCAAAACGGAGAATCCAGGGTCGTTCGAAGCCAGAGACTTATCTAATGAAATTCCCTTTCGTTGTTCAACAATTGCCACAATTGCTTTTTCGACAGCTTCGCGGTCCAACCGGTGGTAAAAATCGGCGCAATACGACAAAAGACATCTAAAATCGTCTTCCCGTTCAAGAAGCGGGATGGTGTGTTTCACTACCTGCTTAAATGAATCTTCATCTCCGTAGCGTACGAGGAATGACAACAACTCAAAATTAAACGCCGCATCTTCGTGTTTCAAACGCTTGATCAACTGTTTGACGAGCTCCATCGCTTCCTCTTCGGCCCCTGAGGCGGCTAGGGCACGTGCGTGAAGCAGCTCAAACCATTTGCTTACGGGAACATAGCGGAAAAATCCCTCAAGCAATTCTGTAGCGTATACATCATTCCCAGCATCGAGTTGCTCTGAAATATAGTCAGCCAAAAAACCCTCGACATCATTGGCACAATAACTTTGAATCGCCTTAAATGCCTCTTCCGGCTTAATTCCTTCATCGCAATTCTCATCGAGGAACATCTGCAAATTCGCAATCATATCTTCGATCGCTTCGTTGTCGACGCTTTCACTATGGTCGTACACATAGATCAAATAATCAACTTCATCGCAAAAAATTGATAAAGAAAGCCGTTCTGGCAGCAAGCGGCGCCACAGCTCAAAAACGATGAGATAGATCTGCCCTTCGACGCGCTTGTCTTCTTCCGTTTCCCCACTAAGAACCAGCGCCAATTCTTCTGGACTATCTACCCTGGCAGCTTCTTCCATAAAGGAGTGTTTATCGATCGAAAATCCTAAATCTTCCAGTTTTTCGAAAAGGGTATCGAGAGCCATCACGCGATAATCTTCGATTTGCCACGGCTCAATAGATAAGGTGGGATCCTCCACCCAATTCATCCGCATATAATTGTAGTAAGCTCGCCCTTGAAAATTCATATCTTTAGCATAGTCAATTTGATCTATTCTCACAAGCCCGTAAGAGACAATTGCAGAAGTAGGTTTTAGGCGGGTATTGAGCGATTTTGGCTAGGTTCTGGGTTTTGTCGCAACTCCACATACTCTTAAATCTCCTTTTTGACTCTAAGGATAGCCTCAGAACCAAACAGATTACGCGATCAATCAGGACTGATCTTCAACGCAGAGGCGGGGAGACGCAATGACGCAGAGAAATGGCTGCTTGCCCCCTCTGCGTCTCTCTGTCTCCCCGTCTTTGCGTTACATTAAGGTCAGTTCGTAAAACCAATTGCCGAAGAGGGAATATAGCCCGTCTCCCCTTTTGGGGTGTACACCTGCAACCATTGCCCGTGATCGACAAGAGCGATCAGTTCGAGCGTAGAACCGGAAGGTATCGGTTGCTCGCTGATGCGAGGATAGCTCGAAGAGGGGCCGGCACGCAAGTCGCTTGAGACCAAAACAGTCCCTTGTAAAGGTGCAAAGTAATGCATGTAGATGAGGGGAATGGAAACGATCAAACAGGCAATCCCGCTCCATTTGAACAGGAAAGGAAGAGAAGAGCGATTGGTCCAAATCGCAACGGATGACACAAGAATAGCACCTAAAACGACAAAGGCAAACAATTGATACCACTGAGGCGGTGTGGGAAGAAAGCGGCCCCATTTGCTCTCAGGGGCCCCTTCTAAAAACAACGCCTCTTCCATCTTTTCGATGTTCCCGGCGAGATGTGGATCGCGTGGATTTAAACTCACAGCCCAACGTGCATGCCACAACGCTTCGGGAAATCTCCCTAAGTGAGCATAAATCGTGGAAATCACTTCTGACAGGCGCCCCGTTCCCATCCGCGGGCGGTGTTCATACGATAAAATCTGATACTGATGCAGCGCATCCAACAGTGCCGTTTGGCGCGGATAAATTTCAACGGCCTCCAAAGCTTGATGGTACGTCTCTGCCGCAAGCTGTAGACGTGGATCTTGCCGATGGGCCGATGAACCCCATAACACCCAGGCAAAAAGGATCGCAAAGAGAAAACACGGTCCATATAAGAACAGGGGAGGATCCTTTACCTCCTGGCGAGGGGTGACAATTTGGGCAAAAAGAGCTTCGACACCTTTTTCCACCTGTTCTGCGGAAGGGGTCTCTTTTCCGGAAAACCGCAATTCGTCGGTATGTGCAATCCAGTCGGCAACGCGGCGCGCCACCCCTTCCTGAGGCCATTGCGCGATCGGTGTTTCAAGCGCAGGGATGCAGTTGACCTCAACCAAGCGTTGTTTCAACGAGAGGGTCAATGAGTGGTAATAGCCAGATGAGCCAGGCGATTCCTTTTTAGCCGCTTCGAGCAATGCCTCGCTCGATTGATTCAACAACTCTTGCGTCTGTTTCAGATGGCGCGACAAATAGTACTGGTAGATCACAAAAGCTAAACCCAAGGGGAGCAGCAACAACACCCAATGGGAGCCCAGTGGCAACTCAAATAAATCCGCTTTAGAAAGAGGACTAGGCTCCTGAAGCGGCAAAGGGGCAAGGTTCGGTCCCTTCTGGTCAGCAGACACGACTCCTAACTTGGATGTGTGACTCTCTATTACGCCATGGACGACAATCGGAATCGTCTGGCTTTCCAACTGCAGATATGTCTCCGTCAACGGACTAAAGTAGGCAAAGGTCACAGGCGGAATCTCTGTAATTGCCGAAGAAAGCGGCTTGATGAGAATTGTCGCTTTTTTGGTGTTTCCCTGCACGGTCTCTACGGGGGGCAAGTCACTCACTTTAAACGCCCCGACAAAACCAGGCTGGCAACACATCTCAGGCAGAGGCACCACTTCGACATTGCGATCCGCTCGTATTTTCAAGATCAAGGAAATATCCTCGCCCACATTGACGCTCTTGTCTCCCTTTAACTCTGCTGTAAACGCAAACTCTCCTACAGCGCCATTAAATGCGGGTGGTCTCTCCTTGTCTGGAAAGGGAAGCACGGTCAAGATCACAGGAGGTGCTTCAGAACGGAGCAGCTCTGATCTTTCAATGATATTTCCCTCTGCATCTGCTCGATACGCATACCCCTCTACAAGAGAAGGTCCATACGTGTATGTGCCGGGCGTTGAAGCTTCGACGACTTGTGAAATCTCACGCGCCATGACCCCGCCCTCTTGAAGGTCGCGTACCTCTTTTTCTCCAATTTTCACTACCCCTTCCGCAGTGAGCAGGGGCAACTGCTCGACTGTTAGAGCCACGCTGGCATTGAAAAAATAGCGGTACACAAATCGGGTCTTTTGAGAGGGATAAAGAGAGGAAGGGCCATCAATCGAAGCTTCGAGCCGCAAAAAGGGGTGTTCGAGTGGGGAAGTAGAAGCCCCAGCAGCCCCTTGAGGGGAAGCTGAAGCTGCCACTTCATACGTGGAAGGAGTGGAAGTCACTGTCTGGCCCGCAACAACAACCGTAATAGCGGGAAGCTCATAAACCCCCGCTTTTTTTCCTTCCAAATGGAAGCGGTATAGCGTTAAAATTGCAGGACTTGATGCAGAGAACTTCACATCTTTGATTTTTTCGACCTGCAACGGCTCCTTGCCGATGAGAAATGAATTGTCATCGATCTTTTCGCTTTGATTATGAGAAATCGAAATGAGGCCCCTGATGGGGGCCTCTGGATACAATTGCGTACCATCGACCGCGGCTGATATGTCGCTAGCAGAAAGAGGGCAGCTGATGCACAACGCAATTCCTATAAGCCAACGGATCACCATGGTTGATCCACCTTTTTGACATTGACCCCTTCGAGCAAATGGGGAGCACTTTTATCGTCCTGCTCCATCGATTGCAACTGCTCCATCAGTTTTGTGGTCGATATGTGTGACTCTTTCATTTCGGCTGGCTTTTCAATCTCTTTCATCCTCTTCAATAAAATCAAAGCACTGAACCAACTTTCCTGCGCAAGATTGCTCCACCGTACAGCCTGCACCCATTTCTTTTCTTCTGCAGAATCCCACGCCGCTTGCGCCTCTTGAGCAGACAAATACCCTTCATTGAACAACCGAAAAACCTCTTTCCATGCAGCCTCTGTACTTGATAAAACGTGGCGCTGCCATTGTTCCATTTGATCGCGTCGCATAGCTCCAAGAAGAACAGGAGCTGCCTTCCACACAGATTCCTGAGACTGTTTCACCTGAGACACAAACTCTGTAGTTGCTTTTTTCGGATCTGATAGAAGAAAGCGCCCCACTTTAAGGAGTTGTTGCTCGCTCCGAATCAAATTGACCAAGACTTGCTTCGTCGTTACGGAATTAACATCGAGCTGCAACGCATGCGCCTCTTTTTGGATGGCACCGAGCAGCTGCACCGCGCTCTCCTCCGTCATCGGTTCTTCTCCCAACGCTGCTTTTGCGCTGCCCTCTTCTGCAAGATCGGATAAAAATGCCATGGCAGGTTCCATATCGCACTCCTTTCCCCCCAAAGCGATGTTGCGCTCACACTCTGCCTTCAGTGCCACGCCGATTGCGCTAAACACTTGCTCCCAGACGCTCGTTTTCAACACATTGATTGTCTCTGAATCGTCCTGAAATAGGCGATCAAAAAGAGAGGCCCGCATATAAAGCCCCAAAGCGCGGTTAAAGGCAATGCGCATGGCAAGTTCAGGAAACGGCGGAGATACTGACAGCTCTTGATACACCTCAAGCGCTTCATTCACCTTGCCCGACAAAAGAAAGGTCGTTGCACGATTATATTCGAGAGCGGCTTGCTGCCACCCCGGAGGTACCCCTCCCACAAGCGACTCGTAAAGACCAAGCGCCCTTTCGAATTCTTCGGCCTCCACAAACACTTCCGCTTCGCGCGCCTGTTGGTCTAAATTTTGAGCAAAAAGGGAAGAAGCAGATAGCATAAAGAGGAGGAGAGGTAATATGCGGACAACCAAATTCCCCAAACCATTCTCCGCGCGTTGCATGAGGGTATCGGGCAGGCACAAAAAGAGGGCCAAAGCCAGCAGAGCGACTGCTAAGGGATATTGAAAATAGTCATCATAAACAAAAGCTCCTTGGGCTTCGCGCGCCGCGAGATTACCTTCAGGGGCCTGCAGCGTCGTGCGCGCTTCGATCTCTTGCTTTACCCGTTGAGCCACCCACAAAATCGAGTGAAGATCTGCATTGTAATAACTGTCGGGGGAAGCAATCCGTTCCAACGCCTCGGGTACCTGGGCGGATTCAACTGGTTCCCCATGGTACTTGATGTCAGGAACTTTCCCCCCTTTTTCCGAACCGACTCCTAACGCAATGACATGGATCCCTTGCTCCTTTAAATGAGCTGCAACGGCTCTCACCGCTTCTAACTGCTTGCTCCGCCCGCTTCCATTAACGAAATGGTTATCTCCATCGCTCACCAATACGAGGGTTTTCGCGACGGAATTGGGCGTTTTATTAAAGGTGGAAGAGGCGCTGCTCAAGGCTTGAATGAGATCCGTCCCCTCCGTATTTCCTTCGTTGATGTTTAAGTTGTGCAGCATCAGCCGGGTAAATAAATAGTCGGTCGTCAGGGGAACGATCGACAAAACTTGTGTTGTGAAAGCTGTCAAAGCGACATTTTCGCCTCGCAGCTGACTCACCACAGAATCGACCAACTCCTTAGCAATACCGAGCCGCTGCGTCCGCGCAACGCCATTATCTGCGACACCCATGGAAGCCGAAACATCGACAAGAAAGAGGATATCGTGGCGCCGACGCATTTGGCCTGAGGCCAATTGTTTTTCCTCCTCTGCAGTGAGAGGAATAGGTGCTTGCGGATTGCCTCGGGGTCGCATCATGGCCCCAATGCCAAAAGTCAAGGCCGCCGCAAGCAATCCCACTTTGATCCAAAAAAGCCATTTCGATCTCTGGACGACGATAATCGAAAGGACATGCTCATCTCCAAAAGACTCCAGACAACGCCTGCGATAACGCTCTAACAAGGCATAGGCACACAACAAAATGGGAACGAACAACAATAAAAATGCACTCTCTCCCCACACAAAGTCGATGCTCCGCCAAATCACGGCACCCTCCGAAACACAAGCGTGTCGAAAAGGAAGGCCAAAATCAAACAATAAACACCCAAAGCAACGCACAGGGGGTACCAAGAAAACGCACGATGCGGCAAAGGCAATGCCCGGGCGCGCTCATCCTCGATTTTTCCTTTTTCCAACCGAGCGATCGATTGATACACGGTCGAAAGAGGCGTATCTCCATCGACGACGATAAACTGCCCTCCTGTCGATTCCGCAGCACGCTGCATGACATGGCGGTGGGGAATAAACTCATCGCTCACGATTTGAGGATCCACATTAATAATATAGATGTGGATTCCCTGCTCTTTTGCATAGGCAGCCGCCTCGGGAATATCCATATTTCTCAGCCGCTTTCCCTTGTCCAAAGGACTTGGAGACTGCAACCCATCCGTCACGACGATGATGGCGCTTCCCTCAATTTGATAAGGAGCTTGCCCCCTTGTTTCGAGCTCTTGCGCATAGTGGCGGGTCGCTGCAATCATACTCGCTGTTTTGTAAATCGCATATCCAATCGCCGTCCCATCATTTTCATCGCCTTGCATCGGTTTGATCGCTGCAATATCTTCCAACACTTTTTGATGGTCGAGCGTCAAAGGGGTCAACACACGTGCGGCGCGTGCAAAGGATACGACACCCACCAAATCGCCGTTCAATCCCTCCGTGTGGTGAGCAGGATCCCCAGCAATAAAACGGCTTGTCACCAATTTGAGCAGATCGATTTTTGCCATCCGCCCACTGGCATTGACATCGTAAGGGACGGGAATTTCTTCCCGCATCGACCCCGATTGATCTAAAGCAAAGAAGAGTGCGACACCGCGCTTGGGAAGAAAATCACCACCACTCCCCTCTAAGGGGGACCACCTCACCGTATGAGGATCGATAAAGGCAATGAGAAAAAAAGAAAAAGCGGCAATGAATAGCCAGCGAGGGAGATTCTGGAAGTAGACGCGCCTCGACTCCGTTGAAAACGCCTGCATTGCAGAGAGCCTCATTTTCGGCAAGGCACGCAGCTTCCCCCACCGCCGCACAAGCCAAAAAAGGGGCAAACAGCAGAGCAGGAAAATGATCGCTTTAACATCGATGGTGAAGGCCCATTTTTCCATATCCTCTCCTAGTGGCGCATACTACAATATTCTTTGTTTAGCTCCAACTGTTGCAAAGGATGATCTCGTTCACGAAAAGAGGGGGCATTGTTTTTGTCCTCATAAAAGTGGAGATCCTTTATGATGGACGCAGGGGAATCAGTATGATCAAGGCAACATGGCCGCGGGAAACGCCGCGCAATATTCTCGTCAGAATGCCCAATTGGCTAGGCGATCTCGTCATGGCGACGCCTGTGCTCCACGATTTGCGCAAACATTATCCGGGAGCGGCAATCACAGCGATGTGCCAATCGAATGTCGCCGGTATGCTCAAATGCGACCCCAACGTCAACGAAGTCTACAGCTACACAAAACCAAGCGGCTGGATCCGCCGCAGCAATCCCCCTGAAATTATTGAAAACCTCAAAAGAGGGCAATACGACCTGGGGCTGCTGTTGACCAACTCCTTCTCCTCTGCTTGGTGGTTTTGGCGCGGCGACATCGCTCATACGATCGGATTTAACACCAACCTGCGCGGACTCCTCCTCGACCGTCCAGTTCCGCTCCCTCTCCACGTGAGAACCCAACACCTAGTCCTCACCTACAAAGCGCTCTTAGAGCCGTTGGGAATTCGACAATCGACGACAGCTCCTCAATTGTACGTATCCCCCTCTGAAACATTGGAAGCAAAAAAAAGACTGGCAAACGATGGGATCGCTATCGAACGGGATAATATCATCGGCATCAACCCAGGAGCGGCCTTTGGTTCGGCTAAATGTTGGCTGCCCGATCGTTTTCGCAGCGTGACAGAGCACTTGTTGAAAGATCCACGCAACGTCATTCTCTATTTTGGCGATCCTGCAGGGACTCCTCTCGTCAATGAAATCTGCCGTGGCCTTGGCCCCCGCGTCATCAACCTCGCTGGGAAAACATCGCTGCGCGAACTCTTAGCAATGATTCAACTTTGCCACGTGCTGTTAACCAACGACAGCGGCCCGATGCACATCGGTTCGGCCCTTGGCACTCCGCTAGTCGCTCTTTTCGGATCAACTAATGATATCCGCACGGGCCCATACAATGGAGGGGTCATCATCCATAAACATGTCGCTTGCTCCCCTTGCTATTACCGCACCTGCCCCATCGATTTTCGCTGCATGAAACGGATCGAGGTAGATGAAGTATACAACGCCATCGTCAAACAACTCGCGCTTCGCAAATGAATGCTCTGTTTTCACAGTTAAACACCGAAATGCGCACCTATATCGAGCAGCTCCCCAAGCAGGCGCAGCACCATTTAGCCAGGCAACTTGCCTCGCTCGATCGCGCCACTCTTCAGCAGCAACAAGAGCTGCTTAAAGCCCACACACACACTGCCAGAAAGGTAAAACCGTTCGAGTCTTACATGCGGAGTGGCAACATCTCCCATCAAAATAGAGGAAAAGAGGCGTTAGCGCGTGGAGAAGTGGGATGCTTAATCCTTGCTGGGGGAGATGGCACTCGCCTTGGCTATGCAGGTCCTAAGGGCACATTTCCCATCTCCTGTGTCAAACACAAAAGCCTCTTTCAACTCTTTGCAGAGAAAGCTGGAGCAGTGGGCAACCATTTCCGACGTGCTCCGCCTTTAGCCATCATGACCTCTCCTGCCAACCACAAAGCAACACTCCAATTTTTTGAAGAACACGCCCATTTCGGACTCCCTCCCGATCAACTCTCTTTTTTTTCGCAAGGCGTTCTCCCTTTTCTCGACACAGATGGCCATCTGTTTTTATCGGCTCCGGACACCCTTGCCCAAGGCCCCGATGGAAACGGGAGCGCTCTTCAGGCTTTTTATCAATCGGGCCTCTGGAGTCAATGGGAGAGGCAAGGGATCAAGTATCTCACGTTGCTCTTGGTCGACAATCCCTTAGCCGATCCCTTTGATGCCGAACTGATCGGTTGTTGCCAGGCAGAACACGCCGATGCGATCATCAAAAGCACGTTCCGCCTCGATGAGCAGGAGCGAGTCGGAGTCGTTGCCCTTGAAAAAGACCTCCCCATCATCGTGGAGTATACAGAGATGCCTCCAGAAGAATATCAAAAGAGAAATTCACGCGGCGACTTGAGCTATGCATGCGCTAATATTGGCCTCTTTTGCCTAACGATGGAATTTGTCAAGCGCGTGGTGCTCTCTCAGACGCCTTTTCCCCTCCACAAAGCATTCAAGACAACCCCCATGCTCAATCAAATGGGGAAAATCGTCCTGCCAACTGAACCCAATGCGTGGAAATTTGAACGCTTCATCTTCGACATGCTTCCCTTGTCGAAGAAAACGCACGTGATCGTTTATCCGCGCGACACCTGCTTTGCCCCTCTCAAAAATAAAGAGGGCCGCGATAGCCCTACAACGGTGCGCGCCGCATTAGAAAAACGGGAAAAAGAGATTCTCAAGACCACCTTTCATGTGGAATACGCCGACTCTCCCCTCGAAATCGACCAAGCGTTCTACTATCCGACGGAAGCGATGCGCGATCCTTCCCAAACACAACTCATTAATGAAAATGGCTACATTTCAAACACTGTGCTATAATTAAGGTCCTATGACACAGACAAAAAAAATCGCCTACCTGGGAGCTGGGGCGTGGGGATTTTGCCTTGCAACCCTACTGGCTACCAAAGGATATAACGTCGTTAGTTGGGCGAACAATCCCGTTTTAGTCGAAACGCTCAATCGCGGAGAAGAACACCCCCATATGCGCGGACACCGCGCCAAAAGCAACATGCATTTTACAACTGACATGGCAGAAGCGATCCGAAATGCAGACCTGATCGTCGAAGCTGTTACCGCTTCTGGGATTCGACCCGTTTTCACAACACTGGCCTCACACAAACTCCCCCATTGCCCAATCGTCCTCACTTCAAAGGGGATCGAGCAAAATAGCGAACTCATTTTGCCTGAAATTGTGACTGAGGTACTCGGCGATCATGTAAAAGAACAGATTGGGTGCTTAAGCGGACCTAGCTACGCCAGCGAAGTGATTCAAGGATTGCCCACTTCCGTCGTTGCCAGTGGTTATTCGCCCAAAACAACCGAATTGATCGTACAAACTTTTACGACTCCTACCTTTCGCGTCTATCCCAATCAAGATATCCTGGGCGTTTGCTTCGGAGGAGCGCTGAAGAATGTGATCGCCATTGCCTGTGGCATTTCGGAGGGACTCGGCCTTGGCTACAGCTCAAAAGCCGCTCTCATGACGCGTGGACTGCACGAAATTCGAAAACTCGCCATCGCAGCCGGCTGTCGTGCCGACACCATCAACGGCCTTTCCGGGATGGGAGACGTGTGTCTCACCTGCGGATCACTCATCAGCCGCAATTGTCGATTCGGTTATCTCCTTGCACAAGGCAAAACACCCCAAGAAGCCGAAAAAGAGATCGAAATGGTCGTCGAGGGGGTTTACACCGCCATCTCTGCTTTACAACTCAGCAAGAAATTTCATGTTGCCATGCCAATCACAGAAATTGTATACAAAATTGTTTATGAGGAACTTAAACCAACCAATGCCGTCAAGGCATTGATGCAGCGCTTGATTAAAGAAGAACACTTGTGACACACATGAAAGTTGTTTCTGCAAAGCAAATGGCGCACATCGAATCGTTAGCATATCGCGACGGTGCCTCCGAACACGACTTTATGGAAGAGGCGGGCAGCGGCGTTGCTCTCGTTGTCCACGACTATGCAGAAAGGCATAATACAGACCGTGTTATCATTCTCCTATGTGGAAAGGGAAACAACGGAGGCGATGCCTATGTTACAGGGATCCATCTCCTCCATCTAGAATACGAAGTGTTCGCCATCCAAGTCGCTCCCATTGCCGAATGCACGACCCTCTGCCGCGAAAATTATGAACGCTTTATAGAAGAGGGTGGACGCCTTGCGGAGACGCTCCAAGAATTTCCTACAAACGGGATCATCGTCGACGGCTTGTTTGGAACGGGATTTCACGGCGCAATCGAAGAACCTTATGCCGCTATCGTCGCTCTCGCTAACCATTCAGGACTTCCCATCATTGCCATCGATATCCCTTCAGGCTTAAATGGCGAAACTGGAATCGTCGAAGGGGAGGCCATTGTAGCCACGGAAACAGCCTTTTTGGGACTACCTAAGACAGGTTTTTTTCTCAACGAAGGCTGGAATCACGTCGGGAAATTGGTCCCTGTCGATTTTGGCCTGCCAAAACAATACATCGATGAATGTGAAACCAATCTCATCATGCTCTCTCACGAATTGCTCAACCCGCTTTTGCCGCCCCTCAAGCGCAACCGGCATAAATATGAAGCGGGCTATGTCGTTGGATTGGCGGGTTCACCTACCATGCCGGGGGCTGCGATGCTCTCCTCACTGGCCGCCTTGCGAGGGGGTGCTGGGATCGTCAAGCTCCTTCACCCCAAAGGAATGGAAGCAGAACTGTCAGTGAGCCCTTATGAACTGATTCGCGTGCCCTACACACCTCATGAAATCGATATGATGGTGCCATTGCTCAATAAAGCCTCTGCAACCTTCATTGGACCTGGCCTTGGACAAAGCGCAGAGACAAAGAAATTGCTGCTCACCTTGGTCCCCCGCTTGGAAAAACCGTGCGTCATCGATGCCGATGCATTGAAAATCATTTCCGATAGCAAAGTGCCGTTTCCCAAACACGCCGTTTTGACACCGCATCATGGGGAGATGATGCATTTGCTCAAAATGAGTACACAACCCCGATTGACTCTCTCCTTTCTAGAAACCTGTCAAGCATTTGCCGAAGAACACGACATCACTCTCGTCCTGAAAGGAGCGCCCACATTTATTTTCCAACCACGCCATCCCTACATCGTTAATCCGACTGGCGACCCAGGCATGGCAACAGCTGGGTGCGGCGACGTGCTCACAGGCCTCATTGCTGCCCTTTTAGCTCAAAAACTGCAACCGCACGACGCCGCATCTCTGGGCGTCTTTCTCCACGGGCTTGCCGGAGAGATCGCCTCAGAGGACGCCACATCGTATGGCGTGATTGCGTCTGACCTGATCTTCCGCTTCCCCGAAGCCTTCAAAATCATCCAAATGCGTGTTGGTGTTGTTTAAAAAATCAGTCGCCCTTCGCTGACGCTCCGGACTCTCGAACTTGATGAGAAAATCGGCTTTCCAAAAAAAAGAGGACTTAAGACGTGTGCCTTAAGTCCTCTTCATAATTCACGCGATGAACGCTTCTTTCAATTAGAAACCGAGCATGGCGGAGAAGGTGACCCCTTGCATGGTGAGGTCGCCGGTTTTGCCATTATGGATTCCATTGACTTTATAAGTTTTGTCCAAGCCCTCAGTTGCAAAGTTGAAGTGATTGAGATCGTAGAAGGCGTGATGTTCCCACGCAACGATGAATGCAAAGGGGTGCATGCAACCGCAGCACTCAAAGCAATGCTCCCATTTCAAACCAATGCCGAGGTCAGCCATGGTGACGGTGCAACGATCTGGGCCACCGCCATGCGCATCGTAGTTAAATTCATTCACATTGGCCACATTCCCTAGTTGCCCTTCTTTACTTGAGCGATCAAATGTTCCAAACACCAAGGAAGCTGCCGCCCCCCCGATGAGTGACACACCGCAACCTAAGCGAATTTCCGCACAAAAACCGGCCCTAGGACCAATCCCGCGAAAATCGCTCGAAGATTTCACAACAGAATCGAAGGACTCCACTATCATTGCGGAAACGGAATTCGAAGCTGGGCTACCTTGGATAGTACCTGTTGCTTCCACATGGTATCCTTGATCGATACGAGCGGCTCTTAATCCGATAAAAGGTCTTAAAATGAAGCAATGGTTAACAAAATAGGTTTTTGCAAATTCCAAATCCAACAGATCTAAATCCAATGTCCAGCGAGCATCTGCGACTGTAAAATTCGTTCCTGCATCGCGCACCCAATCGCTCATGAAAAATATGTTGTTAGTTGGATCAGAAGCGCCATCAGCAGATGCTTTTGAGTGAAAATGGGTCCAATTCAATGCGGCATCCCAACAATCACAAGGGGAGTAATAGCCAAACCCAAGCCGAAATCCTGTGTCAAACTTAAAATTAGGATCAGCAGCATGCGATTCATTCGTAAGGACAGTATCTTCCCCAATTTCTGAATTGATCAATGACTCCGATTTCCCTAGCTCAAGTCCATCTGAGCAGGGTCTCCAATACAAAATGTCGAAGCGGCCGCTTAAACTGTTGCACGCCCCGCAATTAGCCTGGTTGCCACATTGCATATAGGCGGAAGGGTTATAACCGAGCCCGCATTGAGGTGCTTCTGGGCAATTGGTCAGACAACAGCAATCATTTTGAACGGCACAGTTGTTCTGAGAGGACACGCCTTCGACTGTAGACATTAGAACAACGCCAAACAACAGAACCGTACTTAACCTTCCGATGAAACTCTGCAAAAACATAACCCTCCTAAAGATTGGATCAACCCAAATTTTTTATCTAATTCAACCACATAACTTAATTTGAATATATCAATCAACAAAAAAAAAGAGGACTTAAGGCATGTGCCTTAAGTCCTCATCACAATTCACGCAATGAACGCTACTTTCAATTAGAAGCCGATCATGGCTGAAACGGTCAACCCTTGCATACTGAGGTCGCCAGTTTTGCCATCGTGGATTCCATTTACAGTACCGTTCGCTGTCAACCCTTCAGCAGCAAAGTTGAAGTGGTTGAGGTCGTAGAAAGCGTGTTGTTCCCAAGCGAATACCAGAGCAAATGGGTGCATGTTTCCACAGCACTCAAAGCAGTGTTCCAACATGATCCCAATGCCAAGATCAGCTGTTGTCACAGTGCAACGGTCTGGACCACCACCGTGTGGGTCGTAATTAAATTCGCTAAATGGAGAAGTTCCAGATTGCGTAAACGCTTCAGAAGAATGGCGGTTGAAACTTCCAAACAGTAACGAAGCAGCAGCGCCTCCAACGAGAGACACACCACAGCCGAGTCTGATTTGTAAATCCATCCCAGCACGAGGCCCAATCCCACGGAAGTCGCTTCTTGAATCAACGTTCGACATGAAATCGAAAGAAGAACCTGTTCGGACAGCTTCCACATGGTACCCTTGGTCAATGCGTGCTGCTCTTAAGCCAAAGAATGGTCTTAAGATAAAGCAGTGATTGACAAAGTACTTTTGTGCAAACTCGAGGTCCAAGACGTCCATATCCAACGTCCAACGGGATTCGATCTCAGTTGGGTATTGCCCAGAAAGGCGCTCCCAATTGCTTACAAATTGTGTGTAAGGAGCAGTTGTGGATACACCACCTGCACCGTCAGCATTCGCTTTTGCGTGGAAGTGGGTCCAGTTTAAAGCGATGTCCCAGCAATTCGATGGGCAATTATAGCTAAGGCCCAATCTAAAGCCTGTGTCAAACTTGAAATTAGGATCGACTGCGTGCGACTCGTTCGTCAAGACTGTATCATCCCCGACTAAAGAAGAAACAAACGATTCCTCTTTTCCTAACTCAAGCCCGTCTGAACAGGGTCTCCAGTAAAGGATGTCAAAACGTCCGCCAAGGTTGTCCATGGCACTGCAGCATGTGCGATCGCCACATTGGAGATGCGCTGATGGGTTATAACCCAACCCGCATTGAGGGGCTGGATTGCACCATGTGAAGCAGCAGCCATCACTTTGGCCACAGTTGTTATTTTGAACACAGTTACTATCACCTTGCACCATGCCATTATTTACATAGCGACTGGTGATTGAATCGGCCATGACAGCCGCAGTTGAAAATACAGTTGCGACTACCAAAACAGTACCCGCAACCTGTTTGAAAATCATATTCATGTCCATTCTCTCCTTGTAAGCATTCAACCCTAACTTGCCTTCACAGCCATTTATGAAACCGAAAGACACAAGTCAGGTTTATAAACCCATCGCCATACGGTGGCAATGAATTTTTCAATTTAATCGAATACATAAACTATTTGGTATAATTTCACAACAAAAAAAAGAGGACTTAAGGCAAATGCCTTAAGTCCTCGTCACAAATTACGCTATGTGAGCTTTTCTACGCTTAGAACCCAATGACCGCAGAAACTGTCAACCCTTGCATACTGAGGTCACCAGTTTTGCCATCGTGAATTCCATTCACAGCACCTGCATTTGTCAACCCTTCAGCAGCAAAGTTGAAGTGGTTGAGGTCGTAGAACGCATGTTGTTCCCACGCAAACGCGAGCGAGAATGGGTGCATGCATCCACAGCACTCAAAGCAGTGTTCCCACATGAGCCCAATCGCGAAATCCGCCATTGTCACCGTGCAGCGATCTGGGCCGCCACCGTGTGGGTCATAGTTAAATTCGCTAAATGGGCCAGCTATTGTAGGCGCTGGTCTTGAATACGCTTCGCTTGAATGGCGATCAAATGTCCCAAATACTAAAGATGCTGCTGCACCCCCAAAGAGAGAGACGCCGCAGCCCAGTCTGATTTGGGCATCCATCCCGACGCGAGGACCAATCCCACGGAAATCGCTCTTCGAATCAGCATTCGATGCAAAATTGTTCGCAGTCACTGCATCGCCTACTCTTTCAGCTTCGACATGGTACCCTTGATCAATGCGTGCCGCTCTTAAGCCGAAGAACGGTCTTAAGATAAAGCAGTGATTGACGTAGTACTTTTGTGCAAACTCGAGATCCAACAGATCCATATCTAACGTCCAACGCGCTTCGATGTCTGTTGGATAATTGCCTGCAAGACGTTCCCAGTCGCTTACAAATTGTGTGTAAGGCGCTGTTGTGGTCGTACCACCTGCCCCGTCAGCATTCGCTTTTGCGTGGAAGTGTGTCCAGTTCAAAGAAACATCCCAGCAATCGCATGGGCAATAGTAGCCAAGCCCAAAGCGGAACCCAGTGTCAAACTTGAACTTTAGGTCAGCTGCATGAGACTCGTTCGTTAAAACTGTGTCATCGCCAACTGAAGAGGATGTGAAAGACTCCGCCTTCCCTAACTCAAGCCCATCAGAACATGGTCTCCAGTAAAGGATATCAAAACGGCCGCTAACGTTGTCCATGGCTCCACAGCAAGGATGGTTTCCACATTGCAGGTGAGCAGATGGGTTGTAGCCCAAGCCACACTGAGGTGCAGGATTGCACCATGACAAATTACAGCAATCGTTTTGTGGATTGCAGTTGTTTGGTGCGCAATTGTTCGCATCAGCAGCTGCGAGATGCGCTGTTGATGACAAAGCACAGAACATCAACGATGTTACCGTGATTTGACTTAATAATTGACTTATCTTCATAACGCTCCTTTTGTACGTTCTTTTAAATTTAATTCTCTAAATTAGAAGCCCACCATTGCAGAAACGGTCAACCCTTGGGTGGTCAAATCGCCCACTTTGCCATTGTGAATCCCGTTCACTTTACCTACACTCGTCAGCCCTTCAGCAGCAAAGTTGAAATGGTTAAGGTCGTAGAAAGCGTGGTGTTCCCAGGCAAACGCGAGGGCAAAGGGGTGGGTGCATCCACAGCATTCAAAGCAGTGTTCGAACTTCAAACCGATTGCCATGTCAGTCATCGTAACCGTGCACCGACCTGGGCCGCCGCCGTGGGGGTCGTACTCGTCGAAAGCTGGGCTTGTGCCAGTTGTAAACTCTTCTGAGGAGTGGCGATCAAATGTGCCAAACACAAGAGCTGCTGCTGCACCGCCAAATAGTGACACGCCACAACCTAATCTGATCTCCATGTCGAGACCAGCGCGTGGACCAATCCCACGGAAATCGCTCTTCGAATTAACATTCGATGCAAAATCGGTCGAAACTGCTGGGTTCGAAGCCTGTACAGCTTCGACATGGTACCCTTGATCGATGCGAGCCGCTCTCAGACCGATATATGGTCTTAAGATAAAGCAGTGATTTACAAAATACTTCTTTGCAAATTCGAGATCTACGATGTCCATATCCAACGTCCAACGCGATTCAATAGCCGTTGGGTATTCGCCGGCATAACGCTCCCAATCGCTGACAAATGTCGTGTATGGGAGGGTTGTCCCGATCTGGCCAGCGCCATCGGATTCTGCTTTTGCGTGGAAATGGATCCAGTTTAACGAAACATCCCAGCAGTCACAGGGGCAATAGTAGCCAATCCCCAGTCTGAAGCCTGTGTCGAATTTAAAATTAGGATCAGCTGCACGCGACTCGTTTGTCAAAACGACATCGTCTCCAACTTGGGATTGTGTGAATGACTCCGCTTTCCCTAGTTCAAGCCCATCTGAGCAGGGTCTCCAGTAGAGAACATCGATGCGACCGCTGACATTATCTGATGCTCCACAGCAAGGGCGGTTTCCACATTGCATGTGTGCAGAGGGGTTATACGCGCAAGGACATTGAGGAGCTGGATTGCACCATGTCAAGCAGCAGTTGTCGTTTTGTTTACAGTTTGCGTTTTGCGGAGCACAATTAACAGTATCAGCTGCAACTGGTGCAGTGACTGACATAGCAACAACCACCGATAACGCTGTGGTGACCTTGCTCAAGAACCTACTTATTTGCATATCATTCCTCTTTATTGTTTTGTTTACTTAAAAGGCATCCTCTACAGCCCTCAATGGAGTCATCATACGCCTCACGGCACGACAACAGCATGGTGGCGTTCTAAAATACTAATTATTTTTGATCCTGCTCCGAGATTTACACGAAGCGCCGTTTTTTTGCCAACATTAAACTTTGCTAATTCAGAAACTGGATCTAACCACAAAAAAAATTTCCGCACCTTTCGCATTTTCTTTTGCAGAGGTATACTCATGACAGATTGAGTTTTTTTTTACAACAGCTCTTTTCAAATAAATTCACAACACTCAGATAATCAACGACTTTAAACTTGATTTTTGGACGTCTAAGAAGAACGCTTCTCTCTATATTCTCAAAGAAATCACAAGTGCATCTGACATTAACGCGCTTTCGCATAGGCAATGGAGCCTTTCCCGCTGTGAATTCTTCGAGGAGACTCGAAGAATTCACAGCGGGAAAGGCCCAATAACCTACTTCTTGACAAGCGTGCAGATGATCCTTTACTATAATGGATCAATAGGTTCTCTCTACAATTTCCTTACAAATGCCTTTTAGGAGTGTTTTTTATACGTGCAGCCAAAAATCTTTCATGCAACAGACCACGACATCGATGCAAAAGCAATCGATCCCGATGCCATTTCGATCATCCAACGCCTCCTCGATGCCGGCTTCAACGCCTACCTGGTTGGAGGCAGTGTTAGAGACCTGCTTCTCAAAAAACACCCAAAAGATTACGACATCTCCACCTCTGCAAGGCCTGAGCAGATCAAACGCCTCTTCACCAGACAATGCATCTTAATTGGACGCCGCTTTCGCCTGGCTCATATCCGGTACGGTCACAAAATCTTTGAAGTTTCCACCTTTCGAACAGGAGAGAATGACAGCGACCTGATCGTGCAAGACAATGCCTGGGGCACGCCTGAAGAGGATGTGCTGCGTAGAGACTTTACGATCAATGGTTTGTTTTACGATCCCACGACACACTCGATCATCGACTATGTAGGAGGGTGGGATGACATCCACAAAAGGCTCTTAAAAACGATTGGGGACCCTCTGGTGCGGTTTAAGCAGGATCCCGTTCGCATGATCCGCTTGCTGCGCTTCAAATCGCGCATCGGATTCGAAATCGAAGAAGAATCGCAAGAAGCCCTGCTCAAACTCAGTGAGGAGATCGTCAAGAGCTCTCCCGCTCGCATATTAGAAGAGATGTTGCGCATGCTCGAATCGGGTTACTCAAAAGAGTTCTTCATCCTTATGCAGGAAAATAAGCTATTACAACTTCTCTTTCCCACCCTTTCAAAGTTCCTAAAAAGCCGGTATGGCAATGAGGTTTATCAGCTGCTTGCTGCTGCAGATAACACCATTCTCCACCACCCCAAGCACCACTTATCGAGGAGCTTGCTCGCTTCTTTACTCCTTTTCCCCATTCTTGAACGGGAGATCGATTACCACTACTTAAGAAAAAAGATCACGCCGAATTTTGGTGAAATCATGGCGCTGAGCGCGAACATCATCCGCGGCGTGCTCATCACGGCATTTTCCCATTTTCCACGCAAACTCAGCACAGAGGTGCACTACATCCTTTCGATGCAATACCGCCTCACGCCTCTCTCAGGAAAGCAACACCACGGTCCGCGCACACTTCAGCACGCTGAATTTGCCCAGGCCTTACATCTCTTGCAACTCCGCTCTTTGGTGAATCCTGGCTTGAAAAAAGCCCATGCCTGGTGGGAGCAATTGCTCCTGGAAAAAAAGTGATGAAAGAAGAGCCCACCCAAGCCCAAACCACGGCTAAAGATCGATTCTAGAACACTCAGCTCAATTACCAAGATTCATTGATCCTATAGAGATATGCCGCCCTTTCAGGGCTCGCGTGATTTGTAATGATAAACCCAGGCCTCCGCTTCGCTCCGACCTGGGCTATGCTAGGCCGACCCTTCGGGTCTCAGCAGCAGACTGCTTAAGGTTTTTAGCAGTAGCTCCAGAACTAATTGAACGTGTTGTGAGGCCCAACGGGCCGGTATCTCATAGCCCAGGTCGGAGCGAAGCGGAGGCCTGGGTAAACATGTACCCAATGACGAGCCCTGAAAGGGCGGCATATCACTGACCTGGGCTATGCTAGGCCGACCCTTCGGGTCTCAGCAGCAGACTGCTTAAGGTTTTTAGCAGTAGCTCCAGAACTAATTGAACGTGTTGTGAGGCCCAACGGGCCGGTATCTCATAGCCCAGGTCGGAGTGAGCGTCAGCGAGCGGAGGCCTGGGTAAACACGTACCCAATGACGAGCCCTGAAAGGGCGGCATATCACTGTAGGTCAATGTCCAGGCCGGGCTTTGAAACGCTCTAGGAAGGTACCGGGGATCTCGAACAGAAAGCGGCTGGGCCGCTGCATGCGATGGACGCCCCATAAGAAGCGCAGGCGGACATCACAGAGGTACAAAAGCTCCTTGGCACGCGTCATGCCGACATAACATAGACGACGCTCCTCCTCCAGGGCTCCTTCTTTGTCTCTGGAGTTGACATGTGGAAACAAATCTTCTTCTAGGCCCACTAAAAAGACCATATCGAATTCCAAACCCTTACTATTATGAATCGTCATGAGGCTGATTCTATCCTCTTGATCACTGACTTCATCTAGGGAAGATTTTAAGGAAAGTTCCTCTAAAAAGCCTTGTAAGGTCGGTGTCTCGGTTCCCATTTCCCATTCCCGAGCCTTGTTGACAAGCGCGTTTAAGTTCTCTTTGCGTTCCTGAAACGTATCTTTTTCGATTTGGAGGTGCCCAAGATAGCCTGTGGACAAAATCGTTTCTTTGACAAGCTCTTGCAGTGAGCATTCTTTTGCAATGACCTTTAAAGTGGAAATGATGTTGAGGTACTCCTGTAAACCCTTTTTCTGCGCAGCCGTCAACCGCAACCCTGCAGCCGTTGATGCACCAGAAAGGGCGTCTTCACACATCTGAAGAATGGTTGTGCGGGTCTGCTCTGCGGCAGAACGGATTTTTTCGACAGTCGTTTCCCCAATCCCTCTTTTAGGCAAATTAATCGTTCTCAAAAACGCAACGTAATCATTCCCTGAATAAACCATTCTCAAAAACGCCAAAATATCTTTGATCTCGCGCCGCTGATAAAAGGAAACGCCGCCCACAATTACGTAGGGGATCCCAAGCTGAATCATTTTATCTTCCACGGGACGCGACTGCGCATTCGTGCGATAAAAAACAGCAATATCCTTATAGGGCACGTTTTGGTGCAAGCGATGGTAACGAATCCTTTCGGCAACAAAATACGCCTCATCTTTTTCTGTGTCGGCTGTGTGGCGGATCACCTTTTCCCCTGGCCCACGATCACTCCACAAGGTCTTTTGATACCTTTGGTAATTTTCGCCAATCAACCCATTTGCGGCATTGAGAATATTCGTGCGACTTCTGTAATTTTGTTCGAGTTTCACGACTTTGGCGTTCGCATACATCTCGGAGAAAAGCAAAATGTTGTTGATATTCGCACCGCGCCACGAATAGATCGATTGATCGGGATCTCCCACAACGCACAGATTGCGGTGCTTTGCAACCAGCAGATCGATCAAAACGCTCTGAACCCCATTCGTATCTTGATATTCATCGATGAGGAGAAATTGCCATCGGTTTTGGTAACTCTCGAGCAGATCGGGATGGGTGCGAAAGATTTTCACAGGCAAATAGAGTAGGTCGTCAAAATCTACGGCATTCGAAAAGAAAAGCTTCTGTTGGTAACGGGTAAATAGATCGACCAACTCCTTCTCTTCCGCATCTGTCGGCATGTTCTGAAGTGCTTCGAGATCGGTCAGCGCATTTTTCGCTTTTGAGATAAAGCTTAAAACCTCTTTTGGTTCCGACTGCGATTGCGTTTCATTGAGGCAGAGTTTCGCAATTTTGTCGACGTCTTGATCGTCGTAAATTACAAAATCGCGAGTGTAGCCCAAAACATGAATGATTTCGCGCAAAATGCGGGCGCCCAAGCTATGAAAAGTACACACAAGCACGTTCTGATTGGTTAAAGAAGCAACTCGCTCCTTCATTTCCTGAGCGGCTTTATTGGTAAACGTGAGTCCAAGAATGGCGTGGGGACTCACACCTTGTTCAATCAATTTGATAATCCGCTGCGTCACGACATGCGTTTTACCAGAGCCCGCTCCTGCCAAAACGAGCAGCGGACCATACAGAGTATTAACAGCATCTTGCTGTTCAGGATTAAGAGGCTTTGCCATTTTCAACCTTAGTTAACCACAAGAGCATGAACCACAGCTGCCTTTTTGGCAAGTCTGTTGCTCAACTCTCGGTTCCCTCTCTCCTAAATACCCGTACCGGTGATAATCGCTGCTGATGCTGACTTCCCGTAGGAAGTGGAGCAACTCTATGCGTCCATTTGCCATGACTGGCGCTGTGATCGCATTGACGCACGCCTCTGCACAAGCGCTGTATAATTCTACTGTTCCTCGCTTCAATAAACGCAGCCGATCCACGCCCCCATTCAGAATGCGAGCGTTCAACTCCTCATCCGATTCGATACAAATCTGGACAGAAGAGAGATTCTTGAGAAGTTCTGGCAAATTGGCTTGCTTCCACGCATCAGAATGGCTAATGACCAGGCGCGTGCCACACGTCAATGCGGCAGCTGCAACCCGCATCGCATCGATCCAAAGATCGCTCTCTTGAACGCGGAGAGTGATTGTCTTACGAGGCAGATAGCGGATAAAATTATCTTGGCCGAGCACATGGCTCACATCGCGGTCTTGAGAAAAATATTGATTCCAAAAAAAGGCGTAACTCCCGATGCTCGCCATCCACAAGTTCCTTTCATCTGCTTCCATTTCAACTAGGTCTTGCAAACGGTGTGAAAGGTGTAAAACCTGTTCATTCACAGGGTCCCTTTCTTCGGGCAAATTCTTTTGCTCTATCCGCATCAGCTGCAGCAAATAATTGGGACCGCCAGCCTTTGCACCAGGTCCAAAACTACTGGCTTTGCACCCTCCAAAGGGTTGGCGTTGCACGATCGCGCCCGTCATGCCGCGGTTGATATAACAATTTCCAGCCTCTATCTTGTCAAGCCAGCGCGCATGCTCGCGGTGGTCTAGCGAATGCAAACCCGCTGTCAGCCCATAGACAGTGTGATTGGCGATGGCGATGGCATCGTCGAGATTCTTTGCACAGATAAGCCCTAAAACAGGTCCAAAGAGCTCTGTTTGCTGCGTAAAGCTGCCCAGGCGAACCCCTTTCTTGATCCCTGGAGACCAAAGTTTAGGGTTATGGGGATCTTGTTTGGGCTTCAAAACCCACTCTTCGCCAATGTCAAGGGTTGTCAAACCGCGCAACAATGCCCCTTCAGCTGGCCGTATCAACGGATTGACTTTCGTCGACAATGACCAAGCAGAGCCCACAGTCAAGCTAGAAGCGGCATCGTGAAGTTGCCTTAAAAAATGGGGATCGTCGTACACTTCCTGTTCCAAAATTGCCAAACTGCAAGCGCTGCATTTCTGCCCCGCGTGCCCAAACGCCGACTGGAGCAAATCTCTAATCGCCAAATCGCGATCGGCGGCGGCAGTGATGATCATGCTATTTTTTCCACCTGTCTCAGCCACTAAATCAAGTCCAGGGGTGCTCTTTAAAAAATGGAGAGCTGTACTTGTTGCGCCTGTTAAGACGACAACAGAAACTCTGGGGTCGGAGATCAGTGCTGTTCCCTCCGGCTCATCGTGGCAATTGATAAACTGCACGCACTCTTTGGGAAATCCTGCCTCGCAAAAGATCTTTGCGAGCGTCCACCCGACAAAAATAGCTTCTGGGGCCGGCTTAAACAGGACAACATTTCCAGTGGTCAGAGCAGCAATGATCCCGCCAGCAGGAATCGAGCAAGGAAAATTCCAGGGCGGCGTCACCAACACAATTCCCTTGGGTGAAAAGGAGACATCTTGCATGTACTGCACTTCGACGATCATCCGGCGGTAGTAGTGGGCAAAGTCGACTGCTTCAGATACCTCCACATCGGCTTCAGGCACTGTTTTTCCCGTTTCTGCTACCATCGCTCCGATGAGTTCACCTCGGTGGCATTGTAGCTGATAGGCAAGCTCATCCAACAGCCGGCACCGCTCTTGCAACGACTTTTTCTCCCAAACAAGTTTTTGCTTCTCCGATGCCTCAAGAGCAGATTCAATTTCCGCTCCTGTTGCACACGCAATGGCGATCGGTTCTTGCTTAGCTTGGTCATTTATGATCCGCTCGGCCCAGATCCGTTGTTGAGGGAGAGACCAATCGCTATCGGGCGCGTTTGTAAATGGAGTGTCGTATTCATGTCTGTGAGGCGTTTGCAACCGATTCTGCTGGCGGCGGGGAACATAAGAAACGGAATCGATTTTCTCACACGCTTGAGTAAAAAGAGCCACCTGTTCTTTCCAAGAAGGGGAGCCTTCTTTGAGATCAAAGAGATGCCTTAGAAAGTTCTCCGAAGCCGTGTTTTCATCTAAACGCCTCGTCAAATATGCTACAGCGTGTTGAAACTCTTCTCGTTTTGCAACAGGGCAATAGAGAACCATCCCGCCTGTGAGAGAGTGAACGACTCTCTTTTGCGCCTCTGCCATCCCCTCAAGCATCTCAAACCCGACCCAACGGCCCACTTCGTTTTCTTCCCTCAATAACATCCCATACGCAATGTCGAATAGATTGTGACTTGCAATCCCTAGATGCACCGCAGAGGCGTTCTGAGGTTGACACCCGTACTGCATCATCCGCTTGTAATTGGCATCGACATCGACTTTATCGGGATAGGGGGCCTGCTCCCAATCCTTCAAAGAAGCTTCCACCTTCTCCATGGCTAAATTCGCCCCTTTGACCAGCCGGATCTTGATTGGCGCACCCCCATTCATGACGCGCTGGATTGCCCAAACGGTCAGCTCTTGTTGAAATAGAAAAGCATCGGGCAGATAGCTCTGCAAGACAATCCCTGCAGAATAATCGTAAAACTCTGGATCGTCTAAAACAGTGCGAAACAGCGTCGTGGTCATCCGCAAATCGCGATACTCCTCCATATCGAGATTGACGAACTTTGAGACTTTTTTCCCTTTCTCATCCGTACAGGAATGCCTCTTGGCAGTGCGATAGAGCCACTTTAGCCTCTCTGCCAACACCTTCAGAGATTGATCCCACCCCAATAGATTGATTTGACTGTACAAAGTAGAAATTTTCACAGAGATATAATCGATGTCGGGGTGTGCTAAATCATCTAAATAACGCTGCAGCCTTTGTTTTGCTTCCCCTTCACCTAAAATCGCTTCCCCTAGATGGTTGAGATTGACCCGCACCCCTTCCCGATGCCGCTTGGCAATGTGCTGTTCTAACGCCTTTTGCTCGCCTGGCAAAATGACTGTTGCCGTTTCCTTTCGAATGAGGCGGCGCACGAGGGGAACAAAAAATTGTGTCACCATAGGACCAAAAAGGGAAAAGAGGGAGAGTTGCAGCTTTTTAAAAGGGGAGAAAAAGCGAGGAACGCCTAGAGTGTGGATCAGATCGCGCATCTGATCTGCGACTCTTTTTTGGTTGGAGCTGCGAAAACACTGATCGGTTAACCGAGTTGCAAATACTTTGCCGATCGGGTCGGCAACCATCCGCGCCAACTCTTTTTGTTTCTTCCTTTCTCTGGACGTTTGAATTCGCTTCGATTCTTCCAGCATCAATCCCGCGAGCTGAATCGCCTTTCTTGCTCTCTCTGCAGGGATTAAAGAGCGCCCACGCACCTCCTTCAAGAGGTTTTCGGCCTGTATCATTTCTTTTGACATCGCTTCCCCATCGTTTGCAAAAGTTAATTATATCACGCAAAAGGAGAATGGCAAACAATTTGGCTCTGTCGTACAATCCACTCACAATAAATTGGAATGATTCATGCCGGCACATCTCTTGACTTTTCTCACTCTTCTCTTGGGATTTTGCCACTGCACGTTTGCAAGCGATCACGCATACAAACTCGTCGGCTACTACGTGAGTTGGGATGCGCGGCGAAAACCTCCCTTCTTCCCTCAAGAGATCGATGGCAATCTGATCACCCATCTCAACTACGCCTTTGCCAAAGTCGATGCTACAGGAGCCATTTCTCTCCTTGCGCCGCAACAAGACATCGGCTTTGCGGAAACGGATTGGAAAACTTTGAAAAGCTATGGCGGAAATTTGCAAGCCATTTACCAACTCAAAAAAAAGTACCCTCACCTCAAAACACTGATCTCCTTTGGCGGCTGGACGTTATCTGAACCATTTTCTTCACTGGCAGATTCTCCAAAAGCGCGCAAACGCTTCACCGAAGAACTCGTGGCGTTTTGCAAAAAATTTCATTTCGATGGGGTAGACATCGATTGGGAATACCCGTGTTTTGCAGGCCACGGAGGACGGCCTCAAGATAAACAAAACTTCACTCTGCTCCTTTCCGATATCTATACAGCCGCAAAAAAGCAAAAACCGCCCCTCCTAGTGTCGATAGCAAGCCCTGCCACCGTCTCGCGCTACCAAGAAATTGAGCTCGACAACATTCACAAATACGTCGATTGGATCAACTTGATGTCGTACAACTTTCATGGCCCATCCAAGGGTAGCGGTGATGAGGTCACCAACCACCACGCTCCGCTCTTTCCGACAAAAATTGGAAATCCTCTGCACAACACCGATACCTCGGTGCAGCACTACCTTTCTAAAGGGGTCCCCGGCAAAAAGATCGTGATCGGACTTCCGTTGTATGGCCGCACTTACTCCTTAACAAAAGCAACAAGCGACGGTTTGCACATTGAATACAAAGGAGCTGGGAAAGGGACATCGATAAAAGGGGTGCGTTCTTTGGCTGACATCAAACGCAATTTTTTAGGTAAATACACCCGCTATTGGGATCACCAAGCTCAGGTTCCCTATCTCTATTGCCCTCAAAACAAAGAATTTATCACCTACGACGATGAACAGTCGCTGGCAGCAAAATGCCAGTACGTCAAAAAAAACCACCTCGGGGGAGTCATGGTGTGGCAACTCGGCTGGGATATGCGGCCCGACTGGTCGGCGCTCCGCGTCATTGATTCCGCTTTGCATGAGCAAAATTAGCACTTGATCTAAAGATTTGCTAGATTTTACCGTCTTCCTCTTGACAAAATCACCGGGTTTCCTCTAAACTCACGAATCACTCAATCTTAAATCTAAGGAGTTCTTACAATGAAAAACATAAAACCTCTCGGCAATCGCGTCTTGATTCAGCGATCCAAAGCAGCGACGACAAAAGGGGGAATCCTCCTACCCGATACAGCACAAGAAAAACCCAAAGAAGGGGTCATCATCGCTGTCGGACCTGGTAAAATTGACGAACAGGGAAATAAAGAAACGATGCAACTTAAAGTGGGCGACCGCGTGTTATTCAGCACCTACTCCGGCACAGAAGTGAAAGGGGGAGATGAAGAGCTCCTCATTATGGCTGAAGATGATGTGTTAGGCGTTCTTTCTTAACTTCACAATAAACCCATTACTTCGAGGAGTCTTGCTATGGCAAAAATGTTACAATTCAGTGAAGAAGCACTTAAATCGCTCCTAGAGGGCGTTCGCACGCTCGCTAAAGCAGTGAAAGTCACTCTTGGACCCAAAGGGCGCAATGTCGTGATCAACAAGGGCTTTGGCGCACCGCTGTCGACAAAAGACGGGGTCACTGTTGCGAAAGAGGTCGCACTCAAAGACAAGTTCGAAAACATGGGAGCGCAGCTCGTCAAAGAAGTCGCCTCGAAAACAGCGGACATTGCAGGCGATGGCACGACCACAGCGATTGTTCTTGCAGAAGCGATCTTTACTCTCGGCGTCAAAAACGTCGCGGCTGGGGCAAACCCAATGAGTCTCAAAAAAGGGATCGATAAAGCGGTCGAAGCGATTACACAAGCTCTCACCGATATGGCAATCCCAGTCAAAACATCGCAAGAAATTAAACAAATCGCGACCATTTCCGCAAATAATGACAACGAAATCGGCACGATTATCGCCGAAGCGATGGAAAAAGTCGGCAAAGATGGGATCATCACGGTGGCCGAAGCAAAGGGGATTGAAACAACACTTGACGTCGTCGAAGGGATGCAGTTTGAAAAAGGATACCTTTCCCCCTATTTCATCACAAACGCTGAAAACATGAGCGTCGAACTGGCGAATGCCGCGATCTTGATCGTCGACAAAAAACTCTCCGCAGTCAAAGACTTGGTTCCGTTCCTAGAAAAAGTGATGGCAAAAGGGCCGCGCCCTCTCTTGATCATCGCCGATGAAGTCGAGGGGGAAGCACTTGCCACTCTCGTCGTCAATAAACTCAAGGCAGGCCTCCCCGTCTGCGCGGTAAAAGCGCCAGGATTTGGCGATCGCAAAAAGGCGATGCTCCAAGACATTGCGACTTTAACAGGTGCAACGGTCATCGCAGAAGAAGTTGGCCTCAACCTAGACACGGCGGAGATCAATGTCCTGGGAAGCGCCAAAACGATTAAGGTCACCAAAGAGGAGACAACGATCGTCGATGGAGCTGGAAAGCCCGCCCTCATCAAAGAGCGCATTGCACAGATCAAAGCGGAGCTTGCGCATCCCAATATCTCCAATTACGACAAAGAAAAGCTCGAAGAGCGGCTGGCTAAACTGGTCGGAGGCGTCGCCATCATCAACATCGGCGCTGCAACAGAGCTAGAAATGAAAGAGAAAAAATCGCGTGTCGAAGATGCCTTGCATGCAACGCGAGCCGCTGTTGCCAACGGGATCGTCGCGGGTGGCGGCGTGGCTTTCTTAAGAGCCGTCAAAAGCCTTGATAAACTAAAGCTCAACGGCGATGAAGCAATTGGCGCAGCGATCATCCGCAATGCCGTATTTGCCCCTGCCACAGCGATTGCAAATAACTGCGGCAAACAAGGCAATCTCATCGCAGAAAAAATCTACGAAGGGAAAGGAAACTTCGGCTACAACGGCCTCACAGATGAGTTCACCGATCTCATTGCAGCCGGCGTCATCGACCCTGTCATGGTCACCATGAGCGCTCTGCTCAATGCGGCCTCCATCTCCAGCCTGCTCTTAACGACAGCTGCCATGATCACCGACAAACCTAAACCCAAATCCAAACACGCGCATGCTCCTTCGATGGAAGGAATGGGCATGGGTGGCATGGGAGGAATGGGAATGGGCGGCATGGGCGGTATGATGTAACGCAAAGAGGGCAATGAGGCCCGAAGGGCCGGAATCTCATAGCCCAGGTCGGAGCGAAGCGGAGGCCTGGGTTTAGGATTACAACAAAATTGAGGCCCGAAGGGTCGGCATATCACTCTGTAAAAAAACATCATGAAACCGTAAGCTTCAAAGAAGAATTTTTGAAGATGTTGCAGATGGAAGGAATGTCATATGATGAAAAATATTTGTGGGAATAAAATGATATGCCGACCCTTCGGGCCTCAACCTTAAGGTTTTCTGAACCCAGGCCTCCGCTCGCTGATGCTCGCTCCGACCTGGGCTATGCCAGGCCGACCCTTCGGGCCTAACAACCGATCAATTTGTTCTGGAACTGATTTTTTCGGGCACGGGCTCGTTCACAAAGAGTTTAACCTCTGGATTTGTGGTTCCAGAGATCGAGGTAGCCGCAGAGCTGTTCGATCCGCTGCTTTTCATCCATGTTTTCGGGAAGATCGCGCGGGATCTCTTTGAGCACCTTTTTCTTCACGGCCGCCGAGATCGCGGCATTCAAATCGCCAAGAAAATGAGAAGGTGCCACAAAAGCAAGCGCATCGTAGGCATTTTTCTCTAACCCTTCTTGTAACATTGTCGCCAGCTGCTTTGTAAAAACTGTCTGATCGTGCTGGTGCACATCAATTGATTTGCCAAGCGCATGGCGCCCACCACCTAAGCTGTCAAATGAGCGCCCTGGCTTGTCGGTAAAAATCTCCGACCCTTTCTTTCGGCCATACGGATGTTCAATATGCAAAATCTCCTGGAACTCGCGGCCAAGACCGGTCACTTGGTACACCTTTGCAAAGCTCTTATTTGCGGTCAAAATCCACAATTTCGTCGTCATGATCTCTTTCCTTTTTTTACCAATTCGCTCTGAAACCACCAAATACAGAACCAGTCGCCGCTCTTTGCCATTTTTGCCCGGACACTTCTAGGTACAGTTTGATGAAATTCCCAACGGGAACGATGAGCGCCAACGTCCCATCAACACTGCTCTTTTGTTCGGGAGCGCCTTCGATATTGAACGACTCATCAAAAGCGATGAAGCGCTCCTTATTTGTGCGGCCGGCGTCCCCCAAGCGGTAATTCCAAGCCAAATCCAAGGCGAGCTCCATTTGGCCTTGGGAAGGCATCGTGTTCGCATGGAAACCAAGTCGGCTATAGCATCTGAAAAGGCTCTTGCTGTCGATTTCCAAATCGAGCGACCCGCCTTGCTCTTCGGTGATCTCGCTGCGGTGTGTCCCTCCGAGCTCGATCCCGATAAAAGGTTGGACTAACACACACTCAAACAGAGGAACATCGATCACATTGTCAAAGCCCACTTCTCCATAGAAAGTCCCTTGGTAAATGCGTGTGTTGCTGCGGGGCGTCGCACGGAAATCCCCAGCAGCGATCGTGCGGTGCAAGCTGTCTCTCGAAGCGCCAAATGCCACATCGGCAAGGACGTAATAAGAATCGGGGCGATACAGAGTATAAAGGCCAATGTCGAGCGTATGCATCGTCCCTTTTCCAGGGAGCTTGAAATGGATCTCATCAGTGAAATACCCAACACCTAAACCGAGCGTCCAATCGTTCGAAAATGTGTGTTGCACTCCGCCAACGACTTCATACCCATTTCCACTAAAGCCGTACCCTTCATGGCCGCTATCGATCGCAAAGCGCGTGCCTCCCCCCTCAAACCACAATTCCTGACCAACTGCTTCATAAGCGCCAAAACAATTTTCATAGTAGGGCTTGCAGCAGGGGGGCATGCTGATGAGATCGCGTAAAGGATCGTACAAGCGCCTGATAAATTGCCGATTCACCATTTCTGCTAAAACCATTTCGCCCGCATATTGTTCACCGCCCAATTCATCAAGGACAAAGGCGATCTCATCGCAAGGCAAGAGGACCATGGCTTGCAACAACGCCTCGATATCAGCTGGCGGGTTGATCAAATTCTCAATTTGAGCTGCCACATTTTGCTGATTCTGGTTCAATGGGCAGTTGGTGAATGTGGGTTGTAAAATCACATACGCATTCTGAGAGTCATAAAGAGCGTTTGCTGCCACCACTTCGGGGTTGAAAAAGCCGTGCGCTTGGACAATCGAAAAGGTGCCGCTCAAACCATTCATCGTATTCGAATGCAACACCAGATAGGGGACATTGAGCAAAAATGTTCCATCTGCAGATGTCACGTCGACTTCGCCGCCGTTGATCAGAATTGTTCCAGCGACGATCGTCTCTGTCGCATTTCCAGCTCCATCTACCTGAACGCCATATTGACAGTCGATGTCCATCTGCAAATTGCCGCCGACGTTCATGGCTCCGATGCTATTGCCAGGCTTCAATAACCCGGCAGAACGGACCGACAAATTCCCCGTCACCGTTCCGACCCCCGATAAAATCCCGCCCCCCTCGATCGTGGCGTTACCAGTGAGCGTCGTATTGAGGTTGAGCTCCCCTTCTCTAATATACGTGTTTGCCGCTGTTTGAGGGGTAACCAACGACAACTTTCCAGGACCTGCTTTGATTAAATTCCCAGACCCAGTAATAGAGTTGCTATAGGTTCCATCTACCAGTTGAGTAAATTGCACTGTGTCAAAGTTAAGAATGTCTTGTTGAATGCTGTCGGTGTTCCCCACAAGCGTTCCGCTGATCACAGTGATAGGAGTGAAAAAATCTGAAAATGTGTTGAACCCAAGCAAATTGACCCGTCCACCACCCATCACCTGCAGCGTTCCCGTTCCCGAGATATTTCCGGAAAAATCTCCCGAAAGCGATTGGTTGAAAATCAAGCCTCCAGAACTCACTAACACCATATCGCCTTGCAACGTGCTCGTCGTCCCCTGAAGAGTCGTACCAGACCCGACAATCGTTGTCCCACCGGAGTAAGAATTATTTGTCCCGCTGAAAGTCACAATCTGACCACCGATCACCCCAACGGCCCCGAGGCCTGAAATGCTCCCCTTATAGACCCCATTTGTAATAGGCTGATGAGCACCGACAGCCTGATTAAATACCACAACGGTCGACTGATCGGTCGTTTGAACATCCCCTTGGATCGCGAGTGTATTTCCTATCCATACAACATTTACGCCGGCAAGCGTACCGCCTGTGTAGCTGTTGACTCCGAGCATCGTCAAAGTGCTGCTCGACGTTTTATCTGAAAGCTGGACGCCCCCGCTTCCAGAAATATTACTGGTAACTGTCGTTGTTGCAGGGCTTAAGATATAATTGGTGTCGTTATCCAAAAATACATTGCCAATGATGTTATCCCCTAAAGCACCAAAATTCCCCGCACCCACGTCGATCAAGCGCACATCGACTAGATTGGAATCGGAGATGGTGATGGTCTTCCCTGGTGATTGGATCGATACAGTTCCCTGCGGCCCATTCGTTCCAGACAAAATGTCGTTAAAGACAATACCAGAATTCGTTTGGGCAAAGACAAGTGTGGAATCAAAATCAACCAGTGTGATGGGGGAAAGCAAGCTGAATGTATCACCGACAAGCGTGGCATTATCCACTGTGACAGGTACAGAAACGCTCGAATTTCCCGACACAATGCCAAAGGTGCTTGGAATGGTCACCTGCCCACCGCCTGTGATCAACACCGCAGCTGGATTCGACATCCCATTTTGCGAAAAAATTTGTCCTGCAAAGACCCCGCTAAAACCTTGATCAAACGCTACCTGCCCATCGGGGAGAGGGCTATTGCTATTGATAATCACGCTATTTGCAAGGCTTGTCGTATCGCCAATCAGCTGTGTATTGCCTCCAACAAGTGTGGGCCCCGTGTAGCTATTCGGATCTGATGCATTGCGTTGCAGATGGACGATCGAGCGGGTTGTCCCATCTGCGTTGATAAAACTCAATCCTCCGTTTGTCCCTGTGACACTCCCTGCAATCGTCATCGGAACATTCCCCGTGAGCGTCAATTGATTACCCGCTAACGACACAATCGAAAACTGATCCGAATCTAATGAAAACAAAGTATTGGTCTGGCCGATCGCAAGCTCCCCGCCAAAAAACACCCCTCTCTTTAAGATCACAGAAGCGGCATCTCCGCTCGCTCCCCCCGTAAAATTGACCACACCGCCATCCGTTACGACAATGTTGGAAAGGCCAGCATCGGCACTTGCCGCAAACTCGATGTCTCCTCCCGAATTGATGATCGTTGCGGCATTCGCCGTTGAATTTCCCTGAAAGATGAGGCTTGCATTGGGACCCGTGAGGTTAAAATTGGCATTGTTCGCCGTGCTGGTGTTATCGAAGGTGATGTTTCCCAACCCATTGACGTTGTAATAAACGGTTCCTGTGTCATCGCCATCAGCCGTACAGCCGGGACTGTTAAAATTAATCGATCCCCCTTGTGTGACATTGATCGTTTGGTTGGAACCAACTCCATCTATAAATGATTGGTTGGACACTCCAAGAGTTGTCCCCCCAAAAACAAGAGAGCCCGCCTCAATTACCAACACATTCGGACCAAACCTGAATAATATCTGCCCCGGCGTCCAGACAATCCCAAAGGAAATTGCATAAAGAGGAAAATTGCCTGCGATATCCGCTGCTCCCAAAACGCTATTATCAAATTGGGCAATATTCGTGATTCCGGGAACGCCGAAAGGACTCCAATTCCCAGGTTGGGCAACAACACAGGAAGCCTCGGAACCAAATGCGTTCGTCCAAGAGCTTGTGGTGAGGGCATTCAATAACGGGGACGGAACTACGAGTGTGAAGCAGAGGAAAAAAGCACTCCACACTCTCAACTTATTCACACAATTACCCATTGTTGACTCTCTCCTTCCATGCTCTTGAGTCTATTACCAATTCGTTTGGATGCCGCCATATACAGAGCCTGTCGACGCACTTTGCCACTTTTGCCCAGCCACTTCGAAGTAGAAGTTGATGTACTTTCCAGCTGGAACGATCAGCGCTAAAGCTCCGTCAAAACTGCTTTTTTGCTCAGGAGCCCCTTCGATATCGAACGAAGTCCCAAAGGCAGTGAAGCGCTCTTTGCTCGTGCGTCCCGCATCGGCTAGGCGGTAGTTCCATGCTAGATCTAATGTCAACTGCATTTGGCCAAGTTCTGGCATTGTGTTGAAGTGGAATCCTAAACGGCTAAATGACTTGAAAAAGCTCTTGCTATCGAGTTCCAGATTGAGCGATCCCCCTTGGTGTTCGGTGATCTTGCTGCGATGCGCATATCCAAGTTCGATCCCAGCAAAGGGCTGTAGGAGCACACAACCAAACAGGGCCCAATCCATGAACACATCTGTCCCCGCTTCAGCATAGAAAGTCCCTTGATAAATGCGGGTCTTGCTCTGCATTGTTGCACTGAAATCGCCGACGGCAACCGTGCGGTGCAGTTTGTCGCTCGTCGTGCCAAAGGTCAAATCGCCAAGCAGGTAATAGGCGTTGGGACGGTAGAGGGCATACAAACCCACATCCACCGTGTGCATTTTCCCTTTTCCAGGAAGATGGAAGTGGATCTGATCTTCAAAATAGCCCCCAGCCAAGCCAACGACCCACTCCTCGTCAAACATGTGTTGCAAGCCGCCCACGACCTCATACCCATTCGCTTTTAACCCATACCCTTCATGGCCATTATCGATCGACAGCCGCGTACCCCCAGCCTCGACCCAGATCTCATGTCCCCAATTTCCCATCTCTTCGCAACAATCCATGGAATAACTCTTGCAACAAGGGGGTGTGCGAAGGATATCGCGGAGCGGATCAAACAATCTTCTGATGAACTGCCGATTGGTCATATCGGCAACGACCATTTCTCCGGCGTATTGCAGGCCGCTCATCTCATCGAAGACAAACGCAATCTCATCACAGGGCAACACGACTAACTCTTGCAACAACGCTTGGATGTCTGCTGGCGGATTGATCAAGTTGTCCAGTTGAAAGGCGATATTTGCTTGATTCTGTGTCAATGGACAGTGATCGAATGTCGTCTGTAAAATGACATAGGCATTTTGTGGATCATAGAGGGCTTCTGCATCGACAACATCTGGATTAAAGAACCCGTGTGCTTGCACGATAGAGAATGTCCCCGTCAACCCATTTGGCGTATTCGAGTGCATGATCTGATAGGGGGTATTGAGTAAGAATGTCCCGTCCGCAGAAGTCACGTCGACTTCGCCTCCAACTAATTGGATCGTTCCAGCCGCAATCGTATCTGTTGCATTTCCAGCTCCGTTGATCTGAACAGGGTATTGACTATCGACATCCATGAAGACGTTCCCGCCAATGTGCATGGTTCCGATGCTGTTGCCCGGCTTCAATACCCCGCCAGACAAGACAGACAAATTCCCTGTTACAGTACCGACCCCAGATAAAATCCCGCCCGATTCGACCGTTCCGTTTCCATTGAGCGTCGTATTGAGGTTGAGTTCCCCTTCTTTAACGTAGGTGTTTGTTGCCGTTTGAGGAGTGATCAGCGACAACTTTCCAGGACCCGCTTTGACTAGATTCCCAGTTCCTGTGATCGACTGGGAATAGGTTCCATTTGTGAGTTGCGTGAATTGAACGGTGCCAAAGTTAGAAATGTTTTGTTGAATGCTCAACGTATTTCCTTCAAGTGTTCCGCTTGCCACTGTGATGGGCCCAGAGAAAGTATTTACCCCGAGCAAGTTCACACGCCCTCCGCCCGTTACCAGCATTGTCCCTGTGGAGCTTGGGCTGGTGATATTGCCAAGAAAATCTCCTAAGAACGACTGATTAAAGGTAATTTGCGCTCCAAGTTGTAATTCGACATTCCCCTGTAACGAGTTGGTCGTTCCGATCCAGTTTGTACCAGCTCCGGTCACAAACGTAAACGGATACGAATTGTTTGTTCCAGTAAAGGTGACGGGTAGACCGCCTTGTATTACCACAGTTCCTAGCCCACTGATATTCCCAGAAAAAACGCCATTCGTAACAGGCGAGTGTGGGCCGCCGCTCTGATCAAAGGCCACAATCCCTGAACTGTCGGAAAATTGGATATTCCCTTGAACTGAAAGGGTATTTCCAAGTAAGTCAACGTTGGTTCCAACAAGCGTCCCACCCGTATAACTATTGACTCCGCTCAAGGTCACCTGGGTCAAAACAGAGTGACTGCCAACCTGGACGCCTCCGCTCCCGGAAATATTATTTGCAAAGACGCTCGTTGTGCTATCCAGGACCAGGGTGGTATCATTATCTACGACAACCGGAGCCACTACGTTGTTTCCATGCACAATAGCATTCCCCGTTTTGAGATGGAACAAACCCGCCGTTAGAAAAGGGGAAGTAAATGTGGTTACCGTTCCTGGAGAATCGACCAAAACAGTCCCCACAGCTCCATTTGTCCCTGCAAAGATGTTACGTGCAAACGTCCCACTCGCTGTTTGACGGAAGATCAGTTCAGAGCCGTAATTGTTTAAGGTGATATCGGAGAGCAAGCTGCCTGTATCCCCAATCAGCGTCCCATTCATCACCGTGACAGGTACTGCGACGCTTGAGGTGTTACCGGCTGGGATCCCAATTCCACTTGGAATCTGCACTTCTCCGCCGCCCGTGATCACGACGGACTGTGCACTTGTCCCTGTCCCTGTGATGTTGCCCAAAAATATGCCGCTGAAATCTTGGTCGAAGGTTAAAGTGGGCTGTGAGGTGAATCCGAATATGTTATTGACGACCACGCTATTTGCCAAGCTCGTCGTATTTCCAACTAAATTGTTGTTCCCTGAAACGGTTGTGGGGCCAGCATAACTATTGGCTGCACTCAAAAGAAAAGTGGTTGTGCGCTGCGCTGCGCTATCGAGTAGGTTATTAAAGACCAACGAGCCAGCTCCTGTGACAGGACCTGCAATCGTCATCGTTTGAGCACTTCCAGTGATTGTCAATGGGTTAGCACTTATTAAATGGACCGCCGAAGTTTGATCGGTATTCAAAGACTGCAACGTGTTTTGTTGATTAATGTCTAAGGTGCCGCTATTGATCAAAGTCACATTAGCCGAATTCCCACTATTGATGGTGGCTAGAGGCTCAAATACGATGAAGCCTCCATCAGCCGTCATGTTCGCAGAACTCGCAAACGCGCTAGCAGTAAAGATAACAGACCCTCCCGAAAAGGTCTTAATCGTTGAAATGTCTGCGGATGAACTGCCCTGAAAGGTAAGAATGGAGCCGGGGCCGGTTACATTAAAATTAGCGTTGTTTGCAATACTTGTGCTGTCAAATGTAACTATGCCTGCCTGCTCTAAATTGTAGTAGACAGCACCGCTATAAGCCGCATCCGCGGTACATCCGGCACCAGTAAACAAAATGGATCCGGTGCTAGCATTGCTGCTATTGGAAATTTTGAAGATCTGCGTTGCAAATGATGTATTCGTGACCCCAGGAGGGAAGAGCGTGCTCCCAGCAAAAGAGAGAGAGGAACCAACGACCATGACATAAGGAGCCGCATGAAAAGCTATCTGACCTGGAGTCCACGGATTAGGTACCACAGCATAGTAGGGAACATTCCTCGCAACATTATCTCCTGTATCAAATATAGCTTCATCCCCAGTTCCAGGCACGACTGCAGGAGACCAGCTATTAGGTAAAACAACCATACACGAATTCGTACTCCCGTTTGTCCATGTGATAGGTGCTCCACAAAGATGGATGGGATTGGCAATCGCATAGACGACGCACAAACCAATAAACGCTCGCATCCCCATTGATTTCTTAAACATCGCGTTTCTCTCCTATTCAAAACGAATTTTAAATTTCAAAAATTACCAATTGGCTTGGACGCCCCCTAACACGGTATAAGCCGAAGCCGTTTGCCACTTCTCCCCAACAAATTCGAGATAAAAGCTTGCGGTGGATCCCACCGGAACCGTCAGGTTCAAAATCGCTTCCAAGCAGCCTTTCTCTTCAGGAGCTCCTTGGACCTTGAAGGTGCCTCCAGTCGCTGCAAAACGGGTGGAGTTTGTGCGTCCGGCATCTGCAAAACGGTAAATCCAAGCCAGGTCTAACATCAGTTGCATCTGTCCAAACTCCGGCATCGTATTCAAATGGACCCCTAAACGGCTATAGCTCTTAAAGAAATTTTTGCTCCCAATGTCGAGGTCTAACGATCCCGCCCCACTCTCTTTGATCTGGCGGCGATGGGCATACCCCAACTCAAGCCCTAAAAACGGTTGGGCCAAGATGCACCCAAAAAATGGCCACAACAGGGTGTAATCGAATCCAGCTTCGCCATAAATCGTGGTTTGGTAAATATGCGATTTGCCATGTGCCGATGTACTGAATTCACCGAAATTTAACGTGCGCACGACTTTGTCTGTCGTGGCGCCAAACGTCAAGTCAGCAACGAGGTAGTAGCTATCTGGGCGATAAAGGCCATAAAACCCAAAATCGATCGTATGCATCTTCCCATGTCCGGGCAGCTTAAAGTGGATGTTGTCTTGGAAATACCCCACACCTAATCCTAAGGTCCAATCGTAATCGAACGTGTATTGGATCCCTCCGACAATTTCATATCCATTCGCGTTGAGACCATACCCTTCATGCCCATTGTCGATATTGATCCGAGAGCCTCCGCCCTCCACCCAAAATGAAGATCCCCCTTCGATCGAGGCCTTGCAACAGCCCATGTTGTAATAACCGTTGTAACAAGGAGGCGTTTTAATGATGTTGCGCAAGGGATCGTATAGGCGCCGGAGGAATTGTCGATTCGTCATGTCGGCAACGGTCATTTCCGTCGCATACTGCTCGCCGCTAAGCAAATCAAGCGTGCCACCCACTTCGCTGCAAGGCAATGCTACCAGGGCTTGCAGGGCGGATTGAAGATCTGCGGGAGGATTTATCACCTGATCTAACTGAAAGGCAACATTTAACTGATTTTGGGTATCGGCACAGTTCTCCAACGTCGTCTGCATCGTCAGAAAGCCGCTTTGGGAATCGTATGTCAATACCCCTTTGACCAGCTCGGGATTGAAAAATCCATGGGGGACGACTTGTGAAAATGTGCCTGTCAATCCGTTTTGCAAATTGGAATGAATAATGAGATACGGGTGATTCACCAAAAACGTCCCGGTAGGAGAAGTCACATCGACATCTCCTCCCAAAAGGGTCACCGTTCCTGGATCGATGATCTGGGTGCTATTTCCAGATCCATCGATGGCGACAGGATATTGATCACCCGGTATGGACACGGTATTCCCCATCGCACAATCGCCTTGACTCATCAAAACAACCAACGCTATAACTTTCATCCATTTCTTGAGCATCATTTACATTCCCTAATCGTTCCTACCAATTCGCTTGGATCCCTCCCAAAGCAGACCAAGAAGATGCGGATTGCCACACTTGACCGGCTCCCTCTAAATAGAAGCTGATAAAATCGCCTGCGGGGATCGTGAGGTTCAGGATCCCTTCAAAGCTGCTCTTCTGTTCAGGAGCGCCGATAATGTCAAATTCCGTTCCAAATGCAGCAAAACTGGTCTCGTTGGTGCGTCCTGAGCTTGCAAAGCGGTACAGCCATGCCAAATCCAAGGAAAGGCGCATCTGGCCTACGTCTGGAATCGTATTCAAGTGAACACCCAAACGGCTGCTGCTCTTGAAAAAATCCTTGCCGTCAATGACCAGATCAAAAGAGCCCCCACCGTTTTCATGGAGCTGGTTGCGGTGTGCATACCCGAGCTCAAGACCCACAAAAGGTTGCGCGACGAGATATCCTAAGATCCCCCCATCCAAAACGTAATCGAACCCGGCTTCTCCATAAAACGTGCCTTGGTAGATATGCGTTTTGCCGTGTGTTTCCACAAAGATGGGAGCAGCAATAATCTTCCGCGTCACATTGCCGGTCGTTGTGCCGAAGGTCAAATCTCCCAATACGTAGTAAGCTTCTGGGCGATAAAGGGCATAAAGCCCTACATCGACCGTATTTATCTTCGCGTGCCCTGGCAGCTTGAACTTCAGATCGTCTTGGAAATAACCCACTGCCAATCCCATCGTCCAGTCGTGATCAAACGTGTGTTGGATGCCTCCCACCACTTCATAGCCCGTGGCGTTCACACCATACCCTTCATGACCATTTTCAATCGAACTGCGCGAAGCTCCCCCTTCGACCCACATCGAATGGCCAGCCTCGATCGAATCGCGGCAGCAGTTTTCGGCAAAGTAGTTTTCATAGCAAGGCGCCGTGCGCATCAACACGCGCAAAGGGTCGTATAAGCGTCTGATAAATCTTCGGTTTGTCATGTCGGCAATTGTCATTTCGGTGGCGTATTGCTCACCGCTCATCTCATCCAAAATAAAATTGATCTCGTCGCAAGGGAGCGTGACGAGCACTTGCAACAGCGCTTCGATGTCGGCAGGCGGATTGATCAAGTTGTCGAGCTGAATCGCAATATTGTCCTGATTCTGTGTGATCGCACAATTTTCAATGGTGGTTTCCAAAACGATATAGGCGTTTTGTGAATCATAAGTAGCAATCGCTTGAACGACCACGGGGTTAAAAAACCCGTGCGCGTTGACTTCTGAAAACGTCCCAGTCAACCCATCCGTCGTGTTGGAGTGGAGCACTGCATAAGGGTGATTGAGCAAGAACGTCCCATCAGAGGACGTCACATCGACTTCTCCGCCATTAATGACGACTGTGCCGGCGACAAAAGTTTCCGTGTTATTACCAGCTCCATTGACCTGAACCGCGTACTGGCTATCAATCGCCATCTGATAATTGCCGCCTACATGGCATGTTCCAATGCTGTTGCCAGGGGCAAACAGCGCGCCTTTTAAGACCGACAAATTTCCGTTAATCGTCGAATTTCCGGTCATCACACCACCCAACACGACATTGCCAAGCACCGTTCCGTTTGCAACGAATGTTCCATCTGATTTTACATAGACATTACCGCCTAAAACCGGATTATTCGTTAAAATCAAAGCCCCTTCCGCGATCGTCGTATTTACTAGAGTCTGATTGCTGTTAAACGTCAGTGATGCAGGACCGTCCTTGATCAAGTTTCCGGTTCCCGTGATCGACTGAGAATAGGTTCCATCTGTGAATTGTGTAAATTGAACTGTGCCGTTGTTCAAGATGCTTTGCTGAATACTAGTCGTATTTCCCTCCAACGTTCCGCTTGCCACGGTGATGGGAATGCCGCTCGCAGTAAAAGTATTCGTCCCCAGCATATTGACCCTTCCACCCCCTGTAATGAGGAGAGTTCCCGTCCCAATCAGATTCCCCAGATACGTTCCATCAAACGATTGGTTGAAGGTCAAATTCGCATTGCTTAACAACTGAATGATCCCTTGCAACGAGGTGGTGGTACCAACCAAATTGGTGTTAACCCCAGAAACGATCGTCCCGTTGTTGTAGGAATTGGGTCCCGTAAAAGTCAGTTTTTGCCCCCCTTGTACGATCACACCCCCATTCCCAGAAATAGTTCCCGAATAGACCCCGTTCATCACAGGTGCATTCGTCCCGATGCTCTGATCGAAGACAACACCTGAAAGCGCATTCGTCAAAAAGAAATCACCCTGTAAAGCCTCTGAATTCCCATGGACTCCGACATTTGAACCAATTGTCGTTCCTCCTGTGTAGCTATTGACTCCCAATACCGTCACAACGCCAAGACTGGGTTTATTTGCCACCACAAGAGAGCCGGGTCCAGAAATATCGTTGACAAAAGTTGTTGTAACAGGGCTTAAAGTCAATGTCGTGTTATTGTCCAGGAAAAAATCACTCGTCAAATTATTGCCATTCCCAGTCAAATTCCCCGCCGTCAATTGCACCAATCCCACATTGATTACGTTAAGATCACTTACTGTAACTGTGACACCAGGAAAAAGAATATCAACCTCCACGGTACCTAAGATCCCACCTGTAGAAGTAATATCATGCGAGAAGGTCCCGTTGGCATTTTGACGGAAAATGAGCCTCGAATTATCATCACTTAGGAAAATCTTCGACCGTAAGCTGTTGGTGTCTCCCGCCAAAATCCCGTTCTGGATGGTGACAGGGACAGAAACGAAAGAAGAACCAGGAGGAATTCCGATCGTACCTGGGATCTTCACCTCCCCACCGCCTGTGATGGTGACAGCATTTGCCACCACTGCCGTTCCACTAATCGTCCCATTGAAAATCCCGTTAAAGTCTTGGTCAAATGTCAATGTTGCGTCGGGCGATCCCCCACTATTGACGACCACGCTATTTGCTAAGCTCATCGTATTTCCAATTAAACTGTTGTTCCCAGAAACGATTGTTGGGCCACCAAAGGTATTGGGTGCAGTCAGAAAAGTGGTTGTGCGATTACTGAGACCCGGTACCGGGTTATTAAAGACCAACGAGCAGCCAACTCCTGTGACAGGACCCGCGATCGTCATCGTTTGAGAATTTCCAGTGATTGTCAATTGATGACCACCTATTAAAAAATTGACCGCTGAAGTTTGATCGGTATTCAAAGACTGCAATGTGTTGTTTTGATTGATGTCTAAGCCGCTGCTATTGATCAAAGTCACATTAGCCAAATTCCCGCTATTGGCAGCGGAGGTAGGATCAAATACGATGAAGCCATTATTAGCCGTCATGTTTGCTAAACCCGCATTCGCGCTTCCACTAAAAACAACAGACCCTCCCGAAAAGGTCTTAATCGTTGCACTAGCCGCTATTGAGCTGCCCTGAAAGGTAAGGGAGGATAGGGGGCCCGTTACACTAAAATTAGCATTGTTTGCTGTACTTGTTCCGTCAAATGTAACATGTGATCGATCCAACAAATTGTAGTAGACAGCGCCGCTATTAGCCGCATCCGCGGTACATTGGACACCACCAGTACCATTAAACAAAATGGTTCCGTTGCTGGAAACCTTGATGATCGGCGATGACGGTGATGTATTTGTGATCCCCAGAAAAGGGAGTGGAGGGAGCCCATTACCAAAAGAGAGGGAGGCATTAACGATCATGACGTAGGAATCACCGGAAAAATTGATCTGGCCAGGGATCCAGTTGTTAGGCACTACAACATATAAGGGGAGATGCTCCTGGACAATTTCTGTATTGTCAAAATGGGCTATTTCCCCCCCTCCAGGAACACCTGCAGTCCAGTTACCACCCAAAATAATGTTACTCGAAAAACCATTTTGCCCATTTGTCCAACTGCCAGTACCACCAAAAAGATGGATGGGATTGGCAATCGCATAGACGACGCACAAACCAATAAACGCTCGCATCCTCACTGATTTTATAAACATCATCCTGATCTCTCCATAGAAACTTCTCTTAAAATACATAAAATTTCAAATTTCCGACCGAATTCCAGACCCTAGCAAGCGTTTGCTTTAGAGTCAATATCGAATTTTATATTTCAACAATCCCTTCTTCCAACCAACGGAAGGCTCCTTCAAGCGTGACTTCGGCAAGCGCATTGCCAGGCTTATCATCGTTGTTGGAAAGCGCTTTGAAGTTCTCTGTGATGCGCCTTTGAGCTAAGGTGCAAAAGTAATCGGCCAGATCGATGGGGGATTCTTTTTTATCCCCCTGCTCTTTAAGTTTGATGGCATAGGAGCAAGTGGCTGCCATCGCAAACAGATCGGTGCCAATTTCCATGAGGCGCCCTAAAAGCAATTGCCGCTTTTCCAAGCCCTGCTGGTAGCGCGCCATGGCATTAAAAATCTTCCTAGCAAGGATGTGCGCGTGTTTTTCGATAAATTTTAGGTGCTTGGCCAAGCGGGGGCTTTGGGGATAGGAGGAAGAAAAAAGGGTCGATAACAATTGCTTGGGATACCACAGTCCATAAAAGCCAATGGCTTGCACAACGGCCTTGATTTTTGATCCGATGGTGGCTTTTGGGTTAAGTAGAGCGCTTAGGCGTTTCAGATGGGGATCCATCGCTTCTCTGGCCAAAAAGAGCTTCATGATCTCTGAAGAACCTTCCAAAATAAGATTGACGCGGCAGTCGCGCATGATCCTTTCAACGGGATAAGGGGGCTCTCCGCGCGCTTCTAAAGAGCTTGCCTTTTCATAGCCCCGGCCGCCGCGCAATTGCATCGTCTTATCGACAATCTTCCATAAACTTTCTGTGCAAAACAACTTGGCCATCGCAGCTTCGATTCGAATATCGTATTTTTTCTCATCGGCAAAGGCGCATGTCAGCCAGCTCACCGCTTCCATCGCCAACGTCGTCGCTGCAATGTAGGAGATTTTCTCACGCCCATTCTCATGCAAGCCTACGGGCATTCCCCACTGAACGCGGCTAGCGCCCCAGCGGCGTGCAATGGACAAACATTGCTTAGCTCCCCCTGTGCAGGCGGCTGGCAGTGTCAAGCGGCCGACGTTGATAGTGCCAAGCGCCAAGGCAAGGCCTCTTCCTTCTTCCCAAAGCAAGTTTTCAACGGGGACCTTCACGTTTTTAAAACGCAATAGCCCGTTGTAGATGCCACCAAGGCCCATAAATTCGCAACGATGGACAACTTCAAAACCTTGGGCGGGAAGCTCGACAATAAAGGCTGAAATCTGCTTGCGCTCCTTTCCCTTGATCACTTTTGGAGCCGTTTTGGCAGTGACGACGAGCAGATCGGCAATCGTTCCATTGGTGCACCAAAGCTTATCTCCGTTGATGATATAGTACTTTCCATCTTCCGAAATTTCAGCTGTCGTAGACATCTGGGCAGGGTCAGAGCCAACGTCTGGCTCTGTCAGAGCGAAAGCGGAGATTGCCCCTTGGCGAAAGCGGGGAAGAAATTTTTTCTTCTGCGCTTCTGTCCCATACATTTTCAAAGGCTGTGGAACGCCGATAGACTGGTGCGCAGAGATGAGGACTGCTGTAGAGCCACAGTAAGAAGCCACCTGCATCACAAGGCGGCAGTAATTTGTTTGAGAAAGTCCAAGCCCCCCATACTCCTTATCGATTTTAAGGGCAAAAATCCCCATTTTTTTCATTTCGTCAATCACTTGCTTAGGAATCTCGCGCGTCTTATCGACAAGCTCCGGATCTAAATGTTGTTTTAAATAGCTCATGAGCCGGTCGATGATCACATCGCCCAGACGCTTGTCTTCCTCGCTTTGCAAGGGGAAAGGGTAAACCATGTCGTACGAAAAATTGCCCATGAAGAGATTTGCCCCAAACGATGGAAGATTGGCTTCTTTGCGCGCTTCTTCGGTGATTTGCATCGCCTGCTGCTTCTGCACATTCCCCTCTGCTGCTGCATTTGCAAGCGTATCGGATGTGTCAGGCTTATTCTCCAGCATCGTCATGATTTTTCCTCGTGAAAATTAAATTTTACTTTTAACCTTTAGATTTTTTTTGACAATAGAAACTTCTCATGCAATATAAGAAAAAAAAGGAAGGTAACCATGCCATGCAAAATAATGCGTTTTTTCATAGTCGCTTTGAGCGCCTCGTGTTTGGTCTCGACGTCTATCCAAGCCGTCTTGCCCCCCTATTACCAAAGCTTGAAGGAGTATCAGGCTCTTCTCGACGATCCGCAACTCAAGGAACTGTTCAATTCTGCGGAAATGCTCGTCGACATTAAAAGGGAGGAGAAGCGATTTATCATTGAAACGTCACAAAACATCCTCATCGTCACAGTGGAGTATGAAAAGCCAACCCAACCAGGACCCGCCATTTTCAAATTCACCTTTGGCTCCCCCATCCCCCTCCCTCACAAGGAAAAATAGGATTTTATTCTTAACAAAAAGTCACAAAGAATGAGTAAGATGCGACCTATTCATTTAAACGTTTTCTTTGTGTCTTAGCGCCTTTGCGTTTAAACCGTGAGAGGATAGGAAGATAGTCATGTGCAAATTATCCTAGAAACGGCAGTTCAAGATGATAAAGTGATGCAAGACTCAAACATGATAGTGGACAAAAATACAGGGGTTATCGTAATATAGTTATCCTTAATCCCTTATGATGATTATGCATATCTTTGTTTCCTTTTTTGCAGTTTTTCTCATAGCGACTTCTTCACTGGTTGCTGAAACGCCTACCGAATTTGTTTTCAACATCCGCCAAATATCCGATTCAGAAGGGTCCCCAATAGATGAAGAGGGGTGGATTCAACGGTACAACCTCGATGGCGTGTCCGCTGAACTTGATCGAGCCGCTCACAACACCTTTGGCGCGGGATTGCTCGAATTTGCAGGCTATTTCCCCCATCAGCTTTTCACAGGCGTTTACCGAGAAGGAAACGAAATCCATCCCCTAGTAAAAATCACATTTGTCAATGGGATCCTCAGCGCAGAGCAAGATACAGAAAATATCCTGCAAGAAATATCAAACACTCACGGCGGTAACCAGATTTACTATGTCTATCGGCCTACAGAAGGGTGGACAATAGACGTCTACAACTGCATATTGTCAAAGCTCGGATTCGTTACCCCACAAGCTGCTACACTCGCTCTCATCTGGAAACGATTGATTGAGGAGATGGGCGGCCCTGGTGCAGGGGGGACGATTCTCCATTTTGCGCATAGTGTGGGAGGCACGGATAGCTTTGTGGCTGGATGTCTACTAACAGAAGAAGAGCAAAAGATGATCCATGTATTCACCTTTGGCTCTCCCACGTTGATCCCCACCAACTCTGGATTTGCAAGCGTGACCAACTACGTCAGTGTGCGCGACGGTGTCCCCCTTTTCGATTTTTTCCGTCAGGTTCAAGAATTTATTACATGCGAAGGAAATATCCGCTACGTCGGTAATTTGTGGACCGGCTACTGGCTTGTGGACCATCTTTTCTTGTACGACGCTTATCGGAATGAAGTTCAAAAGCTTGGCTTAGAGTTCCTACAGAAATACAATTGATTTATAATTCTTGAAGCTGGCAAAATGGATCATTGACCGCTGATTGCAATCAAAGATAACACTGCACTGGTAGCTCAACTGGATAGAGTACCCGGCTACGAACCGGGAGGTTAGAGGTTCAAGCCCTCTCCAGTGCATCCTTTAGGTGTCTTATGCTGACACAAACGATACCCTCAGGTCCATTCGCCACAAACGCCTATGTCATCGCTTGTGAGAATACCCGACAAGCGGTCATTATCGATCCAGCTCCCAATAGCACACAGGCGATTGTGAATGCGCTAACCGAAAAGCAACTCACGCCCGTTGCGATCTGGTTAACTCACTCCCATTGGGATCACATTGCCGATGTTGCCCCCTTAAAAAATACCTATCGCATTCCCGTCATGGTTCATTCAGAAGACGCACCCAATCTACAAAATCCAGGTAGCGATTCGCTCCCGTGTTGGATTTCGATCGAAGGTGTCGAGACATTCACCCCGATCGATGAGGGCACCCGCCTCACGGTTGGCGACTTAACCTTTCGAGTGATTCACACACCGGGCCATACACCGGGCGGCGTCTGTTTTTATTGCCCCGAAAACAGCGTTCTATTTTCGGGCGATACGCTCTTCAAGGGAACCATCGGCAACCTCTCTTTTGCGACGGCTCGGCCACACCTGATGTGGCCTTCCCTAAAGAAATTGGCATTGCTTCCTCCCGATACAAAAGTGTATCCTGGCCACGGTCCTCGCACGACGATTGGGGCAGAAACGTGGCTCAACCGGGCTGAAGAAGTTTTTGGTGGTGATGTCTACGACGATGATGATGATTAAAAGGAGGCCTTTATGGGTAATTTAGTTGGAAAAATAGCTCCGCAATTTAAAGCAAAAGCTCTGGTGCAAGGAAAAATTGTCGACGATTTTTCTTTAGCCTCTTTCCGAGGCAAATACGTGATCCTCTTTTTCTATCCGCTCGATTTTACGTTTGTTTGCCCAACTGAGCTGCATGCCTTTCAAGAGCGTTCAAAAGACTTTGAAAAGAGAAATGCACAGATTATCGGCTGTTCCGTTGATAGCTGCTTCTCCCATTTTGCTTGGGCTTCAACCCCAAAAAACCGGGGTGGAATTGAAGGGGTCACCTATCCCATCGTTTCCGACCTTAACAAAACAATCGCGCAAGATTACGGAGTGCTTATCCCACACGAAGGGATCACCTACCGAGGTCTTTACTTGATCGATCGCCAAGGCGTTGTCCGCCATCAAGTGATCAACGACTTGCCCATTGGGCGCTCCGTCGATGAAACGTTGCGCACGCTCGATGCTCTCATTTTCTTTGAAAATCATGGAGATGTGTGTCCAGCAAACTGGCAAATGGGCTCTACAGCGATGAAGCCTACACAGGAAGGGTTGGAAAAATACTTTGCTAAGATTCAGTGAGGTAGTCGTACAGGTCAGCTTCGCTGATGATGAGAATCGAGTGGTACTGAGCACAAACCGGAACGACCGTATCGATGATTTCAGAATCGCCCACTCCCGGAAGGCAAATGGCCGATAAGTCGGTCAACTGTTCTTTCAGAACTTTGATGCCGTACATATAGTCGGGATAGCTAAACCCCTCTTCCCTAACGCGTAAAAAGACCAAAGAGGAGTGGTGGAGAAGGGCTTGGATAGCATAGTAAATTCCCAAACTCTCTTTCGGAGGGTTGCCCAATCCATCATGCAATTGAGGAATGGTGTGAAAAATGTGAGGGGTCCGGAACTCCCCCTTTTCAGCTTCACCGAATAATGCAACAGTAGATAGCTTCATATTCCTCCCTCTATTGCAAACCTATACTATACTTATATTATAGTATAATTTAATATATTTTACAAATCGAGGGGTGTAGCATGGTCCCACAAAAAGCGGAGATCTCAGAAGAAACCACGTTCTACGTGGTCAGACATGGACAGACCGATTGGAACGTCCAAAACATCGTCCAAGGCCATCATGACATTCCACTCAACAATGTGGGGCGTTCTGAGTCGCTTTCACTGTCTCAGACGCTCATGCAAACCAGGTTTTCTGCCTGCTTTTCATCCGACCTCAAAAGGGCTTTTGAAACAGCTCAAATCGTCGTCCAAAACAGGCCTCTTGAGATCAAAAGCTATCCACGCCTACGCGAAAGGTACTTTGGACCCCTATGGCAGGGGCGTCCATTTGCTGAATATCTCCAATCTCCCCAAGAGCTTCGCCAAGATGTGGAAAGCGAAACTCAAGTGAAAAGTCGGGTTTTGGCCTCTTTTTTAGATATGGTCACACACCACCCTGGCAGCCCCATTCTCGTCGTCACACACGGCGGGGTGCTACGCTTGCTTCTTGGACACATTCTGGCCCTAGATTTTACCCAACATGAGATGTCCACCCAAAACAACTGCGTCGCTAAAATTGTTTTCACCCAAGACTCCTGGAAGGTGCATGAGCTAAAAGGAATTGAGCTCAAAAAGAAAGAACCTTAAGAGAGAGGTAGTTGCTAAAATATTTTTGCATTGATCCTGTAGAGATATGCCGCCCTTTCAGGGCTCGCCTGATTTGCTATGATAAACCCAGGCCTCCGCTTCGCTCCGACCTGGGCTATGAGATGCCGGCCCGTTGGGCCTTAGCAGCAGTCAACATAACATCTCAAAAGCTACTCCATAGTTAATCGATCACGTTGTAGAGGCCCAACGGGCCGGCATCTCATAGCCCAGGTCGAAGTGAGCGCAAGCGAACGGAGGCCTGGGTAAACACGTACCCAAGTGACGAGCCCTGAAAGGGCGGCATATCACTCTAGGATCTTCGAAATCGGGTGTAAGATTTTTTATTGTCACTTTTGCAACCGTCTCTCAAGGTCCTCTTGCTGCTTGCGGAAAATGGCAGTAAGTTCCTATGATAGGTGGGTTCTTTGGAAAGATGGCTGAGTGGCCGAAAGCACGTCCCTGCTAAGGACGCATACCCCTAAAGGGTATCGAGGGTTCAAATCCCTCTCTTTCCGCATCGGGCTTTGGGTCGTTGATCCAAAGCCTATTTTTAGTAAAGATCCGGGTCAACCGGATATTTCCCCTTAAAGTCCAAGCATTCAAAAATCAAAGCTCCTTTGCTGACGGAACCGTTCGCCAAAAAGAGGGGCGCGATTTCAACCAAGCGGACGGAACCAAAATAAGGGGCTAGGCGTTCTAAATAGTTGGTTGTTAAGGTGGGATCGTTGAGTTGAGGAATATTCTCAACGACGACAAAGAAACAACGTTTTCCAGATTGACTCGTTAACTTTGGCCAATAAGAAAATTGGTTCTTGCGCACGCCCATCAAATTAAAAAAATGGGCCATGTTCTGTTCGGGCCCATAAAAACTGAGCTCGCTGACGGTTTGGTATTTATCGGAGATGAGAGCGTCCGCAGCAGGATGGTATCCCGCCTTCGTCAAAGCAGAATCGAGCTGCCCCCACCCAATGTTGTGTCGAAAAGGATTCACTTTGTAGGGGATCTGTCCTGTGATTGACTGCTCTTGGAGCGTGGGAATCGCAAAGGCCGCAAGCGTGAGTGCGACGGACAAAGCTACCCCCGCTACCGTCCAGCGGTAAGCTTTTGAATTGTCCTGAATGAACCAGCTTAATAACACAAAGGCGGACGGATAGGCAGCAATGGGCCAATTTCCCTGCATCTTCATAAACAACGACATTCCAAAGCCTCCGAGCAAAATCACCGCCGTTGCCAAAGCAAAAAACTGGATCGGGGGAGAAATCTGTCGATAGCGGCGAAAAGCCAAAAAGAGCGCTGCACATATTAATATAAATAGGATAGGAGAGGCGATGGCTAACTGGGAACCGATGAACTCAAGGGGATTGCCTGCAAACAGGCCGCTGCCCCTCCCATGCCCTCCAGAAACGGTCGAAAAGACGTGTCGGAAGGTGGCAAAATCGTGCTGGCTATTCCAATACACGCTTGGCAACAATCCTAACAGCGAAATGCCTAGCCCAAGCAGCGCCTGAGATGAAACCATCCATCTGTGAAATGGCCAACAGACCAGTAACAAAATCCACAAAAAATAGATAGGCCACTTAAAGAGGGCCCCGCAACCAATGAGAAAACCCACGATCAAATAATTGGGCGTTTTCTTCTCAAACAAGCTGGGGCCTAAATACGCTAAGCAGGCAGTCCAAAAGAGAAGCATCCCACCGTCAGTAATGGCAAAGAGGGAAGAGAGGATCCCCATTGGACTTAAGGCAAATGCAACCGCCCCACAAAGAGCCCACTTGGGGGAAACAGAGCTGCGTTGCGCTGTCACATAAATCAAAATGGGAAGAAGAGATCCGATGAGGATCGAAAAGAAGCGGACACCCAAAGGGTTACTGCCAAACAGTTGCGTGCCTAGCCAGATCTGCCACGCAATGCCTGGCGGCTTGCTATAATACCCCCAATCGAGGTTTTGGCTCCACGTCCAGTACTGAGCCTCATCGGGACCTAATCCAATGGGCCCCCGTAAAATCAATTCCACCATCAAAATGGCTTTTACGAGAATGAGCGCCGCAAGAATGAGTGATTCTTTTCTAAACATAGGAAGAAAGTAACAAACGGAGCCAAATAAATCAAAAAAACTTGCAATTATATCGTTTTTTTCTATAGTTGGGCGCATAACAGAAAAAGGAAAATAGATGCTACATGATCGCTGTATTGCCCCCTTTGCCCGTTTCCTACTCTGTTGTTTTATTCTGCTTGTGTGCGGTAACTTACAGGCCGAAATTCAAACTGATGTGGAACTTAGATACGGCGTTCTTTTCCCAAGCTCTTCTCTTGTAAGAGAACTCTACGGAAACGTCCTTCCCAGTTACCAAATCGAAGCAACCGTCTCGATGTGTGGTTGTTACTCCCTTTGGACCAGTCTAGACTTTACAAAAGGGAGGGGAAACAGGTGTGCGTGCGATGTGAAAACGTGGCTGAATCTGTACACCTGGGGACTAGGAGTCAAAGGCCACTATTGCCTCGCTTCTTGCCTCGAAGGGTATTTGGGTATCGGAATGACCTGTGCCAATACTCACGTCAAAAACAAGCGTTGTTGCTTCGACGAAAAAGTGTCCCGCGTCTCGGTTGGCGGTATCGTCAAAGGGGGGCTGACCTACGCACTCGACTGCAACTGGTTTATCGATCTATTTTGCGACTACACTTACCAACCCGTTCATTTTGAGCGCCATACAAATGTAGGTGGAATCACGACGGGTTTGGGTATAGGATACACATTCTGAAATGATACTAAAAAGCATCAAAGCGCGCATCAAGAAGATGGGCATGCCTGCTGGCGTCCTCATCAATGGGACCGGAACACTGCCCCACCAAGTGCAAATCACGGTTGTCGATTACAACGACACCACGATAAAGGAAAAGGTGGGCGCAACGGTGCAAGAGTGCCAATCGTACCTCAAGAGCCCACTTAACACCTGGATCCACATCTGCGGCATCCACGACAAAGAGACGATCGAACTCATTGGGAACCAATTTGGCCTCCATCCTCTGCTATTAGAAGATATCATGACAGCAGGGCAACGCTCTAAATTAGACGATTATAAAGATACGCTCTTCTTCGTGACGCAAACTTTGACTTACAATGAAGAGAATCAGCACGCAGAGGATGAGCAGGTCAGCATCGTCTTGGGGAAAAATTTCCTCATCTCGTTTGTAGAATCGAACAGAGACTTCTTCAATCCTGTGAGGGAACGTTTGCGCAATCCTCAAAGCCGCGTGAGGCAACGTGGCACCGATTACCTGTGCTACGCCCTCATCGACTGCATTGTAGACAGCTATTTCCTCATCTTAGAAAAAGTAGATGCAAAAATTGAGAATCTCGAAAGCGAGCTGATCAAAACACCAGAACCCAAAACGCTACAAAAAATCCAACACTCGAAAAGGGAAATTACGCTTTTGCGTAAATCTGTTTGGCCAATGCGTGAAGTGATCAGCAACTTTAGACGGATTGAATCGCCCCTCATTACCGATGGGACAAAACTCTATCTCCACGACGTGTACGACCACACCATCCAAGCGATCGATACGATCGAAAGCTTCCGCGACCTCACGTCGGGCATGCTCGACATCTATCTCTCGAACATCAGTCAGCGGATGAACGAAATCATGAAGGTCTTGACGATCGTCGCCACGATCTTCGTCCCCCTTACCTTCATTGCAAGCCTCTACGGCATGAATTTCGAGAATATCCCAGAAATACACACCCACTGGGGCTATTACGTCGTCCTAGGCGTCATGGCCACAATCGCCCTGTGCATGCTCATGTTCTTCCGCCGAAAAAAGTGGATCTAGGTTTAATGAGAAAGTAGCTCTGGCTTCTTCCTCCTTCAGGACTCTTAGCAAGAATTCCCCGATCAACAAGTTCGATTAGATCGCGGTAAGCGGTATCTTGGGAACACTTTGTCAACTTAGCCCATTTAGTCGAGGTAAGTTTTCCTTGAAAGTCTTCTAACAAGAGATTGATGACTTTCCGCTGTCTGTCGTTTAAAGAAACTCCCGCAAGAGTTTCCCAAAACTGTTTTTTTTCTAAAATGGCTTCCAAAGTGGATAAAGCCGATTTCATTGCCTTGTCCAGACAATTGAAAAACCATTGGATCCAAGGGGTGATATCCAATTTTCCTTTTTGAGTTTTTTCTAAAATGTCGTAATACTCTCTTCTTTGTAATTGAATTTGAGCAGAGAGACTGTAAAAACGGTGAGAACTATTTTCCGACCTTGCTAAGAGCAAGTCAGCAATAGCTCGTCCGATGCGACCATTTCCATCATCAAAAGGGTGGATGGTTACAAACCATAAATGGGCAATCGCCGCTTTCAAAACCGGGTCGATAGAGGTGTTCTGATTTAGCCAGTTTAGGAACAGTCCCATTTCATGTTCAACAAGTTTGGCTGCGGGAGCCTCAAAGTGGACGGTCTCTTTATCCGGCCGGTCGGAAACAACAAAAACCGGTCCCAAGCGCCATCCACCCACCAGAATTTTTGACATACCGCTGCGACCTGTCGGAAACAAAGCCGCATGCCAAGCAAATACTCTTTCCTGAGTTAGGGGTTGATCAAATTTTTGTGTAGCATCGAGCATCATCTCAACAACGCCTTCAACATTCCGATCAACAGGATCAAGAGCTGCACTCTCTATACCAAGACGACGCGCAATGGAGGATCGCACTGAAGAATAATCTAAAATCTCTCCTTCAATTTCGCTTGATTTCACGACATCTTGTGTTAAAGTCTTTAAAACTGTCTCTTCGCGAAGAAAGAAACCAACTGATTCCATCCCTCCGATCAAGCGCCCTTGCAGATGTCGCAGGGGAATTAGCAAAGCATTGATCCTTTCTTGATCCCAAGTAAAATTTGGCCAGTTTTCAAGTTGGTAGATGTACATGTCCTTACGTTACAAGATAACCAGTCTTTATGCAAGAGTATTCTCCGCATATTTTGCGGAGAATAGTGGGCTTATTCTCCGCATTTTTGATAAATCCCACGCCAAAAGACCAAGGAATGCGCTCCAAAATCGGGGCAGGATTATTTTCCGCACATTTTGCGGAGAATAGGGAGGTTATTCTCCGCATCTTTGCTAACTCCCACTGCCAGAAGATCATGGAATGCATTCCCATATTTTCACTCAAAATCATGGAATGCAATCCCATATTTTCACTCAAAACAATGGAATGCATTCCATTGTTGTTAAATGGCCCGGCAGAGGGTCAAGCCGTGGATGGCCGTGGGGTAGAGGGGGGCGAGAGCTTCTGCAGAGCAGCGCAAGGAGCTGCCCGTCGTCATCACGTCGTCGATTAACAAGATCGATTTGTCAAAGTGGGACGCTCCCTTTTCTAACGCAAAATCGGCATGGTTTAGCTCCTTCCGTTGCCCGACGGTTAAGCCGGCTTGGCTAAAACCTGTCGATTTGCGATGGAGCAATTCCACGACAGGGCGATCGAGGAAACGAGCCAGCGCGTTTGCCAAGAGGAGGCTTTGGTTATAGCCGCGCTCTAACTTGCGCAAACGGGGCATGGGCATCGGAACGATCAGATCGGGAATGGGCCAGCCTAACTCGGCATGCTGATAGGCCAAATAAGCCCCGCATCCGCTTGCCAAATGATCCTGCCCTCCGTATTTGAGATGGCGTACCAAAGAGGCTGCCGGGCCAAGGTAATCAAAGACAGCAGCGACCGCTTTCAGAGGTAACGGATCGGCAACACACGAGGCGCAGCACTTCTCTTGCATCGGATTAAAGTCTGCGGAAAAACAGAAGGGGCACCGTTCCATTTTTTGAATCGGAGTGAACTGCAGCAAACAGGTTGCACAGAAAATCTGATTTTCGCCTTCTAAGGAACCTTCACAATGAAAACAGAGGGGAGGATAGAGAAGATTGCACGTGTGCCGAAAAAATCCTTTAAAAGAACCGATCAATTGTAGCATCGATGTGAGCACTCATTTCCTCGTCGTAATGATTGTAGTGTTTCTTAACCCACTCTTTCATCTTCTCTCCCACCAATCTTGCATCTCGTTGAGCGCTATTTTTATCCTTCATCGACTCGTCTGCAAGAAGTTTCCCTACATCTAGGTGGATCGGTTGCTCTCCAATAAATCCTGTATTGCGATCAACGCCATGATCGTGATCGAATAGCCCTTTTCGGTATTCACCGGCATACAGGCCAAATATTTGGGTGATCTTCCCTTTAGCCGCATCGAGTTGCCCCGTTTTCAGCAAGCCGTCTAACGTCGCATCAAGAGGAACGCCTCTCTTTTGCAAAATAAAGGGGTAATGCTCCAATGGGATCTCGTAGTGAAGTCCGAGCTTATCTTCAATCGACACTTTTCGCGAGGAGTTCCCCTCGGTGTTGAGCTGGATAAAAATCAAGCCGCTCTCTTCCCGATCGTTGTGAAAGGCCAGTAGATACGATTGAAAAACGCCGTTGAGTTTTCTCTCCTTCCGCTGCTTTACTTTCTCTACATAAGTGGCAATCGGTCCAAACGGGGGAAGCCACTCTAGATAGGGCGTTGGTCGCAAATGCTTAAATTTAAAAAACTTTAAAACGTATTCTCCATCAGCGCTGGCAAACACATACGACTGAGCGCCTTTTCCCAAATAGCGATAGGGCTGTGCAAGGATGGCGTTTAATCGCTCTTCCTCAACAGCGGCGAGCGGAGGCAGATTCCATTCGGGATGATGCGCTACTACAGAGGTGATATTGCTCAACCGAAAATCGTCGGTGAGGGCGTAGTAAACTCTCGATACCCCAGCGATCGCCAGGATCGCCGCTAAAAAAGTCACTAAAAACCGCTTCATGTTTCCCCCTTATTTCCACCTATGGGTTGTTTCTGCAGGGAGTAGGTAGGCTTGCTTAAAGTGCCTCCAATCGTGACGTTAAACAGCTCGGCCAATTTAAAAATGAGATTGTATTGCTTCATCTTAATTTGCACGTGCACGTTGCCATCAAAATCGACGTAGGAGGGGTATCCGTTGTGCACTAAGGAGAACTTAGATAAACGCCCTTTGCTATACACGTCTTTGAATTTCTTCAAAACAACTTTGCCATCAGCGATCTCAAATTCGACGTTTCCCCGAATAGGCGTCAAAGCCCCTAAATCGAGGCCAATGCGCGTCAACAATTCAGCCGGAACTGCGAAAATCGTGTGTTGAAAATTTTTCTTCTGTGGATTGACAAAATGGAGTTTCCCCTGGCCTCGAAACGTATTGCGGTCCGCTAAGTATCCATACACATCAGTGATCTCTGCAGCACGGATGACGAGCGATTTTTTGATCGTATTCTGCGAAGGAACAACGGTCTCAAGAGCGCTTGGACGCATCTCTTTTACCAACAGCGAGGGGATAAAGAGTTGCCACTGATCAAAGGGATCTGGTGTGCTCGTCATCTGTGGGATCGAGATCTGACCCGATTCGTCTGAGATTGCCATTTGCGTGACAGTCGCAAAAAGGGGTTGATAATCGACATGGGCTGACAAATGGTCGAATCGGTATCCCATAAAATCAAAACTTGATCCCAACAACTCTCCCTGGAAATACAAGCGATCGCCAAAGGCTTTCCCTTGGCTCTTATCAAACCCATACCTGCCGTAAAGGGCATACCCCTGGCCGAGTTGTGCACCCGCAACCCCAGCAGCCTGTTCGTGGGTCATCAATTTGAATGCTTGGTTAAAGTCGATTGCAACGGTCCCCACAAGGTAGTGAAAATGGGGATTGAGCTGAAATTCGGGATCGGGTGCCAGATCGACAGTCACTCCAGATAAGTGTCCGCGCACCTTCTCAATCGAAAACCCATGTGGCTCCACAGCGCTCCAACGGATTGATAGGGGGGAGAGTGTGTGCGTCTGCTGTATCGATTTTGCATCGGCGATGATCACTTCACCGCGGTCGTAATTCGGGGCCTCTATCGCAGCCTTAACACTGAGAAGCATCTGTTGATAGGGTGTCTGGCATGAAAGGTTAACCCCTTGCGCGTCGTAATCGATTTGGAGATTTTGCACAACATAGTCTGTATCTTCAAAACGATACGCCTCATCAGCTAAAGAGAGATGAACGTGTGAGAATGGATGAGCAGAATCGGCAAGCGGACCCATGAGAGAAATGCTCCCTTGAATGGTCCCTTGCGATTTGAGATTCCCGATCACATCAAGTACGGAGGATGAAAACAGGTCGGGCCAGTTGTTCTCTAGATGCCTCACAAGCCAATTCAATTGAAAAGCAAAAAAACTAAAGTGGAGATCATCGATCTTGAAAGTGAGGCTCTTCGGATCAAAATGCAAAGAGGAGAGGTAAAAACCGACTTTTGGTTCTGGATTATCGAATGTGGTCATAGACGTTTGCACATGCCCTAACTTCCATCCAGAGGTCGAATTGTAAGCAAACTCCATCCCATCGATATCTCCTAAAGAGTATCCATCGACCCGTGCATCTCTCAGCGATCCAGTCGCTTTGAAATCGATCTGGGCTAAGTCGGGAAGTGTGCGGTCAATGACGAAATCAACGGTGCCAGAAGCGTGCAGGAACCCTTCGAGCTTCCTCTCCTCAATCATAGAAGAGAGCCAAGGCCACTCCTTCAAGGCTGCAATGTCGATTTCGCACAAATTTATTTTTCCATGGAGATGATCTTCTTCTGGGACATAAATTCCCTCCATGCCGCACAACACAGAAGAACCCAAACGCGCACCTAAAAAATTGATATTCCACAGGTGAGGATCTTGGTGGATATCCAACGAGAGGGAAATGTTGTCAAACTGCAGCTGTTCGATGCTCCACAAATCGCCCCGCTTATTGCCGATAAATTCAAATGTGTTGACGAAGTGATCGTCGATCGCTATTTCTCTGCCATGGATCTGGTACTCCAGAATGGAATTGGAATTGCTGTAATTAACCGATCCAACAAGCTGCCCTTCAGCCTTTTTAATCGTATTCAGCTCTTTTAAAAGACTCCTCGACAAAAAGAGCAGACCCGTTCGACTGAATCGCTGCAAATCGGTAAAAAAGGCATCTAAACCAAACTCAAAAGTCAGGTTAAAGAGGAGAGGATCGGACGAGTCGGAAAGAAGGAGCTGAAACTCTTGAGGGTGCACAGTTCCAAAATGGGATACCTCTTTGTCTAAATCGATGGAAACCACAAGCTGATCGTTTAAATCGCGTTCTGCATGGGTTTTCCCGGCAATCCTGAGGATGTCCCTTTTCTGATCAGAGACCCACAAATCAAATTCAGCCTCTTGCTGTGCGTAGTTGGTAAACCGAACCCCATCTCCTGTAAGAAGATACTCTTCAAAATGATTAGGAGACCCGACGAGAAGAGTGGCCTGAGGATCAGAAAAATCCATTACACTCGCTTCGTGATCGTAGAAAAAATTGAGGCTCATATCGGTAAGCATCATATCTAAGTTCGAGCTTTTCCACTCCCCATCGGTGATTACGCCGTGAATGGTGCTTTCCATCGTGTAATCGTCCGGTTCAAAATGGAAGCGCAACAAAGCCCCCTTTTCCTTCAATGCAATGTTTCCCTCGATCGGTATCTGGGTAAAAAAGAATGGCTTCTGGAAGTGGGAAAAAAGGTGTTGCAGCTGAGAAATCTTACCTGAGATGTCATCGATCGCAAAAGCGATCTCAAAAATCCCCTCTCCAGGCATGCTCCAGTCGACATCCGCCCTCCCAGCAAAGTGGAGGCCATTGCAATAGGTCGAGAGCCCAAGCACATGCACCTGATTGTCTTGCATAAAGATCAAGGCTTCGATATCGGTAAAAAGAAGGCCACTATTCTTCTCAAAATAGGAACCGCCACTCACTGGTAAAACGCCATAATCGCGCCCAGAATCGAGATCAAAATAGTGGGTCGCTACCCATGGCTTGCACAACTCGTATTGGCGGCAAATTTTTTGGATCTCAATCACAAAGTCATTATTTTTCAAAAAGAGATCAGAAGCATCGTAATCGATCTTGACGCTATGGGAATCGAACACGCCAAAAAAGGCTCCGCTTCCTCCCACATGCATTTGATCTCGCTCAAAAACAAATGGGGAAAGATATTTATCCAAAGGCAGGTCCATCGCCTTAAACATCCCCTCATCCAAAGCATAGCCAAATAAACTCCATCGGGAAACATCGTTACTTTCTAATGTCAGATCTCCACGCGCGGCAATCGAGGCTAGATCAAATCCTTCACGCGGAATTAAGGCAACAATTGCCTCTGTCCCAGCGGTCTGCAGATATTCAGAGATGACGTGGTGCGGAGGCTTGCGGTCGCTCTCTGCCGGACGGTCCATCAAAAAGCTAAAATAGATCGGGGCATCGTTTAAGTCACCTTCCTGAAACCGGATCGTGCCATCGACTTCAAATTCGCCAGAAATCGATTTTCCTTTTGCCTCAACGACAACCTTGTGATGCGCAAACTGCTTCTCTGCGATCTTCCTCATGTGTTTGGGAAGATAGGGCGCCAACTCGTCGGTATCTCCTCTCACCAAGAGGCGAACGAGCTGTTCGGGATCAGCTTCATTTAACACCATTTCTCCATGCATGCCAGCCACCATGCCGCGCATCACTGACTCTTGCAAAATCCCCTGGTGCACTTTCAAGACCGAATCGATCCCATCAAATTTCCATACCTTTTCTCCAAATCCGGGGATCGAAATGCGGCCACCGCTGACCTCTAACAGAGCATTTACGGATGACGCGGGGTCTGCCGCGCTTAAGTCAATTGAAGCAGAACCAAACGCGCTGCTGGCCGCGCCATGGAAGTCCCATTGGGGCAGTCGAATGACTGCGTGGTTAGCCTGCAACTTTTCAAGCTTCACCTCTTGTGGCTGAAAATCGTTCAAATAAACCAAGAGCGAAGCTTCAAAGATCCCATCCTCAATTTCAATCGCATTCCAAAATGGATAGTGAGGCACGATGAGGAATTTGATGAAATTGAAATCTTCATGGCTCAAACCAGCAATTTCGATCTCTCCCAAATGCCACTGGTCAGCTAGGTGGCGCAACGAAAGATGCGCAATTAAATCATCAACTAACACGTCATCGCTCGTCGCACGCGCTTTAAACGTAAGAGACATGGGGAGCGTATCGGAAAGGCGCAAATTCCCTTCGAGGTTCAGACGACGGCTCTGATTGTTATGGTTGCAAAAGGCATCAAAAACACAATGCCCCCCTTCGTGTGTATTAAAACTAAAAAAGCCTTCAATGTCGCTAAACGTCCAAAATGGGGCTCCCTCCTTTAGAAAAGTGAAAGCAGTGCCTTTCCCAAAGTCAACGTGCCCTGAAGTTGGCATGAACATTTCTGCCTCTTCATCGCCATCTGAAGCCAATTTAATCGTGATCTCCGGTGCTGTAATCACATAGTTTGGCTGCAGATAACTCGCTTGCAACTCTTTGACGAGCAATTCACCCCGAGCACTCGGCTTATGATCGCGATAAAAGTCGAGCTGCAACGTTCCCGATGTCTCTCCCGTCTGCACAGCCATTTGGGGTAGTCGAGGGCAACACACATGCAACAACTCAAAAAACGGAGCGACTTCCATCTTGTCGATCATCACATCGACGTGGGATTGTCCATGCTTTTCTTGAGTAATCTTCGCCGTTAAAGTGGCTTGCTCGTTCTCTGTTGAAACCACATGCACAGAGCCACTGCTTCGCTTGCCAAAAACCGCATCGATTGAAAATGCAAGGGGAGGGATTGCCGTTTTTTCATCTGTAAAGCGAATGATCCCCTTGGCAACGTTGACGTGTTGATTAAAATAAATGATCCGGTAGCGTGGAGAGCGCGCTGCGGTGATATCGACAGCTTTTTCGAATGGACGTCCCATGACCACGGTTGGAGAGACCACATCGACATAGACATCCACAGTGCGAGACAACGGCTGGACCTCTAACCCCAAAGTCGCCTTTTCAGCAGAGAAAATGGGTTTTCCTTCATGGACAAAACGGGGATGTTCAAAGACCCACTTCCCCTCTTCTTGTGATAGCCCGTCGTATTGAAATTCGCTATTGAAGTGGTTTTGCGCGTAGCGAGACAGGTACCAATCGAGAAACGTCGTGATAGCCACATCGCGGGTAGCAGCAAAACCCACGAGCGCGAACAGACAAAAGGTAACGATCAATAACCAACGTTTCATTTAAAACCCAAATCAAGTGAATTAGGCAGTATTTTACCCAATTTGGGATTTATTTCCTACGCTGCTCTCGGGCACGAAAAGTCTAAAGACGTTAAAAATTAGTACGACTTGGCAAAGATTGCGTCTAGGGTAGCGGGCCTTCCCGTCAAGATGCAAGTCCCTGCAGTGCCGCTCTGTTGGAGGGGGAGGCACCGGATCGAGACCTTTAACGGGTCGAGAAGTGCCTCGGTGGCAGAATCGCCGCACCATTTTGCCAAGACAAAGCCTCCGTGAATTTCAGGTTTTTCTTGGTTTTTGGAAGTAAAATATTGTTCAAATTCTTCAAAATTCTTCAAATCTTTTTTGAGATGGCGTTCGCGCAGAGCCGCTGCTTGGTCAAAGTAATTTTTTTGAATAGCCAGCAACATGTTCAAAATCGCCTCGCCCGCTTGATCAAAAGAAACGGACGCTTTTTCTTTGTGAGGCAGATCGCGGCGTGCCACCATCATGGAGCGCCCTTCTTGATCACGCGGCCCAACCTCGATGCGAACAGGCACTCCTTTTTTGATCCATTCCCAACTCTTTTCGCCCCCTCGCTTATCCCGCTTATCGACAATGACCGAAACAGGTGAGCCATAAAAAGAGACGCATTGGAGGAGGTTTTTAACCTCTTCTGCATAGGCGAGAACGGCCGTTTCGTGCTCTGGTTTTGGGATGACAGGGATAATCACGACCTGATGGGGCGCAATGCGGGGTGGTAAGCGCAACCCATCATCATCCCCATGACACATGATCATCGCCCCGATCATCCGCGTCGTCGACCCCCAAGAAGTGGTGTAGGCGTACTCGACCTGTCCCTCTTTGTTGCTGAAACGGATATTGGAACCTTTTGCAAAATTTTGTCCGAGATAGTGGGAGGTTCCGCCTTGAAGCGCTTTCCGATCCTGCATCATCGCTTCAAGAGTATAAGTCGAAACGGCACCGGGAAAGCGCTCTCCTTCAGATTTTTCCCCTAAAATTACGGGGATCGACAACACCTCTTCAAAAAATTCTCGATACACTTGGTGCATTCTCAAGGCTTCCTCACGCGCTTCTTGCTCCGTTGCATGCGCTGTGTGACCTTCTTGCCAAAGAAATTCTGTCGTTCTCAAAAAAATGCGTGGACGCATCTCCCAGCGGACGACGTTCGCCCATTGGTTGATCAGCAAAGGCAAATCGCGATACGATTCAATCCAGCGAGAAAACGACTCTCCAATGATCGTTTCTGAAGTAGGCCGCACAATTAAAGGCTCTTCGAGTTCGCCAGAGGGCACAAGCTTTCCATTTTTTTCTTCTAGCCGGTGGTGCGTAACGACTGCGCACTCTTTGGCAAATCCCTCGACGTGTTTTGCCTCTTTTTCAAGATAGCTCAATGGAATAAACAGGGGGAAATAGGCGTTAACGTGTCCAGTCTCTTTGATCCGCTGATCCAAATACTTTTGCATCAATTCCCAAATGGAATACCCCCACGGTTTTATCACCATGCACCCGCGCACAGGGGAATTTTCGGCCATATCGGCATGTTTGATCACTTGCTGATACCACTCTGGGTAATCCTCTTCACGCGTGGGAGAGATCGCTGCTTTTTCTTTGGCTGTCATGACTTTCCTACCTTTTTGACCCCCCCAGTCTAATTGAGCGATCCGCAAAACAGCAAGGAAAAGTTTGTGATTTTGCCCATGTGTGCTATAGTAAACAGCTATGTTCCCTCATGTTTCAGTTCTTCTAGAAGAAGTGCGCCAAGCCTTCGCTGTAAAGCGGCTTTACACCTTTGTCGATGCGACGTTAGGCGCTGGAGGCCATGCGGAGGCTATTTTGCAAGACCATCCCGAAATCGTCCGCTTTGTAGGGATCGACCAAGATCCCGACGCACGGGCCATTGCCGCGAAAAGACTGCAACCGTGGAAAGATAAAGTCATCATCGTCCCTGGAAACTTCTCAGAACTCTCACAACATCTAAACAATCTTAAAATTAACACAATCGATGGGATCCTCTTCGACCTTGGGGTCTCCTCAATGCAGCTCGACCAGGCAGAAAAGGGGTTTAGTTTTAGTAAAGAAGGTCCGCTTGACATGCGGATGAATCCAGAAGGGGAGTTAACAGCTGCCACAATCGTCAACACGTGGTCAGAAAAGGAACTAGCGCGCATCATCCGCGACTACGGCGAAGAAAAACAGTGGAGAAAGGCTGCCTATGCGATCGTGCAAGAACGCGCAAAAGAACCGATTGTAACAACGTCCCAATTAGCCGCTCTCTTGAACCGCTCCCTCTTTCGCAAGAAAAAGGAGCTCAACCCTGCAACGCTGGTCTTTCAAGCCTTGCGAATCTGCGTCAATAGCGAGTTAGAGGTCGTGGAAAAGACGATCCCGCTGGCAATCCAAAAATTGTCAAAGGGAGGGCGACTTGCGGTCATCAGCTTCCATAGCCTCGAAGACCGGATTGTGAAACGCGCGATGCAATTTGCCGCTAGCGACAAATGGGATAATTCGGGAATCGGCGGCGTCTTTCTGGATAAAGCACCAGAAGTGTGCCTCGTCACCCGCAAACCGCTCATAGCAACAGAAGAAGAAACCAATAGAAACCCCAGAAGCCGTAGTGCTAAACTGCGCATCATCGAAAAATTGTGACAACTTTATGCGATCGCACAAACCGTTATTTTTAACCCTCTTTTTCTGCACACTTGCCGCGGGGATCACCCTCTTTTTCCATATCGAAAGCCAAAACGAAGTGACAAAGCTGCGCCTTGCGATTCCGCAGATTGCTAAGGAGGTTGCAGACATTCGGGAAGAAAACGTGCGCCTCCAATATGCCATCGATACTTTTGAGAGTCCTAGGCATCTGTACGAACTGATGAAAGATCCATCCTATAGCCATTTGAGATTCCCCTACCTCAACGAAGAGTTCTTTGTGCATGAAAAATAACCCATTTCCCCCAGTCACACACCTACACCACCGCCGTATCTTAGCTCTCTCGATTGCCATCTTCTTTCTTTTTTCTCTGCTGATCGCCCGTTTTTTCTCGATCCAAATAACACAAGGAGAATATTGGTCAAAAATCGGCGACAAACAACACTATTTTACGGTCAAAGAGCCTTTTCAGAGGGGAATTTTCTATTCTAATCTCTCCCTCAAAAAGGGAAACGAAAATTTGCTGCAGCCGCTTGTTTACGACATCCAAAAATACCATCTGTACGCTGACGTGTCAGCGCTCCCTGCGAAGCTCAAAAACCCCATAACACACGACCTAGCTGCCCATCTCCATCTCAACGAAGTCGACAAACGTCGCCTTGCAAATCACCTCACCAAAAAGAGCAGAAGCCGCAAATTGGCGATGTGGCTGGAAAAAAATGAGCGGGATGCGATCCTTCAGTGGTGGCTCCCTTTTGCCAAGGAGCATAAACTGCCGCGCAACGCTCTGTTTTTTGTCAGCGATTACCAACGCTCTTATCCCTTTGGAAACTTGCTTGGGCAAGTCTTGCACACGGTTCAAGGGATCAAAGATGAAAAGACATTACAGGGGATTCCCACAGGGGGGCTTGAGCTCTATTTCAACGATTATCTAAAAGGGCGGCAAGGGAAGCGGCGCCTCATGCGCTCTCCGCGCAATTCTCTCGAAATCGGCGAAATGATTGCCGAGCCGCAAAATGGGGCTGATGTCTATTTGACAATTAATCACTACCTGCAAGCGATCGTGGAGCAAGAATTAGCTGCCGGTGTGATCAGCTGCCGCGCAAAAAGCGGATGGGCAGCGATGATGGATCCCTTCACTGGGGAAGTTTTAGCGCTTGCCCAATACCCCTTTTTCCATCCAGGCGATTACCAGCGCTACTTTAACGATCCCAGTTTGATCGAACACACCAAAGTAAAAGCGATCACCGACGCCCAGGAGCCCGGCTCAATCATGAAGCCCATTACAATCGCCGTGGCGCTGAAAGCCAACGACGAACTCACGAAACGGGGAGAGAAACCCCTCTTTGATCCCGAAGAGATGATGCCCACTGCAAACTCCCATTTCCCAGGACGAAGAAAACCGCTCAAAGATACCCATTTTCACGCCTATCTCAACATGCAAATGGCGATCCAAAAATCTTCCAACATCTACGTGGCGCGTTTGGTCGAGAAAATCATCGCTCGCTTAGGCAACGACTGGTATCGGAACGTGTTGTACCAAGACTTTGGGATTGGGAGAAAGACGGGAATTGAACTCCCTTCTGAGAGCATCGGCTCCCTGTCGACGCCCGGAAAAAAGCACCCCAACGGAGTACTCGAGTGGTCTGCTTCGACACCCTACTCGATGGCCATGGGGCATAACATGCAAGTGACGAGCTTACAAACGCTGCGCGCCCATGCCATCTTCGCCAACGGGGGATTCCTCGTCAAACCAACCCTTGTGAAAAAAATTGTGAGGCGCGGAAAAGACGGAAAGAATGAAATTCTTCTCGATCATTCAGATCCTCTCTTGAAAAAACCAAACCCGCGTGTCGTGTCTGAAAAGATTGCCAAACAGATTGCCACCGCCATGAAGTTCACGACAAAAAATGGGGGGACTGCGCGCAAAGCCGATGTGTGGGGCTATTCGGAAGCGGGAAAAACAGGGACGGCTGACAAAGTCATCGGCGGAGCGTACCGCCCCGAATTTGTGTGCGCTTCCTTTGTGGGATTTGTTCCTGCAGAAAAACCAGCTTTTGTTCTGATCGTGACGATGGACGAACCTGCGTATGGCTACATCCATGGACTAGGGCGCAACCACATGGGTGGGACATGCTCTGCTCCCGTCTTTCGTGAAATTTCCAAGCGCTCCCTAGAGTATCTGGGCATCCCTCCAAACGATCCGCATGGTTATCCGCCAGGCGATCCCCGGTTTCACTCCGAAAAAGCAGACTGGATGCCGGAAATCAAACAATTGCAGGAAAAGTATGAAAAATGGAATAACAAATCAGGGCATTAGCGCCTGTAAAAATTATGAAGCTTAGTCAACTGTTAAAAGGCATCCCGGTCAAAGAGGTGAAGGGCTCTAAAGAGCTTGAGATTACCGGCATCTGTTCAAATTCTAAGCTCATTGCACCGGGCAATTTATTTGTCGCTCGCAAAGGGATCATGGCCGATGGTTCTCAATACATCCCCGAAGCAATCGCCTCTGGAGCAGTGGCTATCGTCACTGATCTGTACGATCCGCTCACACCTAAACACATCACGCAAATAATCCACTCCGATCCCGCTGAGATCGAGGGATTGCTGGCCGCGCACTACTACCAACGTGCATCCGATGAAATGTACATGGTCGGGCTAACGGGGACAAATGGGAAAACGACGACCTCGTTTTTGATCACACACCTTTTCAACCAAACAGCGGGTCTTTGTGGATTGATTGGAACGATCGAATACATCATCGGTAAAACGCGCTATAAAGCAACCCGCACAACACCCGATGTGTGTTCGACACATAAGCTGCTGAGAGAAATGCGTCTGCAAGGGTGCCAGTCGGCTGTTGCAGAGGTGACCTCCCACGCCTTAGATCAAGGGCGCGTCGATCAAGTGGATTTCGACGTCGCGCTCTTCACGAACCTCACTTTGGATCATTTGGACTACCATCACACCATGGAAGAGTACGCCAAGGCAAAGCAAAAGCTATTTCTTTCCTTAGACCCGACAAAACGGAAAATGGGTTTGCCATTTCCCAAAACAGCCATCGTCAACGCCGATTCACCCTGGTCGGATTTCATGTTACAGGGGTGCAAAGCGGAAACGCTCACGTACGGAATGATGGGCAATCCCGATCTGAAAGCGACAGAGGTCGTCCTCTCCCCTAGCGGCACTCACTTGACGATGACCTATAAAGAGGAGCGGATTTCGGCTTTTTCCCCCTTTGTCGGGCGGTTTAACGTCTACAATTACTTAGCCGCTGTCGCCGTTGGTTTGGCGCGTCAGCTCCCCTTAAAAACAATTGTAGAAGCTCTTGCCACAGCCACACCACCCCCAGGCCGACTCGATAAGGTTGATAATCCTCTAGGATTGAAGATCTATGTCGATTTTGCCCACTCGGACGATGCTCTCTTGAATGTACTGACTTGCCTGAACGAATTTAAAACAGGGCGGATCATCGTCGTATTTGGGTGTGGAGGGAATCGCGATGCAAGCAAACGGCCAAAAATGGGAAGGGTGTGTGAAGAGCATGCCGACGTGGTGATCATCACCTCAGACAATCCACGCAATGAATCGCCCGAAGCGATCATCGACGAGATCAAAAAAGGGTTAAAACACCCTGAACGCGCTTGCGTTAAACTCGACAGAAAAGAAGCGATCGAACAGGCGATCTCGATCGCCACTCCAGACGATTTGATCCTGATTGCTGGCAAAGGGCATGAGACTTATCAGATCTTTGGCCATAAAACGATCGAATTTGACGACAAACAAGTCGCTCTGGAATTGTGTCAGAACAGAGTGTTTGCCTAAGGAAAACTGCCGTGAACAAATTTCTCCTTTCGCCTTTATTTTTTTTATTTCTCTGCTGCTGGGGTTGTTCTCCTCGTTACACCCCCCCTCAATATGAGCAGCCAAAACGGCGCCTTGCTCCCGCTTCTCCCAATCAAACTCCCGACATGGTTGACCTCAATCGCACAGGGTGGTCGAGCGGAAAAAACATCATTGTGCTCGATCCGGGGCACGGAGGGGATGATTATGGAACCAATTCGAACGGCAATCCGAAATTTTATGAAAAATACTTAAACCTTTCCACTACACTCATTGTGAAAGCATTTTTAGAGCAAAAAGGGTACACCGTCCGCCTAACGCGGACAAACGATACCTTTATCCCCCTCGACGAGAGAGCAGAGTTTGCCAATCGACTCGGCGCGCAACTCTTTGTCAGCATCCACTATAACTCTGCCCCGAGCAAAGATGCCGAAGGGTTGGAAGTCTTTTATTACCTAGACAAGGAAAATGCGACTCGCACCGAAGAATCGAAGCGGTTAGCCAAGTGTGCGCTCGAGCAGATCATTCATCAAACGGGGGTCAAATCGCGTGGTGTCAAGCAAGCCAACTTTGCTGTGATCCGCAAAACCGACATGCCTGCCATTCTCATCGAAGGGGGCTTCTTGACGAATGAGAAAGAAATGGAAAAGATCAAGACCAGCGCCTACCAAAAGCAGCTTGCTCAAGGAATAACCCACGGCATTACTGACTATCTAGCTAGAGCCCCATTGCTGAAAAAATAACGTCCTCGGCGCGACTCGAACGCGCGGCCTGTTGCTTAGGAGGCAACCGCTCTATCCACCTGAGCTACGAGAACATATGATTTTTTCTGCCAACGCGGGGAGCAGTTGCTGCAAATCGACTTGAATCAGGAAATCATCATCGCCAAGATAGGAGGGCTGAGCCAAATCGATCGCAATGATCCTCCCATTGGGGTTATGCCTTTTATACCACCCTAAAAATCCCTTATCGTCGTAACTCAATCCCACGCAAATGACATAATCGATCGCACGCAATTGGTCGCTTCCTACTTCTTTTCGCAATTGTTCCGCTTTGACGCGATACGGGACGATTCCCGTATATTCGTGGAGCAAATCGATATTTTCCGTCACGATCTTCGTATTTTTGAAAAAAGCCAATTGCTTAAGAGCCTCGTGTGCTTTTGAGGGATGGCCATAAAAGCAGGCATTGTAAAAATGACCGATTTTTTCATTGAATTCTTCTGGATCATCCATCACTTGTTTCAAAAAGAATATCCCTGTAATCCCTTTCTTAAGTCCAATGAGCCGCTCTAACTGCGCCATAGAAGGGATGCCAGCAGCAATCGAAATACCCGCACCTGTGTAAAATAACACGTTGTGTTCCGTGATCAGGGTTGCCAACGCTTCTGCATCGATCAGGTGGGGAGTGGCTTGCTCATATTGGCGCCGTTCATCCACCAGGTAAGAAGGGGTATTTGGGCCCACAGCCTTCTCTGGCTTTCGCGGTTGCTGCCAAACAGGATTCCCCTGTGTCCGTTCATATGAAAACAAAGAGTATTTTTTCTTCTCTTCCCCGTCCGCATCAAATGTGTGTTCGATGTACCCAAAACGGTACCGGGGCGGCTTATCGTAGAATATTTCCAGGTAGATCTCATTCCTTTTTCGAATGAAATGAAACAACGCATCCCCATCGAATTGCCAAAACATCTCGACCGATTGATCCTCCACCTGTTTCATCAGCTCGTCGTGAGAAATTGTCTCGGGATGAAAGAAAAAATTCCCCCTCAACTCATCCACACCACAAACGAGTATGAGAAAAGTCATGAAAGTCAAAACAACTCGGGCCATAAAAAAATGTCTCCACATTGACGGTACGAGCGAAAAAGGATAACACACCTAACCTCGCCTGTCAAATGGTGCCAATTTTCTCATTTTGCTAGACAAACTGGAGCATTTTGAACTATCTTGCTTAGGAATTTTCTAAAGGCGGTAAAGACGATGTATAAATTTTTCATTTTATTAATAATCAGTACGTTAACAGGAAAACTCGCGGGAGCTGAAGTGCTCGGCATTGGCGCTCCGATCATCGATCTGATCCTTCACGTCGACGATGATTTCCTAGAAGAACACATCCCTGGCGCCAAAGGGGGCGGATGCCGCCCTGGGTGGGATCGGTTCTGTAAGATTTTACAAGAAGCTCCAGGAGACGGCCCCCTCCTGGCCACAGGAGGCAGCTGTTCCAACACGATTAAGGGATTAGCCTCCCTTGGCGTTTCCACTTCCCTTCTTGGCAAGCGAGGAAACGATGCCATGGGGGAATTTTTTGTGAATAAAATTACCCCGCTTGGGATCGAACCCCATTTACTGCTCAGCGAAACCCCAAACGCACAGGTGATGTGCCTGGTCACACCCGATAAAAATCGCACTTTTGTCGTTTTTCCAGGTGCAGGCGATGAGATCTCTCGCGAAGACCTCTCTGATCACTTCTTTGACGGGATTCGCCACCTTCATGTCGACGGGTACATGCTCCATAACGGACCTCTTATCGAAGAGGCGATGAAGCGTGCGAAAGAGCGAGGTGCAACTGTTTCCTTCGATCTCGCCACCTTCCATATAGTGAGGCAATTTCACGAGCGGATCTTATCGCTGCTGAAAAACTACGTCGACATCGTCTTTGCCAACCAAGATGAGGCTAAGGCGCTAGTCGGAGCCATAGATGAAAAAGCGTGCCAGCTGATGCTAGCCTATTGCCCTACCGTTGTGATCCTCGCTGGTGCTGAAGGGTGCATCGTAGGAACGGAAGAAGAGATCCTAAAAGAACCAACCATCCAAGTCACTGTCGTCGATACAACAGGAGCTGGCGATCTCTTTGCCAGCGGCTTTCTGTTCGGGTACTTAAACGGCGAGCCACTCCGGCAGTGTGCGCGTCTTGGCAACCTCCTCGGCACCACAGTCGTCACGGTCAATGGCGCTGAGATCCCTCCCCACAAGTGGGAGATGATCCGCTGGCACCTAAGGGACGACAGGGACAAGGGACTCTAGGGTCCCTGTCCCTTTATTTGCAAAATAATTAAAAATTAAACTATAATTAAACTAAAACAATAGTTTAATTATGAGCGGAATTACTCCAAGTAAAAAACCTGAACCAACGCCCCATCACTCTTACCGGGTCGAGCCGGCAAAAACTTCCTATTTCAATCGGTTTGCTCCCTTGGCAAAAGAGATGTTGGCAAATGCGAAACTCTACCACTTTTATCCACAAAGCACTCTTGCCAATTTTAAGCGAAAAATTTTTAAAGTGTTTGAAGGGGTCGTTAACGCTTTAACAATTATATCAGGTTCTCGAAAGCGTTGGGACCAGAACCGACTGCTCCAGGGAAAACACGTAGACTTCCACCTCATGGGAGCAGAACACGTCCAAATCACGAGCAAAACGGGGGACCTCGTCGATGCTCACTATTTAGCCGCCGATTCCCTTCTCAAAAAACTCGAAGAGCTCGGGGGGAAGAAAAAATGCCTGCGCATCGAACGTGCAGATAAGCCACAAGCCTCCACTCCCCCTTTTCCCGCATTTGTATTCAAAAAGCCTCCCGCGGATTTTAACCTTGTCGTTAAAACGCTCCGCCAATGTGGGCTAGACAACTCTGGTTGGGATTACATCAAAAACGAAGACACTCTCTACTTATGCCGCAAAAAGGATGCCTTCTCACTTTCTCGCATCAATTTTCATTCAAAAACAAATCCCACCCAAATCGTCGAAATGGCAACACCTTCCACAAAGCAAGGCGAGACGGCAAGTACCGTGCTCCTGAGCAACCCCCAAAGAAGTATCTATGAAAACGAGCTAGAAAAAACGCTAACCTATGCTTTAGAGGGGCTGAATGTCATGCTCTACAACCCTCCCGGAAAAGGACTGAGCACGGGTTTGCCAGACAGAGATAACATCAACGCCTCGATCGAGGCTGCGTATGACTTTATCTCTAAAGTGAAACGGACAAAAGATGACCAGATCTTAGCACAGGGAACCTGTTTTGGGGCAGCACCCACCGCTTGGTTAGGAGCTCAACACCCAAAAATCAACCTGTTCCTCGATCAAAGTCCCGCTAATTTTGTGGATGCAGCCAATTACATGTTTGAGGAGGAGAAAAGAAACATCACCGACCAATTAGAGGAAATGAAACATAAAGCAGAAGTGCCAAAAAAAGCCGACATCGCTTCCCCAGAAGAGGGTGATGAAGAGGAACCAGAAGATACAGTCCCCCTCCTGCAAAAAGCACCGCAACCCCAACAGCCGCTCCAATCCCGTTTAAGAAATGATCTCCTCTCCTGGTCCATCAGCATGATCGCCACCAATCTCTCCATAAGCTCGTTAGCGAAAACCTTCTTGTCCGGTTACGATATCCCTGAACTATTACAAAGCAATCGTGGCAACACACTATTCAATTTAAACGTCAAATCGAGCAGAGGAGAAGGCGGAGACGATGTTGTCCCACCCGAACATCCAGAAATGATGCTCGATGCGTTAGCCGACACCGAGGGAAGACAAGTCCGATTTGCTTTCAATCCAGGTGGTACACACACTTCTGAATGGTGGACAAGTGCAGAATCAACAGATGCCGTGATCGGGTTTTTAGAAAATACGGGGTTGATCCCAAAAATGGGTGCTGCATTTCAGCAGGGGGAAACTTCCCCTCCAGCCGCACGAGCAGAAACAACGAAAATGGCGACTCTTAAAGACCTCTTTGCAATAGATGCAAAAATCGAAAGATTAACCCAAGCAAAAGGAACTGCCCGAGCAGAGGAAGTTAAAGCCAGAGTGACTCTTTTAATGAAACAAGTGGAGAGGGACAAAAAAGGGATATTCGCTCGCCAAAACGACCTCGCTGAGCAATACGAAAATGCAAAGAAATTGAAAGAAATCTATGAGATTTCAAAACAGATCAGAAGCACTCTTCTTCCTAAAGGAACTTCAAAAGCGCACCGCGCCTTTATCGCCTCAATAGATGGACTGTCCCTGTTTGGAAGACCAACTCTGCTAAAAGCTTTGCACCGGATCCTCAATCACCTCCATGAAGGAAACCTCGACAAAATTTCCGAGAGTGATCTTGCGTTTGCTCAAGAGAATCTACCCAAACTCCGCGACTTTTTCCGAGAACATCCTGACTTGTACCCAGCCAAAAGCAGCACCCCCCCTGAAGAGTGGGATCAAGCAATCGGTCTTCTTAAATCACTGGCTCACGAACGGCTCATGGCTCAAAAAATCACATTCACCATGCCAGCGTTTCACTCTAAGGTTTTTCAAGAACTCATGAAAGATCAGATCCCTCAAACAGACGATACACAACAAATCTTCGATCACGTCATCTCTTCTTTTGGGAGCGATCTCGCCAAGACGAAACAGCAGTTTACTCAAGAGGAATTTCTCAATCTCGTCAACGCTGCTGTGATGCAAGTGAAAAGGATCTACCTCCTTTCACAATGCGCTAAAACCCCTCTTCAAACGACTGTACAAGTTCAAGCGCTCCCACCTTCCGATCTAGAGCACGAGCAAGCCCGTAGCATCCTCATGCACATGGATACTCTTTCCTCTTTTATGCATGCGATTTGTATCGCAGGGGAATCGGCCCTTGGCAAAGCCTACCAGGGAGATATCGATAAACTCGCCTCTGCACGGCAAAGGGTAGGGGTTTTAATCGCTTCCATAGAACCCCGTTTTCCTGAGATGTTGCAAGAAGCCATGAAAGAAGCCCAAAGGTTACAGGATGAATTTCCACACGGCGAAGATGAGTTAAACGGTTTCATCAGAGCCTTGCACTATTACATCCCTCTTCCCCCCTCCACCCCAGATTCTTGGGAAAAATTCTGATTGATTGCCGCCCTCCGCAACAGTATAGTGAAAATTTAATCAGGATTTACGATGTGTGTGCAACGCTTCATTTTTCTCGCAGCTCTCTGTTTTCCCATGGCAGCTCACTGTTTATGCGAGATGGATTGTTCTGCCCTATGCGACGAAGTGGTTGTCGAATCCACCACCCACTTTCCGGGCGGTCCCTTTGTCGAAGCGTCCTTCATCTACTGGCAGCCCGCTTTTGGGGACTACCCGGTGGCAGCTCTTTTTCATGAGATTGGCACGACAGGAGACCGGGAATCTGTCGACGTCCAAGGCCTCCACTTTCCGTTTGCACCCGGATTTCAACTAGGAGTGGGCTACGACCTGCCGTGTTGGGCGCTCGACCTCTTCGTCAACTGGACCTGGCTCCGTTCAAACCCACATCGGACCGTAGTTTCCGACTCCCAAAACATTGTCCTAAATCTCTTTCAAGATGCCCCTAAACTCTTTGCCTCCGAAGCGGACTCCACAGGACACATCGAATTAAACTGTTGTGATGTCGAGTTTGGAAAAACATTTTGTGCTCCATGCAATGGTTTCATCCGCCTTTTTGCGGGACTAAAAGCGATCTGGTTGAACTATGATTTCAACACAGCCTTCTTGAATCCCACAAATGGGAGCGACTTGCCGTATGCGAACCTCAACAACGCATCAAAAGACCAGATCTGGGGAATCGGGCCGCGCATCGGCTTCAACACACAGTGGTGCTTGGGCACTGAACAGCTTACTTTACTGCTCAACGGAGCTGCAGCGCTGCTCTGGGAAAAATTTTCTCCTACAGTTTCCAGCACCTACACGCTCAATGGCGATCCACACGGCGGGATCGAACACGCTCACATCAAAGAGATCAACCCCGTTGTGGAATTTTTTGTGGGTTTGAACTACGCCTGCTATTTGAATGGGGCCCACGCTCAAGCCACGATCGGATACGAAATGCAATACTGGGCCGACCAGCTCCATAACACCTTCATTAACTCAAATGAACCGTTGACTCTGCAAGGATTGACGGTGACTCTAGCGCTTAGCTTCTAATAGGTTTCACTTTGATTCTCTGTTCATAACAGAACTTCCGCTAAAAGTGCGCTTCTTAGTATATGACAATTATATTTTCAAAGGAGCGTGCATGTCGCCATTTACATTCAGAAAATCGATGCAGAGTTTTGTATTTTTAGGAGCCGTCCTCTTTGCATGCGATTGCTCGGCCGCTAGTCAATATTGGGATGGGTCATTTACCTCAGGACCTAACTCTCCGCATGGCGGCAGCGGGAATTGGAACACAAGCGTTCCCAGCAATACAAATTGGACCGACTCGCTTGGACTCACACACAGCACATGGGCCTCTGATGGGGCTGTTTTTAATGTGACACCGGGGACTGCTACACTGAATGTGGACAACATTTCCTTTACGCAAATTGAATTCGCAGTAAGCGGCTACATCATTGCAGGCCCGAAAACATTGAATATGTTGCCAGCTTTTACCTACATACAAACGGATCCGGGTGTTTCAGCCACGATCTCTTGCAATTTGATCGGTCCTGCAGCTACTGATTTTATCAAGACTGGCGATGGAACTTTGACACTGAGTGGTCTTGGAAACTCCTTTCAACGGACTGTGGTCGTGCAAGGTGGCGTTCTTGATGTGACAGGAGCTATAGTCACAAGCGGGACAACATGGGTTGGAAACGGTACAAACAATAACGCCTTGAATCTCACCGGTTCGATCCTTAGCACAGGTGATATCGACATCGGGGTTGTCGTTGGTTCGATGAACAACGTTGCAACCGTGACAGGCGGCACCTGGACAGCCACTTCAGGGACTCTCTCAGTTGGATCGCAAGGCCCTAACAATGCGATGAACATCCAAAGTGGAGGCCTTGTTTCTGTCCATTCCTGCGACATCGGCCCAATAACCGGAACTTCAAACAGTTCCGTGACTGTGACCGATTTAAATTCTCATTTAAGTGTTGCGACCACTCTAACTGTTGGAGATGCGAGCTCCTTTAACTCGCTGACAATCAAAAATGGCGGTCTCGTGGACGGTCCAACCACTACTGTTGGCAATCAGATCACGTCGGCTTTTAACACAATTGTAGTCGATGGGATCGGCTCTTCTACACCCAGCCTAAACAGTACCCTGAATTGCATAACCTCATTGACGATAGGTCAAGCAGAGTCATTTAATAGCCTGATGATTACGAATGGCGGGCAGGTGAATAGCAAGCTCACCGTTATTGGAAATTTGTCCACAACCTCCTCAAACTTTGCCCTCGTCCAAAATCCACACTCCCTTTGGACTATTACCGGCAATTTGTATGTGGGAGAGAGCGGGAGCTCTAACAGTTTAGCCGTATCAAAAGGGGGCATTGTAGATGTTAGTACCCAAGATGCTGTAGTAGGCTTAAATGCGGGTGCAAATTTGAATGTGCTTCAGGTCAGCGATCCTGGCTCTCAGCTCAATGTGAGCGGTGGAGTAAGCTTATACATCGGAAAAGCGGGCAGCAGCAACTCCTTGCTCATTTCCAATGGCGCGGTTGTTTCGGTGAATAAAAACTGCATCATCGGACATGTGGTCAATGCGAATTCAAATTCTGCAACTGTTTCCGGGGCAAATTCAAATTGGAACTGCACCGGGACTTTTCGAGTCGGGACGGATGGCTCTGGCAATTCCCTCTTAATTGAAAATGGTGGATCGGTGCTGGTTGGCACAAAGCTGACCATTGGCTCTAATAGCGATGCGATTAACAACTCCGTGACAGTGGACGGGCCGGGATCTCTGCTCGGAGGCTCAACATCAACGCCGCCGACTGTCGTGGTAGGCGATTCTGGTATTGGGAGCAGCCTGACAGTCACTAATTCAGGAAGCGTTACAGCGTCTGTCATCACTCTTGCTAAGTCAACTGCTACAAGCAGTGGCACACTTAATATCGGAACTGGCGGGCTGCCCGGGACCCTGAATACACCCGGAGTTGCAGGCGTAGCTGGTACTGCGCTAGTAGTTTTTAACCACAATTCTCCAAGCTACACATTCCTTCCGATTCTTGCAGGCAATTTAAGCGTTAAACACATTGGACCTGGCACGACAATCCTGGCTAGTCCAAACACCTATTCTGGGGCAACGACGATTAATGCCGGGGTGCTTGCCGCAGGGGGTGCTGACGTGTTGAGTCCCTCTTCGTCGATCACGGTCAATAGCAATGGAGCTTTGAATCTTGGTGGCGCTGATCAGTCGATTGGTGCTCTGACCAATAATGGACTTGTGGATTTTGGAGGGACGACGACTGGCGCTTTCTTAAATGTGAATGGAAACTATACCCAAACTGGCAGTGGGACGCTTCTTGATAAGATTAACCTTGCTGGACAAAGCGATTTGGTAAACACAAATGCAACGGCTTTTCTAGGTGGAACTCTATCTGTTGTAGCACTCGATGGCTATTCCTTATTTGACACCTACAATGTGATTCATTCTAACAACACAATTTCTACCACTTTTGACACAGTCGTTTCCAATAACAGCCTCGTCTTAACTTCAGTGATTTACGATTCAAATGATGTGTATTTAATGTTTCGGCAAAATCTTGGGTTTGCTGCGCTTACCCACAACGAAACAGTCGTCGCTACACAACTGGACGGGATTAACAACCCCACAAGTGATGAGCTCGCGGTCTTAGAGGCTCTTGTAAATTTATCGGTGCATGATGCCAGAAACGCCCTCGACAATATTGCTGGGGAACAATACACCTACATCGTGGAGCTTGACCGCTACAGCAACGAGACTTTGAATCGCAGAATTTTTAACGCCTTAAGAAAGACCCTGTCTCCTTGTTGGTGTGAAAACCCCTGCGAACCCATTCAAACCTGGTTTCAGCTAGGAGAAGGGCAGGGTTATGCACACAGAGATTGCAATAGCAACGGATTGCGCACCTTAAATTGGGACTTTACGCTTGGTGGGTTTACCCCCATTTGTGAAGGGCTTCTTATCGGCGTTGCCGCCAATTATGAGATCCAAAATGTGCAGTTCTACGAAGGGGGACACACCCATTGGCATACTGGACAAGCGGCACTTCAGGGCATTTATCAGAACGCCTGCGGCTATCTGCTTGCCGATCTCATTATTGGACAAAGTTGGGGTAAAGTGAGAAGAGAGATTGATTTTGGCTCGATCCATCGCGTGGCAAAATCTAAGCCAAAAGTAACGCAAGGGTTTGTTTACGCCGAAACCGGCTTCAATTACTTCTGGTGCGATGTCCTCTTACAACCCTTTGTTGGGTTCGAAGCGGGTTTTTACAGACAAAAAGAATTCGATGAAAGTGGTGCCGATTCGCTCAATCTGACGGTGAGTAAGCAAGAAGTTAACACGTATGACTCGTATTTGGGAACGCACGTCACAACCTATTGGGACTGCTTTGTGATTAATGCCGACATCTCCTGGCAGCACCGCTATGACCGCTCGTGTGTAAATACCACTACGCGATTTGAAGAATTTGGCGAATCATTTTCGATATATGGGGTAAGACTCGGCCGTAATGCCGTCAATTGGGCCTTCAATGCCTCAACTGAGTATCGGGAAGGTGTGACACTCTACGCAGAGCTATCAGGACAAAGATGGAAAAACTGGTCCACCTACGGAATAGACCTCGGCATTAGCCTTGAATGGTAAATCGATTCTAGAACGCTCAGCTCGATACCAAGAGGCATTGAGCCCGTAAAGATATGCCGCCCCTTCAGGGCTCGTCTGACTCGCTATGATGATAAACCCAGGCCTACGCTTCGCTCCGACCTGGGCTATGAGATGCCGGCCCGTTGGGCCTCACAACACGCTCAATTGGTTCTGGAGCTATTGGTCGGAGCCTTATGTAGTCTGCGGTTAAGGCCCGAAGGGTCGGCCTAGCATAGCCCAGGTCGCAGTGAGCGCCAGCGAACGGAGGCCTGGGTAAACACGTACCCAAGTGACGAGCCCTGAAAGGGCGGCATAGCACTGTAGGATCTTCGAAATTGTAGATATACTATTTTATTGTCTCCATCGGCCGCAGCAGTCGATTCATTTGGGTTCGATTACACGCCCCTTCATTTGCATTTCTTCTAATTTTTCATATCTTTGAAGATTCATTTTTTTGACTCTCTGCGTTCCGTCCGTAAAGATTAAACGCAGAGACGCAGAGAATACATTTATTTAATGATTGGCATCCCACTCTTCTTCAATAGGTGCAATGAGATCACTCTTAACATGAACCGTGCCTTTCATTTTTCCGAACAGTGTGGTGTCTTGCTTTTCAATAGGGGAAAGCTTAGCAATGGGAATATTTCCTTTAGTAATAATGAATTCAACACCTTTTGACTTAACTTCTTCCATGAATCGTAGACATTCAGCCTTAAATTTTTCTGCTTGAACAACCCGTTTCATTCTGCACCTCCTATAGTCCATATTACCATCGTTACATTTAACCTAGAAGGGAGGGACGCCGAAGGTGTCTTTGAAGGCTTGTAGGGTGGTGTCGCGCCCGATCGCAGAGATTGAATCGAGTAGAGGGACATCTTTTGGGCACACCTGCTGGCAATTTTGGGCGTTGCCGCAATCGGCAATGCCTCCTGGTTGCATGACAAGCCTTAGACGTTCATCGCTTTGCATTGCCCCTGTCGGATTTAAATTGAAGAGGCGCACCTGAGCCATGATCTGAGGACCCACGAATTTCGAGCGCTCGTTGGATTGTGGACATGCTTCGACACAACACCCGCAGGTGATGCATTTCGAAATCGCGTACATCACCTCTTGCTTTTCTTGGGAGATTTTAGGCCCGGGCCCCCGCTCATAGGCCCCGTCTGAATCGATCCAAGCGTGTACTTTTTTCAAGTTTTCAAACATGCGCGAGCGATCGACGATGAGATCGCGCACGAGTGGAAACTTGGTAAATGGGGCCAGAGTAATCGTGTCCGATTGCGTCTTTTCTAAAATCGGCTCGATCAACGCCGTGCAAGCTTGTCGAGGACGCCCATTGACGAGCATCGAACACGACCCGCACACCTCTTCTAAACAGCCCTGCTCCCACACGACAGGGGTCACTTTTTCCCCTTTCCGATTGATCGGATTTTTTTGGATCTCCATCAAGGCTGATATCACGTTGAGGTAAGGTTCAAGAGACAGTTCAAATTCCTCCCAATATTGGTTTCCGGGATGGCCACGATAAACCTTTAGGATAAATTTTTTCATAAACCTCAAACAGGTAGTTCGATGTTAGCGGGGATGTTTTCCAATGTCGGCTTCACCTTCACCGCTTTCGAATAATCGCGCATGACCGGCTTTAAGTGACGCAAATCGATCGCCTCATACGTGATATCGGGATCGCCCGTGATGGGATTGAATGTCGCGATTGTCGTCTTCAACCAATTTTCATCGTCCCGTTTTGGATATTCTGCCTTGAAGTGGGCCCCACGAAACTCATTTCGCAAAAGAGCGCTCTTGGTAATGATGAGCGCGAGGTCGAGCATGGGCCCAAATTGCAACGCAAAAGCCAACGTTTGATTTGCAAATTGGGTATGGTCATCTAAAGAGATCCGTTGATACCGCTCACGGATTTCGTGGATCTTCTCGATCGTCCGCTGCAAATCGGTGTTGTTGCGCTTCACGGTGACATTAGCCACCATCCACTCTGCCAGCTCATCGTGCAAGCGATACACATTTTCTGGTCCTTGCCTTGCCAATACTTCGCTTTTAAGATCGACCACTTGCTGAATCGCCTCTTCATAGGCACGTAGAGACAACTCACTGCCTTTTACGCAATTGTCGATGTAGCGCGGCACTTCATTGCCTGTCACTAGACCTCCAAAGATACAAGAGAGCAGTGAGTTGGCACCGAGACGATTGGCTCCATGGTATTGATAATCCGATTCCCCCACATTGAAACACCCCGGAATGTTCGTCATTTGGCGATACCGCTCGTACCGATCGGGATCGTCAGCTGCTGGCCAATCGACCCAGCCTCCTCCCATCGTATAGTGAACAGCGGGAAAGATCCGCATCGGCACTTTAGAGGGATCTTCACCGGTGAATTTTTGGTAGATATCCAACACAGAAGCTAATTTTTTTTGCTGTTCCTGAGACAAGTGAGAGACGTCTAAGTACACTTGCATGCCCCCATCGACTCCCAATCCCATTTCACAGATGCGCAACAACTCGCGCGAACCGATGTCGCGTGGAACGAGATTGCCAAAAGTCGGGTACATCTCTTCTAGAAAATACCAGGGTTTTCCCGTCTCGCCGCAAGGGAGCAACAACCCATCGGCCATTTCGATTTTCTTGCTTGAATCTCCCCATACCCAGATTCTGCCTCCCTCTCCGCGGATCGACTCCGACATCAGCCGCATCTTATCCGATCCTGGAATGGCTGTTGGGTGGATCTGGATGAATTCTCCATTGGCGTATTTCATCCCTTGCCGGTACAAGCGTCCATTCGCCGCTCCTGTGCAAAAGGTGGAGTTGGTCGATTTTTTAAAGATCAAGCCGCATCCCCCTGTGGCAATCACAACGGCATCCGCTTTCAGCGCTTCGATCTTCTGGTTGAAGAGATCCATCAGCACTATCCCACGCGCCTGACCAGAAGGATCGAGAACGAGCTGCATAAACTCGTGATTTTCAAATTTCTCGACCAAGCCTCTGGCCTCGTGGCGCCTCACCTGTTCATCCAATGAATAGAGGAGCTGTTGCCCTGTCGAAGCCCCGCAAAAAGCGGTGCGGTTGTACAGAGTGCCTCCAAAGCGGCGAAAATCGAGATTCCCCTCTGGCGTCCGATTGAAGGGGCACCCAAACCGATCGAGCATGTAGATGATCGCAGGCGCTGCTAGGCACATTTCCAGAATGGGAGGCTGGTTTGCCAAAAAATCGCCCCCTTTCATCGTGTCGTACGCATGAATGATAGGGGAATCATCTTCCCCTTTGAGATTCATTGCGGCATTAATCCCGCCTTGTGCGCAGACGGAATGGGAGCGCTTCACTTTTGTGACAGAGACGATTTTGACGTGGCACCCTTTCTCAGCCAATTTCATGGCAGCTGAAAGTCCTGCAAGCCCTCCACCGACAACAACAACTGTTTTCTTTCCCTTACTCATCGCCCTGTCATGTTTTAAGATTAATCCAATAGGTCAACCAAATCGCAGAAAGCCCAAACCCGCTCACCAAGACCATTAAAGAAACAGTCAAATAGCGCATCAACCTCTGCGCGCGCTGCGACAGGGTCACTCCCCAAGAGATCATGAACGTCCACATCCCATTGAAAGCATGAAATGTGGAAGCTAACACTAAAATCGTATAAAGCACCATCATCATCGGCATTTTAAAAGTGTCTCTGACGACTAACAAATCTGCTGTTCCAAAGTTGGGAGCGACGGCAATGACCTCATCTTCACGCAAGGGGCGCATTTCCGAAGCGCTGAGTGAGCCAGAATCGTGGGAGTTGTAAAGCTTCACTCCCAAACGCTCTGCCACAGAAGGCAGTCCAGGATCATTTGTAATGCGCACGACGTATCCGCTCTCCGCCCCCGCCGCAGCCAGCGGCGATTCGACGAAACGCATGTGGATGACGTGCGCGAGAATCCCAACAATTAAAAACCATGAGGTGATCCGCTGCCACGTGTAGGCTTTATTGCGCGGATACTCAGGCAAAGAGGGAGTGGAACCATCCGTCGCGAAGGAATTAGCCTTCGATAAACGCAACCGATGGATCCCATAAGCAATGTGAATCAAAATTGGCAATGCAATCAGCAAAATCTCAACAATTTGCAAATACGGGATATCGTGAATGGCATTGACAGCATGGATAAACCCCTTCCCATCATCTCCAATGTAAAGAGCTGCCTGAGAATTGGTAAAGAGGTGAATGAAAAGGTACACGACCAAGCCAATACCTGCCAAAGAGTGCAATTTTCTCCAGATAAAATCGTTTGGAACAGCAGGTGCTGACGTCGTTTCCATAAGAGGGTGTATAACACGTAAAACGAAAAAAGCAAAGCTAAAGAGAGGTCATCATTTTTCCAGTAGCCTTGCAAAATCCAATCAAATAGTATGACTAAAAAAGTGAAAACTATGCAAGCGACACTGAACACTCAAACGCTCGAATCTTTTCTGTTCCATTTGGGCTATGCCAACATCAAATGGGAAACGCGTCCTTTCCACTTTGCCTCTCAAAGATTCACTGAATCACAAATCCCCATTGCAATCCGAATTGCTGAATTCATCAAAAATAGGCTCAACCTTTCAAATGAGACGATTCAAGTATTGAAGAGTGGGAACGAAGAGGGACGGCGGATCCTTATTCTTGATCCCAAGGCATTTGCAAGAGCCCTGACAGAATACGAGAAAAACTGCCGAGCAATCGTCACATTAACAGCGCAGCTTGAAGCATTAAGCACACAAAGCTCCCTTGAAAATAATGTCTAATCATTCCATCTTGGAAGAAAGAGGAAAAGAAGTTCTATGCAAGAAGTGAAAATTGGGTCGTACAAAGTTGGACCTGCGCATCCGCCGTTCATCGTGGCGGAGCTTTCAGCAAACCACAACGGTTCGTTGAAGCGAGCCCTCAAAACCGTAGAGGCTGTAAAAAAAGCAGGCGCCCATGCGATCAAACTGCAAACGTACACAGCTGATACGATTACCCTCAATCTGCGCACAAAAGAATTCATGATCAGCGATAAAAAATCGCTCTGGTTTGGGAAAAACCTCTACGACCTCTACCAAGAAGCCTATACGCCTTGGGAATGGCATAAAACCCTCTTCGACCATGCACGCAAGCTTGGATTGATCGCCTTTAGCACCCCTTTTGATGAAACGGCCGTCGATTTTCTTGAAACATTGCATGTGCCTTGCTACAAGATCGGTTCTTTGGAAATTGTCGATCTGCCCCTCATCAAAAAAGTAGCAGCGACAAAAAAACCGCTTATCCTCTCTACTGGAGGAGCTACCCTTGCCGAAATCAAAGCCGCTGTGCAAGTGGCTCGAGAAGGGGGATGCAAACAACTCGTGTTGCTCAAATGCACAACGGCTTATCCGACGCAACCCAAAGAGTGCCATTTGCGCACGCTGCCCGATTTAGCAAAGAAGTTTGGCACTCTTGTGGGTTTATCCGATCACACAATGGGCATCTGCGTTCCTGTTGCAAGCATTTCACTCGGCGCTGTCCTGATTGAAAAGCATTTCACCCTTTCCCGCGCCGATGGGGGAGTCGATAGTGCCTTTTCAATGGAACCTGAAGAATTAAAAGCCTTAGTTGTGGAAACGGGAAAAGCGTGGGAAGCTCTTGGCAACGTTCACTATGGCCCGTTGCCCGCAGAAAAAACATCCCTCTCTCACCGCCCCTCACTTTTCTTTAGCAAAGATCTCAAAGCAGGCGCGACAGTGGGAATTAAAGACATTGTCTCGGTCAGACCTGCGTTGGGACTTCCTCCCAAAGAGAGCGAAGCCATTTGCGGGTTGAAGCTCAGCGCCGCAGTCAAAAAGGGGACGCCCGTTGCATGGAAACACTTTAAATGACTCTCTTTAGTACGATCAAAAAAGAGCAATTGACCAAGCGACTCCTCTACGGCTCGCTCATCGCTGCGATCGGAGCTCTTCTTCTCGTTTTCGGAGGGGCAATGCTTCCTCCTGCGTCACTTGCACTCTGGGGCTTTCCCCTCTTTCTCGTGGCTATCGGTTTTATCACCTGCGGCATGCTCCCTTACCGACGCCTCAAGCGGCTCGAATCAGATCCCTATGTGATCAAAATCGAAGGCAATAGTCTCTCTCTCTTGCGTGGAGGGAAAACTCTTTTCCATGTGAATATTCCAGAAATTCTTGAAGTGCTCTATGTCGAAGAAGGGTCTCGCTACGGGATGGAGCTGGTCCTCAAAGGATCACCGCATAAGAAAGTGTTCATTCCCTATTTCAGCTCAGCCAGCTGTAGGCAAATCACAGACCTGATTGAATGATGTCGTGCATTTTGATGAGCCCGACGACAAAACCATCGTCATCGAGAACGGGCAGGACGGTGACAGGACGCTTTTGATCCCCTTCCATCGCCTTTAAGGCATGCTCAGCCATGCAATTGGGAGCGATGGAACGAGCTGCTGGTGTCATCAACTCATGCATACCCTTCTCTAAGGCTTGTGGACCGTGGTTTTGCAAGGAGCGGCGCAAATCGCCATCGGTGAAGATCCCCAACAATTTTTTATTGGGATCGGTCACAAGCAAGCACCCACATTTTTTGTTCGATAGCTCTACAAGAACATTGCCAAGCGTGTCGGTGGGCAGGCAACAGGGGATATTTGCCCCTTTTAACATCAGATCGCTGACGCGTAAGGTCAAACGCCTGCCAATTTTTCCGCTCGGATGGTTCAAGGCATACTCCCCAAGGCCAAAATTCTTCTGCTGCATCAACGCAATCGCCAGCACATCGCCAAGTAGGAGCTGCGTCATCGCAGAGGTCGTCGGCACGAGATCAAAGGGGCATAATTCAGTTTCCATCGGGAGAAGGAGAGAAAAATCGCAAGCTGCGCTCAACCGGCTGTTCTCTTGGTTCACAACAGCTACGAGGGTTGCCCCTTTATTGCGCAAACAGGGAATCAACTGCAACAGTTCGTCGCTTTCCCCGCTTTTGCTCATCATGATAAACAGATCGCCCTTGGAGACAATGCCGATATCGCCATGAAGGGCATTGACAGGGGAGAGAAAAAAAGCGCGCGTTCCGGTCGAGGCCAGCGTCAAAGCAATTTTTTCAGCCACTAGACCGCTCTTGCCAACGCCTGAAAAAAAGATCAATCCCGACGCATTTTTTAAAAGTGATAACAGTTTTTCTACAGCTGTGATATCCACTTTATCGAAAAAGTACTCAAGCGCTTCTTTTTCTTTCTTAAATAGTTCTCTTATATGACCCATAGCCTAGATTTTAATTCATGAAAACGATTAGTCTCAAGAAAAAACGGAGTTTCCGATGAAACCTCTCATCCCCGTTACCATTGCAGAAGGCGATGGGATTGGCCCTGAAATCATGGGCGCTGTCTTAAAAATTTTTAAAGCCGCACAAGCGCCTCTCGATTACCATTTCGTCGAAATTGGGGAAAAAGTGTACTTGAGAGGCTTTCCTGGGGGCATCGAGCCCAAAACGTGGGAGAGCATCCGCAAAAGCAAAGGGTTCTTAAAAGCCCCGATCACGACCCCTCAAGGGGGTGGATTTAAAAGTTTAAATGTCACCATCCGCACCTCTCTTGGCCTCTACGCCAATGTGCGCCCTTGCGTCTCTTATTACCCCTTTGTCGAAACTAAGCACCCAAAAATGGATGTCGTCATCATCCGCGAAAATGAAGAGGACCTTTACACTGGAATCGAGTACCGGCAAAGCGCTGAAGCGTACCATGCGCTCAAAATCATCACGCGTCCTGGTTGTGAACGGATTGTGCGGTATGCCTTTGAATATGCGAAAGCCAATCAACGCAAAAAAGTCACCTGTTTCACAAAGGACAACATTCTAAAGTTAACAGACGGGCTTTTCCATAAAGTGTTCGACGAAATTGCAGTTGAATATCCCGACATTCAAAACGAACACTGGATTGTCGATATCGGAGCTGCCAAGTTGGCAGATACGCCTGAAGTCTTTGACGTCATTGTCATGCCGAATTTATACGGAGACATCCTTTCCGATGTGGCTGCCCAAATTGCAGGCTCCGTTGGCCTGGCGGGCTCTGCAAACATTGGAGAGCACGGCGCCATGTTTGAGGCGATCCACGGATCGGCCCCACGTCGTGCTGGCCAAAACCTGGCTAACCCCTCAGGATTGCTTCTTGCAGGGGTTCTCATGCTCGTCCACATCGGCCTTCCCGAAATCGCGGCGACAATCCACAACGCCTGGCTGAAAACATTAGAAGGGGGAATCCACACCTACGACATCTACAAGCCCAACACGAGCAAAGCGAAAGTGGGAACAGCTGAATTTGCCAATGCTGTGATCGAGCGGTTAGGGCAATTGCCCTCCACGCTCAAGGCTGTCCACTACGCTACCCCCCGCACTCATGCGAAAAGCGGAGAACACCAACGTCAACCGAGACCAAAAAAGGAACTTCTCGGTGCCGATGTGTTCATCGACTTTAGTGGGACAGGAGAGGAACTGGCAAAACGGATCGGAGAGAAAGCTGCACCCCTCAAACTCTCCATGATCAGCAACCGTGGCGTCAAGGTGTGGCCAGAAAAGATGCCAGAAACCTCCTGCGTCGATAGCTGGCGCTGCCGCTTCCTCTCTTCGACAAAAGGAAAAAACGTATCCCAACAAGAACTCATCGATCTTCTGAACGCTCTCAATGCCCTAGGGCTCGATTTCACCCACATAGAGCATCTCTACACCTTTGATGGAAAACCGGGGTATTCCCTCTCCGCCGACGAACAATAAGATAACAACGCAGAGGATGTAAACAACAGCCTCTCTGCGTTGATAAAGTAGCCAAAAATTCAAATTCCAAAAAAGAATTGCATTAATTATTGTATATGGTTTAATTTTTGGGTTTGGATATGGAGATACAAAACAGGTTACAGTGAGGACAATCATGATCTGTCGCATGCTTACTTTGATACTTACAATCGGCATCTTAACTAATCAAGGTGCTCTACAAGCGGCCTGCAGCGGCTGTTCGAGAGGGCAAACTCTCGTTACTGAAGGCACAGCATCAGCTGCGTCAGCAGGACTTCCTGGACTGCCAGGAGCCGCAGGATTGCCGGGATTGGCCGGCGTGCCAGGAGCTCCAGGGCCTGCAGGTCCTCCAGGATCTCCAGGTCTTCCAGGCGGACTGTTGGACTATGCAATGGTGTTTGCAGAAGGACTTGGTGTTGGGAACACTCAAACCGTTCTCGGTGGGCACAACATTTTATTCAACTTACCGGATGGGCCTTTTGCTCCAGGCTCAACATTTAGCCACATGTCAGGTGCTGCAGAAGTCGCTATCCATTCAGTAGGAACTTACCTTGCACGTTATGTTGTCACTGTTTCGTTAGACTTACCTCGTCTATTTAACACGACAACTTTTGCATTAGCCTTAAATGGCACTGTCCTCCAAGGGAGTGATCGTTCTTCGAACATTGCACCAGGCGCTGGAGAGCTTACGATGGTCGGCGAGGTTATCTTTAGGATCTCATCTGAGCCACCTACAAATGGCGATCAACTCACAGTGATGAATGCAGGCTTTTTGGGAAACGGCAGCAATACAGCGATAGACCAATTAGGAGTAGCCACCACCGCTGCATCTCTCTTTATTCAAAAATTGAGCAGCAATTAACACAAAGGATCCTCGGATGGCAAGGATTACAGATAGGCTGAATGGGTACACAGGAGAGCATATGATTTTACACTTATTCACGTTTCTGATATTTGCTGGTTTATCTATGCATGAAACGCGTTTACAAGCCGCCTGCGAAGGGTGCTGCATAGCGGAAGAACTTGTCATACAAGCAACTGCCACCGCCGCTACTGCAGGTTTGCCTGGTTTACCGGGCGCTGCTGGATTACCAGGCTTAGCTGGCGTCCCAGGTGCACCAGGCATTGCCGGACCGCCCGGCACCATTGGTTTGGCCGGCGGGGTATTAGATTATGCATACATCTACAACACGGTCGGCGACAACCAAAGTATCGGCGCTGGTGGATTTGTCCCCTTTAATATCCCTGCAGCTTTTGACTCAAATCCCATTTATTTTCCACCTGGCACGACTTTTGACCATAATGGAACAAGCTCGGTTTTATTTATTCACAGCACTGGCACATATATGGCTCGCTATATTGTAACAGTTGCACTAGCTCACACGGGGGTTCCTACAACATTTGAATTGATGTTAGATGGGATTCCAATTCCGGGAAGTGCGAGATCTACGGATATTCCCGATGGAGCTGGTCAACTCACCATGGTGGGTGAGGCTATTTTTACAATTTCTGGAACAGTTCCAGCTTCTGGCAGGGCGCTGACTGTCAGCAATAGTGGTAATGGGGTCGCTGGTATTCTTACGCAGATAGGGGTTTTGGCCCCTGCGACTACTGCGGCATCGCTATTTGTTCAAAAGTTTAGCAATTAAAACAAGGAAGTTAAAATGACACACCTTTACAAAACGACATCTGCGGTCTTGATGGCTGCGTTGATGGTTGGGGGGAATGCTGTTTATGCTGACATGTGGGCATCACCAGCTCCTGACTGCATGGATAGTTGTGCAGTTGAATGCAATAATTGTTGCAATGAGAATTTCTGGGTCAGTGGTGATGTGCTGTATTTGACAGCTTGCGAGGGCGGTTTTGGGTGTGCATTTGGATCAACAGCCATTGAGAGTACTGTTAGCAACGGCCAAGTCATTACAAGTATTGCAGAAGAGGATCGAGATATAGATTTTGATTGGGATGTCGGTTTTCGCGTGGGTGCGGGATACCGCTTTGATTGCAGCTGCTGGGACGCGTCTATCTATTGGACCCATTTTAATGAAAATGGCAGCGGTCATGACTGTGAAAGCAGTGCAAAGTGGAAGTTGAGATTTAATGAGGTGGATGCCTTATTGGGATACACATTTAAGTATAATGACTGTTTCAATATCCGCCCCTTTTTCGGTGCGCGTTATGCAAAAATCAATCAATCGTTAGACACAAATTTGGTTTCTACAGTCTTAGTCGTAGCAACAAATGCAAGCAGCATTGTGACCACCACAGACAGCGACACTGAACATTTTTGGGGCGCTGGTCCTGTGTTGGGATTTGATGCCAATTTTTTACTTGGCTGTGGCTTTAGCGTCTATGGAAATCTTGCTGGGAGCCTGTTGTACGGCGAATTTAAAGACGAATTCAATGATAGCAATGTCTTTACAGCAGCCGTTAACAATTGCGTAGCAAGTAAAAAAAGCTGCGGCGTTCTTTACGGATTAGATGGTGGCATAGGTGTGCGCTATGAGATGTGTTATGCAACATTTCAAGTAGGCTTGGAACAACATACCTATTTCGATTACAACCAGATTGGTTGTGGTGGCGATTTGAACTTGTATGGGGTTAATGCCTCAGTCATCGTACGCTTCTAAAATCAGTCCCCTGAACCCTATATGCAGACAACGTCATGTTGCGGTTCAGGGGGATCTATATTTTTCACAATCTTATTGTTGCACGGTTCCTAACGTCGATTAAGATTGACTCCCATTTTGAAAAAGGATAGAAAAAAATTACAACACAAATAGGCAAGTTTTAGTCTAAACCCTGAAAGGAGCAAGTCATGTCAATCGTCAAAGTGATCGAAGTAATTAGTGAAGGTAAAACAGTCGATGAAGCGATCCAAGCTGCAGTTAAAGAGGCATCAAAAACTGTAGAGATGATCCGTCAAATTAACGTTGAGCACATCGAAGGAATTGTTGAAAAAAATAAAGTTACCAAAATCCGCGTCAATGCGAAAATCAGCTTTGTTGTAGAGAAATAAAAAAAGATCTTTATTGTAATAAATATTGTTATCGTTTTATAATAACCTATATTTGTTAAATTTATAAAAAAAATAGGGGGTTGAGAATGTTAACTTTAGGTTTTGAGCCTGGTCAAAGTGGAGCTAGGCCTGTTATCTTGCCATCACTGCCAGGTTATTTGAGTTTTGAGCCTCGTCCTGATGGCTATAACCTAAGGCCAACTTATCCCCTAGGCAATGGTTTTAGTTATTTAGGTCCTGTTCTCTTCACACGCACACGAGATCAGGCAACGATAAATTCAACGGCTTCAAAAATAATCAATATGCTTACCGGTACGGTGATTTATGGAGCAGCGGGTGGAATTGCCACTCTTACAGCTCTTGTACTGTATGAATCCTATACAGCTAAGAAAAAAAGCGTCATAGAAACACTTAATGAGGCAAAACTCCCAATTGCTGGGACAATCCTCAGCGCCTTTCTAGCTTATAAGTGGTATACCAGAACTTAAAAACCCAAGTGACTACTTCTGAGCCCTAGGGTAAGTTGATCTTCTCGGCTTTGGGTTTCGACTATGTCTATTGAAACCTCTCCCGACCTTGTTTCTCTGCTCTTTTTTGAACGTAGGCTCTAATCCTGGAATGGTGAGAATGGTAGCTTCGTTGTTTGTCAGTGTCGCAATTTTGTCAACGAGGTGACGGTCTCTAGGCAACACGAATGACTGGGCTCTTCCCTGCAATTCTGCTCTTCCGGTGCGTCCAATGCGATGAACGTAGTCTTCGATATTGGCTGGAAGATCAAAGTTGATGACGTCGCTAATTGTTGGAATATCGATCCCCCGAGCGGCTACATCGGTTGCCACAAGAATGGAAATCTTTCCTTCTCGAAGCTGCTGAACCGTCTTCGTGCGCTGCCTTTGTTGTAAATCCCCATGGAGAACTCCGACAGAGAGACCTTTTTCTCTCAAAATGTCGCACAGTTCATCTGCAAATGATTTTGTTGAAGTAAATATGAGTGTCTGTTCGGAGGCTTTTTTTGGCAAAAGATGTTCGAGTAAACGCAATTTATGGTTCAGGTTATCCGCAAAGTAGATGGATTGGGCAATGTTTTCATGTCTCTTTGTCGTATGAGCGAGGTTAATTTGAGAAGGATTTTTCAGTAGGCTTTTGGCAAGCCCAAGAATTGCTTTTTCAAAGGTCGCTGAAAACATGACCGTTTGCAATTTTTTGGGTAGCTTAGCGGCAATCTGTTCGACGGGCTTTATAAATCCCATGTCGAGCATGCGATCTGCCTCATCGAGAATAAACATTTCCACCTGTGAAAAATCGATCCGGCCCCGATCCATGTGATCGATGAGGCGTCCAGGCGTAGCGACGAGAATTTCATACGGACGAGCTAACTGCCTGATTTGCTCTGGATAGGGTGACCCTCCATAGATGCAAACAGTCGTCACCCGGCTCATGTATTTGCTGTATTTTTTAGCTTGCCCTGCCACTTGCATCGCAAGCTCTCTCGTAGGGACTAAAATTAAAATTTTTGGTCCAACGCTCTTAGTTGCGGCAGACTCTTTTATCTTATGAAGTGCTGGAAGAAGGAATGCAGCTGTCTTTCCTGTTCCCGTCTGAGCAGAAGCGAGGAGATCCTGTCCTTCGAGTATTTTTGGAATTGCCGCTTCTTGGATCGGGGTGGGTTTTACATACCCTGACTCAATGAGAGATTTTAAAATTTCAGGGGCAGAATTAAGAAAAGAAAATGGCATAATAACGACCCCTTTATTTTGTGTCGCACTATTATACAAAATATCTGATTTATTGAATATAAAAATTTTATGCGGGCTTTGGTTTTCGCGTCAATCCACATCCCATTAGTGTTCATTTTTTATTGAAATATAATACAAAACATGATACAATCCGCATTTTAATAATAGTTTGGGTGTGTGTGAGTGTTAATATAAACAATCTTTTAGAATGCAAGACTCAACTTGCAAATTTGCAACATGCGTTGACCCCAACGGCCTATTCCTATGCTAAAGAAGTGGTGACCGGGTTGGAAAGGATCGAAAGACAAAAAGAACACATTTCAAAGATAAACAACGAAGACAAACGCAATGCATACATCACAAGCCTGACCGGTCTTATTGCAGAACGGGGGTTAATACCAGGAAAAACGTCCAATGAAGTCCTTCAATCTATCGATATCAGAATCAAAGAACTGATTGAGCCTTATTTACTCGAAAAAAAATCAAATGCTCTTTTAGAACTTTTTAGACATGGATTTATAGGCCCACCCTGCTTCAATGGCCGGATGATCACCTTAAGTCATTATGCATACGAGAAATATGGTTTAAAAGACCCTTTATATTTTGAACACAAAACTCAGTGGGATCAAGAAGCTGTCCAATTAGAAGAGTGGATGCATGTCTGTGTGGATGCTCTTAACCTTGATCCAAAAACAGCACCCACAAAAACGGACTTAATCGAGCTTTCATCTAAACAAGAGAGCAGCGAACTTCAAAAGATTTTAACTTCCAAAGAGTTTGCCCCTATTTACAAAAGAGCCTGCCAGTTTTTTATAGAATTATCCTAGAAACGGCAGTTCAAGATGATAAAGTGATGCAAGATTTTGAGTCAGAATCGCTTTTGATGGGGGGCGATCATTCCCAAATGGTGAAGGCGCCCCCCATCAGAAGCGGTTATCACTCAAAAGATTGCGTTAATTTGGCGTCTTCAACTGCCGTTTCTAGGATTATAAGTCTCGGAGGGCATGCGGCTTTGCTGCATTCAGCCAGCCTCGTAATTCTGGCATATTTCTCATCTTATCAAGAGCATCGATCCAATCAATTGCCTCCACATCTTCGACCACTCCTTTCGTGAGTAAAAACTGTTTGAAGTGCCTTGCTAGAGGAGAGGAGGAGTATCTTTTAAAAGTTTGGGCACACAGCTCTAGACGATCTCCGCTGAGCAAGTCGTCAACAGTTGCACTCTCGATCGCTCGTGCAACATCCTCTTCTGATTCATATGCATTGATCAGCAAATCAGATAGAACATACTCGACAAATTCCTTAATTGCTGTAGACGATACATCCTCTATCTGATTCACGTTAAGCAATTGTGCCTGAAATACGGCTACCCTCCCCATCCTGGCTGTCAAGCATCCATCCCCATTTGCAACGGCGTTTACAAAGTCTTTCAAACGATTGCCCTTTTTAGCTTCTTGATAGGTCAACAAAAGAGTATCAACGCGCACACTTAAAGACTTACTTGCATCATTAGCTGTGCTGCCAGTCACAAACCCCGGCTCAACCCCAGCATTCAGTGTCTTTTTATTCATTGCATTCATCCGCTCGTTTTCATTTTTTATTTGAATGAAACTTTCCCTTTGCTGATCCAGTGTCCGCATAAAAGTAAAAAGCGTCTTTGTCCTCTCATAGGCCGTGGGTGATATAGTCTCTTTTATTTCTTCAATAGCTTGAATGGCCTCTTCAAAAACGAGTTGCTTAATTTCCGGCTGCCTTTTCTTAAGACTCTCACTTATTTGTCCTAATTTCCCTATCAATGGATGATCACTTGGCAATCGAGACAGATAGAAATCGACTAACAATTCGAGGTCTTGAATTTTTTGATGTTTCCAGTAATCAGAAGACGCCCCCCAGTTCCCTGTCTCAACCACTTGAAAGGCTGCAAGACAATTAGACAGGCCCCTCTCCCTTGACGACCCTGTTGGAGCCTCCTCACTGACAAGAAGAGGATTGGGCTCATCATCTAAAAGCGCCAAAGCTTTTTCCTCAGAAATGGAGCGATCTGCCTCAAACCACCCGGCGCGCTTGGAAAGTTCATCGTCGATTGGGCTATACAAAAAGCGCAAGAATTCGTCACAATTTTCAATCTTCTGTTTCAGAAGTTCTACAAGTTTGCCAAAAGGAGAAAAATTCCCTAGGGTCTCATGTGAAGCGCCCATCGAATCGCTGCCAAAAAAAGAAAGTTCTCCAGTCTCGCTTTTGTTGATATTTACCGTGAACCAATGTCCCAGTCCGGCATTTCCAACAACAAGAGATAAGGAAGAAGGACCTGGATCTTTTGCAAATTGAAATAGCTTGAGGCCGTCTAAAGCCTGCCTTGTATCTGAGAACAATAAAAGGGGATTTCCCGTTTCACTCCCATCTGACGTGCTCATTTGAAAAGCCCCAAATTTTTCTAAAACTTCTGGGCTGTTTAAAGCAGCTAATGGGTGTGAGAGGGGAAGCGATTTGATGGCTTTCACAACCTCCTGTAAAACCGGCAGCGAAGCATCGCGACTTCCCATTTTTTTGTCTTGAACGTGTGGGAGGCATAACGTCTTATAGAAAGTAAGAAAAAAGTTTTTGTCATTTAAAAGCCGACCCATTTCCGCAGCGTCCATCGAGGAGCCTAAGAGCAAACAGTTTTTTAACGCGTGAAACCCGCAGTTTTCAAATCCAGATGTTGTTCCATCTTCATACTGGTTCAACACAGCAACCTGGGTCAAATTCTCCATCACGCTTTTATTGTTTGAAAGAGTGCTTAATATTTCTTTGTGATCAGAGGGGGTTGGCAATCGATTGATGCAGGCTTGATTAATTTCGATTAAATCAGCCATTTGATTCAGGAAGCGCAAGTCATTTTTTTCAAGCAATGAGTGTGTTGCTATCACCTCTTCTTCGAGGAGTTTCATTTTTTTCCCAATGACTTCATGAAAATTCCTCACTAATCTCTTTTCGTTTTTAGCGTTGGTTACATTTGTAAGATCAACGACTCCGGATAACAATTCAACGAGCCGAGAACAACTCTTTTTATCAAGATCGGCGCTACTGACAATGTGTGACATTATTTCCGAAATAGAATCTATTTTTCCTTCTGCCTCTTGGAGGGTCAAGACTAATCTCTTTTCACCGGCATTCTTGAGTTTTGGCAATTCATTTTGCGAGTATTCCCTAGGGCCCTGGCTATAATCGTGAGGTAACATAACACCCCCGAACAAGCTAAACTACCACGCTACCATATAATTAATTATAAACTAATTATAATATAATAAATTGAAGTAAAAATGAATATTTGATAAATTAATAATAAATTTATCAAATTTTTTTAAAGAACAGGTTATTAAGTTATGGAATTAATTGAGAGTAGCCTTGATCTGGCTTGTAAAGAGCTCCCACTCTGCATTCCCCTCGACGAGGGACAAACGCATTCTCACCCAGGCAACAGGCAAAGCTAAACCATCGATGCGATCGATTTTCACTTTGTCCTTTTCGGTGCACAAAAGCCATTCAGCGCCTTTCTGCCGGCACTGGAAGGCAAAATCTTGCAACGATGGGTGGTCAAATGAGCGGTGATCGCCCACGGAAGAATTGGCGACGATAATCCCTCCATGCTGCTCCACCGTGCTGTGGAAATACTCGGGGTGGGCGATCCCGCAGAAAAGACCCACTTTTATCCCTTGTAGGGAAGGAAGCACTTCCCCTGTCAGGGTGACAACTTCGACGAGGTCCATCCGCGTTCCGACGATGGGAGCCTTCGTATAGTTGCCGATTTTGGCTTTGAGACCTTCAAAGGAGGCCTTATCCTTGACGTGGTTGAAGATGACGAGATGGGCTCGTCCTAACGAATTCACCCCTTCTCGCAACAAGCCGCGGGGTAAAAAGTGGCCTTGTCCAAAAGGATCGGCCATATCGACCACAACGACTTCAAAATCTCTGGCTAAATGGCGGTGCTGCATCCCATCATCGAGAAGGATCACTTCAGCTCCCGCTTTGGCAGCCATATTCGACGCTTGGTGCTTATTCCTTCCCACGATGACGATCGATTTGGGAAGGTTCTGGGCCAACAGATAAGGTTCATCTCCACAATGCGCCGCCGATTTTAACGGGCCATTCCCATTGCATAAAACGGTAGGCCCACGCAGTTTCTCAGCGAGTGAACGATACCCGCGAGAGAGAATTGCAACCCGGTTCTTATCGTAAAATTCCTTTGCGAGCATTAATGTGACAGGGGTCTTGCCTGTGCCTCCCATCACAATATTCCCAATGCTGATCACAACGGGCACTGGAGGCGAATAGCGACGAAACCATCCCTGGTCAAAGCCCCAATTGCGACAGGCGACGATCACGCGAAATGGGAGGCTCAGCAAAAAGAGCAAACCACGCAGCAAGGAGGCATACAAGCCCCGTTCCTTGCCGGTAATCACATCGATAAAATAGGTCTCAAGTTGCTTTTTCATGATTTACTTAGCAGATAAGACGTGGCTTGTGGGGCACCGAACATCTGTTTTTCAACCAGTTCGATGATGATGTGGATTGCAGCCATATGCGCCTCCTGGATCCGATCAGAAGTGGAAAAGCCGTTGATGCAGATCTCTAGATCGGCAAAACCAGACAATTTGCCGCCCCCTTTTCCTAAAAAGGCGATCGTGTATAACCCCAGGCGGCTAGCCGCTTCAAACGCTTTGACGATATTGGGAGAATTGCCACTCGTCGTGAGTCCGACAAAGATATCGCTCTGTTTGCCATACGCTTCCACACCGCGCGCAAAGACCTGATCAAACCCCAAGTCGTTTCCTACGCAGGTCAAATGTCCGGGCTCCGACAAAGCAATCACGGGTAACGCGCGGCGCGGCGATCGAAAAAGGCCCGTCATCTCTTCTGCAAAGTGGGCAGCGTCGCATAAACTCCCTCCATTCCCCGCAACAATGACTTTATTCCCGCGCTCAAAGCAGAGAGCCAATTGATTGGCTGCTTCTACCATAAATGAAACGTGATGAGGCTCTTGAAGCTGAGTGACCGCAGCAATGGCATCCTTCACAGCTTGCAAACAAGTCGTTTTCATAAATCCCTCTTATCAGAACCTGATTATTTTCTCGAATTAATCCGTTAATAGCAAGCGAATTACCATTTGGCGGTTGGGGGCATCGAGCACAAGATTGCCTCTGGATTCCCGCCTGAGAGAAAGCCAAACCGGGTTCCTCTATCATATAATAAATTAAACTCGACATAATGGGCTCTCATCCGCTGTTGGATCTCCTTCTCAGCCTCTGTGTAGGGCTGATGGACGCGCTTTAGGTAGATCGGCATGATCGCCTCGATAAAAGTCTCCCCAACAGTTCTCCACATCTCTGTGTCGCGCGCCCAATCCCCCGTCGAATAGTGATCAAAAAAAAGGCCGCCGACACCCCTCTCCTTCCCGCGATGGGGGATAAAAAAGTACTCTTTGGCATTCTTAGAAAATTGGGCATAGAGCTCTTTGCCATGCGGTGCTAAAGCTTTTTTGGCCGCGTTGTGAAAATGTTCCGTGTCTTCTGGATAGGGATATCCCATGGGAGTTAAATCGTACCCCCCTCCAAACCAACGCTTTTCTTTCGTTTCAATGTACCGAACATTCATGTGGACTGTTGGCGCATGAGGATTTGCCATATGGGTGATGAGACTAACACCTGTCGCAAAAAAAGGCCCTGAGGCATCATCGCCAGGAAATTTCTCTCCAGAAACGGCCGACCAGTTGACGGCCGCCTTTTCAAATACATCTCCGCGCAGCACCGACATTTCCCCACCACCGCCAGTGTGGTGTTTCCAAGCGGTCTTCTCAAAGCGATGAGTCGGCTCTAGCGTTTCAAACCGCTTGATAATTGCCGTCCGCAACCCCTTCAGAAACGCAACGATTTGCTCTTTATCCATAATGGTGATTACGATATCCTGAAGATTGTATTAGCACAAGAGAGCGCACCATGCAAAAAGGGAAGAGATACGACGTCGTTGTGATTGGAGGAGGCCCCGGTGGTTATCCTGCAGCGATCAAAGCCGCTCAAAATGGACGCTCCGTTGCCTTGATCGAAGCAAAAGAGATGGGCGGAACGTGTTTGAACCGCGGGTGCATCCCTTCTAAAACACTCATTGCCAACGCAGAAGTGCTCCACAAGATCCAAGATGCCAAAGCGTATGGGATCACAACGGGGACAGTGCAATTCGATTACGCCAAAATGGTCGAGAGAAAAGACCAGGTCGTTGGCAACATCCGCAAAAGCCTCGAAGGATTAATCACTGCCAATCAGATCGACATCTACCGCGGGTTTGGCAAATTTGTCGCGCCGCGGGCACTCAAAATCACCGGACAGGACAACACAGAAGTCTTAGGCGACCACATCATCATTGCAACTGGGTCCGAACCCAGAAACATGTCCGCCTTTCCCTTCGACTACAAAAAAATCCACGATTCCACCTCTCTTCTGGAGCTCAAAGAGCTTCCCAAATCGATCGCCATCATCGGGGGCGGTGTCATCGGCTGCGAATTTGCCTCTCTCTATGCAGCTTTTGGCGTCGAAGTCACCATCTTTGAGATGTTGCCCCGGATCATTCCAATGGAAGCAGAATCTGTTTCGATTGCGCTCGCAAAAGCGTTCCAAAAGAAAGGGATTAAAATCGTCACAAGCGCTGCTGTAGAAGGGATCGATACAAAAGGGAGCGGCATCACTGTTAAACTCGGGGGCGGCGCGACGCACAAAGCCGACATTGCTCTCGTCTCTGTGGGAAGAAAATTGAACACGAATGAAGTCGGCCTCGACAAAGCGGGAGTTCTCGTCCAAGAAAATGGGATGATTCCGGTTGATGACAAGATGGAGACAAATGTGCCAGGGATCTATGCCGTCGGCGATATCTCGTCCAAATGGTGGCTTGCGCACGTCGCCACCCACCAAGGTCTTGTGGCAGCTAGCAACGCCACAGGGCACCCCATGCACATGAACTACAACGCCATCCCGTCGGTCATTTTTACAGAACCAGAAATCGCAACGATTGGAATGTCCCTAGACCAAGCCCTTGCCAAAGGCTACACGGCTACGTTAGGGGCCTTCCCTTTCCAAGCACTCGGCAAAGCGCAGGCCTCTCTTCAAACCGATGGATTTGCCCAAATCGTGCTCGACAAAAGAACGGGACAAGTGCTCGGAGCGCAAGTGGTCGGGCATGAAGCCTCCTCGCTCATTGCAGAAATGGCCATTGTCATTGCCAATGAGCTCACAGTTGAATGCATCACCGAAACGATCCATGCCCATCCGACAATTGCTGAGGTGTGGATGGAGGCGGCCTTTATAGGCCAAGAAGCTCCTCTCCATTGGCCGCCTAAAAAGATGGCAAAGAAGTAAGCGTATGCTCAATAACGAACGTTTTAATACCGAGCCAAAAGTCAAAAATCACAAACTGAATATCCTCCCTTCCAACCCAGAATCAAACGACTCTGATAAAGCTGTTGGCTTAGGGCGGTTCCCTTCTTGGCTCCACCGTCCTCTGCCGAAGGGAAATGCCCTTTGGAATACGGGAAAAGTCATTAGAGGCAACCATTTACCCACGGTTTGCGAAGAGGCAAAATGCCCCAACCTGTTAGAGTGCTGGAGCAAAGGCACCGCGACATTTTTAGCGCTCGGACATGAATGCACGCGCAGCTGCGGCTTTTGTTCGATCGATTTTACCCGCACGCCGAAAGCACCCGATCCCCAAGAACCAGAACGGATCGCAGACTCTGTCCGGCAACTCGCCCTTAAACACGTCGTCATCACAATGGTGGCACGCGATGACCTTGCAGACGGGGGTGCGATCCATATTGCGAACATCGTCGCTGCGATCAGAAAAATGGATCCAAGCGTCGTTGTAGAGCTTCTCATCTCCGATCTTGCAGGTAGGACAGAATCAATCGACATTGTGTTAGAGGCTCGTCCAGACGTGTTTAACCACAACATCGAAACAGTTAGAGAGCTCACACCGCGTGTGCGGCACACGGCTACGTACGACCGGACGCTCCAAGTCCTCAAATATGCTTACGACAACAAAAAAAATCCCCGCATGCGCATTAAATCGGGTTTTATGGTGGGACTTGGAGAAACTGTCGCCCAAGCACAAGAAACCCTGCAAGACCTGGCTCATCATGGCGTCGATGTGGTCACGATTGGTCAATACCTCCAATCGAACCGTCATAAACTCCGCGTGAAGGAGTTCATCACACCTGAGCAATTCAAA
>Ga0207117_1002_pt1 | contig 101186 bp, 76 predicted proteins | sample Alteio_BWMinHeat_45_FD_153502 | JGI IMG/M metagenome (GOLD analysis project Ga0207117, IMG submission 153502) | Enriched cells from forest soil in Barre Woods Harvard Forest LTER site, Petersham, Massachusetts, United States -... | ecosystem: Environmental > Terrestrial > Soil > Temperate forest >...
CATCAGCGAGAGGCTTCAGAACATTAAGATGAAAGACTGGTATAATGAGCTGACGGTTCAGAAAGTCGTTCTTCCTACCTGGCCCGAGGAAACGAAAGAACGTTTAACGGCCTATATTGAGCAATTTAGAAACAGAGGTTTAACGGAATTAGTCGAGCCTCCGAAAGAATCTGTCCCAAAGATGAAAAAGGATTTTCAGCAGGTAATTGAAGGTCTGAAGACTCTAGTTTGTGAAAAAATTGGAGAATACGACGGATGGGCTGAGTTTCAACTTTTATTTGCAATTCCTACATTCGCTGTGTTAAATGACACCCATTTTATTAAAATCGGGAGCTATATCGATCTAAAAGCAACGGAGGATTTACGAGACTACATCGAAAATCTCGATAAAACAAAAGAGATTGATTTGACAGAGGTCAAACGGCATTTGGCAAAAGAGGGGGCTCAAGTTGACTTAGCAATTTTCTTGGAGCAACTTATCAAGGAAAAACCAAAAAGACCAGGCATTTTGACGTGCTGGGAACAGCCGTCGGAATTTTTTGTTGAAAAGATATTTTCTCTTAACAGGCCTAATGGGAAGAAACTCGAAGGGGTAATCATTAAATGCGAAAAACGAGATAACAGGGTTGTATTTTTACTGGATGATTATCTTGAAGTAATCATCCAAAAAGAACCATTTGAAATCCAGCTGATTAGCTACCGATGTTATCCACATCTTATCGCAAGCATCCAAAGTAAACTTATTCAACAAGGGGACACCTTAACGATCCGCCGTCCTCGCGAGGCAGGAGACGGTGCTGTTATTTTGGCAGGTCAGTACCAATTGCAAGAACTTACGGGGGAAAATGAATATACACTGATTAGTCCTGACCAACAACGGAAGTACCGAGTGCGTGCGGGATTGGACAGGGAAATTAAGGTGGCAGAGTGGAATCAGCCAAGTCAAAGATACGATGACAAACGATCTTTTTCTCAAGATGCCTTCGAGCGTTGTCATATCGCTTGGAAGAAAATTTGCGAATCCGTTTCTGAAATTAATCAATCTAATGCCGATAGGTGCGTTTTAATTAAACTCTCTCCTGATGAAGATGGGTTGCGTAGACGACGTCTTGGGCAAATTAATCAAGAGCTCGAAGAGCTGTATCAAAAATTTCAAGGGGCAGAAAATGAGTCATTGATGGATGCCCTGCTCGACAATCTCATCGCAAATGGGATGAAAAGAATTGATATTGATTTACTAGAGAACAAGAAACCAGCACTAGCGAGTGATATCGTAAGTTTGTCAGAAAGATACAGCGAATTGAGGATGGCAAGGACGCCCGGACAGATCCTTTTAAAGGCCGTGAGGGATGCAAACTATGTTAACCAGGTTGGCAAAAATGGTCTTTGGAGCCAAAGAACAATGCAATTGCTCCTGGAATCAAACGAGCATCTTAACCATCTAGCAAATGGCGATCTAGTACTGTTTATGGGTAACGCTGGCTCTGACAAAAGCACTACCATTGCTTCTTTGATGAAAGTGGGGCAAGATAGCCGTTCGAATGCACAAAGTGTGAATGATGATCTGAAGATTGGGGAACCGATTTACACACAAGGTTATAGGGGGCCAGGACAATCTTACTTTCTGGTTGATTGTCCTGGTTTTAACGATACACGAGGGATTGCGTTTGATTTATGTGCAAATTATAGCATGGACCAAGTAGTCCAAAGATCGAAGTCTCTTCTGTCTCTTGTGATTGTACTACCTGTCACGGAGTTTTTCTTTAATAACGGAAATTCTATCATTGACCTCATTAGTCTTATACAAGAAAAGTTCCGGACTATTTTTAAACCAAAGGATTTAGAAGCAAGTGCGAATGTCCACCTGCTTTTAACGAACCAAAAGCATTCAAGGGGCGGCATCGTAGCTGATAGGTTGGCTGAAAAAAAATTTGAAGAATTTGTTGAAGAAATGATGAGACAGACCGACGCAAACCTCAAGAAAGAAGATCCTCTTGATCACTACCCTAAGCTTACGAAGTTCTTTCTTAAAGAGCGTATGGATATTTGGACAGCTATCCAGCAAATCTATAAGAGCGGTCGCGTGCATTTTATCAACTTAAGAAACCAAAAAGATCCGAAAGAGGTCCTAGATTCATTTTCTAAGAACGGCATTTTTGATAAAAAGCAATTTTTTCCTAGAATGCCCTTGGCTAGAATGGCCCCGGGTTTTACGCATAGCTCGTTTGAGGATTCAGTTGGAAAGGCTGCACATTTTTGGACCGATGTAATTTTGGGCAAGTTTTTAAAGTCATTCCCAGAAGAGCTTGAGAAGTCTATCCAGAGAAAACGCACACTCACCGTTAATGCAACAGAGGTAAAAGCTTTGACAGTCTCTTGGTTAATTAAGTTTATGGAATTAAAGGTGAGTCTTGAAACACTAAAAATTTGTCAGAACGAAATTGAAAATCGGATTCGAGAATTCAACGATGAATTTGGCATACTCACTCAAAAAATTCCGGTGCTCAAAGAAACAATTGCAAGACTTGAGGGAGCCGTTGGCACGGTCCTTACGAAAGAGTATCATGCTGAGATTAAGTTACTTGAAAAAAGGTTACAGGATTTGCGGTGGCGATGCGGTCGTGAGAGCGAAGATCAAGAAGCAAAAATGCGTGAGGGTAACGCACTTATAGAAAAACAACAGGAGTGTGAAAGTAAGATAAAAAACTTGGAAAATGATCAAATCAAAGAGTTGTTAGAGCGCATAAAGAAGGGATTAGAGACCGAAGAGACGATAAAAAAACAGCTAGAAAGCTTCACTCAGATTGACAAGAGAAGTGAAAAAGAAGCAGACGCAATAGAGCAGAACATTTCAAATCTTCTTAAAAGCCGTAGGAACTTGGCTATTATTATTAAGAACGAGTGGGAGAGCGTCCAGTTTCTCAGGAAACTTGCTGACGAGGCCATCGCAGATGGAGACTTCTCTAGTGGCAACGTAGACGCTTGCCGCCAGTTTATTTCGCTTTTTGATCAGCACAAGGACTCGTTATTGCTGACGATTCAAGAGGAATATAGATTTTAGAACATAAATTTTGTGAAATATAAAACAAATTATTTTTTTAGGAGGTTTTTATGAACTCGTTATTTCGTTATTACGATCTTCTGCACACGAAGTGCATCGATGTGTGGCCAAAGCAAGAAGGCGGATATCAAGCATCTGTATCATTTTTGGACACGGATGGCAAGGTGTCACGGTTCATTGAAAAGCTTCCTCTGGTGGGAATACCGAGCCTGTTATTAGGCAAAGACTGTGTTAAAAAGTTGAGCAACTTTCTCAAATTCACCTATCTTGTCCCGGAAAAGGGGGGAGATGGGGCCGTTGATAGGGTATCTGTGCGCGTGGCGTGTCGAGCAGGGGGGTTGCCGAAGATCCCCTTTCAACCAGGGTTAGCTCTGGGGTCTGTGGTTTCTGGTAACGTGATGGCACAACTTCAGGAATATGGGGATGCAAAAGCAAAAAAGGATAGGCTAGAAGATCAGATCAAAAGCGCTGAACAAGAAATTGCAACGCTTGATACAAAGATAGCTTCTCGAAAGGATAAGGGGGACAACGACTCTTTGGTGGTTCTTTGGAAAGCTCAGCAAGCATCAGTAGGGGCCTACAGCCAGGGACTAGTTGGTCGATTGATGTCGTTGATGCCGGCGCAAAATGAAGTGTTCCCGATCCCCGTCATCGAAAGTTTCTCTCAGGGAATCGCATCCCCGATCGATGTCGGCAGTTCGGTGATTGAAATCCAACCACGCGGCTTTGATAGCGAAAACTTTAATTCTCAGTATATTTTAATTAATACCGCAGCAGAGTTGATTCAGGATAAAATAAGCCAATCTTCTAGAGCAAGTAGCGCTTTTGCCGGAGGAGGACATCTACTTTTCGGTTCCGTAGAGTTCAACCGCACTAAAACAAGTGCTGTTTTAGACCGAATTATGCAGGCTAAAGCGAAAAACGAAGCCAAAGGCGTTTTAGTCATCGATGCATTCGTAACGACGCGCAATGTGCGCTGTTTTACTAAGATCAATTACGATCTCACTAGACTCAAGCAGGTCTTAGCGGTAATGAAAGGTAAAGAAGCCGCAGAAAAAATACGTTATGGGATTACTGAGCATGGGGGATCGCAAGCGATTTTTCTTTTGACCGAAGCAGTCATGGGAGGGTCTTTCACTGCTCTCGTGTTTTCTTCCGGTGAGAGTGAGTCAGACAGGGATCTAGATGGGCATCAGACAGACAGTAGTTCTTCCGGCGCGGTTGGTGTAGAAGGGAGGCATCTCTTGCATAAGGCAAATGTAGGCTATATGGCCGCAGGTTCGAGTGGATCTAAGTCGGAGAAGGATGCGCTGTCCGGCAGTGCGCAAACGAGGGTATCGATCGAGTTTTTTGCTCAAGGAGCTATTCCAACCCTATCTAGGAGTACAATCGAACGGGAGATTTTAAAGCATCTTAATTTGGATCCATCCAAATATGAATTGAGCAGCAGCGATGCATCCAATTTGGAAAAAATTGTGAAAGCCTCAGGTCAAGAAAGAGAGATTGCCCTTCTCCAACAAGATGCTAAAGTCAAAAGCCAGCAGGTAGCCATTTTAAACGCCGTGCGAGGGATGGTGTCTGAAAAGCAAAAGCAAAATATTCATACGATGGAAAGTGTGATGGGGGCATACGAAAATTTTGCTGAGCGGATCGCAAACGACAAAGAGTGTGGAGTGCCAATCGGGTTTAATTATACGGTACTCACGCAACAAGAGATAGAGGCAAAAATCAAAGAATTAGAGAAAGACGCAGTCTAAGAAAAAGGGTAAAAAATCATGATGAGTTTAAACGGCATCTTGCCTGCCTATCCAGGTTATGCCCTTGGAAGTATTATTTCGGAGGCAGAATTTCTGCTTCCGATTCATCTAAAAAGGCAGAGTGATCTCAATGCAGAGTTGGAACGAAAGACAAATAGTTATAATGAACAACTTAATGCACCAGCAGGCGTGGGTGATGAAATTTTAGATACTCTTCCTCTTGAAATGACCAGGGTTAAGAATGATTTAAGAAGTCTAAATATTAAAATTCAGGATTGTTATAGAAAGATTAGTGCATCCGATGTTCAATTCGCTTTGCCATTGGATGATCGTTATGTAAAGCTCTCTTCCGATGACCGTGCTTTTAGAATGGAGCGATTGAATCACATCATATTTGATAACAACGAGAAAGTTCATAGTCGCTTAGAATCCTTTGTAGCCGGCCTGTTTTTGCAGGATGCTCCTCGGTCGTTTTTATCCACGGGGGCTTTAGAAGGAATCGAAAAGAGTATAAGTTCTTCTGTCACTCAAGTAGCTGCTCGGGTCACTATTGTTGTTGTGGGTTCATTCATCACGCTGGAATCGCAAAGAAGGATTGATCCTCTTGTCATTCGTCCAAACGCTAGCTTAGATGCGACTCTGCTCGCCCATGCAGCCGAATACTACGTTTTAAAAGAAGCGGTCCTCGGTGCCGTATTCATAGGGGTTGGGAGGAGAATAGAGACGCAAGTATCCGGAGAGGATAAAGGGGGGGCACAAGTTCAAACAGAGAAACTCCTTTCGACGTTTACTACAGTGTCTTTCGTCAGCCAAGGGGCTATTCCAAAACTGGATCGTAGAATTGAAAATGTCAATCTTTGGAGCGCTTATGTCGATTGGAAGGAGACATTGCTTTCCGATCCGAAGCGTAGTGGCTACCCTATAGGGTTTAAAGTACAGAATTTGAAAAATGTTCTTGAAGAAAATAACAGGCTCCCAAAAGAAACACAATAGCGTGTCCGGTAGATCTTGAAAACCTTGCTTTTTCTTCTTTCGGGCACAGCACGAATTAGGTCTTCAGGAGTTTGCGGAGGTCGTCGACGCCGATCCATTCGGCATTGGTGTTGGAGGCGTATGAGAAGCCTTCGGGGACGGGTTTCCCTTCGCGCCCTACGACGAACTTCTGGAGGAGTGGAGGGTGTTGGTGATAGATTTCAGGGATGATCATGTAATGGTTGTTGTATTCCAGCGTGTGGCGGGAATCTTCGGGCCCAAACATCAATTCATGTAGTTTTTCACCTTCCCGAATCCCTGTGTAGGTGTGGGAGAGCTGTGGAGCAATCGCAGCGGCCAGATCCTCGAGTCGCATGCTGGGGATTTTGGGGATGAAAACTTCTCCCCCGCGCGTTTGCCCGAGACATTCGATGACAAAATCCACCGCTTGTTCAATCGTAATCCAAAAGCGGGTCATCCGTTTATCGGTAATGGGGAGAGATGTCGCGCCAGATTCGATCAATTTTTTCCACATTGGGATCACGCTGCCTCGGCTATCAAGTACATTTCCGTAACGAACGACGGAAAGAGCGGGGTAACCGCGCGCGCCGACATATGCATTGGCCGCAATGAAGAGCCGGTCGGAGCACAATTTTGTGGCTCCATAGAGATTAACAGGATTGACCGATTTGTCTGTGGAAAGGGTAATCACTTTTTTGACGCCGGCTGAGATCGCTTGATCGACGACGTTCATGGCGCCAAAGACATTCGTTTTGATGAACTCTGAAGGGTTGTATTCTGCTGCTGGCACTTGTTTTAAGGCGGCAGCGTGGATGACAAAATCGACCTCATTAAAAGCGCGGGCGAGCCTTTGCGAGTCGCGCACGTCGCCAAGAAAGTAGCGGATATTGGGGTGGTTGAAGATCGGTTCCGACTGCTTCATTTCCCACTGTTTCCACTCATCCCGGCTGAAAATAATCACTTTATGGCAGTTCGAGCTCGACAAGAGCCTTTTGGCAAAAGCCCGGCCGAAGCTGCCCGTACCGCCCGTAATGAGTACAACTTTTTTTGAAAAAATATCGAAATCTAGGGTTGCTTGTTTCATCTTACTTTACTTATATGTGATTTTGTGATTTTCTGTATTGTAATTTATTCGTAGGTGCAAACTTAGTATGGCTAAACAATACGACGAAAGCAGTGTAAAGACGTTAGACGCCTTGAGTCACATCCGGTTGCGTTCGGGCATGTATATTGGGCGCTTAGGGGATGGGACTCACCCAGATGACGGGATCTATATCATGTTGAAAGAGGTGATCGACAACAGCGTCGACGAATTCATCATGAAGAACGGGAAAAAGATCGTCATTGGAATCGATCAAGAGAAGGGATCTGTTTCCGTGCGCGATTACGGAAGAGGGATTCCGTTGGGAAAGGTCGTGGAATGCGTCAGTCAAATCAACACGGGTGCGAAATACAATGACGATGTGTTTCAATTTTCAGTCGGTCTAAACGGCGTGGGGACGAAAGCGGTCAATGCCCTTTCGAGCCATTTCCAAGTGAAAAGCTTTCGCGACGGACAAACGGCTGAAGCGACCTTCTCTAAGGGGATTAAGCTTACAGAAAAAAATGGGAAAACCTCAGAAGCCAATGGAACTTTTGTCGAGTTCATTCCTGATTCTGAAATTTTCAAGAAATATAGCTTTGACAAAGAGTACATCCTGAAGCGGTTGTGGCATTATGCGTACCTCAATGCGGGACTTGTGTTGGAGTTTAACGGAGAAACGATTGAATCGAAGAATGGTTTGCTCGATCTGATCAATGCGGAGGTCGGAGAAGATCGCTTATACGAGCCTCTTCACTACAAAGGAAAACATGTCGAATTTGCCTTTTTACACACGCAGAATTATGGTGAGACCTACTTTTCGTTTGTCAATGGACAGCACACTGCCGACGGCGGGACTCACTTATCGGCATTCCGAGAAGGGATCCTCAAAGGGGTGAATGAATTTTCGAAGAAGAATTTTCAGGGGGTCGATGTACGCGAGGGGATGGTTGCGACGATTCTCGTGAGGGTGAAGGATCCAATTTTTGAATCGCAGACGAAAAATAAACTGGGCAATACCGAATTGCGTGGTCCTCTCGTCCAAGAGATTAAAGATGCCGTCGTGGAGATGCTCTACAAAAATCCCACGACCGCAAGCGCTATCATCGACCGCACAGTCTTCAACGAAAAATTGAGGCGCGAGCTTGCGGAAGTTAAAAAAGAGGCCAAGGAAAAGCAAAAGAAGATCTCGTTCAAGATTCCAAAGTTAAGGGATAGCAAATACCACCGCAACGACGAGTCTGGACGTGGCGAAAAGACCATGATTTTCCTCACAGAAGGGGATTCGGCAAGCGCCTCGATTGTGGCTGCACGCGATCCACTCACCCAGGCCGTATTTTCACTGAGGGGAAAGCCGCTTAACGTTTATGGAATGAAGCAAGATCAGCTTTATAAGAACGAAGAAATGTTCAACCTGATGAGCGCTCTTAATATCGAAGATGAAATCGATCGCTTGCGCTACCAAAAGGTGATTTTAGCAACAGATGCCGATGTCGACGGGATGCATATCCGCAACTTGCTGATCACTTTTTTCCTCACCTATTTTGAAGGGCTGGTGGTGAATGGCCATCTTTTCATCTTGGAAACCCCCTTGTTTAAGGTGCGCAACAAAGAGAAAACGTACTACTGCTATTCAGAAAATGAGCGGGATAGCGCTGTGGAAAAACTGAAGAAGGGGGTTGAAATCACCCGCTTCAAAGGTCTTGGGGAAATTTCACCAAACGAATTTAATCAGTTTATCGCAAAAGATATCCGCTTAATCCCTGTTGAAGTGAATACCTTTTCAGATATCAAACAAACCCTCTGCTTCTACATGGGCAAGAACACTCCTGAACGCAAAGAGTTTATCATGCGCAACTTGATCAATGAAGAAATTTTAGAACTGCCGACGGGAGGATAAGCAATGGAAGACGTCAAGCAGTTGATGCGAAAAAATTATCTTACCTATGCGTCGTACGTGATTCTCGACCGTGCCATTCCAAATGTATTAGATGGCTTAAAGCCCGTCCAAAGGCGTATTTTGCACACCTTGTGGGCGATGGACGACGGCAAGTTGCACAAAGTTGCCAATGTTGCTGGGCAAACGATGGCGTTCCATCCTCATGGCGATGCACCAATTACAGAAGCGTTGGTCAATATTTCCAACAAAGGGTATTTGCTCGATCAACAGGGGAATTTTGGAAATCTCTACACCGGAGACGCGGCTGCAGCAGCCCGTTATATCGAAACCCGTCTATCGGCGCTTGCCAAAGAGACCATGTTTAATCCGCAACTGACCAAGATGATCCCTTCCTACGACGGAAGAAATCAAGAACCGGTTGCACTCCCAGCCAAGATCCCTCTCTTGTTGCTCCAAGGAGCGGAGGGGATTGCTGTGGGGATGTCGACGCACATCCTTCCTCACAATTTTGTCGAATTGCTCAATGCACAAGTCGATATTCTCGAAGGGAAAGAGGTTACTATTCTCCCCGATTTCTTAACTGGGGGCATCATGGATGCTTCCGACTATCAGAAGGGGAAAGGGAAGATCAAGCTCCGTGCCAAGATGGAGATCAAAGATCCAAAGACAGTTGTCATCCGGGAAATTTGCTATGGTACGACGACAGAGTCTGTGATCCGCTCGATCGATGAAGCCGCTAAAAAGGGAAAGATCAAAATCGATTCGATTGACGATTACACCTCAGAAAAGGTGGAGATCGAGATCAAATTGCCACGCGGCAGTTACGCAGAAGATCTGATCGACGCTCTTTACGCCTATACCGATTGTGAAGTTTCGATCTCGTCTCAGATGATTGTGATCAAGGACGATATGCCTTGTGAGATGGATGTCAATGAGATTTTGTATCTCTATGTCCAGAAGCTGCAAGAGTATTTGAAAGAAGAGCTCGAAATTGAGAAGCGAAAGATCGAGGAAAAGATCTTTGATATGACATTGGAGCAGATCTTCATCGAGAATCGCTTGTACAAGAAAATCGAGAATATCAATACGTATGACAAGGTTCACGACACAATTGCAACCAGTTTAGAGCCCTTTCACCACATGTTGAGCCGCGTGCCCACATACGACGACCGCGAAGTGCTGCTCAGCATCCCGATCCGTCGCATCAGCCGTTTTGATATCGAGAAAAATCAGCTCGCGATTGTCGAGAAGAGAAATGAACTGGCGGTGGTCGAAAAACATTTGAAGAGTGTCAAGAAATTTGCAATTGCCTATTTGAAAAACCTGCTCACAAAGTATGGGAAACATTTTCCACGCAAGACCAAACTTAAGCAGATTGAACAGGTCGACTTGCGTGCGATCGAAACGCGCATGATCAAAGTTGGGTTTGACTCCGCATCTGGTTTTGTCGGGACTAAAGTGACAGGTTCCCACACTCTTGAGTGTACCAATTTTGACAAGCTGCTCATGCTTCACGACGATGGGAGCTATGTCGTCACCAATGTAATGGAGAAACAATACGTCAACCGCGATATGGCGAAAGTGATTTTTGTTGGGGTTGCCGATAAGAAAACTGTGATCACTGCTCTCTTGAAAGATCCCAAAACCCACTTCTGCTACGGAAAGAAATTTATCGTCACGCAGTTCATTCTCGATAAAACGTACCGCTATTTCGACGAAAATTACCAATTGTTGGGTGTGACAACAGAGAGCAATTGTTCTGCTGAGTTGCAACCGATTCCAAAAGTGGGGCAGAAGCCGACAAAAGTGGTCGTATCGCTCGATCGCGTGCGTGTCAAGGGTGTGACTGCAGGGCCTTTGCGTTTGTCTAATAAAGGGATCAAAAAGGCATGTTTGACGACGACTCACTCCGGAGCCAAGCGAGCTTAGTTGCGATTGAACCGCATCCGAGTAAAAAAGATCGACTGGTGATTACCTTTGCTGGCGACCTCTGGCGCGAAGTGGATCGCTCCCTTTTTCAAAAGCATCAAGAAGCATTGAAAGCAAGCCTCAACAGTGAAGAACTCGAAAAGGCTTTCAAAGCCCTTGAGAGGCAACAAACCCGTCTTTATGCCCTGCGAAGGATCTCTCAACAGGCGATTTCGGAGCGCACCCTTATCCGTGCCTTGCAGCTCCGTCTGATCGCCCCAGAGACGATTGAGGCCGTTTTGGTCGATTTTCGGCAAAAAGGGTACCTCAACGACACCGAGTGGGCCAGACAGTATGCTGCAAGCCTTCAAAGGAAAAGGATGGGACCCCGCGCAATTGCCCAAAAACTGGCCATCAAAGGGATCCCAAAAGAGACGATCCAGGCTGTTTTAGGCTCTGAAGAAGGCCAAGAAGAGGCCATTTTGGCCCTTTTGGAGACCCGCTACCGTTCCCGCGATCTAAAGGATCCCAAAGAGCGACAAAAAGTGATTGCCTCCCTGGCACGCCGAGGATTCGAATTTGAAGCCATTCTAGCCGCTTTTACGAAATACAAAAAAAGAGTTGATTAAAAATAGTAATTAATATATAATGAGAGTCTAATGTAAGTAATATATTAAAACAAAGGCGTTAATATGAAAGATTTTTACAATGGTCTTGGCTACGTCCGCAATGAAGCATATCAGGCGTGGAATCGGGCTTCTGCGTTCGCCAATGCAAAGACTGATGAATTTGTCAAAGCGTCGACTCGTGTATTCTTCCCACTCACGTCGGATAGGGCGACAAAAGCAGCAAATTGCCGTGATTTGGGAATATATGAATCGTTTGCAGGAATGGTTGGATTGGTTGCAGGCGTGGTTTTTGTTGAAGCGATTTATACGCGCCGCAATCCTTTCTTTCCAATACTTGCTGGATACACGGCTTATAACTTATCCAAAGTGATGAAAAACGCGAGTGATGTCATCGGCAGACCCGATAGGTATTTGGCCGGAGAAGAAGTCAAAGAGGATGATCTGACGGATTTGTTGAAAAACCATACACTTCTGGCCGACTGGGCAGTCGAATTTTTTGCCTCCGCAGTACGAAAAGAAAAACACGCAATAAATCAGGCTGCGAAGCAAGCTGAGGGTATCTTTGAATCTGTGATCGCCGCTGGTACTGTGGTGGTGGATGCTGCGAAAAAAGCGCTTCAGGTACTGACTCCAGCAGAGATCAAAGAGAGAGATTTAAACCGCCTACGCATGGCGCAAGGCGTTCTCGTTCTCTTCATTACCGATGCGGCAACGAAGGCGTTATCCATCTTGAGAACCCTCTCCTCCAAGTCGCTCCCAACAGTGGCTTTCGGCGTTGCGGCAGGCTGGGTATGCTACAACTTGTACCAGATCGCACAAAATGGTAAAGAGATCGTAAAAAATCCCGATCACTTTCAGGAACGAGATGGGCAGAACATTACTTTAAAGGAAGAGGTGATCAAATTCTCTCTTAAAACAAATACTGTTTACTTTGATCGTATCGTCGACGCTTTTGGAGTCTCTAGTGCCCGACGCTATCTCTGGGGAAAACAAGAATAGCTTAAGAGCCGTGCTCCTGCACGGCTCTCTCTAAATCTCTATCTAAAAAAATCTCCTGCCTCTAATATTCGGCTAACAGACCAGCGAGCTCACTACTCATGAACCACCAAATTCCCCCGCCAGGGTGGCTTGCAGCTACCCCACTTGCCCATTTTTCTTCCTTGCATGAACTTTCTCTCTTACCTCTCATTGGACTGCCCATCCCATGGCCCAAGATCCGTTTTTTCCTTCAATTTGATTTCAATTTGCACACCCCTTTTCAAATCCATCCACAGGCGCTTCTTACTTTTCATGTCAGGGACATGAGCACCTCTCTGGATGGGCGTCAGCCATGTTTTTGGATGCAAAACATCAACCGTTGGAGTCTTGATCTCTCCCCGTATCGGACGATGGACGCTTACGTCAAAGGGCTGACCCGCTGGCACCGGTGCAACTACGAGAAGTCTCGCAAGCTGTTCACCCTATACGGATGCGAGGCCTCCCTAATCGAAGGGGACTGGTCTGAACATGCCCTCCGCGCCTATCAACTTTATGCGAATGTCGCAAAGAAGCACAAAGAGAGCCTTTACGACTACCCCTACTTTCAGGCGATTGCCAAGCGCCCCGATTACAAGCTCATTTGTGCTTGGTTTCAGGGAGAAATGGTTGCGATGTTTCTACTTGAGGAGGAGGGAGACACCATCCATTCAACTTGCTGTGGGATGGATTACCACCACTCTACGGCCAGTTGCGCCTATTCTTGGCTCCACTATGCCCTGATTGAGCAGGCAATAGGCCGCCATAAAACCTTTGACGTGGGGATTTCGGCAGATAATGCCAAGCAGGCGATTGGATTTACGCCGATTCCCTCCTCGATGGATATCTACTCAAAATCAGGGGTTATCCGCTCTCTTTTGCGCTTTCTCTCTCGGTTCGTATCGGCGACAATTACCCCTGAAGCCAAGGTTAAATGGCGGTTTGCCCCTTTTTCCCTTCATTTGAGAAATAAATGATAATATGGTATAATACAATACGTGGTAATAGGCTGAAAACCAAGAAGGTGCGTTATGTCTCAAGCACAAGGTGTCACAGCTGTTCCTGAGGGTCCAACACCTCCGGTAGCGACTAAACCGACTACTGTTGATGCGACAACAGCGGGCCAAGCCGCCCAGTCGAACTCGGCTGCAGGTGATTCGACGACGATTTCCTCTTTGGCCGATCTTCGAAGAAAATCGCCAAAGGTGTATAACATGTTAATTCAGAGTCTTGGAGAGAAAATCTGCTACGACATGCAAAAACACAATGACCGCCTGAAACAGCAAATGAGTGCATAGAATAAGGATATTTCGTGTATCAAGCTTCACTTTTTTTAGGATTTCCTTTAACACCCGATTTTGAAGAACGCTTATCGAAGGTGCGCCCTCAGCTTTTGAAATTGCGCATGAGCGGGAAAGAAGGACTGCAAGAGATTGAGTACAAAGGGACCCGTTATTTGGGCAAAAATGTGCGAGACCTTATTGAAGCTGAGACGCTCAAACTGCTTGAGATGAATGTGTATAGTTTATTGCAACAACTCGTTCCTGGCTATTCTTTAGAGCCAGATGCTTTGGTGTTATTACCCCTCATCATTGACGAAAAAGTCCCCGTTCATTCGTATTCGTGAAAACATGCAGACAGAAAGCGAGACTCTTTTTATTGCCGAAGAAGATGCAGGAGAGCGTCTCGACAAGATTTTAGCTAAAGTTTTGCATACCGCTGGTTCGCGTACCTATTTTCAATATCTAATCGATGAAGGAAAGGTGCTCCTCAATGGAGCTGTCGCTAAAAAACGCACAATATTAAATGCTGGCGACGAAGTCGAGGTCGAGTTCATCTTAACTCCCGAGCTCACTCTTAAAGCTGAAAATATCCCTCTTGATATTTTGTATGAGGATGAATCTTTATTGATTGTCAACAAGCCTGCAGGGATGGTCGTCCACCCAGCTCCAGGAAATTGGAATGGAACATTTGTGAATGCCTTGCTTTATTATTGCCGCGACAAGCTGACGGTCGACCACCCAATTAGGCCAGGAATCGTCCACCGCTTAGACAAAGATACGTCAGGGGTGTTGATCGCCGCAAAAACAGCTGTTGCTCAGCAAAAGTTGATCGAGATGTTTGCAGGAAGGCGGATCCATAAAGAGTATGTGGCCATTTGCCATGGAAACCCAGGAGCGGGGAGCGTCGATGCTCCTATTGGCAGGCACCCAAAATTGAGGCAGGTCATGTGCGTGCTTCCAGAGGGAGGGCGTCAGGCGATTACCCACTACAGGACCTTGAAGAGCCATCAGACGGCCTCTTTTGTTCATCTTGAAATCCCAACTGGACGCACCCATCAGATTCGCGTTCACATGAAGCACAGGGGGATGCCCGTGCTTGGAGATCCCGTTTATGGGATCGATAGCCTCAACGCCAGGCTCCATTTGGAAAGGCAAATGTTGCATGCGTATCGGGTCACTTTTGATCATCCGATAACAAAAAAATCGTTGACGGTGACCGCTCCCTTACCCCACGACATGGTGAAACTTCTCGAAAAATTGGACCTATTCTTTTCGCTGGAAGAATTTGACAAATTCAGATAACGTAATTTTGAAATTCGATTTTGTACAATTTTTGTCTTTGGATTCTCTCCGAAGACGAGGGCAAAAATTGTACAAAGTCGAGTGAAGGTGGCAAGTCATTGCGATTTCACCACTCCTATCGGATCTAAAATTTTATACGTTTGAACAAGGATCGAGGTATGAAAGAGTTTGTGGCCTACATTGTCAAAAATCTCGTCGATCACCCAGACATGGTGAAAATCAATGAAATTGGCGGCACTCAGACATTAATTATCGAGCTGTCTGTAGAAAAGTCGGATATTGGAAAAATCATCGGGAAGAAAGGAAAAACGATCAACGCAATCCGCACTTTGCTGATGTCGGTAGCGAGTCGCAATGGGATACGCGTCAACCTCGAGATCTTAGAGGAAAATGCCGCTAATGTCGATGGGACCTAAACGGCGTTAATAGGACCTAAACGGACTGAGCAGGATTCGAACCTGCGACCACCCGCTTAGAAGGCGGGTGCTCTATCCACTGAGCTATCAGTCCTTGTTAAACGTGGATGAGTCTATCGCTCCCTTTACAATCTTTTCAAGTCTTTTTGTCAGACGGAGGGGGCGGATTCGCTGCGTCCGCCTCTTTTGCTTTTGGAGGATCTTCAGCTTTGGTCTCGGGTTTCGGGGCCTCATGAGGTGGGGCTTCTGCGTGGAGATGAATCGGCTCGATCGCGTGGCTAGGCGTGAATACTCCGGCGTAATACCCTCCGCAATTGGCATCTGAAGGCGTTTTTGGCAGATGTTCAGCAAAACAGGGAATCGAAAAGAGAAGAGAAGGTGCAGCGCCTTTCGATTTAAAATAGTCTTGTATAGCTTTCACGAACTTCCCGTACGCTTTTGGCGCATACTCAGAGGTGTCTCCCCATGGAGAGTCCGATAGCCAGGGGGCATCGTACAAAATGCTAATCTTATCTAGCTGCTCTTTGGAAAGGCCTTCCAAAGTGTCGCTTAGCTGCTGAGAAAAGATTTTTTCGGAAATGCTATCCTCAAATTCGTGAAGAGACTCCCCAATCGCAAAGATCGGGTGGATCTCCGTTTTCAAAGCTTCTTCAATTTTGTTTTTGAGGGCGGGGCCTGAAAGGGCATAGATAGTCCTTTCTTGAGCTGTGCCGATGAGGGCAAATTTGCACCCGAGTTTCTGGAGGCACAGGCCTGCGATAGAGCCAGTAAAAGCCGTTGGCTCTGAAGAGGGCATGATATCGGCCCCAAAGGCGATTGGCTGCTCGGCAAAGTGTTTGGTCAGGGGGGTGATAAAATCGAGGGGAGCCGCGATATGGAGAGGAAAAGCGAGCGCCTTCACTTTTTCGAGGAGCTGCTCGACCATCGCGATGGTCTGATCGATCGAGTAGTACCCTTTGAAAGTAGCCAAAAAGATCGGCTGTTTCGAAAGGGCCTGGTTGGCGACTTCTGGGGCTATTTCACGTGTTGTTTTTGCCATAAATCCGGACTATAGCAGATAGCCTGATTCCTGTCGTTATTCCGGCGATCATTTTCCCCTTGGCAAAAAAGTTGACTCTCGATTATGATGTTGTCATTACATTACAAAAATACTGCTAACATGTAGGGTTAAACGATGTTAAAATATAAACCGCAAAAGAGTTTTCAGCTTAAAACGGCAGACCGTCAACCGAAGTGGTTTGTTCTCGATGCCGCAGGAAAAACATTGGGCCGATTTGCCTCCGAAGTATCAAAAATTCTCCGAGGAAAGCATAAGCCCACATTTACGACTTTTATCGATAGTGGAGATGGAGTGATTATCATCAACGCCGAAAAAATTGCCGTCACGGGCAACAAAGAGGCGACAAAAGAGTATATCCACTACACAGGGTATATCAGAGGTCTTCGCAAAACGCCTTTCAAAGTGATGAGAGAGCGCCATCCGACATACATGGTTGAACATGCTGTTAAGTGCATGATGCCTCGCACGCGCATTGCTGATGCCCAACTGAAAAGACTCCATGTGTTTGCAGGTCCAACGCACAACATGGCAGCTCAACAACCGATCGAAGCAAACATTTAAGCAAAGGTAGATGAAACATGGCTCTTCAAGAACAAATCGCAACAGGAAGAAGAAAAACAGCAGTTGCATCCGTTAGACTCCGCCCAGGATCAGGCAAAATCGACGTCAATGGCAGGGAGTTCGATCAATATTTTCCTGTGGACGTTCAGAGACAAACGATCCTTTCCCCCTTCCAAGCGATCGGCGGAAATGGTAACTTTGATTTGATCATCCGCGTGAAGGGCGGTGGCGTCGAAGGGCAAGTGATTGCTACCCGTTTAGGGATTGCAAGAGCTCTCATTGGCGAAAAAGAAGAGCTCCACCACGACTTCAAGGAGAAAGGCTACCTCACTCGCGATTCCAGGAAGAAAGAGCGTAAGAAATACGGTCTTGCTGGCGCACGTAAGGGCTTCCAGTTCTCCAAGCGCTAGAAGAAATATTTTAACCACAGAGAGCACAGAGCACACAGAGATGGTGTTTGTGCTTAAGGCTTTTTCATTTTTTGCATGAGCAAAAAATGAAACTCTGTGGTCTCTGTGTGCTCTGTGGTTCAATAAATTGTTTTAATGATTAGTCACCTGCTGCCTCTTTCACCTCCCTAGACAGAATTCCTCCGCTGTGGATAATGAGCAACATGACCAACGCTCACCCGTATCGCATTGTCGACGACATAGATGTCACTTCTCCAGAAGGGCGTCGCTTGGCTGAATGGGGCCGGGCAGAGATTCAGATCGCAGAAAAAGAGATGCCGGGTTTAATTGCCCTGCGGCGCGAATACGCTGGCAAACAGCCCCTCAAGGGGGCGCGGATTGCCGGGTGCCTCCACATGACCATCGAGACTGCAGTTTTGATCGAAACGCTGCTCGCTCTTGGGGCCGAAGTGCGGTGGTCTTCTTGCAATATTTTATCCACTCAAAATCATGCCGCAGCGGCAATGGCAGTGGCCGGTGTTCCGGTCTTTGCCTGGAAGGGGATGAGTGAGGAGGAGTACGAGTGGTGCATCGAGCAAACGCTTTTCTTTGGTGGCAAACCGCTGAACTTGATGATCGACGATGGAGGCGACTTAACTCGCATCGTTCTCGATCGCCATCCGGAGCTCGTCAAGGGGATTAAGGGGCTTTCAGAAGAGACCACGACCGGGATTCGTACGCTTCTCAAAAGAGAAGCGTCTGACCAGTTACCTCTGGCTTGCATCAACGTCAACGATTCAGTGACCAAATCGAAGTTTGACAATCTGTACGGCTGCCGAGAATCGTTGATCGATGGGATCAAACATGCCACCCACATCATGATTGGAGGCAAGATTGCCGTTGTCGCAGGTTATGGCGATGTAGGGAAGGGATCGGCTGAAGCTTTGCACGGCGATGGGGCACGCGTGTTAATCTGCGAGGTGGACCCCATTTGCGCCTACCAGGCGGTCATGAGAGGCTTTCAAGTTGTCACGATGGAAGAAGCTGCTCCGATCGGCGATATTTTTGTCACAGCAACCGGCTGTAAAGGCGTTATCCGCCCAGAGCACATGCTAGCCATGAAAGATGGAGCTTTGCTTTGCAATATCGGCCATTTTGACTGTGAAATCGATGTCGATTGGCTCAACCACCAGCCCACTATTGAACGGATCCCAATTAAACCGCAAGTGGACCGCTATTTCTTTAAAAAAGAGAAGAAAAGCCTCTTGCTTCTTGCCCAAGGCCGTTTGGTCAATTTAGGGTGTGCCAGCGGGCATCCTTCTTTCGTGATGTCCAATTCCTTTACCAATCAAGTTCTCGCCCAGATCGAGCTATGGACAAAATCGTACGCTCCAGGGCTTTACACCCTGCCTAAAATCCTCGACGAAAAGGTGGCTAGGCTGCATTTAGAGGCGCTTGGGGTTCATTTGAGCGATCTGTCAGAAGAGCAAGCCGCCTATCTAGGCATCTCCCAAAAAGGCCCTTTCAAAGCTGACCAGTACCGCTATTGAGCTAGCGAACGGCGTCTTCTAGGCGTAGGTATCGATTGATCTCATCTCCGAGTTTTTGCAATTTTTTGAGGTTTTGGTTGATTTCCGCTTCTGTGATAGCTTGTTTGTGATCAAGAGAAAAATAAGCGTTTTCCATCTGCTGAATGAGTTTTTCTTGTTGAACGACCAACCGAAGCATGTCGGGGTGCCAACAGGGCTTGATGTTTCTTTTTCGGGCTTGTATCATGCTGTCGGTTAGTTGCTGAAAAGGCAAGCCTGGGCGCGCTTTGATGATAATGCCACTTTTCCTTTTGAGTTCTTCATTATTCTTTTGGACAGCTTCAAAATTCGTAAGGTTCGGCATTCCGAGAGAATCGACTATGATGATGTCTTCTTTTTTGAGCCCATATCTCGCATAGACACCTTTCAAGGCATTGCATTTTTGATTGATCTTCTGGGTGGAAACTCTTAAATCGTTATCCGATAATACGCAGTTGCGAATCTGGTTAATGTGTGCATTGAGGTGCTGTTTTATTTTTTCTTCGTAGCGATTTGACCAAGAGATGAAGAGCGGTAACGCTCCAAATAGAGCGGCTGCGCTAGCTTTGAAAAAGAGGAAAGGAAAGACAGCAATCAAACCGCCGATTGCTAAAGCAGTACCCGCGATGAACGCATTTTCGACGGTCTTGTATTTCTTCATGTCGTTTACGACTTCATCTCCAAAGAGAAGGCGGTCTTTACTGACATCTGATGTTGGAACTTCTGTTATCGTGACATAATGTTGCTTTCCAGTTGTGTCAAGTTCGATGTCATTTTCTTTAGAATCCCACGTGGGTCGTCTGTTGTCGATGACCTTTCCCAAAGACACCCATGTCTCTGGTCCCCGCTCTTTGGGGTCGGTTAGAATGGTTTTCAATTCTTCTCGAGCTTGGGGATCGGCAAAGATGTCGCCGCCAGCTGCAGGAGTTGCTGGGCCTCCGCGTTCTAGTTCTGCAACCTGTTCACAGTAATCGAGCAGGTAGATTTGTTCTGCCTCGGTGAGCTTTCGGTGAAAGATCTCTTCTGCGCCGTTGGCTGCGCGTTGAAACTTTTCAATGGCTTCTGGAGTTGCAGCATAGAAAAACCAAGACGATGTGTCGAACTGGTGGGTGGGTTTCCAAAGTGAGTTCAAAAGCTCCTGCTTGGCTGCGATTGTGGGAAGCCGGTTGAGTTTCGATTCGATCATTGGAGTGAGGTTGTGCGTCAATCGAAAAAAGGCAAGAGTGCTTTCATAGTAGATTTTTTCCCACGAAATTGTGGGCCTTTGAGCTTTTTCTTGTGAAGTTGAAGAGGGGGCAGTCGGCCTGTGAAATTTGTTAAAATTGATTTTATGTACAGGAGCACCGCGTTCGGTCTTGATCTTGTATTCGATACAGTTTTTCTCTTTGTCAAATTTAAGGATTGTCAATTCGATTTTATTGATCTTTTGCGATGAGGGTGGTATGTTTGCAAGAGCATCTTCCGCTACTTGTCTAATCAAGTTAGGAAATTCAGGCTCATCAGCCATTTTATGCGTGTGACTATAATCACAGTTAATTAAACACTTACTAATAGTTGTTGTGTAATTGTAGTCAATAGCCATAAAAAACTCCTGTTTTAATACAACTTTAATTATAAATGTTTTTATTATTGATTGTATAGTGTTTGTTTAAGCATTAAAGAATGAGGGCTCATCACACAAGTGAGTATCTATGCTTTGAAGGCCTCATTGATTCTTATTAAAATACCTTGTTTTGTGATAAACTGGCGGTTTTAACCGGGCGGGAGTTAAGTATGCATTTGTCGAGTGTATCTAAGTTAGAGGCAAGAAGCAAAGCAGATGTGGTTGTGGTTCCATTTTGGAAGGGGAAACACGGTCCAGAAGCCGCCATCGAAGAGATTGGCGTTTTGAGAAAGGCGCTGGCGCCTTCGTTATCCTCACACGACTTTAAGGGGAAAGAGGAGGAGCTCCTAGTTATCTACGAAGATGGAGAATACGAAAAGCGAATTGCCCTTTTGGGATTGGGTGAGAGAGATAAAGTGACCGTAGAGAGGCTCAGACGTGCCTATGCACCCATTACGAAATTTGCCTTAAAAAAACGGTTGAAGAGTTTAAATGTTCCACTTCCGGTGTGCGAAGCAATTCCAAACGAGGGGGTTATTCAAGGGGTTTTGGAAGGGCTTCTCTTGCCCAACTACAGCTTTCATGCTTTGAAGCACGAATCGGTAAAAGAAGATCCTCCCACTCTTGTGGAGAAAATTTCTCTGATTGGGGCGGGCAAAAAGGAGATGGAATTAGCCAAGACGATTGAGACTGTCTGTCAAGGGATCTACTTAACGCGCGATCTGGTCAACGGAAACGCCGACGACGTGACGCCTCAATACTTGGCCAAGGTGGCTGTGGGGCTAGCAAAGAGCCATAAAAGCGTAAAGACGACGGTGCTTGACAAGAAGCAGATCGTGAAAGAGAAGATGGGCTTGCTATTGGCGGTCAATCGCGGTTCTGATTTAGATCCCGTTTTTATGACGATCAGCTACCGAGGCAATCCGAAGTCGGATGATCATACTGTGGTTGTGGGGAAAGGGATCACATTCGATACAGGTGGGTTAAACCTCAAGTCTACTGGCATGGAGACGATGAAAGACGACATGTCGGGTGCCGCAATCGTGTTGGGCGTGATGGGGGTGGTTGCTGAATTAGGCCTAAAAGTGAATGTGACGGGAGTGATCGCATCCACCGATAATGCAATTGATGCAAAGAGTTATAAACCGGGCGATGTGTACCAAGGCCATTCTGGCAAGACGGTCGAAATTGGCAATACCGATGCGGAAGGGCGGTTGATCTTAGCTGATGCCCTTTCCTACACCGTGAAGCATCTTAAACCAACGCGCATCATCGACTTTGCAACTCTTACGGGAGCAATGGGGATTGCCCTGGGAACAGAGGCTGCGGGTCTTTTCACGAATAATGATGTTTTAGCGGATCTTTTGCTCCGCGCTGGCACGGAGACGGGGGAGCGGTTGTGGCGGATGCCGATGTTTGAAGAGTACCGAGAGCTCCTCAAGTCCGATGTGGCCGATATCAAGAGCACGGGTGGAAGACTCGGAAGCTCGATTCTTGCGGCGCAGTTTTTACAAGATTTTATTGGAAAGACCCCTTGGGCGCATATCGACATTGCTGCAACGGCCTTTTCAGCGGAGGGGCGCCGCTATTATCCCCGATTTAGCACAGGAATAGGAGTTAGGCTGATCATTGCCTTGCTGCAGAACTTATGAATAGCGAATTTCAATACAGAGAGAAAATCCCTGTCGCCATTTTAGGAGCAACGGGAGCTGTGGGACAGCGCTTTGTCGAGCTGCTTGCGATCCATCCTTGGTTTGAGATCGTCTCTTTGGCTGCTTCTGAGCGTTCCGTGGGTAAGCCGTATCGAGAGGCGGTGAATTGGTTGATGGCATCGCCCCTGCCGCAGAATCTTGCCGAGATGGTCATCGAGCCGTGCCGCCCCGGGATTGGAGGTGTGCTAGCCTTTTCTGCATTAGACTCTTCCGTCGCAACAGAAGTGGAACAAGCGTTTGAGAAAGCCGGGGTCATGGTGGTCTCAAACACGCGCAACCACCGGATGGAGCCGATGGTGCCGCTTCTGATCCCCGAAGTGAATGCAGACCATATCGATCCGTTGCTCAAGGCGAGCGTGGGTGCGCGCAAGATTATTACAAACCCAAATTGTTCAGCCATAGGTCTTTGTGTAGCATTAAAACCCCTGTTCGACCAATTTGGATTAGAGGCTGTCAACGTGGTGACCATGCAAGCAATTTCAGGAGCGGGTTATCCAGGGATAGCAAGCCTGGATATTGTCGACAATGTGATCCCCTATATTTCGGGCGAAGAAGAGAAATTAGAAACTGAACCACTCAAGATATTTGGAAAAGCGGGGCATCAAGGGATAGAACCAGCTTCTTTTGCGATCAGCGCCCATTGTAATCGCGTTGCTGTAACGGATGGGCATACGGCTTCTGTTTCCGTAAAGTTAAAAAAACGGGCGCGGCCAGAGGAGATCTTGCACGCCTGGCAAACCTTTACAACTGTCGCTCAGGAACTGCAGCTTCCGATGGCGCCCCGTTCGCCGATCTGCTATTTTGAAGAGGAGCGCTTTCCGCAACCCAAACTACACCGCCATTTAGAAAAGGGGATGGCTATAGCGATTGGACGGTTGCGCCCTTGCCCCTTATTTGATTACAAATTTACGATTTTGTCCCATAATACGATACGCGGAGCCGCAGGTGGAGCGATCCTTTGCGCGGAACTGCTGGTGAGAAAAGGGCATATTTTTTGGTAAAACCGAACAATACTTAATAAGTTGGCACGCGAATTGCTCTAGCTCAGGCAACGCCCTAACTTAGGAGGTGTGTTATGGTAGCTAAGAAAAAGGTACATAAAAAGCGCGTTGTGAAACGTTCTGCAAAGCGCAAAGTCGTTGCTAAGAAATCGGTTCGAAGAGCGACAAAGAGAAAAACAGTAAAACGTAAAAGCGCTGCTAAGAAATCGGTTCGAAGAGCGTCAAAAAGAAAAACTGTAAGACGTAAAAGCGCTGCTAGAAAGAGCGTTGCTCGTCCTGCAAAGCGCCGTTTAGCTCGTCGCCGAGTTCATACTGCAACTGGCATGAGACGCAGCGCACAAAGAAGCTCCCGATAATCTCGGTTGTTTTTTTGTAATTCCTAAGCGCGGCAACCAATTGCCGCGCTTTTTTTGTAAGCGCTCACCTAGGTATAGGCGCTTCCCAAATGGGTTTGAGCGGCGATCTGCATCAGAAATCGGCTCATTAATAGTTCTTTTCACTATTAATTCGCCGATTTCCGATACAGCTCATCCACCCAAACACCATTTTGAAAGGCCTGGACCTAGCTGAACGCTTACCTTTTTTTTGGAGAATGGCCGCATGGATATTGTCTGTATCGTTCAAGCACGCATGGGGGCCTCCCGACTCCCTGGTAAACCCCTCAAAACAGTTTTGGATCGCCCCTTACTCAGCTATTTGGTTGAGAGGCTGCGTCAGGCGTCTTCTTTGAACGAGATCGTGATTGCGACTTCGACGGATCCGCGCGATGATGCGATTGCAAAATGGTGTGCCGAAGAGAAGGTCGCCTGTTTTCGCGGCAGCGAACAGAATGTTTTAGATCGCTATGTGATGGCAGGTCGGGCACACCATGCCGATGTCGTTGTGCGTGTAACGGGGGATTGCCCTTTGATCGATCCTGTTATAGTCGATACAGTCGTCAATTTCTATCTCCAGAACCAGTTTGATTACGTCTCCAACACGATCGTGCGCAGCTACCCAAGAGGATTAGATGTCGAAGTGTGCTCCATGCAGGTCTTAGAGAAGGTGATGCAGCTTGCCACTAAACCAGAAGAGCGGGAGCACGTGACTCTCTTTATCTACGAGCACCCAGACCTATTTTCTATCGGGAGCGTCAAACAATCGTCAAAGGAATCAAACGACCGCTGGACTGTGGACACTTCTGAAGATTTTGAGCTCGTTTCTAAGCTCCTTATAGCCCTTTACCCGAAGAACCCCCATTTCCGGATGGAGGACGTTCTCACCCTCCTTGAAAAGCATCCTCAGTGGCGTTTGATCAACGCTCACATCCAGCAAAAGGCCGTCCACTGACTTTCGAAAAAACAGCTTGTGGAAAATTCCTCGAAAGCATAGACTTAATCTTCGTTTTAAGGGCGTATAGCTCAGTTGGTAGAGCTCCTGTCTTACACACAGGTGGTCATAGGTTCGAGTCCTGTTGCGCCCAATAAACGGTCCTATGCGGGAGTAGTTCAATTGGTTAGAGCACCGCCCTGTCACGGCGGAAGTTGCGGGTTCGAGCCCCGTCTCCCGCGTTCTTAAGGCCTTTTCTTAAAGCTCTTTAAAAGCCTTTTCTAAGAGCGCTCTTTTTTCTTCGAGGTGTTCTGTATCGGTGAGGTCGGCCACGTGAATGGGGACGATGGTGATATACCCTTTTTCGAGCCAGGCGCCATCTGTATCCGCATTTTCTTGATCGAAGTGAAGTTTTGAACCGAGCCAATAATAGGGGTTTCCTTCGGCTGGGTGGATCCGTTTATCGGGGTTTTCTGCCCACCATTGGCGCCCCTGCTTGGTCATTTTGAAGCCTTTGTACTTCTGGTGTTTTCTGTCAGGGAAATTGATGTTCAATAGCGTTCCTGGCGGCAAAGGATGCTCCATCAGGTATTGCAGGAAAGTGGGCACGTACTTCGCGGCTTCTGCATAATTGGGTTCTGTGTGGTAGTCTTGGCACGAAAACGCGATAGCAGGGACATTTTGCATGACGCTTTCGATCGCAGCGGCGACAGTGCCGCTGTAGAGGACATTGCGTCCGGCGTTGGAGCCTCGGTTGAAGCCTGAAAAGACGTAGTCTGGTTTTTTATCTTTGGTAATGGCGTTGAATGCCATTTTGACGCAGTCAGTTGGCGTGCCGGAGACAGACCAGATGTTGTTTCCATTTTCCCAGTGGATTTCTTCCACGCGCAACGGATTGCGGATCGTAGTCGATAAACTGACTGCCGACTGTTCACCTGATGGGGCAACGACCGTGATATCGACGATGTTCCGCAGCGCTTCCCATAAGTGTTTGATTCCCTTTGCATGAATTCCATCGTCATTGGTGACGAGAATGTGGGGTCTTGGCATATCTGTTCATCCTTTAGATAGTTAAAATCGTTTTAAGCATAGGGTACAGATCTACGCCCTGTCAAGTGCATTATTGGCGATATTGATAATAAAGGGTAAGGGAAATTAAATATTTTATTTGATGAATACTTTTGAGTGTGTAATAATTAGATTTGAACTCGCATCTCTTCAATTTTTACCCCCGTGTGTAAAACATTCGCGATATCGAGTGGAATTAAGGAAATTAAGATAGTAATCGAGGATGAACGTGTCTGACGAAACTCATAAGTTTTCAAAAGAGCGCGAGTTTCGCGAAGAGATGCCTTTTAGGCGTCAGATCAAGCACTATTTCAATCGCATTCAACAGATCTTTGCTCATGCGGAAAAACCCGCGCAAGACCTTCATGGAAGGATTCACGAGGTTGCTGAAGATTGTCAGAAGTTAGCGGAGGAACTGATTGCGCTGAAAGAAAAAGCGGTGGCGCGTTTGGGTCCAGCAGCATCGTCTCATTTCAATGGGGTGATCGAAGGGTTTGTCAAAGAGCTTTCGCGCATCCAGCGCGAAACGGAGCGGACGCACGATCTTACACATCGAGTGAAACTCACAAATCGCTATAAAGAGTGGACCGACGAGGTGCGTGCATGGTTGTCTCTAGAAAGCGTTTTCAATCAACCTAGGAAAATCAATCAATCGATCTTGCTTTACAACGTCCAAGAGTACGACAAAAAGATCGATAAGGATTTGCAAGTGGTTGAGGACTATGTGAGACATGCCTTGCTAGAGTGTGGAGAGGATGAAGAGGGGCGAGCAAGACTTCGGATGCAGGTGATGCAACAAGTGGAACCGCTCTTGGAAAAATTGCATCAGCTCAAGAACTTTAAAACGCCCACCACTTTGGAAGAACTGGCTGGCTGGCGTGTGTCAGCTGATCATGCGCGTGGAAAGTGCTTTTCCGATGCTTTACACGCCGTTGACTCTGTTTTCAATCGCACAGAATTTCTCGATCCTCCAGACCATTATTAGATGATATACTCACCAGCGATGGAGCGCTTGTCGTGTCCGTCGAGGACATGGAAGGCTCTGAGCTTGTTGATGGTGAGGGGAGACAGCTGTCCAATAGGTAGGAAGGCAACTTTTTTGCCAAACCGCGTTGCGTAGCTTTTCAAAGCACTCCGAGGGGGTTTTGCAGCTACATAGGTGATCAACGGCTGCACAGCGTAGTCGATGGCGGCTTTGAGAAGCACCTCTGATTTAGAACGGCAATCTTCGTAATCGGGATCGGACCACACGTCTAGCATGCGTCTTGGGGGGTATGACATCATCATGCCCCCATATTCGCAGCGGCTGATCCCAGGGCCGACGATTTTTTCTGTAAGCGATGTGGCGTAAAATGCCATGTCAGATTCTTGCGCGTGCTCTCCGATCCAAGTGGTTTTCCACGAGAATTTCTCTGGTACTCCTTCTTGCTGATCCTCGTCGAAGATGATGACGACAGAGCCAACAGCGCCTGTCGGTCTCCCAGAAGCCTTAACGTATAGCTTTCGCTCTGCCCAGTGGCGGATTGTTTCGCGCGTGTCGATCCCATCTTCAAGGCTTGTTGAAAAAGGGATCGTGCGAACGCCTTCTTCACGCACGATTTGTGTCCCTTTTCGTTTGAGAAATTCTCCAAAACTCTCGATCACGACATCTTCAGGGGGGTAGGAACAAATCGTGAACGGTCCTGGGGGATAGAGGCGCGCTTGGCTTCTGCTTTTATTGCGTCGCTGAGGAAAAAGGGAACTCTTGATGTGCTTTGCTTTGAGATGGAAATGGATTTTTTTGCTCTTTCCCCACACTTGTTCAATGCTCAAATCTAAAGCAGGCAAATTGTCGATGTTGCGCAAGAAGGGATAGGACGTGGCGAGCTGCCACACTTCGTAGGCAAAATTGTGGTCGACACAGGCTTTAGAAGAGGTGAGGATTTGGAAAAGATCGGGCATCAGGTGTTGATGGATGAGCGAATAATTGCGCGTGAACTTCATCAAATTGCGGAAGTTGTAGCCAGGAAAGGCGTTGCCAGTTGTCTCGATATATTTTTTTGAAGCTTCCTTGTACAGCGTGTAGAGGAATTTTTGCCTGTCAGGTACCCCCTCAGGGGCAGCCCGCCACTCTTCGTAGCGCTCAGTCAGCCAACCCCACTCGGCCATCACGTCGCGGCACGATTCCTCTTGCAGCGTGCAGATGAGGATGGAATCTCTGTTTATGTGGGTATGTGGAGGAAATTGTGCTTGACCGACTAAGCTTAAAATCGACTCAAGATGTGCCATGCCGCAGACGAAAAGCACTTTGTCATGGGCAAGGGAGAGCTCCTTAAGGCGGCGCGCCATGTAGAGTTCCCTTGCAAGATCTGCAGGCGTTTTGATTTTTTTGGCGAGCTTGTGATAGGCGTTGTAGAAGTCTTTCAGACCGATCCGCGTGATCGCATACGGGTCTGGCATCGGTTCGGAGATGTCGGGATATCCTTCGACATCTAAGTCGATGCAGAAACCAGGGATTCCTGTTTCAAGCGCGGAGCGTAGAGCTTCAAAAGCAGCTTCGCACGGCTCTGCCATGTAAAAGAGATCCTCCTCTGCTTTTGTAGCGACAATGACGCTGATGTCGGGCAGCCTTGATGCGGCGTGTAAGCATTGCAGCTGCATCGTTTCCGGAAGCTCGACCGCCACGCATGTGGGTTGGATCCGCTGAAAGGCCAGGCGCACTTGAGCGGCCATCTCCATGTTGTAATGGATGATGGGAACGGCGTAGATATTTTCCTTTTGGATGAAGAAGGGTTCTTCAGGAAAGCTCATCGTTCACTCTAGGTAGGCAAGTGCTTCTTCGCCAAGCGTCATCACGACAGCTTGTTGAAGCAAATTTTCCCGATTTGCCTTGGTTTTTTCCAAGCTTTTGATCCGTTTAGCGGCGTAGCGAGCGATGTTGATCCCGTCTCGCACGGTGTAATTTTCATTGTGACTGTGGGCCCGTTGAAGGAAGTTGACGACGTAATCGAGAATGTCGACGTCGAGAAAGGGGAGATTCTCCCTCAAGATCCGCTTCTCTTCTTCGGCTTCAGGGAAATCGAGATAGATTTGCGGCTGCAGACGGCTGTGGATGTACTCGGGAATTTCAAAAGTGGAAGCGTCATCATTCATCGTGACACAGATCCGAAACTCAGGGTCGGCGGCGATTTTTAACCCGGCGACAATCGATTCGATGTAGCGGCGCGTGTCGAGCAGAGGGGCGAGCGACGCCCACGATTTTTCACTCATCCGATTCGCCTCGTCGAGAATGCAAACTCCTCCGGTGATCATCGCTGTGACCAGAGAGGAAGCGACGTAGCGGATCCCGCCCCCTTTGTCGATGACGGGGGTGATGAGCAGATCCTCAGGGCGCGTATCCATCGTGCATTGGTAGATGTAGACCGGTTTAGCAAGCTCTTTTGCTGCCGCATAGGCCAAGGTCGTTTTTCCCACACCTGGCTTTCCGATCAGTCGGGGATTGAGGGGAATATCATTCGGGTCAACCACGAGCCACGAGGCTAAAAGCTGGTCTAGAACGTCTCGTTGGCCTATCCACTTGAAGGTGAATGCGTCGGGGAAAGCCAGGGCTAAATCGACCCCTTGAATTTGGATGTGTCTTTCTACAGCATTGGGTTGTGAGTGCGGCATAGCACGGTCTCCTCAGTTAAAGGAGGAACTATAACAAAAAAGCCATAATGTTCGAGCTTTTATTTTAACGCAAAGGCGCAAAGACGCAAAGAGCTAAGAGTGACTTCTTTGCGCCTTTGCGTTTGAACTAATTTTAAACACAAAGTCACAATAGCACTAATAGACTGATAATGAGCGTTTTATAAGTTTATTTAAGCCTCTTTGTTTAATTATAACAGTATAGTTGTTAATAATTAATTACATTATATATAATAAAGATAAGATCTTTTTCAGTTTTAGTTATTGATTGTGGGGATTTATGACTTCAATGGATCCACATAAGCGCATTGATTCTTCTCAACACATCCCTCTTCCAGCGTCGGAAAAGCAAGAAGAAGACAAAGGGTGGTTGACTCGCATTGCGAAATGGGGAAAACAGGCGGCTACTGAAAAGATCAAAAACAAGGTGATTTATCCGGAAGAACAGATCAATCAAGAACTGAATGAAGCCAGCGCCAATTTAAAGAAAAACTTTCCTGATCACAACGATGCCGCTGTCATCGATGGCTTAATCGATTATGGGATCGCAGCTGCAGAGAAATGGATCGCGACTTTACCTCCAGAAGATAAGATTCGCAGCAGCTACGAATCGGCAGTGAAATTCTTATCAAAAGGTTATATCGACAAGCTCGTTCACATGTTGTTTTCAAGAACGCTCTCCCATTTGGCTGAGCGGTATCGACAAGAGCGGGGTCTTGCTGTCAACGCCAATTTCGATGCGGTCGATTTTGGGAATTTTCTGATTGAAAAGCTGAACGGGTGCGTTGCAGGCGTATCGAAAGAGGATCTCAAGAGTCGAGATAAGTTTAAAGGTCCCGCAGAACAGATTTTGGCGGTTCTATTGCCGCATGGGGTGCAAGATCTGCCGGGGGGGAGGCTCGTAGGCAACATCCTGTTTACCAAGGTGTGGGCACAAATCAACGATGCAGCAGCAGACGCCTTGATGCAATATGCCGCTCTAAAGCTCGACTACGATGTTTATGCGATAGATTTAGCCAAAGGAACGCAAGACTTGAATGCAATGGCCGCTCCTCAAGATCAGAAAGCGACAAAAGCACTGTTCGACCATGCATGGGAAAAGGGCTTTGAATACGGAAAGGCGCATCTCGACGAATTTATCCCCGCAGAGTTGAAAGAGCATTTCCAACAGATGGGTGGAATTGAACAGTTCATGCAAAGGCAGGTCGAAGGAGCAGAAGCAAATTTGCAGCTCCACGGTTTTTCTAAACAGCTTCTATTGCCGCTCATTTTGCGCGTAGTAAGCCTTCCTGAAAAGGATGGAGAGGCGGGTCTTGCTCGCTTCCTTTCTGACGTGAAGAACGTTTTAGACACCTATGCCAAGAGACACACATCTATTACCGAGGAGGAGAGAGAGGGCATCAAGACTTACGACGATGAAATTGCAAAATTCAAAAAGGAGATCGCGGATCTCCAATTAGAAGTGGATGCCATTTTGCCTGGGGTAGAAACCGAAGAGTCACTGGGGATTGTCGATGAGTCGGTGGAAGTGGGGCGCCTTAAGGAGGCAAAAGAGAACCTAGAAGCAAAAAAGAAAGAGCATAAGGCATATGTCGGAAAGCATGGGGCAGCAATCAATAAGTTGAAAGAGAAAGCGCAAATGTCGATTTGGCCTTTTCTAAAGGGCATGTTGGATGCGCTGGGCATAGGGAAAGAGATCCCAAATCCTGTCGATTACAATGAAAATGTAGCAGTTGCTCTAAAAGGGCTAAAAGATAAGAAAATCCCTCCAGCTGCTGTTGAAGCAATTGCCAAGTATAATGCCTTTCGCGCTGATTTGGGTAAGGCTGTGGCTGCGGAAGCAACGGGAGTCCAACAGGTCGACCTCAAATTGGCAAATGACTCTGTAAACGAGCTTGTCGAGTTTGCTGCTGCGGCAGTGATCCGAGGTGATGAGGCGCTGATTCAGAAGGGTGTTGAACAGGCCAAAGCCTATGCAGTTTTGCTATTTGGAGAAGTAGAAGGTCAAAAGAAAGAACAGATTGTATGGCTACTCGATCAAGCATTGCGTGTAGGACTTTCTACCGGGACTACAGCCGAAGTGAAGGCCTTTTTAGAACCTTTTGTGCTCCGTTTGCTCAGCCATCGAAAGGAGCGGGCTGGAATGGACGGGCAGGAGACGCTGCAACAGGTGTGTCAGGCCCTAAGTCGCGAAGTTGTGGCGCAGATCAAAGCAAAGGCCTCTGCATCGACAGTTGAGTCAAAGCACCTGGAGCAGTTTGTTTCCCTTTTCCTTGAAGAGTATCTCAGTTGTGTCGCGATGAATTTGAAGCGCGATCCGTCCATGGAAGGAAAGGGAGTAGAGCTGCTCTTCAATAAGATGGGACAGATCGTTCAGAAATTCCTGAAAGCACACCAAAAAGAACTACAGGGAATTCTCGCAAGCAATGAGGAGGCCCCTCTTAAACAGGAGAAATTGGAAGCCATTTTTGCTGACCTATCGAAAGAGCTCAAAGATCTCATCATTCCAGAAGGGGAAGCGGCAGGTGCTTTGATCGATCGGTTGGTTCCTCCCGACCTTCCTTTTGCCGAAGAGATTAAAGTACAGGTGAAAGAGGGGATAAAAACAGGATGGGAGGAAAATGTTCCAGCCGTTTTGACGCGCCTATTTACCGATTTGACGAAAGGGGGAGTGAGGGGAGAACTCTTGCTTAGGTTAGATGAGAAAGCAGAGATCACACCCATCGATGAAGCACTCCGTTTGGTAGCTCATCAAGTGGTTTCAAGCCTTCCCCCAGTTGTCATTGGCGGGGCGGATGCAACGGCTGACACCATCTTGAAGAATGTATTCAAACAACTCCACTTAAAAGAGAAAGATGTAAAACAAGAAGATCTCAGTCATGTGAAAAAAGCGCTGATCAATACACTTAAGGGAACATTGGAAAGCGCCGCATTTGATCGTGAAGGGAGGCAGTTATTAGAGGGTTATATCACCGTCATCTTAAAAACGTTTGCACTCCCCCTAATTGGCAAAATCAAAGCAGTGGAAGCCGATCGGTCAGGTCGAGGGCTTTCTGTCCAGTTGGGAACCGGGATTGTCAAAGCGATTGCCACACATCTACAAACGGTGCAAGAGGCGCTTAAGGCCTCTGGTAAGAGCAAAGTCGCAGAGCTCGAAGATGAAGAGGTTGAAAGCATAGAAAAAGAGAGAGCCTTTGCCCCTCTTAAAAAGCAGCTCGAAAGCCTTAATGATCGCCATCTTCAATACCGAGTCGATTTAGAGACGCTCGAATTTAACGGTGGCAGTGCTTCACAGATCGCAAAAAAGCAGAAACAGATAGAGATTATTCGCCAGAAAATAGCTGACTTGACTCCTAAACTTGTTGCACTACAACAAGAGAGCGAGGCTCCAGCAACTGTCAGGGCTCAAATTGGGAAGAATGAAGAGAGATTGATTCAGCATCAAATCGACCTACATGAGTTGAAACAACAAGGCGCTTCCGAGAAAAAAATCGCTGAAAAAAGGATGCAGATCGAAGCGATTAGAGAGAAGTTGTCAAAACTCAAAGCAAAAGAGTTTGCTGGGAAGAAAGAGTTTCTCAAGAGCCAAGTCGACCTCTTCTTCAGGCTCTCCTCCATTCAAGGGGCGGAAGATTTGCCAGTGCCTTCCGAGGCTTTTCCACTCATAAAGGGGATGATTCCAGAAATTTTAGAAGGGGTGTTTGATGCTGTTTTAGACCCAGATAAATTGAATGGGATCTTGCACGACCACCTCGAGCAAGGGTTGAAAGAGTTGACTCAAGCTGCACCAGAGAAGGTGCAAAAGGCGCCAAAATCCACAAAACTTTCTCCGCCAGTTGTGCGTACCCCCGAAGAGAACGAATTCATCGCAGCCTTTAATGCGATGTTCGATCAACTGGTTGGAGCTGGTGTTCCAGACGTTGCCGCCTCTCTCTTAACGACAATGCCTCAAATCAAGGAAAAGATACGAGGCGCCGTCGCAGAACAAGTATTAGAAACCTTGAGGGGTGTACAGATTGGGCAAGTAATTGACTCTGCCTTGGAAAGTGCCCTTCCAAAGCTTCGAAAACAGGCAGGGGAGGTTCCATCCAAAACAGAAGTTCTCGATCTCCATGCGCGGGAAGAAAAAGCCTATGAAGCCTTGGTGAGAAATCGCAAGAACCGTGAAGAGCTGCCGACCTTGCTTCAGCAATATGCTGGACAAATGGCGTACCACCAAGTCTCAACAGTGATTTCTGACCAGTTTACATCGCTGTGGAATGGCGCTGCCAACGCTGTGTTTGGAGAAGGAAAATCAGAAACAAAAGTCGCGGTCGAAGCGGTGGGAGAGAAGGTGCGATGGATTCCCGCATCTTTGGGAGTGGCCCATCTGCTCGAGCGTTGGTCAAATCAAATGAAGGAAAGTCTGATCTTGTCCCTTGAATCGGTTGCAGGCTCTCAATTGGAAAGCTTGCCACGCGCCATGACTCTCGAAGTGAATAAAAGTCTATTGTACAACATTTTTGGTTCTACGCTGAGCACTCTGGAGCAGCGGGCTTCCCAATTGCCAAAAACACCTCCTCCTTCACCCCGTTCCCAATCCGACTCTTCAAGTAATCTTGGTGAAATAAATAGATAGATGAGGTTTTTTATGAGTTCTTCAAGTTTACCCCCACTCTCTCCGAGAGGGTCTCGACCCGATCTCTCTCTTGCGAAAAAAGAGGAACAGCCCGCCGTTAGCATGTGGGACAAGCTCTACAAAACAGTGTCAACAGCAGTTTCAGATGCCACCAGCACAGCAGTCGAAACATTAAAAGCCAATGTGATCTATCCGGAAAAACAGGTCGACTTAGAGTTGAGTGAAGCTAAAAGTAAACTAGTGGTCGATTTTGGCGAGGATGGGACACTCATCGATGGGATGATCGATTTTGGGATCTCGAGTGCTGAAAATTGGCTCAAATCACTGCCCAAAGAGGATATGAAGAGGTATGTGTATGAAAATGCCGTTCACTTTTTAGGGAAGAAGTACGTTCACTCCTTGGTTCATATGTTGGTTTCCCGCACAGTGCGTAACTTGGCTGACGAGTTTAAAAGGGAATCTAAAGGAACGGGCAAAGAGCTGGATATTGCATCCTTCAGCGCTTTTTTGTTGAAAAAGCTCAATGCGTACGTCGACGCTGTTCCTCAAGAGCAAAGAAATCAACCCGCGGCTTTTCAAAGGCAAGCCGATGCCTTTTTGAAATTGATTCTACCGAATGGAGTAAAGGATTTACCCGGAGGAGCTCTCTTGGGAAACACCTATTTTACCAATATTTGGGAACAAATTAGAAAGACCGTCGCCCATTCGTTGATGCAATATGCTGCCGTTAAAGAGGGGTACAACAGCTATTCAGCGGCATTAGAGAAATCGCAGCTCGATAAAATCAACCCCCATGTCTCTCAGATAGATGCTAAGGCCACCAATGCACTGTTTGATCACGCCTGGGCTCAGATGTTTGCCTACGCCCAAGAAAGCGCCAAGGATTATGTCCCACAAGAGTTGAAACAGAAGGGAATTGATCTCTTCTTATCGCGCCAGATCGGCGATTGCGAAAAGTCTGCGGAATTAAAGGGATTTCTTAAACACCTATTGAATCCTCTTCTCATGCGAGCGGTGAGCCTTCCTGCCAATGCAGAGGGGCAAACAGGCCTTGTACGACTCCTTTCCGATGTGAAGCTGGTAATCGATGACTATGCTCAGAAACATGCGAAAGCGACTCCAGAGGAATCGAAACAGCTTCAAACTTACGAGACCAAGCTGAAGCAGATGCAAACTGAAATTGGGAGAATCAAAAAGTCTATTGAAGAGGGGAGAGTCATACTCGCGGAAGCCACATCGTCGGGCTTGACGGAGGTTGTTGAGACAATGAAAGGGGAGCTCGAGAAGCAGGAGGAAATCCTAAAGATAAAAGAAACGGAACGTAAAACATATCTAAGAAAGAATTTTCAACAGATCAAGGATTTACAAAACAAAACACAGTTTGTGTATGGTTCCTTGATTACAGACCTTTTAGGAACGTTGGGGATTGGGAAGGATTTGCCCAATCCGGTTGATTATCACCCGGTGTTAAATGGTCTTTTGGATGGGATGAAGAAGGCAGTCATGCCTGAAGCCGCTTCTAAGGCGATGTTAGACTACAAAGCTTACCGCGCGGGGTTGAAGGAGGCTGCAGAAACGGAAGCAGCGAAGGGAAACATTGACTTGAAAATGGCAGATGAGCTCATCGATGAGTTTGTCAAAATCGCGCAGCAGGGGCTCCAGGCCCCTGCGCGTAGAAGCCAGGTCTTGGCGTACGCTAAGATTTTGTTTGGCGATCAACTCGGAAAGGATCCCCAGTTACAACACTGGTTTTTTGCTCAAATCGAAGGTGGTGCTTTTTCGCCTCTTGTGATTTCTGAAATGAAAGTTCTTTTAAAGCCAATTGTACTGCGCCAGCTCAACCACCAAGCAGAGCGCAAGGCAATTCCTGGAAGAGAGAGTTTGACAGTGGTATGCCAAGCGATCAGCAACAAGTTAGTTCCCCTTTTGCAAGGCAAAGTGTACGGAGATGATAGAATACCGGTAATGGCACCGCGCACGAAACAGCTCATCGAAATGCTCCTCGAGGATTATTTGCATTGTGCAGCGCAGAACCTGCCAAGACCGGATGGGGCTACAGAAACGGCGATGGAGCTGCTCTTTAAGAAATTGGGCTTTAGTTTGCAAGATTTCATGAACACCCATCTTGCGGCTCTTAAAAAGGTTGTCAGTAGTGCAGATACTCCTGAAGTAAAACAAAAGCGGGTGGAAGCGATTTTCACACCGTTGTCTTATGAATTGAGAGAGGCTCTTGTCCCTGAGAAGGAACGAGATCCTTATGTTCTGTGGATGCAAGAGTTTACTTGGATGGATACAGAACCCAAACCTTTACCCGCAAGAACCTCGTTTACAGAGAATCTGTTGCCTGAGGCGCTGCCGTTTCGCTCTACGATTTTGGCACAAGTCGATGCAGGGCTAAAGAGTGGTTGGGATGGCAATGTGCCTCAAATCTTGACCCAAGTCTTTTTTGATACGACGAAGCAGATTGTCCCCACTGAAGAACAACAGGTAGAAGGAAAAGAAAAGCCGCTTGTTGAAATGTCCCGTCTGATTGCCGAGCAAGTGGCAGCAAGTCTGCCTGCGAATCTCATCGCAGGGGCACCCAATACAGCTGAACTCATTTTTAAAAACGTTTTAGAGCAGCTCAAGATCAAAGAGAAAGATATCAAGCCAGAGGACGCTGCACTCGTTAAAAAGCTTGTCGCAAATGGACTTGCAGAGATTTTCAAAAGCGCGACCTTTGAGCGAGATGGGCGCGTTCTGTTGGCAAAATATCTAGAGAGTATTTTAACAACGCTGTTTGTCCCCCTAGTGAAAAAAATCGGGACAACAGAAGCGGCATTGTCGGAAGGAGCTCTTTTTGTCCAAGTTGGTACAGGCGTTGTCGAAAAACTGACGGCGCAGCTTAAGGGCGTCAGAGCCGCTTTGCACGAGTCTGAATCCTCAGCTGTTGGCGATCTGACGGATCTGGCCCTCCTAAAGGGATTTGAGAAGGAGTGGGTCTTCCACGTGCAGTTAGCTGCACAACCAGTTGCCTTGACAGAGGACAATTTGGAAGAAGGGATCGGAAAAGAGAGAGAGGTGAACGTCATGGTCGTGAATACCATGCGCACCCGCATCAAGAATCAAGAAAAGGCTGTTGTCCAGCTGCGCAAGGAGTTGCAAGGCTTAAAAACGGCTAAAATGCGCGATGAGAGTGCGATCGCTAATAAGCGGGCTGAGATCGATGCTGCAGAGCAGATATTAGGGGAGCACAGAGCAAAAGAATCGGTGGCTAAGCGGGCATTTTTGAGAGAACAAGTCGCAGGCTTGCTCCGCTTGGCTGGGATTAACGAAGCAAAAGATCTCCCTCTTCCTTCGATTTTGCAAGGGTATGACTTTGAGTATTGCAAAAATGAGTTATTCCCAATGATCTTGGAAGGCGTCCTCGATTCTGCGCTGGATCCTGCTAAGTTGAAAGCGATTTTGCATGGTCAGGTCGAGGCCGGCATGGAAGAATTAAAGAAGGGGGGCAAACCACCACCTCCTGACGTTGCTGCTGCAGCTAAAACGGCTACTTCACCAACAGGGGTTGCCAGAACATCTGAAGAAGAAGAGTTTGTCAGACAGTTTAACGAATTGTTTGGAGAGTTATTGCGTTGCAGCTCGCCAATTGTGATGGATACGTTGATTTCGATGGAGAATGTGATTTCGTTGAGAACCATTTTTCCTGAGATTCCCCGCTTGCAAGATCTGATTGGAGGCCTAGCAGGGGAAGCGGCTTTGAATTGGATCAAGTCAAATAAATTACACGATGTAGTTGGCTCGGTGGTCCAAAGCGCTCTTCCAAGTATGCGTCCACCAGAGGGAAAAACGCAATTTGAACCTTCTCCCTATGAGCTTGAACAAAGGGAAGAGTTGGCTTATCAGGCGATTCAGACAAGTGAAAAGCATCAAAAAGAGTTGCCCGGCAAGTTGAATGCGTATGTGACCCAACTCGTCTATGCCAGCCTGGTGGCTTCGATTTCCAATAGGTTTACACAGCTATGGAATGCAACAGTGGATCGCGTCTGTCCAGAAATTGTGAAAGATGTTTTCAGAGCCGTCGGGGAGAAGCTGAAATGGGTGGCCACCTGCCTTGGGATCATGTATCTCTTCAACCTCTTTGCTCAAGGTGTGAAAGCTGTTGTGATGAAATCGATTGAGAAATCGGTCGAATTTGAGCTGAAATCGGTGACAAACATCACCAATTTCGACATCAACCAAAGTTTGGTCTATGGTCTGATCGGCACCCTGGTGAAGGAAATTGAGGGCGCAAGCCCAAGGGGGAAGATTCCAGAAGCTCCCCGTTTGCCAGGCTCAGCCAACGCTAAAGACTAAATGAGAGGACAGTGAGGACCGCCATACCGCCTAATGCCTCTCTTTGCGTCTTTGCGCCTTTGCGTTGAAAAAATCTCACAATTGTTTATTACGCCATTTAGAGCTAATAATTCGCATATGACTATCTTTCTATAGCCTCACAATTAAACGCAAAGGCGCAAAGACGCAAAGAGAGGCTTATATGCGTATATGGGACCCTATGGTCCTATTTAGCTCTTGCCTTGCTTCTTCTCGAGCTTTTTAGCCTTCTTTTCCTTTGGGGACAAAGCAGGCTTCTTTTTATCTTCTCTGCGATGTTTGACGACTTCTTTTGTCATAGGTACCTCCTGGAGATAGTTTCATCAAATCAAAAAAAAAGCGCAATGGTTTTTCACCACTGCGCTTTTGTCAGGTTCAAAACCTTGCGGTTTTTAGCCTTAGTTCACAATCGTGCTTTCTTGTTGCATGATTGGTGTCTTGATCGAGTCTGACGAGACTTCGACGACAACACGTCCATCACCCGATTCTTTTGCCTTTGCATCGATTCGGACATTGATTGTCTGACGCGAATTCAAGGTTCCGATTGGGCCAAATGTCACAGTGCTACCCGAGATCTTCCCTTGAACATCGCCAGTTGTCGATGTTGGAGCAATCTCTTTTGGGAAGCGCACGACGATATTGACGTTGCTATCAGATTCAGAACCTTGGTTCATGACGCTGATATTGTAGCTTGTCGATTCGCCGATGCAAATTGGGTTTTCTGTGTCTTGGATGCAAACGCTAAGCGCTGGACGTCCTCTCCAGTGAGTAACAGCTTCAGCACATGCATTGCAGCCTTGGCAGTTTGTGACGCCAACTTTGTTGGTGAAGCAGCCAGGTACGCATGTTGTCAGCGTGATAGTGAAGCTTGCTTTCTCGCCTGGCTTCAACTCGCGGAGCTTCCAAACAGCTTGGTTGCCATTGATTGTAGCGCCATTAGCAGCAACAATCGATGTTTGGCTTGGAGCTACGTCTGTGATAACTACTTCTGTCAATGGCTTATCGCCTGGGTTAGTGACAGTGATTTGGTAGTCAGCATTTTTGCCGATTTGTTGCTCTTTTGGACCAACTTTTGTAAGCTCAATGCACTCTTTGCAGATGTTTGTGCAAGCTTGGCATGACACTGTGTCAGCATTGCATGCAGTCACAACAGCTGTGTTGCATACGCGACCGCGCTTGACAGCTCGGAGGCATACGTTGATTTTCTTCTCTTGGCATGGTTCGAGGCAGCCGAGCTTGAAAGTCAATGTGCGTTGGCAAGAAGCATGCTCAAGACCATCTGGGATGTTGTCTGTAACGACGACATCTTCAGCTGTGCAGCTTCCGCGGTTAACAACAGTGATCGTGTAGTTAACTGGATCATCTGGGCAAGCTTCTTCTGTACCGCACTTATGGCACTCTAAGATTGGCTTTGCGCAAAGTAGCGAGCAGAAGCGAACAGGTGTTGCAGTTGCACAGAAGCAAGCGCATTGTTCACCTTCACAGTTACACTTCACCCAAATTTTACCTGGTTTGCATTCCCCTTTTCTCATTGGACCATATGCCCATGATACTTTTTGCCCTTCAACCTTTGCTTCTGGTTGGCTGCGCACGTAGGTAACGCCAGTTGGGAGGTGTGTTGTCACAACGACATCGCACACATCATCGCAAGCTCTGACGTCAAACTCTAATGGGTACTGATCCCCGAGCATGCACATCGATGGGTTTCTAGCAGTTACTGTGATTCCGTCGCGGCAGCACAGTTCGTTGCTAGAAGGATGCTTGCACTTTACCGCAGGCTTGCAAAGAGGTTCGCAAGTTTGGAGGCAAGGTGGTGTTGTAGGACGTGGTGGAGGACATGCAGGCGCACACACTGGTGGGCATACAGGTGCACATTTAGGTGGGCATACAGGTGCACATTTAGGAGGGCATACAGGTGCACATTTAGGAGGGCATACAGGTGCACATTGAGGTGCGCACACGGGCTTTGGTGGTGGGCATGCCTGTGGAGGGCATACTGGTTGACATGGCTGTTCACATACGGGAGCACAGCAGTCATTGCTTCGATTACTGCTGCAGCCGACCCATAGGAGCGCCGTTGTTGCTACTAAAAGCAACGAGGTAAAGATACCCAGTTGTTTTTTCATTCAAGACTCCTTGTTAGGTTAATTTATTCACTTTCTCAAAAAAATTTTTTCTCTCTAATAGAAACAAAATTGGTTGCACAACAGCTGTCGTTAAGTCGGGGTTGTGCAGAAGTTTTGGGGCGCTTGTTGCTTGTGTCATCATTTCCTTATCCAATCCTATTAGTCGAGTGAGTAGTTGTTAGGACCGCAAAATGGCCTTGCACCGGGATGGGTATTCGGGCAGGTCGTCGGTTTATGGTCGCACCAAGGTTGAGCCGCGCAAGGCCGATCGACGCAGCAAGGGGAGTTCCCTTCTGGTGAACAGCAGGAGCAACTGGTGAACAGGGCCAAAAGAGTGGCCGCGCAAATCGCTGTGGTTGTCGCTGTCTTTTTTTTCATTCTCTTTTCCGTTCGTGGTGTTCTTTCGCTTATTTTTTCAATTGAATCTGCAGGAGAGTATCTCTCCTACAGATTCATTGTCCTCCAAACTACTAGTAGCAGCAGTTAGGTGGTGGGCATTGTGGTGGGCACACCGGTCTTGGTGGTGGGCAGCAGTTTTGTGGTGGAGGGCAGTAGTTTTGTGGTGGGCAGCAAACTGGCTTGCACACTGGTGGGCATGGTTTTGGACAGCATGGATCGCGGTCACAGCAGCAGCTTGTGCACATTGCAGCAATTGCACAAACTGTAGCTAATGAAGCTAAAGTTTTGAACATCATGATATTCTCCTGTTTTTGTTTTTGTACTAAACGCATTCTCCACCTCTACATTAAAACGCCTTCTAAAACCAGTGAGAGCTGGATAATGAAGGGCGCCTCTTTTAATATAAAGGTTTTAACTCTGTTTGATACGCCTTAGGCAATAATTCTTCCACAAGAATTTTTTACATAGTAGAAAAAATTTGAGATTTGACTCGTTCATCATGCTGATAATGAGCGTGTTGGATGTCAGAAAAAAAGTTAAAAAATATTTAAGAAAAGGGTCGTAACCTAGCGACCTCGCTTCAAAATTCACCACTTGAGCCCAGCAAGGATTTACCACTGAGCCCAGTGAGATCAGTGAGAGACTAAAGAGCAATCAAAAAATCAAGATAAGCAAGATCAGGCAGGATAAGCAGGATATGTCCTATCCTTCATATCTTGCCTGATCTTGTTTATCCTGTTAATATTTTTAGAAATTTAGGAATTGGCTTAGGTATACCACACCATCTCTGATTTTTCAGAGTCTCTCACTGATCTCACTGGGCTCAGTGGTGAAATATCTAAGCTCTGACTTTTCCAGCCCAGCCGAGCTTATTGCGGAGAGTCGCATAGTAGTCGTGATCTGGCATCGTGACAAGGGGGAAGTCACGGGACGAAAGGGAGACAGTGACAGATTCGTGAAGTCCAATAAAGGCTGTGGGAAATCCGTCATAGGTGATTTCGAGAGGTTCTTCTGAACTGGTGTTCTCCACCCGTAGATTGTGCTTGGGCATCAAGACAATAGGGCGATTAGAGATGGTGTGGGGACAAATCGGAGTTAAGATGAGAGCATGGATTTCGGGTGTGACGATAGGACCGCCCGCCGCAAGAGAGTAAGCCGTTGAGCCACTTGGAGTTGCAATGATTATTCCATCTGCCGAAAACGTATTTAAGTAATTATCATCGACCCAGATGGCTAGGTCGACTAATGAAGGATTGCGAGAACGGTGCACGACGATTTCATTGACGGCAAAGTTGTGGTTGCCATCGGCAATTTTTCCTTCGATCACGAGTCTAGCTTTGACAGTATACTTTCTATCGAGAAGATTTTGGAGGCTTGGGATAAGATCCTCAAGGGCGATATCGGCTAAAAATCCAAGATTTCCCATGTTGATTGCTAAAACGGGAGCTGTCAATTCGGGGTGCCTGTGTACCAGACGGAGAATGGTCCCATCACCGCCAAGAGAGATGAGAAAATTAACCTCATTAGGTTTGACGGAAGTTAAAGGTTTTGCGCCTATTTGTTTGGCAACCTCTTCCTCTGCAACGACAGTGACATGGCGGGCGTGTAAATAATCGAGAATCTTCCTTGCCGTTTCAAGGGTGTTCTTTTTTAAGGCATTTGGGAAAATGGCAATAATCATAGCGTTGCGTGTGCGTTTGGGGTTTTTTCTAGAGAAAACTGAGCAATGACCCGCTTGCAGATTTTGGGGGCAGTTAGCCCAATTTCATCCACGAGTTCGGCGTGGGATCCGTGTTCGACAAACGTTTCTGGAATCCCAAAGTTGATCACCTGTAAGTTGTTGTATCCATGGCTCATCAAAAAGTGGTTGAGGATAGAGCCGAGTCCGGAAACGGCGGAGTGCTCTTCGATCGTGATCACGCGCTTGTGGTTGACGAGAAGAGTGCAGAGCAGGTCAGTATCAAGTGGCTTGACAAAGATCGGATCTAGGACCGTGCAGGTGATGCCAAATTCTTTTAGCATTTCGCGCACTTGGAGGGCAGTATTGACCATGTGTCCGAGAGCCACGATTAAGATGTCAGATCCTTCGGCGATCACTTCCCCTTTCCCAAGTTCGCGGTAGCGCAAAGGATCAGTGGAGTCTTCGGTCGCCATGTTGGGGTAGCGGATCGCTGCAGGGCGACCCCAGGAGAAGGACGATTCTAGGAGTTCTTTCAGTAGTTGTCCATTGCGCGGCTGGGTGATGACCATGTTTGGCATTGCGTTGAGGAAGCCGATGTCATAAATGCCATTGTGGGTAGACCCATCTGGACCGGCAATACCCGCCCGGTCGATGGCAAAGACAACGGGAATTTCTTGGAGGCATACATCGTGAAACACGTTGTCAAAGGCGCGCTGCAAAAACGTCGAGTAGACTGAGGCGACGACCTTTGTCTCTCTTCCGTAGGCAAGCCCTCCGCAGAAAGTCACAGAGTGTCCTTCCGCAATGCCTACATCGAGACAACGTTCGGGATACTTTTTCATAAAGTCGTCGAGCATTGAACCCGCAGACATTGCAGGGGTCACGGCGACGATGTGCGGATCTTTTTCTGCCATTTTTAAGATATGTGTGCCGAAAATTCTTGGAAAAGTAGGTTTTGAAGAGGGTGTAGGTAGGAATTTGCCGGTTCCTATATCGAATGGTTTGGCCCCATGATAGGTGATCGGATTCTTGATCGCCTCTTCCATCCCTTGCCCTTTATTTGTCAGGACATGCACAACGACCGGCCATTCGGTATTTTTAAGCGCTTGAAAGGTGTCGACGAGTTTTTTGATGTCATGTCCATCGATGGGACCCACGTATGACATGCCGTATTGTTCGAAGAAGGGAGCTGGGCTAACCAGGTTTTTAAGAGATTCTGTGATTTTGTGCCCTTGTTTTGCGAGCATGGCCCCATAACTGGGTATTTTTGAAACGATCGAGTCGAGTTCGTGGTAGATTTTATTCGTTGTGGGGTTGCTTAAGAGGCGGCTTAAAATATGCGTAATGGCTCCCACGTTTTTCGAGATCGACATCGCATTATCATTTAAAATCAGAATAAATTTCTTTAGGTCGCGTGTAACATTGTTAAGTGCTTCGAGAGACATTCCACAGGTCAATGTTGCGTCGCCAATAATTGGAATGATGTGGTCGCTTTTGTGGTGGAGATCGCGGTTTTTAGCAACCCCTAGAGCAAGTGAAAGGGCAGTTCCGGCGTGTCCCGCGAGAAAATGGTCGTAGGGCGATTCTTTAGGATGGCTAAAACCACAGAGGCCTTTGAATTTGCGTATGGTTTGAAAACGGTCATTTCTTCCTGTCAAAATCTTATGCGTGTATGTTTGGTGGCTCACATCCCAAATGAGCTTGTCGTTCGGAGAGTCAAACACGTGGTGGAGAGCAATTGTGAGCTCGACAGAGCCCAGGTTTGAAGCGAGATGCCCTCCGTTGACAGACAACACTTCGATAATTCTTTGCCGGATTTCAGCCGCGAGTTTGGAGAGAGAGTTTGGAGAGAGGTCTTTGATGTCTTGCGGCGATTGGATCTTGGCTAAAAGGGAGTCGGTCATTGAAAGGGGTCCTTTGAGGAGCTGCGCTGTTGAGATGCTGAGGAGAGGTTAAATTCTTGCGCAAGCGGGCGCTGGTCTGCTCCAGTCGTCAATTCACCGGAGCGGTTTTTGATGAGCATTTCGATCTTTCGTTCGGCATCGACGAGTTTTTTATTGCACTTGTGGATGAGCTTGTCAGCCTCTTCATACAGTTTAAGCGATTCGTCAAGACTGATAGCAGTGCCATTCATTTTTTCCAAAATGGCTTCGAGGCGCGTAAATGCCTCTTCGAATGAAGTTTCTGCTTCACTTTCTTGCTTTTTTGTTTTCTCGCTCATGAGGGAATCACTTCTTTTACAGTTGATGTTAAGGATCCATCTGACATAAGTACTTTAATTTCATCACCGGTCGAAACCGTTCTAACAGATGTTATAACTGAATTTCTTTTTTCCGAAAAGAGAATGCAGTACCCCTTACCAAGTACAGTTTTGGGATTCACTTTGTCAAGAATGTTTTGAATATGGTCGAGCCGCTCTTTTTGGTTCCTGAATTGGACCTGCATGGCTTGATCGAGCCGACGGCTGCTCTCGCATGTTTTGTCCCTCAAGCGCATACACTTGACCTGGAACAGATTGCCGATCTGCTGGGCATAGGTGTTTAGGCGGTGTTTGTAGTGGTCGAGCTTGGCCCCTGGCTTTAACGAAGCTAAGACGTGCATTTTGCCTTGCAGAGTGAGACGGAGCATTTCTAGCTTTTGGCGCATTGCAGTGTCAATATCAGTTTTAAGAGTATCTAGACGTTGCACAGAAGCCCCTAGGAGGGCATAGGGGTTGGCCAGATAGGGGCTTTTTACAATGGCTGCAAGGCGTTGTTTGTCGTGCCGAATGAGGTGAAAAAGGGTTTGTTGGATACGTGTGCGGATTTGAGAGAGGCGTTGCAGTTGGTGCTCTTTTTCTCCGATGACGAGCTCTGCTGCAGCGGAGGGGGTGGGAGCGCGCACATCGGCGACGTATTCCCCAATGCAGTGATCGGTTTCATGTCCCACGGCGCAAATGATCGGAATGCGACTGTGGAAAATGGCGGAGGCGACAATCTCTTCGTTAAATGCCCACAGGTCTTCAATGCTCCCGCCGCCGCGCCCGACGATCATGACGTCTACGAGATCGTATTGATTGAATTGTTCGATCGCTTGTGCGATCTCTTGCGCAGCACCCTCTCCTTGCACTTTGACGGGGTTTAGAATGATATGAAGACCTGCAAATCGCCTTGTGAGTACATTGAGGATGTCTTGTATAGCTGCGCCTGTTGGGCTCGTCACAATGCCGATCCGCCGTGGGAATTTGGGGAGAGGTCGTTTTCGCTCTTGTTTGAACCAACCCAACGCTAACAGCTTTTTTTTGAGCTCTTCTAGCTTGATGAGCAGCTCTCCGAGGCCGATTGGTTGGAGCTCTTTAACCAGGATTTGGTAGCGACCTGCTTGGGGGTATACATTGACCTCTCCTTTGACGACGACCTGCATCCCATCTTTTGGGGGAGTCGTTAAGCGGATCGCGTCGGGACGGAACATGACAGCCTGAATCTGCGCATGCGCATCTTTCAAGGAGAAATAGAGATGGCCCGAGGTGTGGGGTTTGAAGTTGCTGATTTCCCCCTGCAGCGAGACAAACGGGAACGTCTTTTCTAAACAATTCTTGATAGAGTGAGTCAGTTGCGTCACTGTCAAAACGACAGATTGAGCAGATGGGTTTGTCAACATAATCGCATATAATAGGGCAAAAGGGGAAAAAAGTCTTGAGTTTCTTATCGAAAGGGGGTACTATTTATTTCCAATAAAGGAGACGGAGTGTCAGGAGATCCAGGCAGAGCGACGACCGTAATAGCAAACTGGAAAATGCATAAAACGGTCGTAGAAGCGACGAGTTACATTACGAGCCTTGCCCTAAGCGCTCAACAGCTCCGCACCCGTGCGGGAGTCGCCGTTCCCTTTACTATGATGACTGCTGCCGCGCAGGCAGCAAAAGGGACAGCGGTTTTTATCGGCGCGCAGAACATCAGCGAGTATGCCGATGGCCCCTATACGGGAGAGGTTTCCGCTGCCATGGTAAAGGACGCTGGGGCCTCTTTTTGCTTGATTGGCCACTCGGAGAGAAGACGCCTTTTTCACGAGACCGACGGGATTGTGAACCTAAAGGTTAGAAAGGCCTTAGAAGCGGGGATTCGTCCTCTCTTGTGTGTTGGGGAAACGATTGAAGAGAGGAAAGCCGGCCAGACAAAAGCCGTTCTCGAAAGACAATTGATCCAAGGCTTGGCGGGCATCACACCACAAGAAGCTGAGTCTCTCCTGATTGCTTATGAGCCTGTTTGGGCGATAGGAAATGGGACAGCTGCCAAACCGGAAGATGCACAAAACGAACAGGAGTGGTGCCGCTCAGTTCTAGCCAAGCTGTGGGGAGATTCGGTGGCAGCGGCGGTCTCGATTCTCTATGGAGGATCAGTAAAGCCAGAGAATGCAGAGCTCTTGATTCAAAAGCCCGACGTGGATGGCTTTTTAGTAGGCGGAGCCTCGTTGGATGTGGAAGTGTTCATGAAAATTTTACAATGTCATAAAGGATAGGATTATGGGAACTTTTCTCTATTTTGCAGCGATTTCAGTGTTTGTCTTATTGTGCCTCGTTCTATGCTTCGTCATCCTGATTCAAGAAGGAAAGTCCGCAGGTTTAGCTCCCAGTTTTGGTGGTTCCGCTTCTGATTCGGTTTTTGGAACCTCAACAGCGGATGTGTTGAAGAAATTCACTGCTTGGTTAGCGATTGCTTTCTTTGTCTCGTGCATCATTCTTTCTCTTTGGACATCCGCGATAGGCCGCACCAAACAAGCCGATACATCAGCCTTCCCCGTCGAAACCCTGGAATAGCACAATTCACCACTGAGCCCAGTGAGATCAGTGGTGAACTATGGGTTGTAAGTTTGTTTGATTTTGCGCAGGTAGGGCTCTAGAGCTTCTCGCTCAGGGCCTTTGATGCGGTCGATGTAAAGAACGCCATTGATGTGATCGTTCTCGTGTAGAAAAATCCGTGCTCGCAACTCTGTCAATTCCTGCACGAACCGATTGCCATGGATGTCTGTGGCCTCGATTTTAATCGAAAAAGGCCGGGTGACTTGGCCGTGAATTTTTGGAAGAGAGAGGCACGCTTCACTGCGCGTCCACGTCTCGTCGCTATAGGATAAAATTTTCGGGTTGATGTATACCATCGTTGGTTCATAGACCCACTCTTTAGCCGCATTTTGATACACATCTTTAATCAGAAAAAGAGCCAAATCTTGGAAGACTTGAGGCGCGGCAAGACCACAACCGTCGTGTGCAACGAGCGTTTCTTCCATGTCGGCGATCAGCTGCAAAAGGGTCGCATCGATCGCTTCGACGCGCTTGCATTTTTTGCGTAAAAAGGGGTTGCCGTAGTAGGCTACAGGAAGTTTCATCTCTACCTTAATTGTATAGAGTATTATAACATTTGGAAAGCGAATAGGCAAGAGTGAATTTTACCCTAGAACCGGACCCTACAGCTTCTTGTACCCTTTGTGGGATATCTGTCAGGGGGCGTACGATCGTTGACGGGCAAAAAGCCTTTTGTTGCACAGGCGGCTCAAGTTGATAAAGCTCGTTTTATAGCTCTTTTAGAATTGAGTGAATTTGCTTTTTCAATTTTGGGATCTCATTTGTTAGGACTCTCCATGTCAGATCAAGGTCTACTCCGAAATACTTGTGTATGAGTATGTCTCTCATGCCTGCAATATTTTTCCATGCAACTTCTGGAAATTTCTTTTTAAAATTGTCTGGTAAATTTTTGATAGCTTCTCCAATAATTTCTAACCGTCTGATTAGCGAGTCTTGAAGTTGGATGGAATTTTTAAAGCTCTCAAATGTTTGATCTGCAATATACAGCTCTATAAGCTCAATACATTCAAAAATGTGTTCTAAAAATACCTTCGTGTCTTTTTTCATAAAATTATGATCTGCTCTGCTAAAATGCGATCGCGAAGTAGTGGATGTAAGGAATTATAAGTAATTAGATCTACATGCTTTCCAAGACTCTCTTCCAGTTGGATTTTTAAAGCAGCAAGATCAAGCAGGCTTTTTTTCTTTCCTTTGAATTCGATCAGCAGGTCGATATCGCTATCTTTTGTGGCATCTCCTCTTGCAAATGAGCCGAAAAGAGCGGCACGTTTCACTCCACTCTCGATCAATATTTTAGAAATGGATTTTTTTGTATTGAGCGATAAATTCATAAGTACCTCTAGCTTCAAAAAATAGCATCGTGCGGATTTTGGAGCAAGCAAGGCTTTGTGGTGATTTATGTAACGAGGCTCATTTTGCGTAAAAAGGGGTTGCCGTAGTAGGCTACAGGTAGCTTCATATCTCCTTAATTGTAGAACATTCTGAAAGCGAATAGGCAAGAGTGAATTTTACCCTAGAACAGGACCCTACAGCTTCTTGTACCCTTTGTGGGATATCTGTTAGGGGGCGTACGATCCTCGACGGGCAAAAAGCCTTTTGTTGCACAGGGTGTCATGCTGTGCATCAGATTTTGCAAGTCAGGGATCAGCTTCGGAACGTGCGAGAGCAACCTTTATTTTTGCAAGCGGTGCAAGCTGGGCTCATTTCGAACCCCCAAATTTTAGAGGAAATTCGAAGGGAACGGCAGGCCCTACCCGAAGGAGAGAGGGTTAAATTCCATATCGAAGTGAAAGAGATGTGGTGCCCTTCGTGCGCAGAAATCATCCGCCTGATGCTCATGCGGCAAAAAGGGGTGATTAACTGCGTCATCGACTATACGACCGATTTTGCCTCGATCGAATTTCAGCCCCGCATGGTCTCTAAAGAGGCGGTTTTATCTCTTATTAATAGGCTAGGATACATCGCGACCCCACTTACGATCGCAGATGAAAAGCCCGTCAGCCGCGATTTGTACTTGCGCTTTGGCGTAGCCGCCTTTTGCGCAGTGAATATCATGATGCTGGCGTATCCTCTTTATTCCACCTATTTCTACTTCGATGGGGAGGGATATGGCTTGCTCTTTGCTTGGCTGTCAGGTGGATTGGCTCTGCCTGTTCTTCTCTATTCTGCCTGGCCGATCTGGCGCCGCCTCTACCACAGCTTGCGCGAAGGGATCATGGGGATGGAACTGTTAATCGCGATCGGATCGACAGCGGCTGTGATCGTCTCTTCTATTCACCTATTTCAAGGGTCAACGGAAGTATATTTCGATTCCTTAAGCGCATTAATCGCCTTTTCATTGCTTGGCAAAATGATCGAGTCGAAAGCGAAATTTTCGGCAAAGCACTCCTTACTAAAGCTCGTCCGCTCTTCCCCAAGACGTGGCCGCAAAGCGTTTCCCGACGGATCTATGGCCTTTGTGGCTCTCAAGGAGGTCTCAAAAGGGGATCGTCTCGTCGTGTGCCCCGGAGAAAAAATTCCCCTAGATGGCATTGTAGCAGAGGGTGAGGGGGCATGCGATGAATCGGTGATGACTGGAGAGGTCGTTCCAGTCGTTAAGAAAAAGGGGAGTGCACTTTTGGCAGGCACTGTATTGGTGCAAGGGTCTTTGACCATTCAAGTGACCTGCGGTGAAGAGGAAACGGCTCTGTGCCGCATCATGGAGATGATTGAGCAAGGGATCAGTCACAAGGCTGTCTATACGCGAGCCGCTGATGCGGTAGTGCGCTGGTTTGTGCCCGGCGTTTTATCGCTCGCTTTTTTGACAGGCGTTATCGTTTATGGAACTTCTTTGGATAGTGGTGAGGCCTTTCTTAGGGTTTTATCGCTGTTGCTCATTGCCTGTCCTTGTGCAATTGGGATTGCCGCTCCGACGGCGGAATCTTATTTGCTCAATGCCTTGAGCTCCCTTGGTGTAATTGTCCGAAATCGGGGAGTGTTGCCTTCATTAGGGCGTGAAACGGTGCTCATTTTCGACAAAACGGGAACGGTGACGGAAGGGCGCTACCAACTCCTGAGTGGGGATGAGTTGTTGTCTCTGCAAGACAGTCAGGCCATTGGTCAACTCGCTTCTCGTTCTAACCACCCGATCGCTTGCGCCATCTCTTCTGCGTTTGGCACGGAAGCTTCGTTGCAAATTGAGGCATTTGAAGAGGTTGTTGGAAATGGTCTTCGCGCTTCCATCGATGGCGTTTTGTATCGGTTGGGCTCGTTGCGCTTTTTAAAAAGCGAGGGCATTATTTGTCGAGAAATTGCTGAACATGCGCCTATGTCTAGTTGTGCCTACATGGCTCGTGAAGGTGTTTTCTTGGGGGCTTTGCACCTCGGCGATCGGGTGCGACCTGGGATGGCAGAGCTGATTGCTTCTTTAAAACCAGCCAAAACACTTCTCCTTTCTGGCGATGGGGAAAGCACGGTAGCCTCTGTTGCGCGCTTGTGTGGGTTTGACGCGTGGCATTCCAATTGTACCCCCTTTGAAAAAAGACAAGTCGTCGAACAAATGAAACGGGAAGGTGCTGTTGTCTGCATGGTTGGAGATGGAGTAAACGACTCTTTAGCTCTTACTGAAGCCGATGTTGGCATTTCAGTCGTTTCTGCAACCGATATATCAATTCAAGTCTCCGATATTCTTCTCACAACAGACCGCCTTGCTGTCATCTCACAGCTGCGAGGGCTCGGGCGCTTTGGGCAAACGCTCATCAAACAAAATCTCTTCTGGGCATTTGCCTACAATGTCATTGGCATAGGATTAGCGATGTTTGGCTTCCTCACCCCGATTTTTTCGGCTTTTGCGATGTCTATCAGTAGCCTAACTGTTCTTTTCAATGCCAAGCGCCTCAAATCGATACAATAGAGTTTACTTATGATGGCGTAATGATAACCCCGGCTATAAAGCTCAAATCTTTTATTTCTGTAAGGGGTCATCATGGGTTATAGTTCCGACCAGGTTGCCTTTTTCGAAAAGACCTTCAATCACTTCACCACTGGAAAGGGTCAACTTCCCGGGTCCATGAAAATCATCGTTTTGGAACATCCCTTCATAACGCTTATAACTCTGATTGTTTTTCCAGGTGTAGGTTCCTGCACCATTCATCCGTCCATCTGTAAAGACACCTTCCGCGACATCTCCGCTTAGATATTCAATTCTTCCTTTACCATGGGATTTACCTGCTTTGAACGTGCACCACAGCACAGCTTTGCCGGGGATTTTTTTTATGCCATAGCCGTTTGGAAGATTGTTGTTGTCGCAAGGACCTGCATATGTGGTGTTGTCTCTGAGCTTGATTTCTCGTGCTACCAAGAGGAAATGGGAAGCTCCAATGATTTGGCCATTCAAGCGTACAGATGCAGCGACGACATTGTTTTTTAAAGCGGGATTGGGAAAGGCTTGTATTTCTGTTTGTCCATTTGGAGGATTGATGGGAATAATATAGCTTCCAGCCTCATCGGGGCACATTCTTATCAAAGTCGCTTTGATTTTTTCGTAATCGACGCCTGCGTTTGATCGGCAAGGGATGTGGTTATTTTGGCAGGCTTGGCTACAGATGTTAGCAAAGAGGCAGCGGGCACACGCGTAAAGTTTATCGCATGTTGTTGGGGGCGTTCCATTTGGCTTCACATAAGAGACAGGGCCCTTTTCTATCGCAAAGCAAACGGTACAACAAGGAGTCAGGGACAAACCGGTTTTCAGCATTGTAGTGTCTCGCTATGCCCAGTCGAGAATGACTTTGCCGCAGTTGCCAGCTTTCATGCATTCGAAGCCTTTTTGGAACTCAGCAACGGGGAAACGATGTGTGATGATAGGCGCGACATCCAATCCACTTTCAATCATGTGGATCATTTGGTACCAGGTATTGAAGATTTCTCTTCCGTATATCCCTTTGATATTAAGCATTTTAAATATGATGAGATCCATGTCGATGGTGCATTGTTGCGGGAAAATGCCGAGGAGGGCAATCTTGCCGCCCGTTTGAGCCTCTTCTAGCTGGCTGTTGAGGCCACTTGGATGGCCTGACATTTCGAAACCAACCGAGAATCCTCCATACAAATTCATCGATTTGACTGCTTCTGAAAGAGAAGTCTTTTCAATGTTAATCGCGTGAGTGGCTCCCATTTTTACGGCAAGTTCGAGGCGGTAGGGGTTGCGGTCGGTGATGACGATTTTGCGTGCACCGGCTTTTTTGGCAATTGCTACAGACATGATTCCGATCGGGCCCGCGCCCGTGATAAGAACATCTTCGCCGATGAGGGAAAAGGAGAGGGCGGTGTGGGCGGCATTGCCCAAAGGGTCTAAGATCGAAGCGATATCGTCAGGAATAGAAGGGGAGAGTAAAAAGACGTTTTCTGCAGGGATGTGAAAATATTCAGCAAAGCAACCGTGGCGGTTGACTCCAACGCCTTGTGTATTTGGACAGAGGTGGCGCTTACCCGTTAAACACTGGTAACACGTCCCACACGTCAAGTGACCTTCGCCACTGACGCGATCGCCTACTTTTAGGTGAGTGACTTCATGACCGACTTTGGCAATTTCCCCGACAAATTCGTGGCCGACAACCATGGGAACAGGGATCGTTTTGCGTGCCCAGTCGTCCCATTTATAGATGTGTAGATCGGTGCCACAGATCGAGGTTTTTTTTGTTTTGATCAACACCTCGTGCGGAGCAATTTCAGGGACGGGAACTTCTTCGAGCCAAAGACCTTCTTGTGGAAGTTTTTTTACTAAAGCTTTCATGAATCACTCCTGATTTTAAAAGAGCCGATTATAATTCATTCCATAATTAAGCGAAATTAATAAAAAATTATATCACACTTAGTTCCTTCCCGACCCGGATGAAAGCCTCTGTTGCTGCATCGATCTCTTCCGTCGTATGGGCAGAGGAGAGTTGCGTTCGAATGCGCGCTTCCCCTTGAGGCACGACTGGGTAGCTAAATCCAATCACGTAAATTCCCTCTTCAAGGAGGCGAGAGGCCATATTTTTGGCGAGTTTAGCGTCGCCGAGCATAATCGGGATAATGGGGTGATCCCCTGGAACAAGGTTAAATCCGGCAGCGCTCATTTTTTTGCGGAAGTGTTGGCTGTTTTGGTGGAGTTTTTGCCTCATCCGATCTCCTTCAGCTGATTCGACGATGTCGAGAACTGCTAAAGAGGCTGCTGAGATGCTGGGAGCAAGCGCATTTGAGAAGAGATAGGGTCTTGAGCGTTGACGGAGCCACTCAATGACCTCTTTTTTGCCTGAGACATAGCCTCCGGAAGCGCCGCCGAGCGCTTTTCCAAGTGTGCCTGTGATGATATCGATCTTTCCCATGACATCGCAATATTCAGGGGTTCCGCGTCCATGCTTCCCTAAAAATCCTGTCGCATGGCAATCGTCGATCATGATTAAGGCGCGGTACTTCTTTGCAAGGTCACAGATTTCTTTCAATTTTGCAATCGTTCCATTCATCGAAAAAACGCCATCTGTTGCGATCAGCCGATAGCGAGCAGATTGCGAAGCTTTGAGTTGCGCTTCAAGATCTTCTAAATCGTTATTTTTATAACGGAGGCGCTGCGCTTTGCACAAACGGATCCCATCGATGATGCTCGCGTGGTTGAGGGCGTCGCTGATGACTGCGTCTTCTGCTCCGAGGAGTGTTTCGAAAAGACCGCCATTGGCATCGAAACAGGAGGAGTAGAGGATCGTATCTTCTGTGCCAAGAAATTTCGAAAGACGCTCTTCTAATTGCTTGTGCGGAGTTTGGGTGCCGCAGATGAATCGGACAGACGCCATTCCAAACCCATAAGAATGGTAGCTTTTCTTGGCAGCTTCCATCACGCGCGGGTCATTGGCAAGCCCTAGATAATTGTTCGCACAAAAGTTGATGACATGGCGCCCATTTGCAAGTGAAATCTCGGGCTGTTGTTGTGAGGCAATGACCCGTTCTTCTTTGTAGAGCCCCTGCTCTTTGAGTTCAGCAAGCTGTTTGCGTAGATTTTCGTACATCTCCATGCGCGTCCTCTCCTTTTGCATAAAGAAAAGGATACTACAGAATTAACACGAAAAAAACAACCTAATCTCTCTCAAGCCGCTTAGGCAAAGTAAGCAAGATGGCACCACCTAATAGATAGAGAAATATAATGGTGCTCATTCCCCAACGGAGGCTGCCTGTGTGATATGAGACCCATCCATAGAGGAGCGGGCCGAAAAAAGCCGTTGCCTTTCCTGACAACATGTAAAATCCAAACATTTCGCGCCGCATGTGCACGGGCGCTATGCGTGCCATCAGCGACCGGCTGGAAGCTTGTACGGGACCGACAAATAAACACATGAGAAGACCAACGAGCCAAAACTGCCATTTGTCGATGGCGATCAGCGCAAAGATGCCGGGGATAATGAGCCCTAAGAGCGAATAGAGAATTACCCGTTTGCTGCCCCATCGGTCATCTAAGCAGGCAAATACAGCGGCTCCAAGTCCGGCTGTCACGTTCATCGCGATGCCGAAGAGTAAGACCTCGTGCGGCTCCATCCCAAATACCGTTGCTGCATAGATGCCGCCAAAGGCAAAGAGGGTGGCAAGCCCATCGACGTAGAACATTTTAGCAATGAGAAAGCGGACGATGTCGCTATATTTCCCCACTTCCAAAATCGTCTGCCAAAGTTGTTTAACGCCATCCATCGCCGCTTGCCTAAATGGCTTTTGAGCCGGAGGAGAGGCCGGTGTAAAGAGAAATAGAGGCAACGCAAAAAGCGTATACCAAACTGCCACAAGGATGAAGGTTGCCCTAACGGGAAGTGCATCTTCCTGTGGCAGCGCAATCCAGGCACTCTCTTTGTTGAGGAATAACAGTAAGCACAAGACGAGCGCCAACATGCCCCCTGCATAACCCATTCCCCATCCCCAACCAGACCAGCGGCCGAGTTGTGAAGCGGGGGCAAGTTCAGGAAGCATAGCATTATAAAAGATGTAGGCGCCTTCAGCCCCGATTGCTCCGATTCCCACTGTCCATAAAGCTAACCAAAAATAGTGAGGATCGGGAAGGACAAACCACATCAACAAAGTGGGAACGACACAAATGGCCGTGAAAGTACCAAGCCATATTTTCCGCGATCCACCTTGATCGGCAATCGCACCAAAGAAGGGGCTGATGACAGCGACAACGAAAGCAGAAAGACCTGTAATAGTGCCCCAAGCTGCTGCGCCTGTCGCAGGATTGGGGGCGACTGTGTTCACAAAATAGGCAGCAAACACAAAGGTTTGGATCACTGCTGCAAAGGCGCTATTTGCCCAGTCGTAAAACGACCACGCAATAAGCGGTAGCAAGCCTGTTTGTGTTTTTGATTTCACTGTACCATCTTCTGAACAGCTCAGCGACATCGATCATTTTCCGATGAGCAGCAAAATCCCCGCAACGAGTGCCAATACCCCTAAGACAACTGCAGGAATCGCAATTGAAAAGAGGGTCGTGACCCCAATCAGAATTAGATATACAGCCAAACAAATATTTCCAATGCTTCCACCAAATTTCATACCAATCTCCCATGTTAGACCCCTGATTGTGACCCATCAACGCCCAATCTCAAAATTCCCGATTTGTCGGGATTCGAGCCTGAATTTTCGCCTACTTTATCAAAGTATGTCAAAAATTCAGGCTCAAATCCGGTCAAAACCGGGCTCTTTTGACCTTGGGCATTGCTGGATCACAACCCGGGGTCAGGTTAAATTTTACAATAGTTGGCGCACCCAAATTTTGTCTAACAAAAAAGCGCTTGCGCAATATTCCCTCTTTAAGCTATCGTGGCAGTTTCCATCTCAATTTTGAGGGGGAATTCTCTGACCTCAGAGTCAGGGGCGTAAAGTTTGACAGCGATAAAAAGACAATGTACAAGCAAACAAATACCATAGAGCTTGTGCGCAGAAGTCATCGAAAGATGACGACTCGCATATTTTTATAATACTCAAGTTTTCAAGAGTTTATTTTTTTTGAGAATTTGATCTTGGTTCAGATTGAATGCTGACGGCGTGGATGAGGCATGCAAGTCGCACGAATTGTAGCAATACAATTAGTGGCGGAAGGGTTAGTAATACATGGGTAACCTGCCTATAACAGTGGAATAACGATTGGAAACGATCGCTAATACTGCATGTGGTGGCTCCGGGCATCCGGGGTTCATTAAAGCGGAGGACAGTAATGCTTCGCGGTTATAGAGGGGCCCATGGGATATCAGCTAGTTGGTGTGGTAAAAGCACACCAAGGCTAAGACGTCTAGGCGGATTGAGAGATTGACCGCCAACACTGGGACTGAGAACTGCCCAGACTCCTACGGGAGGCTGCAGTCGAGAATCATTCGCAATGGGCGAAAGCCTGACGATGCGACGCCGTGTGAGCGATGAAGGCCTTCGGGTTGTAAAGCTCTTTCGCTTGGGAACAAGAGAGGCTGGCTAATATCCAGCTAATTTGAGGGTACCAGGTAAAGAAGCACCGGCTAACTCCGTGCCAGCAGCTGCGGTAATACGGAGGGTGCAAGCATTAATCGGATTTATTGGGCGTAAAGGGCGCGTAGGCGGGGAGATTAGTCAGATGTGAAATCCCGGGGCTCAACCTCGGAACTGCATTTGAAACTATCTTTCTTGAGGGTAGGAGGAGAAAACGGAATTCCACAAGTAGCGGTGAAATGCGTAGATATGTGGAAGAACACCGGTGGCGAAGGCGGTTTTCTATCTTATTCCTGACGCTGAGGCGCGAAAGCAAGGGGATCAAACAGGATTAGATACCCTGGTAGTCCTTGCCGTAAACTATGTATACTTGGTGTAACTGGACTCAACCCTAGTTGTGCCGTAGCTAACGCGATAAGTATACCGCCTGGGGAGTACACTCGCAAGGGTGAAACTCAAAAGAATTGACGGGGACCCGCACAAGCAGTGGAGCATGTGGTTTAATTCGATGCAACGCGAAGAACCTTACCCAGGTTTGACATGCAGAGGAATTTACCAGAGATGGTAAAGCCCTTCGGGGCCTCTGCACAGGTGCTGCATGGCTGTCGTCAGCTCGTGCCGTGAGGTGTTGGGTTAAGTCCCGCAACGAGCGCAACCCTTATCGTTAGTTGCCAACAGGTAAAGCTGGGAACTCTAACGAGACTGCCTGGGTTAACCAGGAGGAAGGTGAGGATGACGTCAAGTCCGCATGGCCCTTATGTCTGGGGCTACACACGTGCTACAATGGTCGGTACAGAGGGCAGCGAAACCGCAAGGCGAAGCAAATCCTAGAAAGCCGGCCCCAGTTCAGATTGTCGTCTGCAACTCGACGACATGAAGATGGAATTGCTAGTAATGGCGAGTCAGCAACATCGCCGTGAATACGTTCCCGGGTCTTGTACACACCGCCCGTCACATCATGGGAGTTGGTTTTACCCGAAGCCGCTGACTTAACCGCAAGGGAAGAGGCGTCTAAGGTGAGGCCGATGACTGGGATGAAGTCGTAACAAGGTAGCCCTACCGGAAGGTGGGGCTGGATCACCTCCTTTTAAGGACACGTCGCTATATTAAATAGCGTACGTAGGTTGGGCAAGCTCTATGGGCTAATATTATAGGCTAGTACATTGTCTCTTTATCGCTGTTGAATTCTCGACAGGCAAATGAATCAAGATCTGGAGTGTGTCGTCTGGTTAACAGCCGGACGGCACACTCCACAAGCAAAGAAAGATTAAAGTAAAGTTTTGTAAAAAGCATCTTTATAATAACAAAATCACTGAACATCAATCGACGCTTGAAGAATCTGAATTTCGAATTTGTTTTAACGCAAATTCGAAAAACTACATTATGGCGAAAAATGTAAGTGTTCGCCTGGGTCCAGGCCTTTCAAAATGGTGTTTGGGCGAGTAAGATGCGAAGAAATCGGCGAAATTAATAGTGGTATAAACTATTAATGAGCCGATTTCTAAAGCAGATTGCCGCCCAAACAAATTTTGGCATGGCCTATACCCGGGTGAACGCTTACACAATTATACGTAGCTCAATTAGAGGTTGTAATGCACAACCTCTAGATTATAACTTTGATTTTATGGTCAAGTTAATAAGGGCTACTGGTGGATGCCTAGGCATCAACAGGCGATGAAGGACGCGATAACCTGCGAAAAGCTTCGGTGAGCTGGATAAAGCATTGACCCGGAGGTATCCGAATGGGGCAACCCTGCAGAGTAACCCTCTGTAATCCTCACTCTGAATTCATAGGAGGAGGAGGCGACACCTGCCGAACTGAAACATCTTAGTAGGCAGAGGAGAAGAAATCACGATGAGATTCCCTGAGTAGCGGCGAGCGAACGGGGAAGAGCCCAAACCAGGAATTTATTCCTGGGGTTGTAGGACCAGTTAAAAGATCGGGAAATCCTAGCAGAACACTTCTGGAAAGCTGGGCAGTATAGGGTGAAAGCCCCGTATGCGAAAGGATAACCCGACAAGACTGGCACCTGAGTAAAGCCGGACACGTGAAACCCGGTTTGAATCTAGGGGGACCACCCTCTAAGGCTAAATACTCGTTGATGACCGATAGTGAACCAGTACCGTGAGGGAAAGGTAAAAAGAACCCCTGTTAGGGGAGTGAAATAGAACCTGAAACCAGTAGCCTACAAACGATCGAAGGCCTATGCCCTTTTTAAGGGAATGGCTGACGGTGTGCCTTTTGCATGATGAGCCAGCGAGTTGCTGTTAGATGGCAAGGTTAAGGGACATACGTTCCGCAGCCGAAGCGAAAGCGAGTGTGAATAGCGCGAATGCTAGATAACAGCCATTTTTTATTACCGTTATACGCCTATGCGTGAGACAGATTCCTTCATGTGCGACGAAGCAGATATTCCATATCTGCGAGGAGCAAAGGGAGGAAGATGGCCGCGTATACGGCTTAGAAGGGTGATAAAAATTGGTTGTTATCTGGCCAGTCATCTGACGCAGACACGAAACCAAGTGATCTATCCATGACCAGGTTGAAGCAAGGGTAACACCTTGTGGAGGACCGAACTAGTAACTGTTGAAAAAGTTTTGGATGAGTTGTGGATAGGGGTGAAAGGCCAATCAAACTTGGAGATATCTTGTTCTCTTCGAAATAACTTTCGGGTTAGCCTCGGACAGGATACCACAATCCTTTACAGCCTTGCATTTAGAGCAGCGCGAAAGCTCCCGCGATTTGACGATCGTAAGTGGGTTAATATTTTTTAATATTGACCCACTTACGATCGCACAAAGCCCGGGGCTTTGGCGCGGTCTAAATGTAAGTCTGTAATGGGTTGTGGTATCAGAAGTTCTAGAGGGGTAGAGCACTGAATTCACGCGGGGGCCTACCGGCCTACCAAAGGAAATCAAACTCCGAATACTCTAGAAAAAGTCCGGGAGATAGACAGTGGGGGATAAGCTTCATTGTCAAAAGGGGAACAGCCCAGATCGCCGATTAAGGCCCCTAATTTTGTGCTAAGTGAGTAAGGAAGTGGAGTCTCAAAAACAGTTGGGATGTTGGCTTAGAGGCAGCCATCATTTAAAGAGTGCGTAACAGCTCACCAATCGAGAGACTCTGCGCCGATAATATCCGGGACTAAAGCACAGAGCCGAAATCGCGGGTTTACAACGCAAGTTGTAAGCGGTAGAAGAGCGTAGTTTTTCCGTTGAAGATATACCGTAAGGAGTGTTGGAGGGAAAACTAGTGAGAATGCATGGCATGAGTAAACGATAAAGGGTGTGAAAATCACCCTCGCCGAAAACCTAAGGTTTCCAGGGTAAAGTTCGTCTTCCCTGGGTTAGCCGGACCCTAAGCTGAGGCTGAAAAGCGTAAGCGATGGATAGCAGGTTAAATATTCCTGCGCCGCTAAATGGTGTATACGATGGGTTGACGAAGTTAAGTTAAGTGTGCGGACGATTGGAAATGTCCGTGGAGCCACGTGGTGGGCTGATAGGAAAATCCGTCAGCAGAAAACCAGATGGCGCCCAAGGGGAATCGCAAGAGGAACCGATGACATGGCGCGATGCTTCCAAGAAATAGACCCTAGTTTCCATAAGCGACCGTACCAAAACCGACACAGGTGGGTAGGAAGAAGATTCTAAGGCGCGCGAGAGAACTCTCGTTAAGGAACTCGGCAAATTATCCTCGTAACTTCGGGAAAAGAGGAGCCTTTTGAGGTGATAGGGTTTACCCCTAAAGCCTCGGGAGGCCGCAGAGAAATGGCCCAGGCGACTGTTTAACAAAAACACAGCACTATGCAAAGACGACTTAAGTCGAAGTATATGGTGTGATGCCTGCCCAATGCCAAAAGGTCAAAAGGAGATGTTAGCAGCAATGCGAAGCATTGAATTTAAGCCCTGGTGAATGGCGGCCGTAACTATAACGGTCCTAAGGTAGCGAAATTCCTTGTCGGGTAAGTTCCGACCTGCACGAATGGTATAACGATCTGGGCACTGTCTCAACGAGAGGCTCGGTGAACTTGTAGTAGCGGTGAAGATGCCGTTTACCCGCAATAAGACGGAAAGACCCCGTGAACCTTTACTGTACTCTGATATTGGCTCTTGACTTGTCATGTGTAGGATAACCAGGAGACTGTGAAGCCGTGCCGTCAGGCATGGTGGAGTCAACGTTGAAATACTGGTCTTGACAAGTCGGGAATCTAACAAACTCCCGTGAAGCCGGGATTTGGACATTGTCAGACGGGCAGTTTTGCTGGGGCGGTATCCTCCTAAAAAGTAACGGAGGAGTCCCAAGCTTGCCTCATCGTGGTTGGCAATCACGAGAAGAGCGTAAAGGTAGAAGGCAAGTTAACTGCGAGACCAACAAGTCGAGCAGATACGAAAGTAGGGCTTAGTGATCCGGCGGTGGAAAGTGGAATCGCCGTCGCTCAACGGATAAAAGGTACTCCGGGGATAACAGGCTTATCGCCACCAAGAGTTCATATCGACGTGGCGGTTTGGCACCTCGATGTCGACTCATCGCATCCTGGGGCTGAAGAAGGTCCCAAGGGTTTGGCTGTTCGCCAATTAAAGCGGTACGCGAGTTGGGTTCAAAACGTCGTGAGACAGTTTGGTCCCTATCTTTTGTGGGCGTAGGATATTTGAGAGGAGCTGCTTCTAGTACGAGAGGACCGAAGTGGACGAACCAATGGTGTTCCGGTTGTTCTGCCAAGGGCATTGCCGGGTAGCTATGTTCGGAAAGGATAAGCGTTGAAAGCATCTAAACGCCAAGCCTCCCTCAAGATAAGATATCCCAATGAGACTCCATGAAGACTACGTGGTAGATAGGTTGGAGGTGTAAGTGCAGTAATGCATTGAGCTTACCAATACTAACAGTCCAATGGCTTGACCAACTTTTTCTTGAGTAGCCTTCTAAGGCTATTCAAGAAAAGGTGAAACTACGAAAGCCATAATGGCCCTGGTTGTGACTAGCGTCACAACCGGGGTGATACTTCAAGCGTCGATTAATGTTTAGTGACTTGATTCATTTGTCTGAAGAGGCTTTCTCGTTGTGAATTCTTTGAGAGAGTTCTGGAGATTTTCAGACCGGTTTACCCCATCGTCTCGAAATCCATATGCGCTTGTATATGGATGAGAGGGGATGGCGGTAAAACGGGCGAAAAGATCCTGAAGGCTCTCGAAGAGGCACAACAAGAAAGCCTCCTCGAGGCGTTAAAGCTTTTCTTGGTGGCATTAGAGAGGGGGAAATACCTGATCCCATTCCGAACTCAGAAGTCAAGCCCCTCATCGCCAATGGTACTGCACACAAGAGTGTGGGAGAGTAGGTCGCCGCCAAGTTTTTATTTTGTGCCTTAGCAGCTTCGCTGCTAAGGCCTTTTTTTTAGTCTAAAACCTTTTTCCGCGGGCTTGCGCGCCGCAGCTCCGCAGCTACCCTATGAAAGAATGAGAAGGTCACACCTTCTCTCAAGACCGACAAGCATTTAACATGACCTAAAACTAATGAATGGAGGCAACATGTCAAGCCCAGTAATTCTAAGTAGTCATCAAGATACCGGAGATGCAAGGCATGATCAAACCGGAAATCAAGTAATCGCCTATAATGGAAGATCCATAAGCAATCCTTCATCAACATCAACTGATGTTAATTTTGACAAACTAAATTCGGAACATCTACAAAAAATAAGAGAGTTTTTTATTAATTTCCAAAACAGCTTGGCCAAATCCATAAACTCTCATGATCGTTATCGATATATGCCCCTTAATCCCTATACCGAAAATCTGTCTTTTGACAAAGATGGTAGTGTGAGCAATTTTCACCCCGTTCACTTTCTCAGTAAATGCTTATGCATTACTACGTTGGGCTTGTCATCAATTCCTTGTTATTTTGGACAATGCAAGGCTGAAGAAAGAACGGAAATTCCAGAAGGAATCAAACAATTTGCTATCCGTACTGCTTTAGGGTTAAGTTTTATCTTCCATGAAATCATTGCAGCGTTAGACACTGAAAGCAATAAACAACTTTCAGATTATTTTGTATCATTATTTACTCCAAGTTTACCTCAAGATGTTTATTTTATGCTCATGCGGAGCATAAGTTTTTCCGGAACTTATTTTTCAAAACCCACTTTTGATGATAAGAATGAATTAAAAACAGTTAAGGGGTCTAAATTGTCATTTTACCAGATTACTTTAATGGGCGTGCGCACCATCGAGGGTGGTAAATACGAACCAATTCATCCTAAAGTATTAAAATCTACCAAAGAACTCAATCTTTATCGATGGGGAACATCAGATTTTATTAATGCGATATATTTACAACGTAATTCAGAGCATTTTATATATCGTTTTGGCGATCCCTGTAGTAATCGCTTTTTTAAAGGAGCTGCGTATGATGATATAGTTTTAGACAAGCAATTATATAATGAATTTTGGCGCAATACAGATAATTTGGCCAAACTCTTCTTAACTCAAACGGAATTTCAAACATATGTACAACAAATTCCTGTTGCACCTACACCTTCAAATTATCCACCTAAAGTTTATCAAGAGGTTGTTATTGGTTATAACTACGACAGCCACCTTGAACCGGAAACTAAAAAAATCCGATCTTCTTGGAAAGCAATATTAGAGCACAATAATTTCATGATTTGACTAACAATCGCGGCGTCACTAGGGAGTTATGTTATTCAAATCGGCGGTGGTGGTGGTTCATGATGCATTCTTTGCCCAAACTTCCGGCAGGGATTAGTTATTGGAAGAAGGTTCCTTTAGTAGATAAGTTGGACAAGTTCCAGGGGAGATTATATATAATCGACATTCATCTTGACTCAAGTATCGATTAGCTAATTCATCTGCACTTTTCCAAAACTCTTCGAATAAGTTTTTCTGTAATAATACATTTGAATGACTCCCAATTTCCTCTGTCTCTAGAGGGCCGGCAGAGGATGAATGTATTCTGTCGCAGCTTCGCAGCTGAAACTCTCTAATATTCGTCTCCGCGGGCTTACGCGCTGCGTCTATCCGCTGCTTCGCAGCTAGGGTTTTGAGTGACAGAGCTGCTTCTATGTTCTAGTGTGAACTTAGGAGATGCCGGCGGGTTAGGCTTAGCAGCTGGCCTCCTAGGGTCTATCAGGAGGCTGTGCAAATTCCCCCGGAGTTAAGTAGTGCTGAGCCAATTCTTCAACTCTTTGCCAAAAAATAACTTTGTCATCTCTTTGAGTGGGACTGCCAGCGATGTCTTCTTTTTTCTCCGACCCATTTTTTATTATCACTAGATCATTCTTCCTCATAGCAGATGTTTGATCATTATACCTAAACGATAAATGTTTTAAACTAAGTTTGTTAGATTCCTGCATTAGGCTAACGCTTTTTCTAGCGAAAAACAACTCCTAAAATAGCGCTAGAGAATGAATGTGCTGGTTTTTCAGGATCGACTTATTAGTTTCCCAAAGCGAATCCGTCACTATCTTCAAACCGATGCCATCTTGCAAAAAGTGCTGTGCATTGTGACCAAAGAGATCAAGAAGAAAGTGATCACCTGTAGCCCAAAAGTTTCCAATCCCGAATTTGGCTCCGAATCTAATCGCTGAAATCGCCAGGAATAATCTGCTTAAGCTCCCGCAGTTGCTTAAGCTCCTCCTCAGTCAAGTAGTGATGGGCCAATTCTTCCACGTTTTGCCAAAAGACAGTTTTGTTCGCGTCATTGCTCGTCACTAGCTTACCCCCTACTAACTTCGTCTGCGGGTTACCTTCTACTATTTTTAGATCATTTTCTCTCATAGAAGGATTATCACCAACATACCTATAAGATAAACCCTTTAAATAATAAGCATCCATTGTTCCCCATCTATAAAGCGGAAATTTATGAAATTTATCACGGCTCTTTAGTTCTTCAAAAAGCCGTCTACTTTCCGGTTGATACGGCTCTAATTTACCACCATCATAAGTACGTACTCCTGTTGAGAAAAGATGCTTAATTGAAAATTCAAAACCATCAATAGTATTAAATTTAAGCATAGGTTTAGGTACGGTCACTCCTAATTCATAAATATTAAGGCTGTGCATAAGTATTCTGTAAATGTTCGAATTTTTAAAATCGGATGGCTTGTCGTCATCTTGCCGATAATCATCGGGTGAACGTCTGTATTCAGTTGGAAAACAATAACAAATAACAACAGCAGTAAAGTAATCTATAAGATCTTTATAACTCCCTGGTGTCAAAATAGGGATGTAATCTTGATAGATATAAACTAAAGCGAGGGCGATACGATTAGCGAAATATTTAATATTTGGCTGGATTTCATTTGTCACAGAGGCATTAGAAACCGAACAGCAAAGATAGGGTATACCCAAAGTAAACACATTGCAACAATCCCATAACGTTTTTCCATGGTCTTCATTCGTTATTGCATCATAGTTATCGTTATTGATAGCCACGGATGTATTGCTACCAACCCATCGATTCATGTTTTCTGTAATAGAATTGGCAAGAGCTCCTTTTAGTTGAAAAAAGAAATTTCTTCTTGTCACATTCTCTTCGGTAAAATTTGTGACTGCACCCATTTCTAAAACGCTTGGACTTTTTGTTGAGCTTGCAGATAGTGCTGTTGCAGAAAATGATCGTGGACTTCCTTGTCTTTCACTAGAATGTTGTGGAGAGACGGGAATTATTGGGGTTGCAGTAGGATTTATAGAATAATGTCGCCCATCAGAAGTCACAGTTTTAGAATCATTCGTGATGGTAGGATCATGTTCTTCACCCACCGCGATACCACGCACTCCTGAGGGGATAATTTGTTTGCTATGCATGATGACTTTCTCCTTTTGATGACTGGATTATGGACAAAAACTCAGTCTTCGCCTAATTATTTGTTAAGAGCAGGACTTCAGCGATATTAATAGAGCCTAATTTAGCTGTTAATGCATTTGATGTCAAAACACTGTTTTGCTCTGGATCCGAAAAAAGGGACAAGCCTCCCAAGAACAGTATATCTCTATATTTCGCAACAACGTCACAAACTGACTGGCTAACGGAATAGGCGGCAAATCCTTTTTTGTGCTTGGAGTGCTGATATCGACAATTGTTAGGCTTGTGATGCAAGCTACATAGGCATAATTTAGGTCAGGGTGTTTGAAATTCCTGCTTGGTCAAGAAAAGAGAGGCTAAATCTTCCACTTTTTGCCAAAAGATAGCTTTTTCTGAGAAATCAATATGATTGGTTGGAATCTGAAAGTCGTCTTTATTTCGTTCCTCCCTAATTATTTTTAGATCGTTCTTTGGCATTTCAGAAATATCCTTGTAATTATTCCTATCCGATTGAATCTGATACATATACGATCGATTTTTTAAATTATATGCATCAATTGTCCCCCATCTATAAAGTGGAAAATTACGGCGATTTTTCAGTTCATTAAAATGTCGTTGGCAATCTGGATGTGTTGGCTCCAGCTTGGTACCATCATGTGTGCATATCCCTGTGGAAAAAAGCTGGTTAAATGAAAATTCAAAACCCTCATTAGTTCTGAGTCGGGTGGGCATAATACCTAGATTTACCTCAAAGCAACAGTTTTGGTCTATTCGAAAATACAAGCCTTCTTCTTCTCGCAAATTAAGACTACTCATAACTATCGTGTAAACATCAGAATATATAAAGTCGGATGGCCTGCGTTCGTAAACTACTCCCTCTCCTTGGTCTATTATGTGATGGCGAGGGAAGCAATATTTTATAACAATATCAGCAAAACGATTGATAAGGGTTCCATTACTTTTACTTGTCAAAATAGGGATGTGGTCTTGATAGATATAAACAACGGCGAGAGCTATACGATGAGCGAAGTAGTTGATATCTCGTGGTATGCTATCGGAGTTAAATGATGTTCTGTTCATGCAGCAAGTTAGCGTACAACAATTTGGAATACCACCCGTTGTAGCTTCATAATTATCGTTGTTGAATTTAACAGTAGTAGTAGAACTACCTAATACTGGTACAATAAATATTTCTCGGGCAAGTGTATCTCTTAATTGAAAAAAGAACGTTCTTCTTCTTACATTTTCTTCGGTCAGAGCAGTAATGGGATTTACTTCACCCATTTCTAAAACACTCGGATTTGTAGTTGTGCTTGGAGATAGTGCTTTTGCTGAGTAAAGTGGCGGGCTTTCATGCCTTCCAACAAAATTATGCGGTTGAACAATTGTTGGGATGACATTGGTGCTTGATGTCGAATGATGACTGATAAGTCGGCCAATATAGCTTGCAGTTTTAGAACCCTTTGGGGCATCTGGTCCGGGTCCTACGCCTGCCGCGGCAAGATTGTTATCTACGTCAATCCCTGAGGGATTAATTTTTTTTTTGCTAACAAACATGTGTCTTTCTCCTTTTAAATCTCGGTTTGCTACCTACTGTTCAGATGGTTTTGGGGATATCAAGTTCTACAGAATATAGAAAAAGAAAAAAAAATCAACATGAATTTGTTTGCCGGATTGCGACAAAATCGCTCAAAATCCGCCTAAAACCTACTTCTGCAATTGTCTCTAGAGGGGCGGCAGAGGATGAATGTATTCTGTAGCAGCTTCGCAGCTGAAACTCTCTAATACTCGTCTCCGCGGGCTTACGCGCCGCGGCTATCCGCTGCCGCTGCTTCGCAGCTAAGGCCTTTTTTTTGGCATAATCCAGACCCAGATCAGGTCTAATCGGGTTTTCTTTACTGTTGACCTTGCACCATGTTTTTTAGCGAAGGCAAAACAGCCTCGCTTCCTTTAATATCTCCTCTATAGCCACGTAAACGCGCTTCTTCTTCACGTTGTTTAAGCTCTTGCAGCAATTGTTTTGCTTCAGTCAGCCCATCAATTTCTCTATTTGCGGAGTCTCTGATCTCTTTTTCAAGGACATGAATCATTCGGGAAATTCCAAAGCGGCTTGCTTCTTTTAGAATCTTAGTAGGGGCGTTTTCATTCTCATTTTCAAGATCGAGATCTTGAAGGGAATCAAGAGGTAATCTGGCTTTGGCTGCGTAGATCTGTTTGATTGCTGTGTCGAAACGCTGCCTGTAAGATTGGGGGACATTTTCTCTTCGTGCTTGATAATCGGGCGTTTGTTCATATTCAACCCGTGATTTCAAATAATTGATTGCGTGTTCGTTAAAGCGCGCAAAATTCTCGTATGAACGGAAGCCGCTTTTCCAGAAGGGGGGGAGGCCGGCATCTTCGAATTTGATATACGTGGTTCCGTGTGTATGAAGTTTTTCATTTCCAGGAAGGTACATGAACAAAATGTTTTTTTTGTTTTGCCCGGGGAGCTGCCCTTCCTCAAATTCGACTCCATTGTTGACAACGCCGTATTCATTCATGTGAGTTGAAATGCGATGGTAGACAGGGCAATAAGGGTCATCTTTGAGGCTTTCTTCCATATATTTGACGATCCGTCCTGTTTCGTCTTCGATTCGCATCGCTCCTCTTAGATGCTGTTCTTTTGTTAAACATGTTTGTGCTGTCAAATACCACATGAGAGCGAGCACCGTTTCCCGATCTCCAGTGGGCATAGGTTTTGTTTCGTCGCTCAGCTGAGGGACGATTTCATTTTCGGCCATGGTAATAAATTGTTTGATTTCATCGTGACTAACACCACAATATTGGCAATATTTTTCCATTTCTCGTTTTAAATGTGGATTGTTTTTGTATAAGGCAGAATCATCGGCATTGAAGTCCAAATGGTGAAGATGATGTGATGGAACAATGTCTTTTAAACTACTAAACGGGTTCATAATAAAACCAACAGTTAATAATTGTATATCTTTATTATAAACCATTGTTATATAATGTAAAATATTAATTATAATGTTATAGGGTGCTGGAGAGGAAAAATAGACGATTTTTTAAGCTTTTCTTGTCAGAAATCGGGGAGAATGTGTATATTCCTAGATATTTCTGAGATAATTTTGGAGAATTATGACCATAACGCGTTCTATTCTGGCGATGATTGCTGTGATTGCCCTCTCGAACTACCTGGTGCAGTACCCGATCAACGATTGGCTGACTCTGGGGGCATTTCCCTATCCACTTTCCTTTTTGATTACAGAGCTCACAAACCGATATCATGGAGCTGAAAAGGCTCGGGGAGTGGTTTACGTCGGTTTTATGTTTGGGGTTTTCGTTTCGCTTTTTTTGACTGTTCCACGGATTGCGATTGCCTCAGGAAGCGCATTTTTGATAGCCCAATTATTGGATATTTTTATATTTAATCGCTGGAGACAGGGGGGATGGTGGCAGGCGCCCTTGGTTGCATCCCTATCGGCTTCTTTTGTCGATACCGTTGTGTTTTGGTTAATTGCCTTTGGAGGGAGTGATGCCCCGTGGTTGACTTGGACGATTGGCGACTATGGTGTAAAGGTCTTCATGGATCTCGTTTTATTGTATCCATTCCGATTGTTAATTAATCGTTATTCGGTCATTGCAATTATTGCGCCACAAGAATAACGTTATTATTAGGAGTTTTTTTATGCCGCTCTCTATATCCTTATTTTCAATGATTTTGGTGATAGCCTCTTCCAATTATTTGGTGCAGTTTCCTTTAAACGATTGGTTGACATGGGGTGCATTTCCTTACCCTTTTTCCTTTCTTGTGACTGAAGTGACGAATCGCTTTCATGGGCCAAAAAAAGCGCGTCTTATTGTGTATATCGGCTTTATGTTTGGGGTTGTCCTGTCCTTTCTTCTCTCCACCCCGCGCATCGCAGCCGCATCGGGCGCGGCGTTTTTAACAGCACAATTACTGGATATTCTCTTATTTACCCGTTGGAGGCAAGGAGATTGGTGGCAAGCACCCCTCATCGCCTCGGTGGCAGCTTCTTTTATTGATACCGCTGTGTTTTGGACGATCGCTTTTTTAGGGGAAGATTTGCCTTGGGTCCAGTGGTCGATTGGCGATTATGCCGTAAAAGTCGCCATGGATTTAGCCCTGCTTTATCCTTTCCGCGTTCTCATCAATCGGTACGCATACAAAAATACAGCGATTGTCAGCGACTAAAGTTTTCCAGAAGACATAATGCCGCAGGAGATGACGAATTTGAGAGCTTCGTCTACTTTCATATTGATGGGAACGATTTCGCTTTCATCGAACATGAGCATAAAGCCCATTGTGGGGTTTGGCGTTCCGGGGACAAAAATGGAAACTTTGTTTTTGGTCAGATGGAAATTTTGTTCCGCAGAAATGAGCCCGATGCTGTAGGCATTTACGTGAGGAAAGGGGACGAGGACGACTTTTGAAAAGGCCGTGCTATCCGTCTTGAAAATGTTTTGGACGACTTCCGTTGTTGCTTTGTACACTTTATTGACAAAAGGAATTTTGTGGATGATGTAGTCGCCGAGGCGGAAGAGGGCTTGCGTGATCATGTTCTGCCCCATGACCCCTATCAGAAAGATCAGAGCGATAATGCAGACAATGACGATTGTTTTGCTGACGAGATTAAGGACTTGATTGGCGCTTAAAAAGAAAAAAGGATTTTCGAAGAGGTGGTAGTGGTTAAGAACAGCCTCCACAGCGCCTTCGAAGGGACGCGTGATAAAATTGACGATAAAAAGGGTCACAATCAAGGTGATCGCGGTTGGCAAGAGAAGGGCGAGTCCTGCTAGAAAATATCTCTTCATCATGCTTTGCTTACCTTCTTGGCATCAGCTGGATGCAAGATCCTCTTTGCTTCCTCTTTTGTCATCACCTTGATCGGGGCGGCAATGACTCCGCACGAGATCACGTATTTCAGAGCCTCTTCCACCTTCATGTCTATATAGACCAGGTCCTCTTCTCTGAACATCATGAGGAAGCCTGATGTGGGGTTGGGCGTGGTGGGGACAAAGACGGCTACTAAGGGCTTGGAGTGTTTACCAAGAGCGGGAAGGCCGTCTCTCGTGAGCAAACCAATCGCCAACGATTCTTCGGAAGGAAAGGGGACCAAAACGACCTGCTTAAATGAGCTCGTGTTAGAAGTAAAAATAGTATGGATCACATCTTGGCACGTCTTATAGACACTGCTAATAAAGGGGATCCGGTGGATCGCATATTCCCAAAATTTGATGATGTAGTGGAAGAGGAACCAGCGCGCCAATACCCCTAAGCCAACTGTCACAAAAAAGAGCATCGCCAAGATGATGAGTTGGCTGACGTATTTTTGGACCTGGTCAGCGCTTAAGAAAAGAAAGTTGCTTTCGATTAGGTCGTAATAGCCCAAAACCGACTTTACGACGCCTACAAAAGGTTCGGTCAGGAGATTGACAAAGAAGGCGATGATGGCAAGGGTCAGGGCTAAGGGCAACAGAATAACCAGCCCTGTGATGAAGTATTTTTTCAACGCTTACCCCCTCTCCTGTTCACTTTTTTAGCATGCTTGTCTTTTCTTCCCGACGCTCTTTCCTTCGGGTGTCTTGGCCGTTCTTTATGTGATTTCTTTAGGTTTTTGGGATGGAATCTCTGTGGTTCTGTGCTCGTGTCTAAGACGAGGTCCCAGCGGGTGTTGAGCGTAATGAGCTCCACTTCTTTGAGAATTACCGTAATTCGGTTGCCTGCTTTGAAAATCGCTCCGTAGCGAGAGCCTTTTAACACCATTCTCGCTTCGTCAAAGTCGAAGAAATCGGTGCCTAAGTCAGAGACGTGAATAAACCCTTCCATCATGAACTCCATGATTTCGAAGTAGATGCCAAAAGGCTTCACGCGCGTGATAATCGCTTCGTATTCCCGGTAGGGTGTTTTGGAGAAGTGTTCTTTGAGGAGTCGCAGCTTTTTGAGGAGCACGACGTTGTTTTCCGCTTTTGCACTGATCCTCTCTTGTTCCGAGCAGTCATCGGCAACGTTTCCAAGCTCAGCTGGACTGGCAGTAGGCTGGAAGAGGGCGCGGTGGATCACCAAATCGACGTAGCGGCGGATCGGACTTGTGAAGTGGCAATAGTGGGTGAGATTCAAGCCAAAATGGCCGATGTTTGTCGGCGAATACTCGGCGAGGCGCATCCTGCGAATATAGCTTGTGGCTAAATATTGCCCATAAGGCGTTTTCATCGCATCGTCGAAGAGTTTTTGGATCTCCTTAGCAGTTGGAATGGGGGAGAGGTAAAAACCAAACGCATTGGCAAGGGCCGAGAAATCTTTCATGTTCTCTTCTGCTGGCTCATCGTGGACGCGGTAAACCACCCCTTTTGATTGATTGGTGAGGTGTTGTGCAACGAGCTCATTGGCTTTGAGCATGAACTCTTCGATCAGCTGGTGCGTGATATCGTAGACGACGTAATCGGTCCCCGTTGGGTACCCTTTTTCATCGACTAAGACGACCAGTTCTGGCAACCCAAATTCGACGCTTCCCCGCTCGTAGCGCTGTCTTTTCAAGTGGCCGCAGAGCTCAATCATCAGTTTGAGTGAATTGAGATAGGGGCTTTTGACTTTTCCATCGAGAACGGCTTTTGCTTCTTTGTAGGTGAACCTTTTAGCGCTTTTGATGACGGAGCGGTGGATCGAGTAATCGACGAGTTGTCCATCAGGGTCCAAATGCATGATCACGCTGATCGTCAGGCGATTGACGTTTGGCTTTAAACTGCACAGGTTATTTGAGAGCTCTTCTGGAAGCATCGGGATGCACCTTCCTGGAAAATAGGTCGAGTTGCACCGCTTTTTGGCTTCGAGGTCGATTTGACTGCCAGGCTTAACGTAGTGGGAGACATCGGCGATGTGGACGCTTAAGTGGTAGTGCCCTTTTCTGTCTTTTGTCAGTGAAACGGCATCGTCGAAGTCTTTTGCCGTGTCTGGATCAATTGTGAAGCAGGCCGTCTTTCGGAAGTCGTCGCGTCCTTGGATCTCTGCGGCGGTGACCCGTTGTCCCAGCGCTTCCGCTTCCTTGACCACTTGCGCGGGAAATTCTTTGCGCAGTTCATACTCTTCAATTGCCGCGTCGACATCGCAAGAGGCATCGTCGATGTGGCCGAGGATGTTCGCTAGTTTTGCACGCGTTGCTTCCTCTTTATCACCCCATGAGACCACTCTCATGACGATCCGGTCTCCTATCCTCAGTGTCTGTTCTCCACTTTCCACGATCACAGAGTTTGCTGCTCCTAGCATGGGAGCATAAACGACGTAGGAATCCTCTCGCGATTTGCACGTCACAATCCCCGCGAGGTGGGTGCGCCCCCTCTTCACGATTGCCACAACCCGCCCTTCCGGTCCTTTAGGGGAGTGGGGGCCAGGGCCTATTTGCACGTCAACTGTATCGCCATCGACAGCATTGAGGGTGACGTGTTTGGGGATGAACACTTCGGCAAAATCCAACGAAGCGTCCAAAGGTTTAACAAATCCAAAACCCCGCGGATGAACTTTGATGGTTCCTGTGACAAGATCGCTGCTGCGGGTCGTCGCGATTCTGTTGAGCAAGTAAAGCCCCTTTTCTTTCCTCACAACGCCTTCTCTGACGAGGTGGGCTAAAATCTCTTTGAAGAGGGGGATGTGCAGCTCAGTGATGTGCAGACGATCGGCAAGCTCCTTGTCCGATTGCGGGCTATAGTTTTTCCCTTCGATGAATTGAGTCGTTGTCCTGAGTAGATTTTCAAACAGCTTTTCCTCTTTCGGAGTTCTCAGCGGTTGCTCTTCTTTTTTTTTTGCCGTGCGGCGCGTTTTTGCCATAGAGAGATATCTTATTGTTGTGGTATGATTTCAAACTAACACAATGGAAACATTAAAATGAAGTACGATCACAAATCCGTAGAATCTAAATGGCAACAGTTTTGGAAGAGGGAAAAAACCTTCAAGGTTTCCGTCGACCGTTCCAAACCAAAGTATTACGTCTTGGATATGTTTCCCTATCCCTCTGGGGCAGGGCTTCACGTCGGGCACGTCGAGGGGTATACAGCAACCGATATCGTTGCCCGTTACAAGCGCCAAAAAGGGTTCAATGTGTTGCACCCCATGGGTTGGGATAGTTTTGGGCTTCCCGCTGAGCAATACGCTATCCGCACCGGAACCCACCCAGCTGCCACCACCCAAAACAACATCGACAATTTTAGACGGCAATTACAAGGGCTTGGTTTTAGTTACGATTGGGATCGGGAATTTGCCACAAGCGATCCCTTCTACTACAAGTGGACGCAATGGATTTTCACCAAACTCTACGAGAAAGGGCTTGCCTATGAAGCTGAGGCAATGGTGAACTATTGCCCAGCCTTGGGCACTGTCCTTGCCAATGAAGAAGTGGAAGACGGCAAAGCAAAAGAGGGGGGACACCCCGTTGAGCGCCGCCCTTTGCGCCAATGGATTTTGAAAATCACCGCTTATGCTGATCGGTTGATTCAAGATCTCGACACCGTCGATTGGCCTGAGAGTCTGAAGCGCTTACAAATCAATTGGATTGGAAAAAGTGAAGGGGCTTACGTCCAGTTTAAAATCGATAACAACGACGAAGAGATCTCCGTATTTACCACGCGCCAAGATACGTTATTTGGCGCCACTTTTCTCGTCCTTGCACCCGAGCACCCGCTTGTTGCAAAGATCACAGCTCCTGGGCGCCGGGAAGAGGTGGAAGCGTATCAGAAAATGGCAGCGTCAGAGAGCGACCTATTCCGCACAGAGCTCAACGACAAGAAAACCGGCGTCTTTTTAGGCTGCTATGCGGTCAATCCGCTCAATGGACAGCGCATCCCTATTTGGATAAGCGATTATGTCCTCATGGGATATGGGACAGGGGCGATTATGGCTGTTCCTGCCCATGACGAAAGGGATTTTGCCTTTGCAAAAATCTTCGATTTGCCAATCGTTCCCGTGATCGATTCAGATGACCCCGCTTTTAAGGCCGGCAATGCCGCATGGTCTGGGGCTGGTGATTATATCAACAGTCAGAACGAAGACTTGAATTTACATGGCTTAAGCCTAGAAGAAGCTAAATTAGCCGTGAATCGGTGGCTTGAGAAGCATAAAAAAGGGAAGGCAGCCATCTGTTATAAATTGCGCGATTGGCTTTTTTCTAGACAGCGCTACTGGGGGGAACCGTTCCCCATTCTCCACTTCGAAGATGGCTCCAAGAGAGTTCTAGGGCTCGATGAATTGCCCTTGACCCCTCCTGAGATGCACGATTTTAAACCGACTGGCGATGGACAAAGCCCCCTTGCGCGCGTCCGACAATGGGTGGAAGTCGTCGACCCCAAAACTGGGAAAAAGGCGCTTCGCGAAACAAACACCATGCCCCAATGGGCAGGGTCGTGCTGGTACTATTTGCGCTTTTGCGATCCCCACAACACAGAAAAAGCGTGGGATCCCGAAGTGGAAAAATATTGGATGCCTGTCGATTTGTATGTCGGCGGCGTTGAGCACGCCGTGCTTCACCTCATGTACTCCCGCTTTTGGCATAAAGTGCTTTACGATGCCGGCTTTGTTTCCACAAATGAACCCTTTCAGTCGCTGCGCAACCAGGGGTTGATCGTGGCCCGCTCCTTTATGAGAAATACAGGGGGGTATGTCGATCCCGTCGATGTGCAAGAGAACAACGGAAGCTATCTCTTAAAGAAGACGGGCGAGTTGCTCCGCTCTCAAGTCGAAAAAATGTCTAAATCAAAGCTCAACGGAGTGACACCTGACGATATCATCGAAGAGTATGGCGCCGATTCGCTCCGCCTCTACGAGATGTTCATGGGACCGCTTGAGAAAGAGAAGATCTGGAATACAGATGCCGTTAATGGCTGTCGCCGCTTCTTAAACCGCTTCTACGACATGGTCACCTCCGAGAAGGTGACAGACGAAACGACAGAAGAGGCACTTAAACTCGGCCACCGCCTCGTCGCAGGCGTTGAGGGGGATCTCGATAAGCTTTTTTTCAACACGGCCATTGCCAAGATGATGGAGTTTATCAACGATTTCACCCGCTTGCCCGCCTATCCAAAATCTGTCCTCAAGATGGCCATCCAGATGCTCATGCCCTTTGCTCCCCATCTTGCCGAAGAGCTCTGGAGCCACCTGGGCTTTACCGAGTCGCTCTCCTATTGCCCATTCCCTAAGGTCGATCCTCGCTACCTCGTCGACGAGACGATCACCTACGTCGTCCAGGTGAATGGGAAGGTGCGCGGCCGCTTCGACCTGCCCAAGGACCAGCCCGAAGAGCGCGTCCTAGCAGCTGCCAAACAGCACCCTGGCATCTCCAAGCTCATCGACGGCCAAGAGATCGAGAAGATCGTCTTTGTCCCCAACAAGATCATGAACATCGTCATGAAGGGATAAGGAGTCCGGAATTTGGGACTTTTTGCGTCTTTGCGTTAAAACCTGTTCAATGATTCAACGCAAAGACGCAAAGGCGCAAAGAAAGCGAGCAGGCTCAACGTTAGGGTTCCTCTCTATTAAAACCTTGACAATAAACTAATCATTTTATTATAATTCTATTTGATTTTGTAAAATTAAAGAGGTTCTTTATGCAAACAAATTTATCAGCAATTCTAAGAAGCTCCACCTCCTTTACCTGGCCCCCAGCCGTTGCTGAGCAGGGAGCCAAAATGTGCTATGCAGCGCGTTGCCTTTTTGAATCGCAAAAATGGGGTTTCCAAGTACTTGGAGGAGCGATTAAGCACAAGATTAACCATGGTACTTTTTCTTTAGACCCTGCCTTCAGGGAACAGATGAAAATTCAACTCGATAAACTAGGAGAACAGGCAAACCAGGCGGGTGTCGCTGGCTTTGTTGGAATTGCCTTTGTGGCTATCGTTTCAATTCTTTTGGTAGAAGCCTACAAAAGAGCAACCAATCCCAGTAATCCTGTCTCTTTCATCAAAGGCTCGAATGGTCAACCCGATGTCACGATCCCTCGCGGGGTGCGGCAGACATTAAACACCTTGCTATCGACGTATAAAATTAAAACAATTGAGGAGATTCCTGTACTTACGGGGGAAGATTTCCCACGCGTTGTCGATATGACCGAATCGGTCATGAAGGGAGTGACAAAATCGGGCCGGCCCTATCTGGCTATTAAGATCCAAACTGATTTAAGCAAGTATTCAAGAATAGGACATTTGTCAGAGAAACAAGAAAATCTTTACAGATCCTTTCCTAGTCATACAGAAGTGCTCATCCTGTATAGACACTACCCTCAGACTCCAGCGGCCTGGCATGATACACCGATGGATTATTTATTCCACCACTCATTTTTTGAGTATGAAGTGACCTCCTCGCAGGACGGTTCAGTCTTACCAAATGCCAAAGCGGGATTTGAAGCTGTGCAGAACATCCTCAAAGGTGGCGAATATGAAGATGATGAACTTCATGGCAAACTAAAATGGAAGCTCGCAACCTAGAGGTTTTTTATGAATTTTGATTATTCTTTTTCTACTGTTAGAAATGCTCTTTCTTGGATCGTGCCAACTCCTTTTTCTAATCAATGCGCAAAGATGGGGTTCGCGACTACCGCTATTTTCGCGACAGTCACCACAGTTTGTCAAGCAGGTGGTGAACTGATTCGCCAGCAAATTAAACAGGGAGCATTTTCTTTCGATCCCGTGTTTAGGGAACAAATGGCTGCTCAATTGGGCAAAGCCCGTGCAGATGCCTCTCGGGCAGGTGTTCTGGGCTTCTTAGGGATGGCTTATGTTGTGATATGTGTTGGAGCAGCCGTCATTATAATAAGAGAGAGCCTCAAAGAAAATGCTATTAGGAGAAGGGAAGCACCACCAGCCCTTCAGCCCTCTAGACCAGTGAGACAAATTGAGGAAGATCTAAATGAACGACTTGTGCCAGAAAAATTACAATACAAAGATCCCAACGTCCTCCTTGCAATATTGCAAAACCCAGATCGGCGCCCTCTTCCAGATCAGGCGGGTTTAACGTTTGAGGCGGTCTACGGTGTAGTGTATTCGGCATCGCGAAACTCCCAAGGTTTTGGTGAAGAACAGCGAACACAACTGTTTCAAGCATTTTTTCTTGCGTATCCTGCTTTAGAACCAGCTTTTGTCGCACAAAGTGTCCTAGGCAGAATGCGTGGTGTATTCCATAAGGAAGAATTACCCACAGTTATTTCAGCAATCACCTGTTGCAAGAAAATTGAGAATCATCTGAAGGCCGCTTTTGATTACGCTGTGAGTGGGATGCAACTGGAGTATTTTCACGCGATTTTAAAACGAGCTCCCGAGTTAAAAAAAGAGTTGCCTGAGGTGATAAAAAAAGTTGGATATGATTGGCCAGATTGGCTGCAGTCAATTGTGGAAACGTATCGAGACGACCTAAAGCCGAGCGATATGTTTTGTCTTGTAAATCTCATGAATAATAAAGCATTGTTTGATCACAGGGCTATTCAGTCTTTGGAAAGGATCACACAAATTATTCGAATAATCGCTTTAGCAGCAGGTGAGCTGGAGGGAGATTGGAGGGCGGAGATTAAGAAATGGCTCAAGTTCGTCGCTGAATTTCAGAGTGTACGCCTCTTCAAAGAAGTGGCAGATGTCTTTAAAGATAAACTAAAACGGGACGATTTTGTTGAGATCCTAGCGGCTGAGAATGTTCCACTGAACGTGAAGAAATGGATCAACAACAATTATCCGGTATCCTCTGAGGCTGGGCCAGCAAAACAGTTAGAGATTGAGCGTGGTCGTAATCGATCCGATGCAGCTATCCCTGTAGGCAGCATCAACAATGGCGAATCTAATAGTTTACTCGGACATTTATTTGGGCCTGTAAGCCGCTTCAACAATAGCAATTCTAATTGTTTCTTCAGGTATTTATGTGGATATGATCCTGTAGCAGCGATCGGAGTTTTGAAGAATGCCAAGGTTTTGGAACAGGCACCAAGTTATGCTGTCGATATGTTTCGACATGTGTCTAATGGGATTTTAGGGACACTTTACCAAGAGGGCGAGAGTGCCGATCCTGCGATTTGCGTTAACAGGGTCAAGCTTTTGGAGGCTTTTTTTGATCAGTACCCTGATCTTAACGGGATAGAAAGTGATGTTGAAGGCTTTCTTATTCAATTGGTTAATCCTACAACAATGGGTGCAGATGCGGATAAATTAGCGATCTTGTCTACGGTTTTTCGCAGATATGAAATCAGTCATCAAAGCTTGACAAACGTGTTTCAACACTCTGTCTCAACGGGCAATCACCTCTGCGCAGAACAGATTCTTGAGAAAATACCTGAGAAAAAAAGCCATATCGTCTATGCATTGAAAGTTTATAGCCAATATGGCAGGAACGAATTTGCCAAACAAATCATCCAAAAATATCAGACAGAACTAGACTTAACAGATTATGAGTCAATCTTTTTAGAAATAAAAAAGGTGGCTAGACCGGGAATTGAGAGTTCTCTCAAGATATTCTGGGAGATTTTTAGAGCGCTCCCTGAGACTAAATCTACTTCTCCGTCTCTCGTCAAAGCCGCATTGGAATGCATCGTGGCTTTTGATTATGTTGATGGGTTGAGCCGAGTTGTAGAAGGGTTTGGGGATCTAACACGCGCAAACTTCGCAGAGATTTTACTTTCGGCAAACACTTCAGAAGAAGTTGTCGCATGGATCGATAGAAAATTTCCAGTTTAACGCGGTAGATTTTTTATGAACGCTTTACGATTGATTCTGCGCATAGCTGTATTTTTTTTCATCGCCATCCCACTGCAGGTCCAAGCCCAAGATGTTCGCAATCCGGACCGTTATACGCTTGATCGACCCGACTCGTCCTCTCAAATCGTTTACTATTTTTCCGCGCCTGACGGGGAACAAAAGAGCTTTCCCATACTTGTGATATGCCAGGGGGCTGTAGAATCAGCCCATCGTAGCGTGCTATTTTACAATCAGTCGTTTGCTGATTGGATTGAGCCGCTTCAGGTGGGGTGTCTGACGATCGAAGCGTGGGGGATCGACGGAGAACAGTTCAATAAAAAGGAATTTTGGGAGCATTATACACTCTCACAGCGCTTCGAAGATCATCTGGAAGTGATTGACCATTTTGAGGCAAATCCCCCAACAGGTTGGAACGGGCATTGGATTTTTCTCGGGTATGGCGATGGAGGGCGCTTGGCGACAGATCTAGCGATCGACGTTCCTCAAACGCGTGGAGTGGTGAACATGATGGGAGCCTACCATTCCTATTTTGAGAAATGGTGGGATTTTTGTGACCATCTAAACAAGCACTACAACGCATTGTGGATTACTGACTTTTTGTTCCCTTTCTGGGCTTCTTCTCAATATTTGCCATGGTATCGGTCCACATACACAGAATTCATCGAGAACCTAATTCCTTCCCCGAACAGGTTTTGGTGGAAGTTGAGCTACCTTTACCACGCAGATGCCCTTAGCCACCCCCCTGTTGACTATGCCAAAATTACCTTCCCTTATCTTGTATTAATACAGGATTGGAATTACCTCTTTTCCCAAACGAAGGCGTTTGTGAAAGCCGCAAGAGAAGCAGGGGCCGATATCGAGGTCATTTGCGATGAGAATGTAACAGGGTGGGTCGAGGGGAAAGGCACCCTTAACCTCTTTGATGAGGCCTTTCTTTGGATCAAAGACCTCATTCAAAACGACTGATTCCTTACGTTTCAGCTCAATTCTCCAAAAAAATTGGAGTTTCTGGCCGAATTAACTCTTATTTGAACATAAATCTCCAAAAAAATTGGAGTTTTTGGCATAATTAGGGAAAAGAGAGGTGAGAAGCAATGCATCCCATTTTGCGGTTCGCGAAAACGGCTTATATACAAAGTGAAAATCTTAAGCCTCTATTAAAAGAATATTCGAATCCCGACGATTTCTTATCGAGGCTAGTAAAAAAGGGAGAGCTCATACGCCTTAAGAACGGTTTTTTCCTGATTTCCGAGAATGTGAATGAAAAATTAGTTCCTTATGAGCAAATCGCTAATCTCTTGTATGGACCTTCGTACATTAGCTTTGAGTGGGCTTTATCTTTTTATCGCATGATTCCTGAGGGTGTTTATGTCATGACTAGTGCATCTGTTGCAAAATCTAGAGTATTCAACACAGCCGTTGGGACTTTTGATTATGTCTACTTGAGCCATTCCCGTTATGCAATTGGGATCGACCAGAAGGAAAATGCGGCAGGAAGATATCTCATTGCTACCCCTGAAAAAGCCCTTGCCGATCTGATTCATCTGAAAAGCCATCAACTCCAAGGAAAAGAGCTGTTGGATGATTTGATTGAAGCAAGACGAATGGACGAAGATCAATTAAAAAATCTAGATAAAATTCATCTTCGAGAGATAGCGAACCAATATGGTTCAAGAACTGTGATGAATTTGATAAATGTACTAGGGATGCTATGACCAATTCAAATATAAAAAATATCCTCAACCATTATGAGAAGTCCAAAATTAGCGAACAGACAAAAATTCGAGAGGTTTTGCAGCAAACGGCATTGCTTGGACTTCAAAGACACGGGTTCTTTGAAAAAGCAGCGTTTTATGGAGGAACCGCTTTGCGCATACTCTATGGTCTTGACCGTTTCAGTGAAGACTTAGATTTTTCTCTCCTAGAACCGGAGAAGAGTTTTGATTTTACTACATTCCTAGATGGAATGAGAAAAGAGCTCTCTTCATTCGGTTTTGAAATGGAAGTAACTAAGAAAGTGAAAAATGTGGAGACCAGTGTCGTGTCTGCCTTCATGAAAATGAATACGATAGAACTTTACTTAGCAATTGGTGAAGAGGCTAAACGAATCAACCACAATGAGAAGGTTCAGATTAAGCTAGAAGTCGATGTTGATCCACCACCACGAGCCCGATTTGAAAACCGCCTGGTGGTTAATCCGATGCCTTTTTATGTTTTGACGTTGCATAAAAGCGACTTATTTGCTGGAAAAATGGCTGCAATTTTGTACCGAGCGTGGAAAGGCAGAATCAAAGGGAGGGACTGGTACGATCTCGTTTGGTATATTCAAAATAAAGTTCCGTTAAGCCTTCCTTATTTAGAAGCATGTCTGATCCAGGCGGGGCATTTGAAGCCTCAAGATCCGTTGGATCGCAACCGTCTCATTGAGATGTTACAGGCAAAAATTGAATCGATTGATTGGGAAAATGCTAGAGCCGATATGCGAGCCTTCGTTGCAGAACCAGACAAACTTAAAATATGGTCTCCGCCCTTCTTCAACGATATGATTCAACATCTCCTAGTTGAAACCCGATCTGCCACTTAAAACCGAACTTGCGCCTAGAGTTTGGATAGTTTTTCACACGAAAAAGTGTATTTCCAGCCTTGTTAAAGGGATTATTGAATTCATTGACAAAAAAACCTTATTTTGATATCATGTCACTTATTTTAAATGGGTTCAAGGCTGTTAAACATAAAAATAATAGAGAGATTTAGATGAACTTCAATTTTTCAGTCACAAATGTGAAGAATCTGTTTCCCACCTCGTTTCTAGAGGGGTTGAGGCAACAACCCTCTAAGATGGGATATGCGGCTTGTTATCTCCTTGAAGCAGGTAGAACCGTCTTTCAATTTGTTTGTGGGTCGATTAAACACCGGATCAACCAAGGTTCCTTTTCTCTCGATCCAACCTTCCGGAAGCAGATGGTTGCGCAATTTAACCAGGCGAGAACGTGTGCAGCGCAGGCTGGCGTCGCAGGCTTTTTAGGGCTTTTTACACTCACTGCAGTTGCGGTAGTTGTCATCGCAAAAATGATTCAAAAGAAAGATGGAACACAACTCAACCCTCCACCTTCAAACGGCCCGTCTACTGCCTCCACAAGAGCTAAGGAGCCTTTCAGCGCAGCTGCTTATTTTGCTTGGTTAACTGCAACAGGACAAAAGGACAAAGACAGCCCTTTCAAACTCCTGTGTCAGGAGGATCCAGTGGCTGCGACGACTTTTATAAACGATAACAAAATAAAACCGGAAGCTCCGCTTGCAAACCAGATGCTCCAAGACATCCTGGATGGGATTTTAAAGGATATGTTTAGCAAGAAAGAGCAAAAGAAGAACGAAGAGCTCAATAAAAATCGCCTCCTGCTGCTCGATGCGTATTTTACGCGCTGTCCTACCACCGACCTGAGATTTCTTGGACAACAACTTGCAGCATTGGCATCTCCAATGGTCGATATTAGTGAACAGGATCGATTGCCTTTTTTTCTAATGATTCTGGATCGTTCACCAGATGGGCTTAAACATCATTTGAAGGGAGCGCTTAACAATTCAATAAAATGGAATTACAGAATATTCTTGGAGAAGGTCATTGACCGGAATCCCTCATTAAAATCCGAATTCGATAAAAACCTAACGGGGATTCTGTACAAAAATTTGAAATTAGTGGAGTGGATACTCACTGAACATCGCGACTGGGTGTCGGAGCAGGGTATAAGTGGAGTTTTAACTCATCTAATACGGCAGTATGGCGTCAAAAAGGAAACGGCACATCATGAACTCTTCCAGAAAGTCGTCCAGCAGAATCCAAATCTTCCAGAGCTATCTGCTTCGAATGTATTAAGTTTTGCAGCGATTGATAAGAATTGGGAGATGTTTAAGATTGCGGCAGAGGGCTTTAAGAACGTGACCCGAGAGAAAGTTGTGACGAGCATCAGAGATCAACCGGATCTTTTGCCCTGGTTTAATGAACACTTTCCAAAAAGAGAGCATATCTGATGAACCGCTTGCCGTCATTGTCGAATTTTTCTTGGATTTCGCTGCCAGAGGTGGTGATGCAACAGCCCGCTAAGATGGGGTATGCAGCACGCTATCTCCTTGAAACTGGCAGAAACGGCTTTCAATTTGTTTGTGGGTCGATTAAACACCGGATTAAGCAGGGTACCTTTTCTCTCGATCCTGTCTTTAGGGAGCAGATGGCCGGGCAATTTACCCAGGCGCGGGAGCAGGCTGCTCAGGCGGGTGTCGCTGGGTTTTTGGGGCTTTTTGCTGCAGTGGCTCTTTCGGTGGCGCTGTTTCTTAGACTCCGATTAAAGAGTGAAACACAGACATCTAGTTCAGATTTGCCAGCGAAACCAGCACCTACGGTTGAGGAGAGTGAGTTCAAGAAGCTTTGCAAGAACAAGCCGAAAGACGCAGTCGCTTTGTTGAATGATCCGGGTCAACGGCCGGGAGCTGAACACGCACAGCAGGTATTGCAAGACATTGTCGATGGGATTTTAGCGGATATGTATCAGAAACGAAAGCTCCTCGTGATTGATGCTTCTGTGCACCAAAACCGCATCCTCTTGCTGAACACATTTTTTCAACATTACAATACTGTTGAAGTTCCCTTCGGCGCACGCATTCTCGCTCAATTAGCTTCTTATCAAGAGGGGATTGAGTTAGAAGATAAAAGCCCTTTTTTTGCTGTGATCAGCAAAAGCTATGCGGCAAAGGCTGGATCAGAGTTTGTGACGAGCGTCCTTCAAGCTTACGATGCGCAGTTAGCTACTAGCGGTCCCGCTGCTCAAGCAGCTGCAAAGGGCTTAAAGTTTCTCGTGAAGGCCTATTTGGGTGTCTTTACGACCGACCATTCCTATCTGGTCTTGCGGTGCATCATTGCGCACAATCTAGAAGACCAAGAGGGGATGAGCCTGTTCAAAACGATTGTGACTCGGCTAGGTAAGCAGGTAACGCAACAAATTCAGGAGCTACTGAAGACGACAGCTGATCTTGGCCGAGTGGCGCTGTTTAAATGCATTGCAGATCGCTTTAGAACAGCTCTCACTCTTGATAGTTTGGGTGGGATATTAGCGTCATCAAAGACTCCAGAGGCAATTAAAATTTGGATTTTACATTCGTTTCAGAAACGCAAATAAAAGAGGCTTTTATGCAAAGATTAGAGCGATTTTCGGGTGCTTTAAATTCCTTCCGGTTTGAGATGCCATCTGGAGTGGTGGAGCACACTGCCAAAATCGGCCATGCAGCTCGCTCTGTTTTTGACTTTGTGGGAACAGGCGTGTCGATGGGCTATGAGGCCGTTCGGCGCAAGGTCACTGTTGGGACATTTGTTCTTGATGCGGCGTTTAAGGAACAGGCGCTTGCCCATCTGGCAAAAGCCAGAGCACAGGCCTCTCAGGCTGGTGTCACGGGATTTGCGGGCCTTTTGGCAGGGTTTGCTTTGGTAGCTGCTGCTTTAGTCGCGATCAATCGCTATACTGACCTGTTCATTTCTCAAGAAACCAAAACTAAAAACGCCCTCGCTCAGTTTAAGGAGGGGAAAATTACGGCGGCTGCCTGTCGGGAAAGGCTTGTTTTAAACAGTGTCGATGCTTTTACATTGCCAGGGATTAAAGAATTGGCCATGGAAAAGGGGGGAGCTGACAAGATCAAGGAATTGCTGGGAGAGGTTATAAAAGGTACGGGCAGAACCCTCTGGGCCAGTAACATTGAGGAGTTCCCCTATCTTGCGCTTTTGGGAAGGATGTTGCAGAAAGAAGGGGGACTTGAACGGGCTGTTGCTCTTCTCAATTTTTATGAGAAAGATCATCGAAGCGACAACCTCACTGAACAATTTGATCACGTCGAGCCGATCCTTTTAAAAATGGCTGAGATGAAGGGCGGAAAAGAAGCGATCAAAACCTTCCTTAATCAAGATACGTCCCACCATTGTAAACTGCTTGTTTATGAAGGGATGTTTGAGAAGGTAAAGAAATTTGTCGATGCACTTCCGATGGTGGATGGAAAGCCGTTCTTTACTTCAACTGATCTGAAGGAAATTCTGATTTCAAGATACAACAGCGATGATCCCTATCGTCGTTCTTTTAACCGTATAGCGGCCATTGACTCGCCAACAATATTCGCTGCAGCGATGCCTTGGCTCGAGCGCATTGTCGACGATCCAGAGGGCGGGAGGCAAATGATTCTTGAGCTCTTAAGCTTGGTGGATCCAACATTCGATAGCACGCCTTTGCACAATGCCGCAATTGTCCCTCATGCGATTCAGCTTCTCAATCGACTTAAACCTGCTCCCACCGATGAAGAAATGCGCCCACTTCTTTTGGCAGAACAGTGGTCATATGATCCAAGAGCTCCTCTGTTTAGCCCTAGCAAGATTTACAAAGTGCCCTTCTACAACGTTCCGCTCTTTCTATTCGCAGTTCCTTGGCTACTGCGTTTTATCGAAAAGAACGATGAGAAGGTTATCGATTACACAAAAAGATTTATGACCTATGCCGGGGATCCTGATTTTAGGACGATTAACCTGCTGGATCCTAAAGTGTTTACCGCAGCAAAACCACTCGTAGAGGCAATGGCTAAACAAAACAGGTTGGCTCTTCAGCAGATTGAGGCGATGTTTACTCGATGCCAAACCCCACAATCTTACAATCTTGGAGAATTTATAAGAGTTATAGGGACTCCGGCAGCGCCTATTTTTGACCTTGAGAATCTCAAATGGATTTTGTCTTTATGCGAACAATTGAAGTTTGACAAACGTAAAGTCTACAACATGCTGAAAGACGTTAGAAATGACACAGATCTAACGGTGTTGCATACTCCAGGGGCCCTTGCGCTTGCTAAGCCGCTATTGGATTCTCTCTCACCACAGTTGACTTTATGCGAGAAGCTAAAGCTTCTATTCGAGGAGGGTTCTAGCGCGACTCATGTCACGGGAGCGAAGAGCTTAAGTGAGGAAACGTTCCACCCTTTAGAGATAACGATTTTCGAGAGAAATTTCGAGGAGGCCAAGAAGTGGATTGACGAGAGCTCCCCAACAACTGAGGACTCCTTTCACATTAAACGTTGTATCCTAGCTTGGATAAGTGTAGGGGACGCAACGCAACGCGCAAGAAAACGGGGGCTTGTCGTTCATTGGCTGCTCGTGCTCGCGATTGAATAATAATTTATCAAAATAAAAAAGGAATGATTATGTTAAACCTGTCTGCTTTGAAAAGCACTTTGTGGTCCGATGTTACAACGTTCAAGCTAGCCGATCAGCCAGGAAAAATGGTGGACGCTGTGAGATCCGGAATAGGATTTATTGGAACGGGCGTCTCAATGGGCTATGAATCTGTTCGACGCAAATTTACAGCAGGGACATTCACACTAGATCCAGCCTTTAAAGAGAAAGCATTTTCGCATCTAGCGCAAGCCAGAGCACAGGCCGCTCAAGCGGGTGTCGTCGGCTTTGCTGCCGTTGCTCTCGTCTTCGTCGCTGCTTATGTGGTCTTCAAGAAATTCCACCCCGCTTCAGTCAGTAGCAATGTCCCAAAGAAACAACCAGCCTCATTGGCTCCAGTCACATTTCACGACAATATGACAATTCCTAACCGCGTTATGCAGACGTTGAATTATCTGCTTGAGGAGTATTCAATTAAATCTGTAGACCAGCTTCCAGTGCATGTGGGCAAGCTACCTGTAACAGCAGAGGACGTGGCTAAGATGACCGATCCCGTTATGAGGTGCATAGATCAAGGGTTACCTTATTTTTTGATCAAGGTAAACACCGAAAATCCGACGATTAGAGAGACAGTGATCATCTTAGGCGGGAACAACAGCATTGATCCCACTACCTGGTATTATTTGAATATTTTAGCTCCTGATTTGCCCAAATTTGCATCGCTTCTTACCTACGGCATAGTCTATGTAGAAAATTCAATTGCTTTGGCAGACAAAGATCAAATGGAAAGTATAGCCAAAATTAAAGCGCTAATCTCGGGAAAGCCAGTTCAGGATCGGGATCGAAAGACATTTAGTTTAGCCAAGAAGATCGTCGCTGCGAAAGAAGCAAACACAGTAACTGGTCCATTAGACCCGCTCCCATTCCTTGGTGAGACGACAATTCCTCGCTGTATTAAGGAGAAATGGGATGCGATCCTTCGAGAAACCCTGGCTTGTAGCAAAGAGGATATTGCACGCTATAATAGCCTAGATGAAGTTCCTGAGTTTACAGGAAAGGTGTTTGATAATGGCCAACAGGTGGTAACAGGAATGGCATTCCCTGTCATGAAGGGTGTTTATAATAATAAGCCTTACATCCTGATCAAGACAGAAATTTGGGGGCTAGTAGGGGCACAGGACCCAGTAAGAGCTCATGTGATCATTGGTCAAAAACTTTCAAGTAAAGATCAAGTAGAATGGAATCAGTGGAATGCTGGAGCAAATGGTGTACCCCTACTTCTGGATGTACAGGGACTGATGGCAAGGAACGTAAATGAAATAATCAGGACCATTATCACTGGCAAATCATGTCTGGATGTTTCTGAAGTCTATATGTGTAAATTGGGTTAAGCTGAAAGCCAATAACTAGGCTATGGTTGGACAACAGATTTTGGTCATGTAGAGATATGCCGCCCCTTCAGGGCTCGCCTGATTTGCTATGATAAACCCAGGCCTCCGCTTCGCTCCGACCTGGGCTATGAGATAGCGGCCCGTTGGGCCTCAATAACCTTCCAGTATCGGCTTCGAGGCTTTCGTGCCCGTGCCCGCGTGCGTGCCCGTGCCCGATGTTTTCCAATCTATACCGTTCATAACAATCCATTTTTTCGGGCACGCACACGAAAAGTTAGAGTGTGTAAATATATTTGCCTTGGGCGTAGTCGATTTCGACGACGGATTTGGGAGGAATTTTCCCTTCCAGGACCCCTTTAGAGAGGAGATTGACGATCTCCGATTGGATGAGCCGCTTGAGAGGACGGGCGCCAAAGTAGGGGTCGTAGCCGTCCTTGGCCAGTTGCGCGACAGCTTCCTTGGACCATTTGAGGACGACTTCGCGCTCTTTGAGGCGCTTTGCAATGCGCTCGAGCTGGATGAGGACGATTTTCTCCATGTCCTTTTCTTTGAGGGGCAGGAAGGGGAGGATGTCGTCTAACCGGTTGATGAACTCAGGGCGGAAATGGGCCTTGATAATGGGTTCAAGGACGGCCATCAGGGTTTCTTTGTCGATCGTGCCTTTCGTGTGCTCCATTTTTTGGAGAAGCTGGTCCGATCCTAGGTTTGAAGTCATGATGAAGAGGGCGTTCTTGCAGTTGATCACGCGCCCCTTGCTGTCGGTGATCCTTCCATCGTCAAAGATCTGGAGGAGAATATTAAAGACGTCGTGGTGCGCTTTCTCGATCTCGTCGAAGAGGACGACCGAGTAGGGTCGGCGGCGGAGCGCCTCAGTGAGCTGCCCCCCTTCATCGTATCCAATGTAGCCTGGGGGCGACCCGATCAGGCGGGAGACGCTGTGCTTCTCCATGTACTCTGACATGTCGAGGCGAATGAGCGCGTCTTCTTGGTTGAAGAGCTGTTCAGCGATCGCTTTGGCCAATTCCGTTTTTCCCACTCCTGTGGGCCCCATGAAGAGAAAGGCCCCAACAGGTCTGCCAGGGTCGCTAAGACCAGAGCGTGAGCGGCGGATTGCTTCACAGATCGCTGTGATTGCCATCTCTTGGCCGACGACCCGTTTTTCGAGATCTTTTTCGAGGTGGAGCAGTTTCTCCGCTTCCCCTTCGAGCATCTTTTTGACGGGGATGCCGGTCCACTTGGCGACGATGTGGGCGATCAGGTTTTCGTCGACCTCTTCTTGGAGAAGGCGATTGGGGCGTTTGTCGAGCTGGCTTTGAGCTTCTTCAATCTGTTTGTGGAGTTCGGGGATTTTTTGGTAACGGATCTCCGCCACTTTGTTGTAGTCGGCTTTCCGTTCATACTCTTCTTCCTGGAAGCGGAGTTTTTCTAGGATGTCTTTTTTCTCTTTAAGCGATTCGATGAGCTTCTTTTCTTGGTCCCACTGTTGCCGGATGATGGCAAGGTCTTCCTTGATCTTGGCAATCCGTTTTTCAAGATTAGCGGCCTCTGCCTTAGATGTGGGGGTGTTTTCCCGTTTCAGCGCCTCCATTTCGACGATGAGCGTTGCCAGTTCCCTCTCCTTGGTGTCGATGGGGAGGGGACGGCTGCCAAGCTGCATCCGGATCAAGCTGGCGGCTTCGTCGATCAAGTCGATCGCTTTATCTGGCAAACGTCTGTCGGTGATGTAGCGGTAGGAAAGGTAGACGGCGGCGTGGATTGCCGACTCGGTGATGTGGACGCCGTGGAAGATCTCATAACGCTCCCTTAAGCCCCTCAAAATGGCGATCGAATCTTCGAGGCTTGGTTCATTGACCAGGACGGGCTGGAAGCGCCTTTCGAGGGCCGCATCTTTCTCGATATGCTTTTGGTACTCATTTAAGGTCGTGGCACCAATGCAGTGGAGGGTTCCGCGCGCAAGAGCGGGCTTTAGGAGGTTGGCAGCATCCATGGCCCCTTCTGTGGCTCCGGCTCCGATCAGCGTGTGCACTTCGTCGATGAAGAGGATCACTTTCCCTTCGCTTTTCTCAATGTCTTGTAAGATCCCTTTCAGACGCTCTTCAAACTCTCCACGGTACTTTGTTCCTGCGACGAGGCTTCCCATGTCGAGGGCGAGGAGCTGCTTGTTGCGGAGCGAATCGGGAACGTCGTTTTGGATGATTCGCTGGGCTAAGCCTTCGGCAATCGCCGTTTTACCAACGCCTGGGTCTCCGATCAACATTGGGTTGTTTTTGGTCCGGCGGCTAAGCACTTGCATCGTGCGGCGGATCTCTTCATCGCGCCCAATGACGGGATCGAGTTTGCCGCTCATGGCCAGCGCGGTCAGGTTTTTACAGTACTTTTCGAGCGTTTTAAGGCTTGATTCGGCGTTGGGAGAGTCCATGTGGCGATCGCCGCGGATCTCTTTGATAATGTCTTCGAGTTGTTTAAAGGTGACGCCTGTCCCTTGCCGCCACTTGGCAAAGGGTTCTCCCCCATTTTTCCAGTAGGAGAGGAGGAAGTGGTCGCTGCTTGTGTAGGTGTCATTCCATTGTTTAGCAAATGCTTGTGCGTCGGTGATCCGCCCCTGGAGAGAGCGTCCGGCTTGAGGAGGTTCTGGTGGCCCGCTGTAGGTGGGGAGGCGACTGAGCTCTGCCTCCAACTTTTCGACGAGAGAAGTGGGTTGCGCGTTGAGGGTAGTGAGGATTGAGTTGAAGTACCCTTCAGGTTCGCTTAAAAAAGCCAAAAGTAGATGATTATCAGTAACTTCTGTGTTTTTTCTCTGTTGGGCAATGGCAAAGGCTTCTTCGATAGCTGCCGTGACACTTTCGGTAAAGTTTTGAGCCATGGTGATCTCCTGTGTGGTAAAGAGTGTAGCTTATTCCTAGACAGGGTCTGTTGTCAAGAATTCACAGCGGGACAGGCTCTAGGGGAGGAAGGTTGGGAGGGAGATTTGAGGATTCAACCACTCAGGCATGCCGGAAGTGACATTCTGGGCTCTTTCTTGACGAAAGGCTTCTTCTGCGGGTTCGCATACAACACTTCCCGTTTGCTGGGTAATGTGAATGACTCGAGGGCCGTTTTTGCCATTGAAGAAGAGGGCATAGTGGTCGACAAACCCATCGTTTTCCAATAGAAAAAGTATCTTTCGCTGAACTGCTCCAGGCGCTTGTTGCGACACGTTGAACGGCCTTCTTTCCGATCTCGAAGGCAATCCAAAATTTGCTGCTCTTGCTTGATTTGTGGGCATCATCAGCCTTCTTCTTCTTGCAGGGGTGGTCCTAGGGTCGAGAATTTCTTGGTGGATTTCTTGTGACGGGGCTATGACGCCTTGGTTGATCAGATCAATCATGCGTCTTTGTGTAGCCCAGCCTGTAAGAATGGCAGCATATTCGATCAGTTGATTGCAGTTGATCGTGGCGTCAAAGGGGAGAAGATCCAGGTTTTCAGGTGCAAACGCATAATCGGTCTGTATCCCTTTCCATTGATAGGATCCTACAAGCAGCGATGCCATTAAGAAAAGGGCTTGATCAAGGGGGATTCGGGAACAGAGAACATGGCGCAGTTCTTTGTCACCGAGGACTTCTTGGCGGCGTTCAACTGCAATGTGGTGAGAGGTGATTAAATCAAGAATTGGTTCGATTTGAATGGGTTCATTGGTTTCGAGGAGTCCCTTGAGCAAAAGGACTAATCCATTGGGATTAGTATTAATGGATTTTATGGCAATAGCTGATCTTTGGCCGGCTTTGATAGAAAACGTTTGCCAATCCACGCCTTGCTGGATGAGGTACGCTGCGGTGGACCATTGTTTTTTGGCAAAAGCGTAGTGAAGTGGAGTATAGAAGTCCTCGCTTGTCGCACTTACTTTATGCAGGGAGTTAATGGCGGTTGGGTGGCTTTGGTAAAGATTTTTCAGCTCCTCCAACTTGCCGTTCGCGGCTAGGGTGATAGCGAAATAGCCTGGAGAGGAAGGTTCAAAGATTGAAGTAGGTATTGATGAAGAACTAGTGCTGCCCGAAATGTTAGGTGTCATATGTTACCTATAATAATGCTTTTATTAATAAATAAGCGTTATGTCACATGCATGATATATATTCAATCTATTTTTCCAAATTTTAATACCAAGACCCGTTCTTAACTCCTTATCCGCAGGTCAAACAGACGGGGAGACAGAGAGACTCAGAGAAGCGGCTGTTCGCCCCCCTCCGCGTCTCTCTGTCGTCCGTCTGCGCGCTCAAGTGTTTTATAAAAATAAATAATATAGTATAATATAATTTAGTGAGGTGGAACATGGCAGTTAGTTTTTCTGACTTTAAGTTGTTTGATATTAATCTTAATCGTTTTAATCATGGGAGTATTGATCGAGATGAGGTGGAGTTTGTCAAAAAAATGACCTTTACCATGGACAAAAGAGTCGTGGGAAATTTGGCTGTGATGATGCGCCGCTTGTGCTATTTAGTCCTACACGGAGAGTTTTTTAATGCCGAGGCGGAGGCGGAACGATTGAATCTGGATCAAACCGTTTCCAGCATTCAGGAAACATGCGCACCTTGGATCGAAGCAGGAAAAAAAAATACTGCTGAGAAATTTGCTTTGCTTTCCTCCCCAGAGTTTCAAAAGCAATTTAAGGGGAAGGAAATCGGAACGCTCATTCAGGATTTGGAGAGCATTTTAACCCAGTCACAATTGGCCCGGGAGGTTCTCTCTAATATCAGCGCAAATGCTCCCGAAATAAAAAAGCTGGATGGAATCAACGAAGAGTTAACGGCTGCGTTGAAATTCTTGAAAGAGTATGGATTTAATCAGTTGATGAAAAAATATAGTGAAGGGTTGAAACAAGGGGATGTGGATACTCGCAGAAAACAGCTGATCGACTATGCCGATGGGAAGGATGATACCCGACGGCTTGTTTTCTGGAAATCGGTCAACGAGATGATACCAGAAGAAGGGGCCAAGAAAAAGCCTGCTTTAAACGCTGAAGAGCAACGGCTTGAAGAGTGGAATAGGCCGCTGACCCGCGACGAACTTCGTAGAAAGATGGAAAGAGCGCGATCAGAGCGCGATCAGCAAAAGTAATGATCAAAGAGTCAAATACTCTTCCAGAAATTTGACGGCTATGAGATCCTGATCTGTGGGTATCCGCGCGAATAATCCCTCTGAAGGGTCTCCTTTAGAGATATTCAATCGCAATTTAAACTCTTCGAGCCATGCATTGGTGTTAGGTGATTCAGGTAGGGACTTGGGACTTTCGTCAAGTTCTGTTTGCCTCTCATACGGAGCATCAAACTGCGCCTTTGTCGTTTCGTTTGTTTGGTCATCGTACAGACCATCTAACGCCACTATATCGTCATCGAATTCATCTATCGCTTCTTTCTCAAGCGTAATTTCGAGGCATTCCAATGCCAGGCTAAAATCATCTTTAAACTTTAACCGGGATTTTTCAACGCCTTTAACCTGATCCCATCTCTCTTTCATCTTTGCCAAAGTAGAAATGAGAGTTGACATCCCCTTTTTTTCCTTATAATGATCTTCTTGATATTTTTTGTCGAAATTCGTGCTGCAAATGACCCCACAAAGAGCATTCACTTCTTGAATAAAAGTCAATCGCAGGGATGCTTTTTTAGTATCTTCTGCTCTTAGAGCCTGATTCAATAAAAGGGAATCAAATCCACTAGGCCCAGCGATAGGGCCTTTGGACGCCCTGGGAGTGCTAGCTACAGATGAAAAGCTACTACTAGGAAGAGAGGAATGTTCACTTTTTTGGAGTTGAGAAACACGTTTATTAGTCATAGGCTTCAAAGGACTGCCTAAAGAGGAGTTTGGGGAAGGAAGGGGAGTCTCTTCCGGCTTAATTACAACCCCATGAGATCCGTCTGCCAATCCCCCATTTACTGGGGTTTGAATGTGTAGGTTAGAGGTGAGTCTTGAAGATAACATCCTTTGCACCTGTAAGTGAGGAACATACTAACAGATAGTGGTTTAATAAAGCAAGCTGTGAAAGTCTCATTTATAGAAAACTGTTGACAAAATGGCTTTAGATCTTGTACACTGCCTCATTAACCATTTTATTATGGAGTTAAAATGTCAGTCTCGCCAGTTAGTTTAGATAATATCTATTTTCTTTATGGAAAAGAAAATCAAAATTTAAATAATAAAACCCATATTTGCTTCGGCTACACGGACGATAAGAAGAAGAATGGAATAGACTGTTATGTCTATGAAGAATGGGGCAGCAGGGAGCAACGTTTAGTGGACTCTATGCTTAAGCCGATGGCTTCAACAATGGAGGAGTGTAATCTTGGTGATTTAACAGTTTTAGACGTATACCGCAAGATCATTCTGTACAAGAATGAATCCTATAAGGTTAATCAAGAAAGTCTTACGGAAAGAATATCGAGATTTGCACAAGCACTGATTGTTTGCTCCAAGCATGGGTTTGTTCAGTTGAAGAATATCGACCGATATCAACTGATGGGTACGGTTGGAATTCTTGTGCAGTGTGTAGGTTTCCCCATTTTGTTTGATGCGATTGCAAATAACTTCAAGCCCAGAATAAGACCTGGAGCGACTCTGATTGAAGTGGCAGAGGCTTCTCAGAACTTCAAAGAACTACTTAAGCCGTTCAAACGCTTTGTTGTTCGTTATTGTTTAGTGGGTGCTATTGGTGCCCCTATATTTTTGACAGGATTTCTTCGAAATTTTCAAGATCGCTATCTGTCGTATTATAACGAATTTGGGCCTCCACAACGATTCTATAAACTGCTCAAACTGAGAAAGTTTGTAGAAGTTGCTTGACGAAAGGCATAAGATCAGAGGGCGATCAGCAAAATAGCTGAATAGGGACCCATTTTGTAAGTCAGGTCTTGGAGAATAGGGCCTCGGTCGTTTTCGTAAATGTCTTCGGGAGAAGGATTCGCTGTGTTCACCACCCAACGCCAGTGTTTGAAATAGGGGGGCGGGGGAAGGTGCAGGGTTGTTGTGTGGTCTTGTGCGTTGAAGGCGATATACAGGTCCTGGTTGTGGGCGTGGTCTTTTAGTGTAAAGGCGACGAGGTGGCTATCGCGGTTCCATTCTGGTTTGAATGGTTCTGTGCCATGCCAGTCGACATCTTTGTTTGTGAGAAAGGTTGTGCGCTTCAAGATTTTATGCCTCTTTCTGAAGGCAATGAGAAGGCAGTAGAAGCGGTAAAACTCTTTGTTTTGTTCGATTTGATTCCACAAAAACCAGTTGAGCGGATTGTCTTGGCACCAGGTGTTATTGTTTCCCTGCTTGGTGTGGGCGTATTCGTCCATGCAAGTCAACATTGGAATCCCTTGAGAGATCATCAGGGCTAGGTGAAAGTTGCGCATCTGCAGCTGGCGGAGGGCAATGATTTTTTTATTGGTGGTGGGCCCTTCTTCGCCGCAGTTCCAACTTTCGTTGTCACTTGAGCCATCGCGATTATTTTCCCCGTTGTCGAAGTTGTGCTTGGTTTGATAGCTGACGAGGTCAGCCAGTGTAAATCCATCGTGCGAAGTAATGAAATTGACGCTTGTATAGGGCTTTCGCTTGGCGTAGAGGTCTTCTGAGCCGCAAATGCGCATGGCAAATTCTCCGTGGCTCCAGGGGCTGCCTCGAATGAAACGCCTGATGGCATCGCGGTACTTTCCATTCCATTCCATCCAACGGTTTGTTTGCGGGGCAAAATTCCCCACCTGGTACAGTCCAGAAGCATCCCACGGCTCTGCAATCAGTTTGACGTGAGAAAGGATGGGGTCTTCGGTGATCGCTTTAATGAGGGGAGCCTCTGCGAGGGGAGTTCCATCGGGCCCCCGTGTGAGGGCTGAGGCCAAATCAAAGCGAAATCCGTCGACGTGCATCTCTGAGACCCAATAGCGAAGCGAGTTGACGATCAATTCTTCTACAATGGGGTGATTGGCGTTGAAAGTATTGCCACAGCCAGAGTAGTTGAGATAATCGCCTTCGCTGTCGAGCATGTAGTAGATGCTCTTATCAATCCCTTTGAAAGAAACTACTTCCCCGTCCTCGTTACCCTCTCCCGTATGGTTGTAGACCACGTCTAGAATGACTTCGATTCCATGCTTGTGAAGGGTTTTGACGAGCAGTTTAAATTCATTGATAGGCGCATCTTTGTCTGGCGACGAGGCGTATCTCTCCATCGGGGAAAAGAAATTGAGCGTGTTGTAACCCCAGTAGTTGTAGAGGGGAAGCTTCGATTCGGGATGTGTGACGAAATACTCTTCTTCATCGAATTCGTGGATGGGGAGCAGTTCGACAGCATTGACGCCAAGTTCTAAAAGGTGGGGGATTTTTTCGATGATCCCAAGGAATGTGCCGCGATTCTTAACTTTGCTTGAAGGATCTTCGGTAAAACCGCGCACGTGCATCTCATAGATGATTAGATGGTTTGGAGCCAGATTGGGGGGTGCATCGTCTTCCCAATCAAACGGGGGATCGAGGATGATTTCGCTATAAGGATGATAAACAGGAGGGATATGAGAGCCTGGGACTTTATCGCCTCCCCACCGGTGGCATGAGGAAACTCCTTTGCTGTAGGGGTCGATGAGCTGTTCTGGCACAGGCCCATCTGCTTTTATCACGTGGTAAGTGTAGACCACCTGAGCAGGATCGATCCCGTGGACGCAGATGTGCCAAACATCACCCGTGCGATTGTTATGAGGGGAAAAAGGGATCTCTTCGAGAGGTTCGCGGGTGATGCGGTCGTAGAGCCTCAGGGACAGGGCCAGGGCCTCAGAGGAGACCAAGGCGAAGTTAATTCCCTCGTTTTGTAGAGAAACTCCAAATGGGTGGGAAACGCCATTGGAAGTCGGGGAGCGTTGTTGAAGAGCCATCTTGCCTCTTTTCAGGTTTTCAACTCACGCTAGCACGTCTCTACGAATTTTCGCAAAAAAAAGATCAGCGATTCTTCATTTATATTTAACAGTCTTAATATAAGCGTGTTAAGACTGTATATCCAGGTGATTCTTATATGAAAACCACATAAAAATAAATTAAAATTTTATTTATATATAAACTGTAATAAAAATTTTGAGTAATTATATAGATCGCGATATAATCATAAGTAGGGCAAGTAGAATGTAGAGTTCATCGCTCAAAGGGGTGTTTGGAAATTTTGTGGATGTGCACAAAAGTCGTTTACTTTTAAAGTGCATTGAGGCAATTTGGATTTAGTTATTGATTTCGATGATCCTGAAGTAGGTCCCGACAACGCAACAAGTAAGTCGTGTCTGAGAGGGGTCTCTCTAGGTCATCATCAATTTTTTTGGAGGTATTTATGTCTTTTGAAAATGCTAAACACAACCTGAAAGAGTTTGGAAAAGAACTTGGACTTGAAGGTTTGGAGTTTGATGAAAACAACACGTGTATCTTAGGGATTGACGATGCGTTTTCACTGCACCTCACTTATGAACCAAATTCGAAGCGGCTCTACATGTATTCGCCACTCCTCGATGGGCTTCCCAAAGATGACAAAGTGCGCTTGCGTCTTTATGAAAAGCTTCTCGAAGGCTCTATGCTCGGCGGCCAAATGGCTGGCGGCGGGGTAGGGGTTGCGGTCAATGAAGAGTTGATCCTGATCCACTGCACGCTCGATATGGAGCACGCTGTCTCCTCAGCATTGCGCGCATTTGCACCTTTGTATGTGGAAACAGTAGAAAAATGGAGAAAAATTTGCGCCGAGATCGCTGAAGGAAGAGCCGAGTCAACGAAGAAAGAAGGCGCTGCTCCCGCACCAATGGCTCATGGTGGTGGCGGAAAACCAGGACAAGGCTTTATCAAGATTTAAAGTCAGTCAAATAGTTTGTGGCTGTGTAGAGGATCAGATCTCTATGCAGGCCACGACTCTTTTTTTACATCTGTGATATCTATTCCCAGTCTTCGAGAGGAATTCAGTCATGAAAGGCTTTTGCCCGCTGGCTTCCGGTTCGAAAGGCAACTCGATCTATTTCGGTACAGAGCAGACGAAAATTCTCATCGATGCCGGTCTTAGCGGCAAAGCAATTGTACAGAAGCTTTCAGAAATCAATGTTGATATTTCTGACATTGATGCCATTTTAATCAGCCACGAACATACCGACCACATTCAAGGTGTAAAAACGCTTGCTTCTAGGTATGGAATTCCGGTTTTGGCAAACGCCGAGACAGCCAAGGGGATAGTGGCAGCCCTTCAGGAGTGCCCGAAGTTTAAAATCTTTGCGACTGGCGAACCGTTCGAGTTTGGCGATTTGGAAATTCATCCTTTCACTATTCAACACGACACATTAGATCCCGTGGCATTTACGATTAAAACAGGCGGGCTCAAACTTGGTTTTTGTACTGACTTAGGGTTTGTCACAACCCTTGTTGCCCATCAGTTGCGCGCGTGCGATTATCTCTATGTAGAAGCAAACCATCAACCTTCGATGGTACACGCTTCTGCGCGTCCGATGGTCTATAAGCAGAGGGTGCTCAGTCGTACAGGACACCTCTCCAACGAGGCGTGCGGGGAGTTGCTGACAAGCGTGTACCACGCCGATCTCAAACACGTCCATTTAGCGCATCTTTCTTCGGAGTGCAACACCCCAGAGGTCGCTCTCAATGTGGTGCAAGGCATTTTATCTGCTCAAGGGATCTCTGTGGAGATGTGCGTGGCTCCACAGCACATGATCAGCAAAGCGATCCACTTCACCTCACATTCTACCGCACATTTCACCACTGAGATCAGTGAGACCAGTGAGAGACTGTGAAAACATAAGAAAAAGTTAATCATTAAAGCAAGCAGTGTAATTTTGGAAAGTATCATTTGTTTTCTTTGCGCCTTTGCGTTGAATCATTCAAAGGGTTTAAACGCAAAGACGCGAAGACGCGAAGAATAAGACAGGGTTGTCTGTCTTAGAGACTTTCTCAAGGCTCTCGGGGTCTCTCACTGATCTCACTGGTCTCAGTGGTGAAAAAATATCGTTCGTTATTGGAAGATGCCTTTGATCTTATCCAGGAAGCCTTTTCTCTTGGGGAGATTAGCTGGTCCTTCAAGCGAGCCGAACTCTTTTAAAAGTTGTCGCTGCTTTTCTGAAAGGTTTGTGGGGGTCTCGACGAAAATTTTGACGAGGAGATCGCCTTTCCCGTGTCCATGCACATTTGGAAATCCTTCCCCTTTGACGCGGAAGATTTTCCCATTTTGTGTGCTCTCGGGAATCGTGAGGCGACATGTGTGATTGAAGAGAGAAGGGACTTCTTTTTTGCAGCCCAAGGCAGCTTCGCTAAAGCTAATGGGAAGATCCAAGGAGATATCATCCCCTTCCCGTTCGAACAATTCGTGTGGCTCCACTTGGATAAAGACAATCAGGTCTCCAGCTGGCCCTCCGCCATGGCCTGCATCTCCGTGTCCACTCATTTTTAAGCGCATGCCGCTATCGACGCCAGCGGGAATATGGATTTTTACGTGTTGCTTTTCTTTGACGAGCCCTTCGCCTCGGCAATCTGTGCAAGGATCTGTGATCGTTTGCCCTTCGCCGTGGCACTGAGGACAGGGCATCGACATGCTAAAAAAGCCGCGTTGCTCGAGAATTTGGCCAGCCCCTTTACAACGGCTGCACCGCTTAACTCCCTGTGGAGAGGTTGATCCGGTTCCTTTGCATTTGGCACAAGCGACATGATTAGTGATAGCAAGTTCTTTATCAATGCCGTGGGCAGCCTCTTCAAACTTGACCGTGATATTAACCCGCTTACTGGCTCCTTGGCGGTGGTGTGGACCTCCATGACCTCTGCCGCCGCCTCCGCCAAAGAAAGATTCAAAGATATTATCGGAGCCAGCACCTCCAAACGCACTCATGAAAGTGTGAAGGGCTTCGTCCATCGAAGAGAAGCCGCCGGCATGACCCATTCCACTGCCGTCTAGGCCTGCTTTGCCGTGTCGGTCGTAGATCTGACGCTTCTTCTCGTCGCTTAACGCTTCATAGGCTTCGGAAATTTCTTTGAATTTTTTTTCAGCCTCCGGATCGCCAGGGTTCTTGTCAGGATGGAATTTGAGGGCATTTTGACGGTATGCCTTTTTGATCTCCTCAGGAGTTGCAGTACGTGTGAGTCCGAGTGTTTCGTAATAGTCCATAAGAGTCATTTGATTCTGTATCTAAATAATGTTGAGAAAAAGGTCTGAATTAACGCGTTTTTCTATACTTGACAGCAGCTTTTGATTTAGCTCTTTTGCTGACGGATGGCTTAGAATAGAAACGGTGCGCTTTCACTGTTTTCATGACCCCTTCTTTATCTAAGCGTTTTTTCAGTGTTCTTAGAGCCTTATCAATCGAGTCACCTGCACGTACTTTTACAATTGTCATCGCTATTTGATCCTGATCTTTTAGTGTTTTGATATTTGAGGCATTCCCCTCACTTCGGATGGATTGATCAAGCACCTAGCTTACATTCCGTTCCGAGTAGAGAATTATAGCTCGTTATGCGATTATCAATCAAGCGGAAAAAGACTTGACGCGACTCGTAATTTCGCGCTAAGTAGGAGGATTATGTCCAATAACTATCAATTGACGCGTTATCCTATCGGGTCTATTCGGGAGATCTGGTCGATTTCTTGGCCTTTAATGCTGAGCTTGATCTCCAATAGCATCATGCTATTCGTCGATCGTTTGGTGCTTTCGTGGCATTCCCCCGAGTCCTTGGCCGCTGGAGCCAATGCGAGCATGTCTTATTATCTCTTTCTCGTTATTCCTATGGCCGTGTGTGCCATTTCTGAGGTACTGGTCGGCCGCTTGCACGGCGAAGGGCGCTTTGGCGAAATTGGCCGCCCGGTCTGGCAAACGGTGTGGTTTGCTCTTCTTTTAGCAGTGCCCATGTGGCCTCTTGCTTATTTTTGTTCCGACTACATTTTCTTTGGTTCAGCAGATGGGTATAAAGAAAAGGTTTATTTCCAGATTCTGATGGCTTTTGCCCCTCTCATGTGTGCGTCTGTGGCCTTCGGAGGATTCTTCATCGGGATCGGCAACGTAAAAGTCGTCACTCTCTGCACGTTGATCGCAAACGTTTTCAATGTCATCGGAGCTTATCTGTTCGTCTTTGGAGCGGGGTTTATCCAGCCCATGGGGGTCGCTGGGGCTGGTTTAGCCACAGGCCTGGCTCAAACGATCCAAGTATTGCTTTTGATAGGGTGTTTTTTACAGCGTTCCTATCGACAGCAATATGGGACGGGACGGTGCGTTTTTGATTTTGGGTACTTCAAAGAGGCGATTAGTATTGGAGCACCAGCGGGGACTGGACATGTCGTCGAAATCTTTGCCCAT
>Ga0207117_1004_pt1 | contig 94603 bp, 80 predicted proteins | sample Alteio_BWMinHeat_45_FD_153502 | JGI IMG/M metagenome (GOLD analysis project Ga0207117, IMG submission 153502) | Enriched cells from forest soil in Barre Woods Harvard Forest LTER site, Petersham, Massachusetts, United States -... | ecosystem: Environmental > Terrestrial > Soil > Temperate forest >...
AGCTGTGTGCCCAATTTATGGAGCAATTAACAATTCTGGAGAATTTAATCTTACTAACTCTTCTTGCTTTGGAGATATGGTGAATAATAAGACAGGCGTTATTGAAGGTAAGGACTCCCTATTTTTAGGAATCGTCAATCAGGGCACTGTCAATTTAGATACATGTAAAGTCAAGAGAGAATTCAAATCGTCTGGGCAAGTGAATGCTGTGAACACCAAATTCGAAAAAAATGTGACGATTAGCGGTGGTCATACCACTTTGGATAATTGTGAATTGGTCAACCTGTTTATCGATAGTGAAGAGAATTCGCCCGTACCTAAAGTCATTCTCTGGGGTGAAACAGCTATTGGGGGCTATCTTACCTTTCTAACAGGAAAGGGTGAAGTGTACGTAGGTCCCCGGGTTGTTTATGTCGGCGAAATCGTGAATGGATCTATCATCAAATTGGACCATCTACCAGGTTACGAAGAATACTAGACCCAGTTTCTAGTCAAAATCTGGACTAGCACGTCTAGTCCAGAATTCAATACACAATTCAAAATTCAAGCCCGACTTGCGCATCATGCTGTAATTGGCTGGAGCCATTCCCGCTGTGAATTCTTCGAGGAGACTCGAAAGATTTTCGAGAGAGTTTACCCCATCCGCCCCGAAACTCATATCGGTTTTGATATAAGTGAGGGGCGGATGGGGTAAACTCGCCGAAAAGATTTCAGAGGATCGTCGAAGAGGCACAACGGGAATGGCTCCTATGTTGGCGCTTGCTTTCAGAGAGGAGAGGTGATATGTAATGAATTAATTTCAATAAAAGTAATGCATGACAACTCTTGCACTTAAAATGCTTATTGGACACAGAGCCTCATTCTTTGGGGTGGTGTTTGGGATCTTTTTGGCGACACTGCTCATTTCACAGCAATCCGCGATCTTTTTGGGGGTCGTTTCCCGCTCGTACCGCTTTGTGACGGATATCCCCGCACCTAACATTTGGGTCATGGATCCGGCAACGGAGAGCGAAGATAAATTGCGCATGATGCCTGCGGGCTATCTCGACATGGTGCGCAGCACGCCTGGCGTCGAGTGGGCGGTGCCCCTCAACACAGTGCGCGTGCCAGTGATCACCCCTTCGGGGACTTTTGAAACCGGCCAAATGTATGGAATTGACGATGCCACTTTGCTGGGCGCACCTGCAGAGATGCTCCAAGGCTCTATTAGAGACTTGCGGCGAGACGGCGGCGTCATCGTCGATGTTTACTCGGCAAACCGCTCTTTGGCTCCTTTAAATCCAGATGGGACGACGAGACCTCTCTCGGTGGGAGATGCGCTGGAAATCAATGGACACCATGCGGTCGTCGTCGGCATTTGCGAAATCACACAAGGCTTTTACCCGCAACCGATCATCTTTACGTCTTTCAGCAACTCTCAAACATTCTATCCAACAGATGGAGGCATGGCGTACATTTTGGCTAAAAGCCGTCCAAACATCAGCACTGAAAAGGTGTGCGCCACCATCAATACGCATGCAGAGCTGCAGGCATTGACCCGCGACCAATTGCAAGACCGGATCATCGATTTCTTCCTCAAAACGGGGATCTTGATCAATTTTGCCCTCTCAGTTGCGCTGGGAATTATCATCGGATTTTCGATTGCAGGACAGATCTTTTATGTGATGACGCTGCAAAACTTGATGTACTTTGCCCTCATTAAAGCGATCGGGGGTACAAAAAACATGATGTTGAAAATGATCATCTTCCAAGCGGCGATCGTAGGGTTTATCGGCTTTTCGCTTGGGATCGGCGCGACGGTGCTGTGGGGCTACGCAATCAAAAATACTACTCTCGCCTTTCTTTTCCCTTGGCAATTGTTCCTCTTTACGGGCTTCATCGTCCTTCTCATCTGCATCTTCACGGCCGCCTTAAGCATCCAAAAAGTGTTTAAGGTCGATCCAAAAGTATTGATGGGGACGTGATGAAAAAGACGGCAATTCAATGCAAAAACATCTCTAAAACATACGGAAGCGGCGAAAACCGCGTCGAAGCGCTTAAAACCACAGATCTGATCGTCTATGACGGAGAACTCACTCTCTTAGTTGGCCCGTCTGGTTCTGGCAAAACGACTCTCATTTCGATCATCGCCACTGTGCTCTCTCCCGACCACGGTCAACTCACCCTCCTGGATCAAACGATCGATGGGATGTCAGAAGATGAGAAAGCGCATTTCCGCTGCCAGCACATGGGGATCGTCTTCCAATCACTCTTTCTGATGCCATCGCTCTCTGTCATCGAAAATGTGACGCTGCCTCTGATTGTAGCGGGGTATACGCACGAACAAGCATTCGACAAAGGGATGAAACTGCTCAAACAAGTCCACCTCGACCATCGCGCTTTTGTCTCCCCTACAACGCTGTCGAAAGGGCAACAGCAACGAGTCGCCATCTCGCGAGCGATGGTCAACGATTCGCGTATCATCATCTGCGATGAACCGACAAGCGCCCTCGATCATACTGTGGGCTTTGAAATCATGGAATTTCTGCATGAATTGGCATTAAATTACAAAAAGACGGTATTAGTGGTCACACACGATCAACGGATTTTTTTCGTATGGCGATCGAATCATCGCGATGAGCGATGGACAAATTGTGGAGGAAAAGTGAACAGAAATTATTTCATCGTCGTTATCGTTGTCGCTGTGGTCAGCCTCCTTTTGACCATCTCTTCCCTGTGGCGCGATTCCCACAAAAGCACTATCATCCCCAAAGAACTCCTTTCATTGCGCCCTCAGTCCCCTTTCAAGTCGTACATCTCAGCTGTCGGCATCGTCGAAGCGAGCAGCGACAACATCTTTATTGGATCGCCTGTCAACCGGATCGTAGAGAAAGTCGAAGTGGCTGTTGGAGACCATGTCAAGAAAGGCGATGTGTTATTCCGCCTCGAAGCGCGCGACCTTCAAGCCGACAAATTTACGCGTAAGATTGCCTATGAAAATGCGTTGGCAAGGCTTGAAAAGCTAGAAGCGCTTCCACGCAGAGAAGATGTCGAAGCCTCCTCAGCTCTTCTCAAAAGCGCTGAAGTGGAGCTCGCCCAAGCGAAAAGCCAATTTGAAGCGGTCCAAGGATTGAAAGAGACAAAAGCGCTGAGCCAAGAGGAAATTAACCGACGTCTGTATGCGTACCAACTGGCACAAGCCCACGTGCTGCAGGCACAAGCCGATTTGAAAAAAACGAAGGCAGGCGCGTGGCACCCAGAACTCGAAATCGCCCGCCTAGAGGTTTTGCAAGCCAAAGCGAATGAACAACGAGTGGAGACCGATATTGCACGAACGATTATCCGCTCCCCGATCGATGGAACGATTTTACAAGTGAAAATCCACGAAGGGGAATATCCTCCGACAGATCCTTCGAGAACCCCGCCGATGATTCTCGGAGTGACTGAGCCGATGCATCTGCGGGTTAACATCAACCAATTTGATGCTTCGTACTACCGCACAAATACGCCCGCTGTTGCGTTCCTCCAAGGGGATGCGCAAGCGCAGTTCCCTCTCAAATTCGTCAAATTAGAGCCGTATCTTGTCACGAAACAAAACCTGAACAACGATATCACAGAAAAAGTCGACACGCGCGTTCTCCAAGCGATCTATAGCTTCGATGAGAAAGAACACCGAGTCTTTGTCGGACAACAAATGGATGTCTTTATCGAAACAAACTCTCCACCCCTTGAGTAGCGATGCAAAAAGCACCTTTCTATCTGCTTCTTGTGCCTGTCCTTCTCATCGGATGCACGGTGGGCCCAACCTATGTGCCTCCCGTCGTGGATTTACCGTGCGATTGGCACTCTCCTCCCTCTGAGGGAATGCATCAGAGCAGTCCGCAAAACGTCGTCTGGTGGGAAAACCTCAATGACCCTCTTCTCTCGTGCCTCATCCAGCGCGCTTCGACACAAAACCTCGACTTGCAGATTGCAGTCATGCGAATTTTAGAGGCGCGCAATATAGCCAAAGGGAAAAAGGGAGATCTCTATCCCCACATCGACGCCTCGCTAGGATATGCTAACGCCAACTACAGCAAAGATGGATTAGTCCACGGGCTATTGGGCTCTTGTGAACCGGATCATTGCAAACGTCCGCGCAACGTTAACTTTTTCGAAATCGGCTTCGATGCGGAATGGGAAATCGATCTCTTTGGGATGACGCAGCACGAAATCAACGCACTCCAAGCACAAGCAACAGCCTCAGAAGAAGCTCTCTGCGATCTGTGGATCACCTTATCCGCAGAAATTGCAAAAAATTACATCGAACTGCGCGGGATTCAACAACGGTTGCTCATTTTAGACAAAAAAATCGGATCGCAACAGACGACCTTAGCATTGACAGAAACGCTTGTCGATCACGATTTGGCAAGTGCCATCGATCAACTACAAGCGCAGCTCCAACTCAGCCTGCTTTTGTCTCAAAGGCCCCTTCTCGAATTGGAGGCCGCAAAAGCCATTCACCACATTTCGATTTTGTTGGGGTATGCGCCTGGAGAGTTGGCATGCGAGCTTATGGAGCCCGCTTCCCTTCCCACGTTACCTTGTGAAAAACCAATCGGTGTGCCTTCTGAACTGCTCCAAAGACGTCCAGACATCCGCAAGGCCGAAAGAGAGCTTGCTGCTGCTACGGAACGGGTCGGCAGTGCAATTGCCGCTTTATTCCCCCGCTTTTCCTTACGTGGATTTATTGGCGATGTCAGTACGAAAGCAGGAACGCTGTTCAACGGTTCTAATGCAACCTGGTTAGCAGGACCGCTGCTGTTAGTGCCCGTTTTCAATAGCAAACTCCTCTTAGAAGATGTCGAATACAATAAAAACCAAGTGCAACAAGCGCTTTTTTCAATACCAAAAAACAGTTCTGGAGGCACTTGAAGAAACAGAAAATGCCATCGCCTCTTTCCACCATGAGCAAAACCATACCCACCATTTGAATGACGCTTTAACTGCGAGCCGCAAATCGCTTGAATTGATTCAAGACCTTTATGAAAGGGGGATCAAAGGGAATCTAGACGTCTTAGAGCAAGCGCGCGCTGCCTATGCAGCTGAAGAAGCGCATGTGCAAGGACAAACAGCTCTTGTGCTCCATTACATTTCCCTTTATAAGTCGCTCGGTGGCTGTTGGGAAACGTGCGAAACGGAAGAGGATTTCGAAATATGATGCGCGCAATGGTTCTAGAACAGGTAAAACACCCTCTCGTTTTGCGCGATCTTCCCATCCCTACGCCAGCGCCAGATGAAGTACTGATCCACACACACACGTGCGGCGTCTGCCGCACCGATCTGCACATCGTCGACGGGGAGCTTCCCGATCCCAAGCTTCCCCTCATCCCCGGACATCAGGTTGTAGGTCTCATTGAAAAAGTGGGAGAGAAAGTGACAAAACACCGCGTGGGGGACCGCGTCGGCGTTCCGTGGCTTGGAAATACATGCCACGCCTGTGAGTTTTGCACATCGCAACGCGAAAATTTGTGCGACCGCGCCCTCTTCACAGGTTACATGCGCGATGGAGGCTATGCCGACTACTGCACGGCACACGAAGATTTCGTCCTCTCAGTGCCTTCTGAATTCGATGACCTGCATGCGGCTCCCCTGCTCTGCGCCGGCTTGGTCGGTTACCGCGCCTTTCGGCTAACAGGAGGGCCCAAAAGAGTGGGCTTTTATGGATTTGGTTCCTCCGCGCATTTACTCATTCAAATCGCGCGCGTTATGAACACAGACGTCTACGTCTTTACCCGGCCAGGAGACAAGAAGACGCAAGCCTTTGCCTATTCCCTGGGTGCAAAATGGGCGAGTGGCTCCGATGAGCTTCCCCCCGTTGCTCTTGACGCAGCCCTCATCTTTGCCCCCGTCGGCGCCCTCTATCCCCAAGCGCTAAAAGCGATCAAAAAAGGGGGCAAGGTGATCAGCGCAGGAATCCACATGACCCCTATCCCCTCTTTTTCCTACGACCTGCTCTGGGGCGAGCGCTCCATGTCCTCAGTGGCAAATTTAACGCGGCAAGATGGGCTCGATTTTATGAAAGTCGTAAAAACGGTCCCGCTCAAAATTGCCGTGACCTCCTTTTCTCATGAAGAGGCCAACGAAGCCCTCACCGCCATCCGCAATGGCTCTCTAGAAGGCTCTGCCGTCCTCCAAATCAACCGAGGATGATCTAAGGGCCCCGGCATAGCTTGAAGTTCCTATCCTTTAATCTAGTTTTTGTAAAAATCTATTGCAAAATTAGCTGTTAATGTCTGAGAATGTTACTTTAAATAAAGTGATAGAGTGAGGTTGATGATGAATCATTTAAGTAGAGACATTTTTTTTATATATCCTGAGGATCAACCGAACCTAAAGCTAAATCGTGATCACGGTTATATTTGTTATGGATTTACAGATAATGAAAAAGATCACTCAACCGACAGCCGAGGCAGGGCGTTAATGGAGGCAGCGCTTCGTACTTGTGAGTGCGGCGAGTCACATACAGTCGATTATAATAAAGCACGCTATAATCAAATAAACACAGGTTTTAACAATGAACAAGAAAGTTATTATATAATGTTATCAAGAGTGGTGGATGCTTTTTTTGTCAGCTCTAAATATGCTATCGTAAATATTGACCGTCATGCGTTAATTACAGCAGCAATGATTGTAGGGACTGTTGCAGCAGTATGTTTTTGCACGTATTGTGCGAAAGATTCATATAATAAGATTGCACAATGGAAAGAAGCGTTTGGTAAAAATTTGGATGCAAGTACTAATAATTTGAATATAGAAGCATTAACTGAGAGCCGTTTATTGCAGATTACGCATCTATTAAAAAGAAAAGCGATTATCATGAACGCTTGTGCTGTTGTTTTTGCGTTATTGGGTGCCATTTTTTCTCGTACATATGTTTCGCAAAGCAAACTAGAAAGGACTTATAGAGAGCTTTTAAGAAATTATCGAGATCGCTATGTCTCTTACTTCAATGAACATAACCCAAAAGCCTACTATAAGGTCCTTGAAATCATGACGGAAGCTAAGATATCTTATTATAAGCGACAGAGACAAGAATCACCGTATGCTATAGACAGGTCGACTGGTTTGACGGTTCTTAAAAACGACTGGACAGTGTATGACTAAAAACGGCTCAAAATCCGCCTAAAACCTACTTCTGCAATCGTCTCTAGAAGACTCGGTGGCTCAATGAACCAATATAATGCACAGTTAACCTTTTTCTCGGTCAATGATGCTTAAAGTTCATGGCTGCGTTTAAGCGAGCATAATTTAATAATGGACCCATATCGTCGAACAACGCGGATTTTCGAAGACCCAATAGGCCAACAACTCCCTTTACCGCCAGAGAGGCTCCCGCAAGCCCAAGGGCAAGGGACTATTTCTGTGCTCGTACGTCGGACATTTGACAACATGGCATTGGCGGTAAACTCTGTTGGGCAATTAACAGCTTGGGCCTTTACATCCGCTTTTTCTTTACTGACAAGAAGAGTAGAGCCTTTCGACCTCGGAACATCGATGGATGTCCATTTTGAACAGATATTGACACAATGGATCGACCACGGCGGCGTTCAAGCAAATCGGCCAAACAGAGAGATTGCAGCGGCAAGGATACGCAATGTGCACTACAATCTACTCCCCTATTTAAACTTAAGTGGTTTGGAGTTAACCTCGCTGCCCAATTGTTTTGTCATGGAATCCTTTTTGTATCTTCTTTACCTTGACTTAAGCCACAACAAGTTTGGGGAAGCACCTGAAAGTGATAATGATGATGACGACGAGTATGCAGGTTTTCCACGCTCCATGCACTGGAAAAGGCTCCAAAACCTTTACTCCATTGATCTTCAGGGAAACCACTTAAGCGCTATTCCTGACTGGATAGATCGCTGCCATAAACTCGTCCATCTTTCCCTTCAAAACAATCGGATAACGGAACTGCCTGACTGGCTCAACGACCTCTTTCGAAATCTGCGCACTCTTGATGTCAGCCATAATCAAATCACAGAGCTCTCGAAAAGCATCACGGAGCTTCTCGAATTGGAAAAGATCCAAATCGCACATAACCCTCTCCGATCTGTGCCAGTTGAGCTGCAAAATGCTCCAAGCCTTTGTGATATCGACATCGAAGGCACGCCCATCAACCCAGGACTTCTGGATATTGCGTTTGACTATTGTCAAAGAAATCGGCTAAACGCTTATACCTTCAGTGTGACTAAAGAAAAAGAAGACGCTCTTTTTGCAAGCCTCATTGCTTGCGAGGGTGCCAGGGCGGCTAAGCGGCAACAAATGACTCCCTATGAAGCTGCAGTTGCAGCCCACTACAGAAAAACCACCGCTGTGCAAGAGATGCAAGAAGCTCTTTTAATAATTAAAAACGCCCAATCCAGAAACCCGGTCCGAACTCTGCCTGACCGCGATTTAGAACAACTCGCCAGAGAAAAACTAGATGCCGCAAAACTAAACTTTCATGCAGCGCAGCAACTCTTACGGGTTGTGCAGCCTGATCAAATGACTATTCAAGAAGCCACAAGATTTGCATTGGCAGAAAAGCTTCAGGCAAGCCTGGATCGAAGGTTTGAAGACTCTTTACGCGGCACCTCTCTTTTTTCCAATGATTGGTTCGATGCCGCTCTTCAAATGCATATTGCAGCACAAAGAAGATCCACTGCTGCGCTTGATAGATTCTATGAATGGAACCCTGGTTTAAGAGAGAACGAGGAGGCCTTCAAGAAGGCTCTTTTTGCGGGGACATATTTTGCCGCGCTGTTAGAAATGGCAAGGGCTGATGAGTCTGACTACATCTATGAAGAGGAATTTGACTTGCATCCTTTGCCTGGAAGCGCAGGCCCTGCCAGTGCCGCCGGGCCAAGGCAGGCCCTTGCCGAGAATCTCAATGAATGGAAAAGCCACTGCAGCGACCCGCACAATTTGGTCTTTCTGCTTACTTTGGAGAGCCACGAACAGGCAATGATCAACACATGGCTAGAACAGCTTTACGACGCCGATGATTTTAAATATGTAAAAGAGCAGCTTGCCGCAATTGTCTGTAACATTCTCGAAGACGTCAGATCAGAAGAATTTAAAAACACCTTTCTTTCTAAATTGACTGATCATTTAGACGGTTGTGGAGACATGGCTGCTATGTCGCTTAATTTAGTCTACACAGACTGGCGGCTCTTCAAGCTGCCTCCTGATGCACCTGATCTAGTCAAGATCGAATTGTTGACCGGGGTCGCAAAAACATTGACTCTGAGAAGTATTCTTCAAGCAATGGTGCTCAGAAAGGAATCACAAAACAGCACGACCAACCGAAGAGCTGTCTTAAAAGAGAGTGTGGAGATCTTTCTTTATTTCGAAACAAAACTAAAAAATCAATTGGGACTTATAACAGCCATCAACGATATGCTCAATCCAGGCATTGGGAACAACACAACAGTCATTGATGAAAAGGAATTGCTCGAGGAGTTTAATAAATCTTACGAGAATACACTTGTTAACTTGCGTGAATTTGAGAACCTTCTCGAGCATAACAAAAAGTATGGGATAGCCTATAAGCAGGAGAAAGCAGCAAAGGAAAACACCTTTCAAATGAGACGGGAAGCTTTAGACGCTAAAACGCACCCAAATGCTAAGCCAGCGCCTCTTACTAGCGAACAATACAATACCCGCTCAAAAGCCCTTGCAGCGGAACTAAGAGTAGCGATGACGCTCTTAAAGAAAAATTACCTGAATAAAATACAGTTGGCCAGTTGATTGCAGAACTCGGTAGTTCGTGTTTGCATGTTGAGAACTATTTACTGTATAGCAGTAAAACAAACACAAGGAGCGAGGTTTTCGCCTCGTCAATAGGATGAAAAGAACGTTGATCACGGTTTTACGCGATAAGAATACGACGACCGAACAATACCGGCAAGCGGCCGATCAGCTCGGCACAGTCTTGGCTGTGGAATGCGATTCCCTCTTTCCCAAAACGGCCCGGTTCGTCGACACTCCACTCATGCGCACACATGGGGTGCAATTTAAACGCGAATCGGTCCTCATCCCTGTCTTGAGGTCGGGGCTCGTGATGCTGCCCCCCTTTATGCGCTTCCACCCATCAGCAAAAATTGGCTTTATTGGCGCACGGCGCGATGAAAAGACGGCGATTGCCGAACTATACTACAAGAAGCTGCCCGCATTTACCCAGAATAACCCCATCCTCCTTTTGGACCCCATGATTGCAACGGGGGGAAGCGCTGCATTAGCTGTCAAAGAATTGCTCCATTCGGGCGCATGCCAAAAGCAAATCACTGTCATTGCCTTCATTGCTGCCCCTGAAGGACTTTCCCATCTGCAAAATCTCTATCCGGAAATTGGGGTTGTGGTTGCACAAGTCGATGAAGGGCTCAATGCACAAAAATTCATCGTCCCCGGCCTTGGGGACTTTGGAGACCGCTATTTCGGCACAGAAAATATGATTAGCTAAGAAGTGAGATGACTTCCCGATCTTCCACTTGGGGAAACTCTTTGTAGTAAGCCCCGACGCTTCCAAAAAACTGATCATCTCCGAGAATCAAAACAGCCACAAGGCGATCTGCCATCTTTTTCAAAATCTCTGCTGTCCGATGGGGAGTGACAGGAACGGCTGCAATGATCTCTTTTGGCTGGCGCTCTTTTAATTCTAAAATCCCCGCTTGCATCGTCAAACCAGTTGCAATCCCGTCGTCGACAATGATCGCCGTTTTCCCTTTGACGGAAATCTCTTTTCTCCCTTTTAAATAAAGCTGCCGGCGCCTTTGCATTTCCTTCATTTGCAACTCTTTTTGCTCCGTCAACCACGCTTCGCTTGTGTACATGAGTTCTTGCGGGGATCCGATGAGATGGCCGCTCTCTGAAACCGCGGCAATTGCATATTCGGGATTGTTGGGATGTCCTATTTTGTGCGCGAGGAGAATGTCAAGGGATGCATGAAGCGTTTTAGCGATCTCTGCAGCCAGAACGACCCCGCCGCGAGGAATCCCGTAGACGACGATCTCTTTCCCCTGATAATCAGCTAATAAAGCGGCAAGCTGCTGTCCTGCATCGACCCGATTTTTAAAAACCATGATCACTCTGCTTGATGGCGATGATGGCATCGGAAACGTCTTGTTCAAAGAGAGGATAGGTGCTCATGTTCAAGCCTTCAATGACCAGGGTAGAGGAGCGGCCGCCGCACAAATTCAATGCATCGACGCACCCTAAGTCAAGCATCCATTGAGCCAATTCGCTCATTGTCAAACCTCCGACTGCGCCAAGCAAACTATTTTCGACAACGACAAACACCCACTCCCCATTTTCCCGAATCCCAATCGCTGTTCTTGGAAATCGATCGGCGAGAAACGATTGGATCGTGATCTTTTCTGAACTAAAGTCTTCGATGAGATGCCCACGGCTCACCAAGAGGGGTGTGCCGCCTACGATGTGTTCCACCTCTTTCCACTCTTCAGCAGTTGTCGCAGCGGGGTCGGAGTGGGGAATCACTTCGATTTCTACACCTTCTGGGCACTCAGAAAGGGAAAAATTGGTCAACACGCGATCGATCAAAACGCGTTTGCCATCCGAAGACCAACCGATAGCCGCGCGCGGGCGTGTCGGCGTGCCATACCACTTCCCGTCTATTTTCAAAATGCCCGCAGGGGTCCCGTCAGTTTTCCAAAAGCCACCATTCACGGCTACATCGGCGTAAAAACGCTTCGCCATCGCTGCAACAGTTTCCCTTGGAACGGGTTTCCCTTCCGCTCTGACTGGTCGTATGTGATGTTCTTTTGGATCGACTGTTACGACGTGAATCGTGGTAAAATTTCCATCCGCGTAAGCGGTATATTCATACCCTCTCAAATCACAGGCAACACAGAACAATAAGGCAAACAAGGGTACCGCCCGCAATAGGAACTTCACAAGTGGACCTCTGAAAGTTTCCATTCAACTCCGTTGATATCTTGCCCCAGTTTAATCTGTAACAGGGTCTTCAATAACCCAAAACCTCTCTCTTGCCCATCAGTTGGACCTGAACCATCTGATGGAAGTGTAAAATTGCTCGTAAAAAATAGGGGCCCACCCTCTTTAGGGTCTTGCTGAAACCACCACTTTTTGGCAAAATCCGCATAACTGTCAGCGTATTGCTGATGGAGTAGAATTGTTTTCATTTTATCATTGTCGCCGATGCTCACCTGCCGGGGTCTCTCCCCACTGGTCGTCATATGGACAGCGAAAAAGGGCTCATGGATGCCATCGACACGCTCCACCCGGATCGCTACAAAAGGACGCCCTTCGATGAGTCCTTTCATGATAGGTGCCGAGAATTGCCCAACAAACAAGTCGCTTTGCGAAAGAATGGGAAGAGAATCAAATTTTTGGGCTTTTGGCAAGAGCTCGTTGAGCGTGGTTTTAACCTTATCCGGAATCGGAATCTTCGTGTCCTTTTTTGGCGAGATTCGAAAGGACGATGCAGAATGGGAAGGGGACATAGACCCATTTAACACTTTTCTGCACGTCAGTATCAGAGCAGCAGCGATCAAACCAAATCCCACAACTCCTGCGATGCCCGCCTTATTTAGTTCCGCTGTCGCAAATGCCCATTGTTCCCTCTCTCGGCACGAAAAAAAGGCCTCTTTATACACCCAACGCAGAGTCGTACAGCGCACAGCAGATATCCCATGCATCAAGGCGCTAGCCGCTAAGGTAATTTTTGTTACCAAGCTGATTGATGCTTCAGAAAGAGGTGTTGAAGAGACATCGACTGGTTTAGAGGGAAGCATTCCAAGAGTGATCTGCCCCCAATCTTTACCGAATAACCACGTATTTTGAGTGAGACTATGCATAGTTTTGAAAATTTAAGTATTAAAAAAATTATATTCAGAGTTGATTATAATAAAATCCCCCTTATTTGACAATATTGGGTTAAAGAAACACGGCGGGAATGGCTCTTGAAAAGATTTCCACGCTATAGGTAAACTGTGGCCAAAATCGGATAGATGGCGAATGAAACATAAGCTAAAAAATCTTGTAAAAACTCTCTGGCTACTCCCCTCTTTGTCTCTCCGCTATTTTTTCAAAGGAGTCGTCAAAGGGAAAGGGATCAAACATGCGAAATCCACCACACACGCAATCCTTCAGGGGATTTCCCATTCTGTAGATACGCTCAAAACGCTACTAGAAATCGAAAAACGGGGAACTCCTGAAAACACCCTCTCTTCGTTCCACATCTCTCCAACAAATCCACACCAAACCCCCATCTTTAGCCACTCTGGCAATGCTGGAGACATCGTCTTTGCCTGCCTACTCCTCAAATCCCTCTGGCTCCATTCTGGCAAAAAAGTGCGCCTCCATTTGCAAACCAATGTCCCCGTCGTCTACTCAGTCAAACACCCCCTCAATAACACCCTCATGAGCGAAAAGGTTGCCCGTCAGCTGGCTCCCGCCCTGCAAATCCAACCGTACATCGCAGAGATCACCATCGGCCCCGAATTTCCAGAAAACGGGATCAAACTCGATGCCTTTCGCCAATTTCCGATCGATTTGCGCACAGGACTCATCCAAGGGTGGTATCAGCTCTATACGGAACATAGACTCAACATTTTTGACCCCTGGATCCATGCGACAGAGCTACCAGAATATGCCAACACGATTGTCGTTTCACGCACAGGCCGCCTGCGCAGCGACTACATCGATTACACATTCCTTTCGAAGTATGCCGACAACCTCCTCTTTGTAGGCCTCCCTGAAGAGATAGCCTCCTTTCAGGTCGAAACTGGAATCACATGCCCCACACTGACTGCAAAGAGCTTTGATCACTTATTTAACATCATCAACTCATGCCGCCTCTTCATCGGCAATCAAGGCTTCCCCTATTCGATTGCTGAAAGCGTCCAATGTCCGCGGGTCCTCGAAACCAACTCGATCGCACCCAACAACTACCCGATGTCTGCCAACGGCCGCGTCGCTCTCTTCCAAGAACAATTCGAAAACTGCGTCTATAGCCTGCTGAAAATCTGAATTTTTGTTTTTCATATAACCCATTTATTCCAAACAATTAATACTAAATCTGCATTAAATTATATTTATTTTTTAATAATTAATAATAATATATATTAATATTAATTATTTAATTATAATAAAAATAGGTAGTTATTTAGCTGTTGTTTGGAGGTCTATGTGAATAACATCGGTAGACGCCCAGATGGTATTAATCAACCTCAAGGTTTGCCGCCAATTGGTTCGGGCTCGCTTAAAACAAAAAACCCACGACAAATTCAAAGTCAGAGACTGGGTTCTCCTACACCCTCGCCCACACTCCAGGTAGAGCGTTTGGTCGGTCAAATGAAAACAAACCCAAAAACAGAGGAGTTGTCCAACGATGATTTGTTGCAATTCCTTGAGGCCGGCAAGGAGATCGTCATTACGCCTGATGTGATGAAGCGTCTGTTGCCAAAAGGGCTTCTTGATGTGTTCGAAAAAGAGGGGAAGGGAACCCCTGCTCTTTGGGAAAGCGATCCCCATTTTGATCCCAGACTATTGGACGCCTTATTAAAAGCGATGGATGAAGGAAGAGTCAAAGAGGTGATGGATAGAAATGGTGTCAGATATGAGGAGTTGCCGCATGCAAACGGTTTAGCGAAAAACCTCTATCATGCATGTCTCGATTATGACAAAGCGCAGATTATCGGCCGGGCTTTCGACAAACACTTGGGCTTTCTGCTACCCGACCAAAAAGCGGCACTCATGACCAAGCTTGTGAAATATGTCGATTACGTTGGACCCAACACAACTAATATCAGAAAAATAATGGAACATTCCGGAGTAACCAAAGACGTTATAGCCCACAGACAAATAAAAGAGCCCTGGGAGGCTTTTCTTGCAGACATTTCAAAAGAAATGGAGATCTTCATCGAAGCCAGGGTGAGCGAAGGCGATCGAAGTCGAGAAGAGGCGAACATGGCTCCAATTACCCCTGAGACGGTTGTTGTGACGACCACATCATCCGGCGGGGCCCATATTTCCATTTCTAATGTCCTTACCCAATCCTTAAAGTCTGATCACATCCCCAACACGCTTGTGAATGAAAGCAATTTGGTTCCGGAAGATAACCTGAAGCGCTTTTTTGGGATACCACGCAGTGTCGTTTTTAACAAGATATCGCAACAGTGCCAACAAATGACTTATGGAAAACAACTCAAGCTGTTAGACGATAAACTTTCCAAATTTTCACCGGACCAAAACATGAATGCCTTTAGACGCGCCATTGGAAATTCGGAATTTATCGTGTCGACTTCTCACCACCCAGAAAACGTAAGGGCAGTAGCGGAAAAGGGTAAGAGAGTCTGCTTTCAAATCTGCGATTATGGTCAACTGCCCGATAAATTAGAGAAAATTGCCAAAACTGTTGCACGCTATGATCTCGAAGGCATTACCTTTTTTACACCCTCGGATAATTCCGTTTTGCCAGCCTCTAAAAAGGAACCGAATCTTCCTCTTTTAAGACCGGGGGCAGCCGGCTTAGAAAAGTCCTTGAAAGAACTGCATGCAACTCAGGGCATTACCCCCGCAAGAAAAGAAGAATTGGAAAAGAGATATAGAGCTTATGCTGAATTCGCAAAGGTTCACCATTATCCAGTAAATCGCGCTTTTGTCAATCAAGTGAACATCACTGAGTTACAAGACGCAAGACGAAAACAAGGAATCCGTCCGAATTCCAAAATGTGGCTTATGGCGATGGGAAGCCAGGGTGTTGGTGGGGTTCTTGAAAAAAGGGTGGGTGAGGTCATCGCTGGCGTCATTGAAGATATAAGAAAAAAAAGAGTGGAGAACATCGATTTGGTCATTCTTTATGGAACGAACGATAAAATGAAAGAAGATCTATCAACATTTTTCAAAAAAGAATTGGAGAAACAGTGCCGCGACGCAAAAATGCAGAAAACTGAGGTTCAGTATTATTTAAAATTCCTTCCCCTTGGAAGAATCGATAACGATCAAGTGGCCCTACTGGGCAAGGCAAGTTCAGCATTTTTTTCAAAGCCCGGAGGAGGGACGTCTGCTGAAGGGTTACTTGGAGGATTCCCCATGATTCTTCACCGAGAACCTAAAAGCTTTTGGGAATTTGGAAACATCCAAGAGCTTGTAGAAAAAGGAGCGACAGAATTGAATCCAAGCGATAACTTTTATGAAGCGGCTAAAAAAGCCGCTCGTGTGCGTGCCCCGCACGTCATGGACGACCGAAAGCACTGTGTCGATTATGCTGTCGGAGTGCTATGGAGACTCGAACAAGAGCGAGAAAAAATGAACAAAAGAAAAAAATAAACATTGAAAACTATCCTATTTTTAATTACAATAGGTAGAAAAGTAAAATAAGAGAATTATAATATGCGTATTCATTCAACGCCTCCTAAATCTAACACCGGTGACCTTCACCAAGGCAAGACGAACGCCGGTGAATCGAAACTCGGGGGTGAAGATGTGGAGCAAATTGATTTATCCGACCGTAGCCAAATAACACCAAGCGAGATCAAAAAAACCCTTGCAAATACACCTAATTTGAGGTCTTTGGTATTAAGCGATGAGACTCTGCCTGAACTTAAGTTTCCCGAGATTTTTGAAAAATTACCCAACCTGACAACTCTGAAATTGACCGGGACCATGCGCTTGGGATGGTATTTAGTCATCCTGCTGGCGCAAGATTATACTCGCCCGCAAACCACCCGGACACTCGACCTTTCGTCTTACGATTGGATTGCACCTAACATTCTAACCCGCTTAAAATCATTCGAATTCAACTTAAATATTATCACAAAAAAATAGTCCATAACCCAGACCAACCGGCCTCTTTTCACTTCAAGCTTTCCTAGGACGCAAGTTGTCCAAACGAAATTCATCCTAAAAATTTAAATTGTTTTCAATGCAAGTTTCCTATATACCTTCGCTTCTACTCACATTCACAAGGATCACTTATGAAAATCGAATCTTTGCCAACGCGCCTCACCCCTTGGTTGGTTGTGGCATGCCTCTGCCTTTTTAGTTTTTGCGTGATGACGACAGCCAATTTACTTTCCGCTGCTGGTTGTGGAACTTGTCCTGCCACAACTTGCCCCTTCCAGCCAACAAGCCCACCGTTCAAGCCTTGTACGGCTTATACCCCACAAAGCATATACATCGAGCGCTATTCTGTGGTGGGTGAGCATGGGGCTATGACGTTTATTGGCAACACATTGGGCCTGAGTAAAGCACTTTGCTTGAATGAGCCCGGCACAGGCACTGTTGGTGGACCAAATGATTTTACTGATGCCATCGGAGCATTTACGACAATAGATAATTCTCTACAAGTCGGTACTTATCCAACTTTGACAGCCATACAAACAGGCGGCCCGGCTGGCACGACCTTAGACTATACAAAGAATAGTTCCTCAGCTGTCTTAAATCTCCCGTTAGGCGTCACGATCCTGTATGCCGAACTCGTTTGGAGCGGCAGCTTTGGGTACTATTGTGAAAACCCAACCACGGGAAATCCTAGGGGTGTTGACCCAAATTGCGTTCTCAGCTTTGCCAACGGACCAATTAAGTTTACAACCCCCGATAGTGTCTTGCATCTGGTCACGGCAGATCCTGCAACTGCAAGAGAGTCATTAAATCCAGCTTTTGAACCCAGCAATTTTTTATGCGGTGGATATTACGTGCGTAGCGCAAACGTGACGAACCTGTTTACCGCTCTCTCCTTAGCAAATCCAAATGGGACTTATACGGTTGGTGGAGTACCTGCGACTATCTCTGGTCTTGATAATACACAAAATGCCGCAGGCTGGACTTTGTGCATTGTTTACAGAGACCCCGCAAGTACGATGATTAACAACATGACTCTTTTCGTAGCGGCACAAGAAGCATTGACAACCACAGGGATGCCTGCAACAGTGTCCGGATTTTGCGCAGCGCCAGTCTCTGAAAACAAAACCAATGTTAGGATTCTCATCAGTGCTATCGAAGGGGACGCTAACAAAATGGGCGACCAAATGCTACTTAAAAATACTTTAGGCCCCTTTACGCCGCTGTTTGGCCCTAATAATCCGGTAAGTAACTTCTTCTGTTCTCAAATCAATGACGACAATGGCAATTTAATCAACACGACGGGAACTTATTGCGCATCTAATTCAGACCCGGTCGCAGGAAATCTTGTCTCTGGCGGAAGACAGGGTTATGACATCACAAATGTCGATGGTTCAGCCATCATTACACCTGGTGAAACCACAGCCTTTGCTCAAGCAACCACAACTGGTGACGAGTACATGGTGAATGCCTTGGGGATTCAAATTAGCGTTGCTGTCCCCATTATCGTTCCCATTAAAACAGTCGATGGCCAAAATAATATCATGGCAAACGTGGGGGACACCGTCACCTTTGACATTGTCATCAACAATACAGGCATGGGGGACGCAACTGTTGCGAAATTTTTTGATGTCCTGGAATCGGGTCTGATGTTTGTGGATGGTACATTTAAGGTGAATGGCGTCCCTGATCTCTCCATCCACACAAACGCTCAGTTAGCCGCTGGTATCCTCCTTGGAACAGGAACAATTGATGAAGGGACAATGGTCACAGTCGAATTTCAAACTTTGATCACCAGCAGGCCTCTATCGGGCAATATTTTTCATAACTTTTCAACGATTACTTTTGATTTTAATCCATGCGACGAGCAGCTGGTCTCGGGCTCAAATAATTCAAATGTCGTGACTATCACGCTTCCTGTAGCGCCTCCGACGCCGCCGCCAACCAATTTTGACGGCACCGTTACAACGTGCGGCTTATTGAATAAAAACGTTTATTCGTTGACGGCGACTTGGACTCCAGTGCCTTTGTCAAGCGTTGTGGAGTATAGAATTTATGAAAATGGAGTACTTGTGGCAACAATTCCAGCCTCCGGCCCTTTCATTTTTAAAACGTGTCTGGAATCTAAAGAGGATGCAAGCACATTTACCATTGTAGCTGTCTATCCAAACAACGTGGAAAGCGCTCCTCTGCCCATTACCATTGTCTCTGGATGACAATTAAGAACGGAGGCCGAACTGGTTGCCCGATTCATAGCGCCTAAGGCCGGCGTAAAAGACGGCAGAAGCAATTGCAAAGAAGGCAAGGCTGCTCCCGATGAGAATAAGCAGCTTTATCCACGAAAACGTGCGAATGAGGTCGACCGGAAGAAACCCAATCACTCCAGCCGGAATCAGGGTGAACATCACGATTTGTAGAAAGCCAGAATAGATGTGCGTGGGATAGAGGGCAAATAAGTACACGGCATCGCAGTACTTTTTGACAACGCCTTCGACTGGCCCGACCCAAAACGGCATGCAATTGGCGACGATGTTAACCGCTGTAAAAATCAAGCCCCCGCACACAACACCGACAATTGCCAATAAGATGGAAGAAAGTTCGGCTATTCCTCCGATTGGAAGCATGATTGCAGCGGTCATGAGATGCCCCCACCCTTTTGCAAATGATTTTGAGCCTGCGATATGAAGCAAGAGATTCTTCGGTTGCGTCATGAACGGATCGAGATCTCCCCCTACAATCATGTGTGAAAGAGTTCTAGTGCCTCCAAAGCACACCTGCATCAGACCATAGCCCCCAGAACCGATTGCAACCAAAAGAGCCATATCGGTAAAATTCCATCCGGCGACGTCCTGAAACTCCAGGAAGAAAATCCACCAAATCGCTACGAAAATCAGGTTATTGGCAATCATGAGTCCTGTTTCGATCAGGAAAGCAACCCGATTGCTTACGGAAGCTTTGATACTGGTTTTCAACAAGGAGAGATAAAAAAACAGGGTGTTCATGCGCTTTTTACCCCCCTTCCACATTTAAAATCTGCAGGCCTTTGCGATAGAGAAAAGTCAAGCAGGCCAGTCCAACGATCGCCCAGCCCAGCAGAGCTCCAAATAGGGTGGCAACCGCTGTAGCATTGAAATCGATCGCAAGGGCGCTGCGCCCGCCTAGAATGGCTGGAAATGGTGTCCACGCAGCCAGCGTCTGCATCCAGGCAGGATAAACGGCAAGGGGCAACATCAATCCACCCAGCATAAACAAGAGCTTCTCCCAAATCCAATAGATCGGATTCACGTCGTGAAGCCAAAAGGCGGAAATCCCAATCGTCATCTGAAAGAGAATGGCGACTATCCCCGCTAACAAACCAAAGACACTGGCGACAAGCAGACCGCTCGATGCAAACGGCAATGCACCCACCTGCCACCACGTAAACGCAAACGTCACGCCCCCTAAAACGAGTAAATTGACGCTTAATGTCCCCAGCGCCTCTGCAAAGGTGGAGCCTAAATAAGAGATTGGCCGCGGAAGCAAATAGGCTAACCGGCCACTGCGCAGATCTTTTTCCATCTCATCTTGGATGTCTGGCAAAGAGACGAGAATCCATTCATTGAATGCAATATACCAAAGCAACTGTTCTGGATTATACGAGACGATTCCAGCCTTTGCTGCAGCGAGCTTCCACAAATGGGCAAAAATGATTAAGCAGGTGATTAAGAAGATACTCAGGCCAACCAATGCCTTGTAATTTTTCAAAGCATGCAAAAAGGCAAGCCAATACACAGCTACGTATTTTCTAGTTTCAAACATGGCGCACTTTATACAAGAGTCGAATCACCTCTTCCATCGAAGGATCTTCGATCGTAATATCCTTTAAGATTGTACGCTTCAAAGCCTCTTGAATCACGCGGTCAATCGGCGTGACTCCGACATCGATTTCACAAACAAAATTGTGTTGCGCATTTTCTAAAATAGACACTCCAGGAAGGGTGAAAGAAATAGTTTCATTATCCATGATGAGCTTCAAAACCTTTTTCTTCATGTACATCTTTTTGAGTTCTTTCAAAGGGCTGTCTGTGATGATCATCCCTTTATCCAGCACAATCACCCTCTCACATACCTGTTCGATGTCTGCCATGTCGTGGGAAGTTAAAAAGAGAGTTGTTCCATGCTCTTTTGAAAGGCGGTTCAACAAGCCGCGAATCATGAGTTTGGCATTGATGTCTAATCCGATCGTTGGCTCATCTAAAAACAGAATGTGGGGGTTGTGTAACAGGCTTGCAACTATTTCGCAGCGCATCCTTTCCCCTAATGACAATTGCCGCACAGGCTTGTATAAAAAAGCATCTATCTCGAATAGCTGAACGAGCTCCTTTAGCCGCTGACGATAAGTATTAGAGTCAATTTCATAGATCTTCGACAGCAAGTTAAATGTGTCAGAAGGAGGTAGATGGTACCACAATTGGGTGCGCTGCCCGAAAACTGTCCCAATTTGGTAGCCGAGCGTCTGCCGATCCTTCCAAGGGGTGAAACCGAGCACCTCTGCAAATCCCGAGGTGGGATAAAGGATCCCCGTTAAAATCTTAATCGTCGTCGACTTTCCAGCTCCATTAGGACCAATAAAGGCAACCCGTTCCCCCCGCGCGATCTGAAACGATAAGGCATCGACCGCGGTAACCTGGCGCACCTTGCCGGAAAATAACCCCTTCACCGTTCCCCAAAAACCAGGAACGATCTCACGCATGGTAAACGATTTTGACAGCTGTTCGATTCGTATGACTGGCTTCATGTATGACCCGCTTGCACCGAACAAAGATACACATGGCCGCCGCAAGAGTCAAGCGCGACGTTCACAGAGCCAGTATGTCTATAATATGTAGACATACTGGCGTATAATTTGACAAAATCACCGGTATGTATGTATTATATAGACATACTGGAGATTGTATTATGGATATCATGCGAGAAATCCGCAAAAAAGCAAAAACAGAGGAGCTGGACTATCTTTTCCTCATGGGCTGCCTGTCCCGCTACAAACAGCCCAGAACCAAATTGACGACTCTTCTGAAATCAAAAAACATTATTCGTGTAAAAAAAGGATTGTATGTCTTTGGTAAAGATTTCCGCTCTCGGCCATTTAGCCTTGAAGTTCTTGCAAATCTGATTTATGGCCCTTCATACATCTCTTTCGAATATGCCCTTGCTTATTATGGAATGATCCCGGAGAAAGTCAATAGAATCACCAGTGTTTGCTCCAAACGCATCAAACAGATCAAAACACCCGTTGGCGAATTCATCTATTACTACCTCGATCCCAAAAAATATCCTGTAGGTATCACTTGGGAATCGATCGACGACAACACCCACTTCCTAATTGCTACCAAAGAAAAAGCCCTTGCAGACCTTGTCGCCAGACAAAAACCGTTTTCCGACCAAGATGAATTGCTTACCTATTTGGTCGAGGGAATGAGGATCGATCCAGATGACATTTATGCCCTCAGACAGCCTCTAATGAAAGATATTGCCTATATTTATAAAAATTCACAGGTGGACCTACTATGCAAAATCCTAAAAAAATGAAAGCCCCAGAAGCCCTCCTGCGCATGATTGAACGGTACGAGCTTAACAATGTGCTGGATTATAAAAATGCTATCAAGGAAATCATCCAAGAAATTGCCCTTTTGGGTCTATGGAGAGGTAAATTTTTCGAAAAAGCTGCTTTCTATGGCGGGACCGCATTAAGGATCTTATACCAGTTAGACCGCTTCTCAGAAGATCTTGATTTCTCACTACTTGCCCCAGACCCCAACTTTGACCTAAAGGATTACGAAAGCGCTGTTCAACAGGAGCTGGCAAGCCTAGGATTCTCCGCACAGGTCGAAAAAAAAATCAAATCAAAATCAAGTGCTATCGATTCAGCATTCATCAAACTCAACACGATTCAACACCTCATTTTGATAGGTGTACCAGAGCAAATTTGCAAAGGCATGCATCCAGACGAAATGATAAAAATCCGCTTCGAAATCGATACCGACCCCCCTCTAATCAGTCCATCTACCGAGAACCGTTTACTGTTATTACCTATCCCCTTCTCTGTAAAATCTTATCGGATTGAAGACCTATTTGCCGGAAAGGCCCATGCAGCATTATGTCGCGAATGGAAAGGGAGGGTAAAAGGCAGGGACTGGTACGATCTTGTTTGGTTTGTCTCCAGAGGTATCCGAATGAATCTTGAATATCTTGAACAAAGAATGCGTCAAAGTGGATTCTGGACCAAAACTCACAACCTAACACACAATGATTTAATGAACTTATTCGAACAAAAAATTTTAACTCTCGACATCGAGTCTGCCAAAGCCGACATTATTAACTTCATTAAAGACTCTTCGGCAGTAGATATCTGGTCTAAAGACTTTTTTAACCAAATTGCAAAGGCAATAAAAACCAATTCATAGACTCTGGTCGCTACCTCTGTTGGGTTTACATGTCGTTCAGCTCTAGGGGCTCTGAGGCATGCTGCAGGGCTGCGGTCATCTCCCGCTCAACCCAGTAGGCATCCATGGCGCGCCCCTGCCCTTTCAAACTTAAGTATAGTCCAAAAAGGGAGCGGCCGTTGCGTTGCATACTTCTCAAAGTCTTTAAAAACTGTTGTTCGGCTTCTTGAAACTCTCCGTGTCTTAAGAGAGCAAATCCTAACAACTGCCTTGCAGGGACCTGCCAGGCTGGGGGTTCGTCGTAGTAAAACTGGTCTTGCAAGGCGATGGCGTTCTTTAATTGGGAAATTTCTTCACCGCTATTCTTTTGAGCTTTCGCTATCTCCGCATCAAGCAGATACACATTCCGATCCATTACGGTTTGAGCGGCATTATTTGCAATTTTGATCTCGGGTGAGATCCGTTTGCTCTCTTGTATCAAGAGCTCTCTTTCTTCGAGAGCCGCGGCCACATTGCCCTGCGCCGCAAATGCCATCCCACGGCAATAATGGCAATAGGCTTGAGCTGGGGTATACGGGGTCTTCATTGCGTAAGCTAAGATCTCTGCCCACTTATTGAAATAGAGATTGATCTCCAACGGCACCATGTAAAAAGTCGACATCGACGGCATCGCCTTTAAATAAGGCTCGACAAACTGCACCAGCTCTTCTGCGGCTTTAATCGCATTAGGATAATCCTCCATCAACATATACGCTCTCGCTAATACGTAGAGGTTATGGCTTAAGTAGTGAAGTGGGTATGTCCCCGACTCCATCCCATACTTCTGGATGTACTTCCGATCTTGAGCAATCGCCCTTTTGTCCGTTTCGATCGCACTTTCATAATCGCCAACTAAGATGAAAATATGGCAAGGCATATGTAAGAGGTGTCCAGACTCTGGCAAAAGCGTTTCTAGGCGGCGCGCTGACATCAACGCTCTTTCTGGATAGGGCGACTCTTCGAAGGCATGAACGTAGTAATGATTCGCGCCAATATGTTGAGGATTGCGGGATAGGACAAAGTCGAGAACATCAATTGCTTCCATTGTCCCTTCGCGCGGCTGTCCGTCCGCACTCCACCAGCGCCACGGATCTAAATCTAAAATGCTCTCGGCGTACATCGTCTTCAAATCTAAATCTTCTGGGTACTTTTGAACCACCTGTTTGAGGGCGTTTCGATAGTAATTGCGCAACGCAATGCGATCAGCCGTAGGATCGTCGGTATAGCGGGTAGCAAGAGCTGTGATATACGCTTTTTCGCTAGAAGAGGCATTGTTGGAGAGCTGCAGCGCCTTTTGAATATACCGGTAGCACCTAATCTCGTTTTCCGGTTTGATGTCTTCATTGATATTTTGCCCTAATGCCAGCGCCATCCCCCAATAGGCCATCGCTAAATTAGGATCGAGCTGAGCTGCCCGCTCAAATTCTCGAAACGCTAAATCGTGGTTAAAGGCAAAAATATAGGTCAGACCTGTGTCAAAGCTCTTTTGTGCTTCTGGATTGGCAGTAGAAACCGGATGGTAAATAAGGTTCATCGGCGGAAACACCTGGAGCGCACTTGCGGGAATTTCGCTTAAAAGAAATGAAGGGTTCACACACGCTATGGCGAGAAAAAGGGATCTCACACAAAAATTGTACTTCATGATTACCTCAAGATTAGTTCCTAACTACGGTATATCATTAAAATTTTTTGTTGACTAGGAATTCGTGAGTGAACACCTTAAAATTAGTATGAAACTCAAAAAGAAATTCCATACACTTGTTTCCCATTTTTTCAAATCTAAGCGCACGCTCTATGAATTAAACAAAAATATCATCGCCGAACTCTTGGCTAGCGGAAAGCAATCCTTGCCAGACATATTTCAAGAGCTGAAAAGCTCACCTAGCGGTCTCAGCCACAACGAAGCGAGAGGCAGGCTAAGAAAATACGGCCATAACGAAGTGGCCCACGAAAAGCCTCCCACTTGGTATGAACTGCTTTTGAATAACGTCAAAAACCCCTTTGTGGTGTTGATGGCGATCTTAGCTGTCGTTTCCCTCTTTCTGGGACAATACGATTCGGTTGTCATTATCTTTTTCATGATCATCGTGAGCGTCCTCATGCGCTTCATCCAAGAGTTCCGATCGAGTAAGGCGGCCGAAAAATTGCGCGCTTTAGTCAGCACCAAAGCCACTGTGATTCGGCGCACGACGGAAGAAGCGCAGCCAGAAAGCCACGAAATCAACATGAAACTCCTCGTCCCTGGCGATATCATCCACCTTTCTGCAGGAGACATGGTTCCCGCTGATGTGAGGCTCATCTCGTCAAAAGAACTCTCCGTCAGCCAATCTTCCTTGAGTGGCGAATCGTTTCCGATCGAAAAGAGCGAAAACTTTAAACCACAAGAATATGCGGCTAATCCACTCGACATGCATAACCTGTGCTTTATGGGAACAAACGTCCTCAACGGAACGGCCACTGCCATCGTCCTTAAAACCAACAACAACACATTCCTAGGGACTTTGGCAAAAAGTATCACAGGCCACCGCACCTTGACGAGCTTTGACATCGGCATCAATAAAGTGACTTGGCTGCTGATCCAATTCATTTTGATCATGGTCCCCTGCATCTTCCTGATCAATGGATTTACGAAGGGTGATTGGCTGCAAGCCCTTCTCTTTTCCTTGGCAGTGGCCATCGGGTTAACGCCTGAAATGCTCCCGATGATCGTGACAGCCAACTTGGCCAGAGGAGCCATCCAAATGTCTAAAAGCAAGGTGGTCGTAAAGCAGTTAAACGCCATCCAAAACTTTGGGGCAATGGACGTGCTTTGCACGGACAAGACGGGCACTTTGACCCAAGATCACATCATTCTGGAAAAGCATCTCGATGCAGAAGGGAACGAAAATGAGGAGGTTCTCTATTACGGATTTCTCAACAGCTTCTACCAAACAGGCCTAAAAAACCTGCTCGACGCAGCCGTCTTAGCGCATAAAGAGATCGAAAAGAAAATGAATCTCAACCAAGCCTACCAAAAAATCGATGAAATCCCCTTCGATTTCTCTCGCCGCAGAATGTCAGTTGTGGTCCAAAAAACACCTGAGATCCACCTGCTCGTCTGTAAAGGAGCTGTGGAAGAAATTCTCTCTGCTTGCTCTCTCGTCAAAATCAACGGCGCTCGATTGCCCATTACAGGAGAGGTAAAACAAAAACTCGATGCACTCAAGAATGGGCTAAGCGCAGATGGGTTGCGGGTCTTGGGCGTTTGCTTCAAAGAATTTCCTGCAGTAAGAGGCAAAGAATACAAAGCCAGCGACGAGCAAGAACTCGTTTTCATGGGTTTTTTAGCCTTTCTCGATCCTCCAAAGCTCTCAGCAGAAAAAGCCTTGGCAAAACTCAATGCCTATGGCGTCAGCGTCAAGATCCTCACGGGCGATAATGAGCTCGTTGCCCAAAAAATTTGCCGCTGGGTCAACCTTAAACACGAAGGGACTTTACTTGGGACTGAGATCGACGCGCTAAACGAAGATGACCTTAAAATTGCTGTAGACAAGACGACGATTTTTGCCAAACTCACTCCTCTTCAAAAATCGAGGATCATTTCCTCCTTGAAATCAAATGGACACACCGTTGGCTTTCTAGGCGATGGGATCAATGACGCGCCCGCCCTCCGAGAAGCCGATATTGGCATTTCGGTCGACAATGCGGTCGACATCGCAAAAGAATCTGCCGACATCATCATGCTGGAAAAAAACCTGATGTTTCTCGGCGAAGGCGTCATTGAAGGACGCCGCACGTTTGGCAATATCATCAAATACATCAAAATGGCCTTGAGCTCTAACTTTGGAAACGTATTTAGCGTTGTCGGTGCGAGCGCTTTCTTACCTTTTTTACCGATGTTGTCGGTACAGATCTTGCTCCAAAACCTTCTTTACGACCTTTCGCAAACCTCGATTCCCTTCGACCGCGTCGATGAAGAATTTCTTCTCCAGCCGCATAAATGGGATCCCACTGGAATTGCTAAGTTCATGGTATACATTGGACCAATCAGCTCGCTATTCGACTACGTCACCTTTGGCGTGATGTGGTTCATCTTTGCCGCTAACTCTGAATCCACGCAGGCATTGTTTCAGTCGGGATGGTTTATTGAAGGATTGCTCTCCCAAACGCTCATCGTCCATATGATCCGCACGCAAAAAATCCCCTTTATTCAAAGCTGCGCCTCCCTTCCTCTCATGTTGACGACCCTGTTGATCATGGCCGTTGGCATTTACATCCCCTATTCGTTAATTGGCGCGAGTATTGGCTTGGTTCCCCTTCCCCACACCTATTTCTATTGGCTCCTCCTCATCTTATTGTCGTACTGCACTCTCACCCAAGTCGTCAAAGTGTGGTTCATCAAGCGTTTCAACTACTGGTTGTAAGTTTCCTTGCCAGAAAGATAGATATTATGGTATCTTTACTTTAGGTAAGGATACTTTGATCAAAAAGTTTCCTTCCTGAAAGGAAAGATATGAATGAAATGGCCATTCTCCAAATCTTGATTGGTGAGCTGGAGAGCAAGTTGAGGCTTCTTAAAGGACTTGTCTCTAGAGAAGCACAATTTCCCGACGCCCCCAATAAGATCAAAGTCGCCATTGGGATGCGCCGTGTCGGCAAGACTTACTTTCTCTATGAACGAATTTTAAAACTACTCGATGCCCGTGTAGCTCCCACCACAATTTTATACATCAACTTTGAAGATGATCGTCTATTGCCATTGGATGAACAAAAATTGGCAAAACTCGTGGAGGCATTTTACACGCTTTATCCAGAAAATCACGACAAGAAGTGTTATCTCTTTTTCGATGAAATTCAAAATGTCAAGAACTGGCCTATCGTCATTAGACGATTGCACGATACTAAAAATGCCGAGATATTCTTGACCGGATCTTCGGCAAAACTCCTCAGCAAAGAAATTGCGACAAGTCTGAGAGGGCGATCTCTCGCCATCGAAATCTGGCCCTATAGCTTTCATGAATATCTGAGAGCCAAAAAAATTGCAGTTGATCCACGTCTCCACGATAAAAAAACTTTGGACCAACTCTCCCAATTATTTCACCACTATCTATCCGATGGAGGGTTCCCTGAAATTGTGGGATATATCCCTGATATTAAGCAGAGAACCTTACAAGAATATCTCGACGTGGCCATCTATAGAGACATCATCGAAAGGCATGACGTGAAAAATCCAAGTCTCATCAAATATATGATTCTCTCAATGATTCACAACGTCAGCAAGCCTTTTGCCATCAACAAATTTTATAATGACCTGAAGAGTCAGGGATATAAAATTGGAAAAGAAATTCTGTATGAATACGCAGACCATACGGAAGATGCTTACCTCGCCTTTCCCACGCCTGTTTTTAACCCCTCCCTGAGACAGTCTCAAACAAACCCCAAAAAGATATATGCGATCGATCCTGGTTTGGTCAGAGCGCTGACATTAGATTATGAAAAGGACCTGGGAAGGCTGTTTGAAAATGTGGTTTTCTTAGACTTAAAACGCCTTGGCTGCAAAATCAGCTATTATCTGACGTCAGAACGCTACGAAATCGATTTTCTAGCGCAAACCCCGCGCGGACATAAAAAGCTGTTTCAGGTCGCTTGGGATATAGAAGATCCTAAAACATTTGAACGGGAAGAAAGAGCGTTAAAAGCGGGCATGAAGGAGCTCAAGATCGATGGGGAAATCATCACACTGGATGGGTATCTTCGCAAAGGAATTTCTCTCGATTAGTTGTCGAGGATGAGGGTCACGGGGCCATCGTTGACGAGGGAGACTTGCATGTAAGCTCCGAAGATGCCGCTTTGGACGGGTACGCCCCCTTTTTTGACCTCCTCAATAAACTTCAAATAAAGCCGGGTGGCGAGTTCAGGGGGAGCCGCTTGTGTAAACGAGGGTCTGCGCCCTCCTGTGCAATCGGCATAGAGCGTAAACTGCGACACGATCAAAGCTTCACCTTTCTTTTCGAGAAGGGAGCGGTTGGTTTTACCTTGGTCATCTTCAAATAGGCGCAAGTCAACCAGTTTGCGTGCAAGCCACGCGGCTTTCTCTTCGGTGTCGCTGTGGGTGACGCCAAGCAAAACGACGACGCCAGCTGAGATTGCCCCCACGACGCGTCCTTCCACTTCAACTTGCGCTTTTGTTACCCGTTGGATGACCATTTTCATGCGCCTAGAGTAGCAGAGAGCAAAATTTCAATGGGAGAAAAATGAACAATCTTCTATGGATAGGGAAAAGATAAAGGAGAATCTATGACAAAAGTGCACGCCTATGCAGCCCAAGCAGCCACAACCCCGCTGGCTCCCTTTGATATCACGCGGCGCGAATTGCGTCCGGGCGATGTGCAAATCGACATTCTCTACTGTGGGGTGTGCCATTCCGACTTACATACGGCACGAAACGAATGGAAAGGGACGATCTATCCCGTGGTCCCCGGCCATGAAATCTTAGGAAAAGTTCTCAATATAGGAAAAGATGTCAAAAATTTCAAAGTGGGCGAAGTCGTTACCGTCGGTTGTATGGTCGATTCATGCGGAACCTGTGGCAGCTGCAAAGAGAACTTGGAGCAGTATTGCGAGGCAGGCGCTATCTTCACCTATAATGGCCGCGATAAATACGATCAAAGCGTCACCTACGGCGGCTATTCGACACAGATCGTCGTCGACCAAAAATTTGTCCTGCACGTCCCCAAAGAATTTAAAGAAAGTGACTTCCCAGGTGTTGCCCCACTTTTATGTGCTGGCATCACGACCTACTCCCCCTTAAGACATTGGAAAGTGGGAAAAGGAAGCGTTGTTGGGGTTGTAGGGCTCGGAGGACTTGGACACATGGCGATTAAACTAGCACATGCGATGGGCGCCCATGTTAAACTCTTTACCACTTCAGCCGGAAAGATCCAAGATGGGAAAAAGCTGGGTGCAGACGAAGTTGTCATTTCTAAAAATGCTGACGAGCTCAAAAAACATGCAAATACCTTGGATTTTATGATCGATACCGTCTCGGTCTCGCATAACCTAGACCCCTTTGTCGAGTTGCTCAAACGAGACGGAACGCTGTGCTTGGTGGGAGCTCCTCCTACTCCACACCCTTCCCCTAACATCACCCAGTTGGTTTTTAAACGGAGAAAAATTGGGGGCTCTTTGATCGGGGGGATTAAAGAAACACAAGAGATGCTCGACTTTTGCGCAAAAAATCAGATCACTTGCGATATCGAAATGATCCCCATCCAAAAAATCAATGAAGCGTATGAACGGATGTTGAAAAGCGATGTGAAATACCGCTTTGTGATCGACATGAAATCACTTCACTAGAAGCGAATCGTCATATCAAGACCGGCCAATACCATGCCGCGCTTGCGGCCGAGATCAAAGGCAGGATTTTGCCAGTTGCGGTAATAGCCGATTTCGGGACGGATCTGAACGATCTCGTTAAAGTTGTGCGTCCAACCAATGGCATTGCTGGTGTAGGTGCCTGGAAAGCCGCTCCTCTCCCCATCCTCATCGTACCACACCTCATTGCGCAGTGTGATATAGTCTTTGTCGCTGAATTTAAACATGGTGTAGTTGAGTATTCCATAGGTCAAAACCGTTCCAGGAATGTCTGGACCAATTCCCCCTCCGCCCCCATACGACTCTACAGGGCCTGCACTGGGCGTGCCTCCCACGACGGCATCGCGCTGCCACATAAAATAGGCTTCAGTTTTTGTATGGATATTCTCGTTAAAGCGATGTTGCCAGGTGCCCACTAAGTAGTTAAAATTGTCGTGACCAAGCGGCTGTCCATACATCTGGAAGCGACGAAACTTTGCTGCATTAATATCATTGAGCACTAAATACACCGAATCGTTGTTGTCATCTGAGACCCAGCGAACGCCTAACATTCCGGTCGGGAGGGCGCCCTTATACCAAGGAGCCATGTCTGTACCTGCATGAAGTGCTGCCTGTACAGTCCAGTTCTTATTGATCATGACCGTAAACATGATCCCCGTTTGTGTATACGTGTCAAACGTAAAGAGCAACGAATGGGTTCCCATATAATTATCTGGAGCAAACTGGGTTTCAATATCGGGACACGCGATCCAGCGACCTATGCGCACAATCATCCCTTCAACTACATTGGGGAAATACACATCGACATACTGCTCTGTAAAATCGTAGCCGTAAAGTTTGTTGTCCTCTAGCAACTGCCCACTCGTCCAACCACCTGCCGTCATGTAGCGATAATCAATCCCATACAGAAATGTCGAGCGGAAACCCACATCGATATGATCGGTTTGAACTGAGTCAACCTGCCTTTCCAAGCGCAGGACAAATTGATCGAGCTGAACGCTGTTGGGAACAATCCAATACGAATCTGGAGTATTGGAGTCTTTGCAATTGCTTAGATTTCCAGAGCCATTGATCCACCCGTAGAGTTTCACACGGCTCTCTTTGATCGCTTCTCCACACGGAGTTTTATAAACAGCTTTCATCAAGGGATAAACGGTATCATCGGGCGGAACACCAACTAAGGGATACCCCTGATACTCTGCAGAAGGAAATGGAGGCGCTTCAAATGGGGCTGGCAATGCTCGTCGAGGGGGTTCCTCCTTTTCAGCTTCGTCGCAACCATCCGGAAAACCTAGAGCTGGGACCAGAAGGCACAAAGCAATGATCGTTAAAAAACACCGTCGCTGGATTGAGGGATTCATAGAGCGGAATGTATCAAAAAAAAGAAATTTGACTCTATCCTTTTCGCAAACGTTCCACCGCTTTCACGATATTCTCGCGGTGTCCAAAGGCTGTAAGTCGAATAAATCCTTCACCTGCGGGGCCAAACCCCGCACCCGGTGTGATGACGAGTTGATACCGATCGAGAAACTCTTGAAACACATCCCACGAATTTCTCCCCTTCACACGCACCCATAAATAGGGCGCGTTGACACCACCAAACACTTCGTACCCGAGCGCCTCGCACGCCTCCTTCAAAATCCGCGCATTTTCCATGTAGAATGCGATGAGCGCGTCGATCTCTTGCAACCCTTGCGATTCTAAAGCGGCGCACCCCCCTGTTTGGGAAATATGAGAAGCCCCATTGAATACGGTCGACATCACGCGACTCCAATCAGCCTTCACAGAAGTGCCATCGTCGTATTTCAGTTCATCTGAAACGACTGTCCACCCTAAACGCACTCCGGTAAAACCTGCTAATTTTGAGAAGGAATTCATCTCGATAGCGACTTTTCGCGCCCCTTCAATTTCAAAAATGGAGCGGGGAAGCTTCGGATCCTGAATGTAGTGTGAGTAGGCGGCGTCAAAGAGAATGATCGAGCGATGCGCTACTGCAAACTGCACCAGCTTTTCCAGCTGTGCTCGAGTAGCGACGGTGCCTGTAGGGTTATTAGGAGAACAAAAATAGATCAGGTCGACATTTTCCAGTTTTTCCAGATCGGGAAAAAAATGATTTTCCGGAAGGCAAGGCAGCCAAATTATTTTCTTCACCCCTTGGATCAAACTCCCATCGACATAAACGGGGTAGGCAGGATCTTGAATGGCGATCGTCACACCCTCCCCAAAGAGCATCTGCAACCTGCCAATGTCGCATTTAGCTCCATCGGAGATAAAGATGTCATCGGGAGAAACGCGGTTTGAATAGAGCTTCAAGGCAATTTTCTCGCGGAGCGCTTTCATCCCTTGTTCGGGTCCATACCCCACATAGCCCTTTACACTCCCCATTCCCGCGGATGCTTCAACAAGCGCCTGGGCAATCGCTCCGGGGATTGGCTCTGTGGTGTCTCCAATCCCTAAACTGATCAACGAGGCTTCCGGATGCTGCGCCAGAAATTGCCTCTTGCGCGCATTAATTTCAGGAAAAAGATAGCTCGCCTTCAAGCGAGTCATGTTTCGATTGCGTTCCATTTAGAATATCCTGCACCTTTATCTCTTAGCATATTTTTCTAAAGGTATTTGCGACACAAGATAGAGCGGATAGTTATAGATATCCTATAAAAGTGCAACTGATTCCTTCGGAAAACGTGGAGATTTTCACGTTTTTCGTTGGAAAAACGTGTGACAGAACCACGTTTTTCCAACGAAAAACGTGGTTCCACAAGTTTTAATTAATGTGTTGATCCGCGGTCTTTTGTATTTAAATAGCTGACAATAAAATATTTACATCTATTATACCATTTAATCCACCAAATTTTTCAATGAATATATCATGCATTTCAATAACTTCTTCAAGAGTTAGATATTTAATCATTTTTTCGCCAAGCGTTTCAATACATGCGCTTTATCAATTAATAATTCTTTTAATAGTTTGTTAAATTCGTTTTTTTCAAGATCCTTATGTTTTCTTTTGTTTTTTTCAAGATCTGGTAGATGCTCAATAACAAATTGTCTTAGACTAATTCCCTCCTTAGCCGCCAGCATTTTAATATAAGTATGCTGATCAGCAGGAAAATCAATCGTTAAACGAACGGTCTCTTGTTTATGATGCTGCTGTTGTGTCATATAATACCTCCTTCCCCTTCTTTTAAAGATACCGTATCGCCGTAAATAAGTCAAGTGAAAGATAACTTTTTGGTTTGGTGCCATTGGGACAAATTTAGCAAAATGGTACAGTGTCGAGGTATACCAGACGCTCTTTGCTTTTCGCATTTGCGAAGCGCCCTCACAGGATGAAACGCAACATAAGGCAGACAATGACCATCCAACAAACGATTGAAAAAGGGGTGTATGTCGCTGCACTCACACCGCTACGCTCCAATTTGCGCTGCCATGACGCTGTGTTGGCAAAACATTGCTTAAACCTGCTCGAGCGAGGATGCCAAGGTGTCGTTGTCTTTGGGACGACAGGAGAAGGCGCCTCGTTTTCAGTGAAGGAAAAAATCAAAACGATCAGAAGCATCATCGCGCGCGGAGTGAATCCAAGAAAATTGATCGTGGGCAATGGCGCTGCTTGCCTTCAGGATACGATCGATTTGACCGTAGCGACGACAAAGCTCGGTTGTTTAGCTTCTCTGATCTGCCCTCCCTGTTTTTATAAACAGGTGACAGAGGAAGGGATCATCGCCTTTTATCGAGAAGTGATTCAACGCGTTGACGACCCGCGTCTAAAAATTTTGCTCTACCATATTCCCCAGCTTAGTGGGGTGCCAATCACAGTCCCGATCTTGAAAAAACTCTCCGACGAGTTCCCAAACAACGTGATCGGCATTAAGGAAAGCGAAGGAAATATGTCCCTAATCCAAGCGATTTTACAAGCCATTCCACACACCCAGCTTTTCGTCGGCAAAGAGATGCTCCTTCCTCAAGCTCTCGCTTGTGGAGGCTCAGGAACCATTTGCGGCATTGGCAATCTATGGCCAGAACTCGTGCGCACTCTCTACGAAAAGGGGGAATGTCCCGAGCTGTCTAGGCGCGTTGAGGCGATTGGACAATACCCCTTTGTCCCTTTCTGCAAGGCCTTAATGGACAAAAATCAGTACCGCAACTGGAACCAGGTCCGCCCTCCTTTAAGCCCATTAAGCACTCACGAGAGCGAAACAATTAAGAAATATCTGTCACAAATCTCTTAAATTTTTTTTCAAGCTGACAACGATACAGCTCTCTGATATACTCAGCGGTAGTATTTCGAGGTTATGATGAAAATCCGCTTGTTATCTCTCTTCATTTTAGCGCAATTTTCTTTCCTGCTGCCCTGCTATGTGAATGAGTACTTCAGTAAAAACCCACATGTGATCAAAGAGGAGATCATCTCTCCTCAACTCGATACGTACGACTGCCACAGCTCATGCATCATTGAAGCAGCTCCAGGCATCTTATGCGCTGTGTGGAAGGCCGGAATAGGCAGTGGATTCAGCAATATCGACATGCAAAACCATGTTGGCATCTGGATGTCGCGATGCATCCAGGGAGAGTGGTCCTCTCCTCAACAAATAGTCGACTCTCCTGATTCCGTTTGCTGGTCTCCTGTGCTCACTCAATTTCCCTCGGGAGAAGTAGGCCTCTTCTACCGCATCGGAAAAGACCCACGCCACACCCTTTCTCTCCTCAAACGCTCAGCGGACGGAGGCGTGACCTGGTCAGAAGCCGAAATATTACCAGCCGGAATTGTGGGACCGACAAAAGCAAAACCAGTCTATGACAAGGCTGGCAATATGATCTGCGGTTCTTCTGTCGAAGCGGGTTCCCCTGAGAGTTCTCTAAAAGCCACGGCATGTTGGATTGAAATTTTCTCTCAAGACACGTCTCAATGGACAAAATATGGGCCCCTGGAGATCCCTGGAAAGCGATTTGGGTGCATTGAACCCGCCCTATTCTGGACGCAAAATGGGACCTTAAAATTGGTCTGTCGCGACCGTTCTTTTAAAACTGGATCTGAAGGATGGATCTGGACAGCTGAATCGATGGATGGTGGTAAAACCTGGAACCCGCTTGAAAAAACCACATTGCCAAACCCCGATTCAGGAATCGCCGTTGCTCCACTCGATCCAAACACAATTCTTTTGTTCTACAACCACTCCCACACAACGCGTTATCCCTTGAGCTGCGCAGAGACGCAGGATGGGGGAAATACGTGGACCCCTCTTTTCGACATCGAAACAGAATCGGGAGAATTTCCCTCAGCACTCGTCGATTCAGAAGGAACTATTCATGTCACGTATGCCTGGCAGCCTCCTGGAAAAGTGCAAAGAACGGTCAAACATATCATCATTAAGAAATAATAATACAACACCTCTCTAATCGATAGGATTTTCCTCATGAACCCACCAAATAGATGTGAAATAAATCACAATAACAACAATAGTTCTCTACAGAATCAAAACGGTTTCCCACCCTTATCAAATGCCGATGCTGAAAAAGTGGAAACCGTAAAATATGTGCTTGCGACGCTCGATTCTGAACTAGACTGTGCAGCCATCGGCGATACGGTCTTGATGGAAGCGGTTACCTTAGAAGCCGTTCAAGTTGCCCTTCGAACTTCCTCAGAAATCCAAAACCAGCTCATCACAAACCGCATCTTAAAAGTAACGATTGCCGGGATAAACCAGATGATGCCCTTTTTTGAAAGAATGTTGACGGCAACACCCTTAATTTTACGCAATTTAAACCTGACCCATATCAGACAAGTGGGAGAGGGAATACCTCTCGATCAATCCGCTCTTTGGTATGCCCTGTGCCACGATGCCGATTTCCTCGATAGCCGGATCCGTGCCCTTGATGAGGTCGAGGCGCGGCATAGAGAACTCGAGAGAAAATATAGTAAAAATGTAAAACATCCCGAAATGGTAGAAGCGACCCAAGAGAAAGGCCTCCTTTGGGGCACGATTGAACATAGACTCTCAGAGTTAAGAGCCCACGGGAATATCTCTCAGAAAGCAGCCCGATCGTCTTATCATTTGACAATCAAAGATATTCTTCAAGCAACCGCCACAGAAATCGAAAAAATCGGGTGCCGCCTGACAATGGCCGCATGCCAATTTATCCGCCCAGAAGTCACGGCTCAAATAGACCTCGCCAAGTTTGTTTCAAACTCAGATAACGATGATGATGACGATGATGTCAACTCATTTGCGGAGCAAAAAGAGGTGCATGCCTACCTAGAAAAGCAAATAAGAAGCGCAAAAACCCTGGTACACTCGGCTAACGGTGGAAGCAGCAGTGGAGGAAACAGAGATGGACAAGCAGGACGCCCACTCTCCCTTCAACGAGCCAATGAACTCATTGAAGAAGCCATTTACACGGCTGGAAAAAACACGCCCTGGGACAGCGTTGGCATTACTGTCAAAAACAATGAAATAAACGTCGTTATCGACGACGAGTATATATACAATGACACACCACTCGTTGCACACTGTTTTGAATCGTATCCAGATCATTTTCTTTTCACTCTGGATGTGGAGAAATTGAGTCAGTTTGAGGTGGATGACCTCTTCCATAACTGGAAATTTGATGGGGAATCGGACTTTATTCCCGTTAAACATCAAGGCCATCTATGCTATAAATACACGTGGAAAAATGTGGATAAACCTTATCGGATCTTGATGGACGATCCAGTCAAACCAGAAAGCGTGGAGATTCGCAACGGGGAGCGCTACATCAAAAAGAAACTCGTCGACAAGGTCTTTACCGAAGCAAAAAGGCGCCTAGAGTTGATTGGAGATGAAAAGTACGCCATAATGCTAAGCCTTTTCAAATTGGCTCCGGAACTCAACCAAGACACCTTATCAAAAGCGACTTAGTCGCTCACATTGGTGTCGACAAGGAAATTGCTGTTGTTAGCTATCGGCAAATAGGGGCGCGCGAGTCGCTCTTGTTGGCAGCTTTCACAACCCGTTCCAAACCGATAGCTCAAGCCGATGCAAACGTTGGCATCGTAATTGCGAAAGCGGTTGCTGGAGTTGCCGACTGGGCCCATATAAACGCCATGCGCCTCTAAATCGAGACAGGCCGTTAAAGGCGCTCGAAAAGAGGCTCCGATCAGATAAGTCCCAGAGCGCTTTCCTGAATACATCAAACTGCTGTTGTAGGGAGCACCAGCCCACACCATCGATTCTCCACCATTCTCAAAAATATGGCGCCAAAAAAGACTCACCTGGCTCACCGCACGGAAACGAGCAGGAACTTGAAATACCGTTTCGCGCGCCGTATTCACATTAGCCGTTCCTAAGACGCCAAACTCATCGTATCCTTCCCAGAGATACCCAACCTGAAAACGGACCTGCCCGATTGAGGGATCAAGAGCAAAAACGCCAAAATTTTTGTTAAACATCCAATCGATCACGACACCGCCTTGAAACCCATTGCAACAAGGATCGCGGCGAAAAACACCCCCTGTGACAAACCCCTGCTGCTGCACGCCGCCGGTATCATTTACAACGGGGCCTCTTCCGTACCAATCGTAGACGCCATAGCTTCCCCCCACTTGCACGCCAAATAGATCGAAGAGAGTAGTGCCCAAGTTCACCCCGATCAACACCCCGGTATTTCCATTCCACGTCCCCTCTGGAAGTCCGCGGAAATCGTCGTAGGCGATATTCACTTCCCCAACGAGAGGAAAAGACGAGCCACACCAATCATCGGCAAACATCTGACCTCGCAAGGAAACGATTGCTAAAAGGGACAGGGCAAAAAAACGGGCAACATGCATCATATTGATCTCCTCCGGTAGTACCGTGCAAGCCCCATATATACCAATTATTCGATTGAAAACAATTTAAATTTTTAGGATGATTCTTTTTCACTCATCGGAGTTACGCATGCAACACGTGTTCACAACGTTGATTTTCGCTTTCATCCCATTGATCTCTTTTGCAGAAGAGCTCTATCTGAGCAACGTTGAACAATTGACGTTTTCCCTCATGGGCTTCGAAAAGGCGGGAGAGGCATACTTTTCATCCGATGATGCCGCCATTCTTTTTCAAGCAGTCCCAACAGGACAAAAAGAGTATCAAATCTACCGAATGGATTTGAAAGAAAGGGTCCCCATCCTTGTCAGCACGGGAAAAGGGGCCTGCACCTGCGCCTATTTCCATCCAAGCAAACAGAAGATCATCTTTGCTTCAAGCCACTCCGACCCCAACCCTGCAACTGAAAAAGAACCTCACATCGGATATAAATGGGAATTGACCCCCTACATGAATATCTACGAAGCCAATCCCGATGGCACCGATTTAAAACCGCTAACCTCGGGGCCAGCCTACCATGCAGAGTGCGCCTACTCCCCCGATGGGACAAAAATCGTTTACGCAAGCAATGAAAGCGGCAGCATGAATCTCTACATGATGAATAGCGATGGCTCACATGTACGCCAATTGACCCATACGACAAACTGCTACAACGGGGGGCCCTTTTTTTCCCCCGATGGGACGCAAGTCGTCTTTCGCGCCGACAGAGAACATCCCGATCTGCTTCAAATCTATCTGTTCGACCTAGCCGACGATAGCGAAACTCAACTCACCAACAATCGCGCTGTCAATTGGGCGCCGTACTGGTACCCCGATGGAGAAAGCATCGCCTTTACTACCTCTCTCCATGGTCATCATCGCTATGAAATCTATCTCTTGCATCTTGAAACAGGCGCTCTTTGCCGCCTCACAGACAGCCCCGGATTTGATGGCCTCCCTGTGTTCAGTCACGATGGCAAAAAACTCCTATGGACCTCTAAACGCAGCGATGATCGCTCCTGCCAAATCTTCATCGCCAATTTCCAAAACCCCTTTACAGAGAATCATCCATGAAAAAACTCATCCTCAACTGCCTTCTCCTCGTTCAAACAAGCCTTCTGTTGGGGACAGACAATCTGTATAACCAAACCCCCACGACGACGCCGATCCTGCCCCCGACCACTTTGCCATTCACCCTCTCTATTGACCAGATGAACCTGAACTTGCCGAATGGATGGCATTCGGGCGCTGTAGCAACGTGGGGAAATAAATGCCTTCTCCTAGCAGGTCGTACAAATGGACTACACGGCTTTGACTCTGGCAACAACAATTTTCCTCCGCGCGCCCAAAACCTCTCCATCTATGTCATCGACTTCAAAAAAATGCGCGTCTATCAAAGAGCTCTCAACGATCCAGCTTCAGGACTCACGCAGCAACAGATCGACACTTTATCTGTCACAAGCCCTCAATCGTACCAAAGCGGTCGCACCCTTTACATCACGGGAGGATACGGCGTTGACTCAGCAACAGGGCAAATGGGCACAAAACCAACGCTGACAGCAATCGATATTCCCGGCTTGATCCATTGGGTCACCCATCCCGATAGCAGCGGAACTGCTGCCAAGCAGATCCGTCAAACGACCGATCCTCTTGTACAGGTCACGGGAGGGTACATGGCGCAAGTCAGCCCTCACACACCAACACTGCTGATTTTTGGTCAAAACTTTACCGGCTTTTACTCCGATAGTTCTAACGGGGACTACACACAACAGGTGCGCGCATTCACCATCTTGGACAACGGACAAACTCTCCATGTCCTCGCAAACCCAAATCAACCCCCACAAAATCCATCGTATCGACGCCGCGATCTCAATGTCGTCCCGATCTTAAGTCCAGGAAAGAATGGTCCGATCGAATCGTTTGTTGCTCTCTCAGGGGTCTTCACGTTAAACGAGGGGATTTGGACCGTGCCTGTTCTTATTGCCTCAGATGGGAGCAGCTCGATGGCAGATCCAAATGATCCAAATACGTTTAAACAGGGGATGAACAATTACGCTTCAGCCAACATTGGACTGTATTCGGAGGACACAGAAGAGATGTACATCATCATCCCTGGAGGGCTCACCTACGGATATTTCGATAATGGTGTTTTCCTGACAGATTCAGAAATCCCCTTCACAAACGAAGTCACGACGGTCAAAATCGACCCAAATGGCAACTTCTCCCAGTACATCATGGATGCACAGTACCCCACCATTTTGTCTACTTTTTCTAATCCAGGGAACACACTACTGTTCGGCGCCGGCGCCACATTTATCCCCGCTCAAGGGCTCCCTCTTTATCGCAACGAAGTGATCGGTTTGGATAACTTGCCCTCGGGACCGACAGTCATTGGGTATATCGTTGGCGGGATCCAAAGCACGCTTCCCAACACCAGTACGAGAGCCGATTCAGCCGCCTCACCCTACATCTTCCAGGTGACCTTAACACCACGTTAAACGTTGCTACCAGCCATCGCGTGGAAAGGTCACGATTAAAGAAACGCCTACGTAGTGGCTTTGTGGACGCTGTTTTTGAGAGGTCGTATACAGCTCGATAAAGGTATCGATCTTTTCGTACCACGAGTAGTAATAATCTAACCCGATCGCAAAAAAATCGTTAAAGGCATGGCTGATCCCCAAACCTGCGCGAAAGCCATACCGATCTTGGTAAAACGCATATTCAGCCACACCAGCCGCCGGATTTTCCTCAAGCTTTAAGCTCACATTGGCATATGAAATCCCAAGACGCCCATAGATCAACCACTCTTCATCGAATCGAAAGCCAGGAAGCAGATCGAACGTCAAATAATCCTGAACGGAGACCTCATTCGTAAATGTAAAGCTCGTCAACGCCACGCCTTGGCGATGGATTTTCGCTGTGCGACGCGGGTAATTGGTTCCCACCTCACCGCCTAAGTAGAGACAAGAGTCATTTGTAAAGCCGTATCCAAAAAAAATGGTGCCTAAACAACCGACTTGATTCGTCTGTTTGTCAATCGTCAAACCTGTGCTGACGTTCTTTGCTTGGAAATCGTAACGATCAAGTACAGCTCCGCAACCAAGCCCCAAATAGACCCCCTCTTTCATGAAAGCCTCTGCACGTGCAACACCTAACACCAGGGTCAAAGCGATCAACAAATAGCTAAATTTTGACGACATAACATCCCCTTTTACCCAAATTTGATATCTCAATTGGGGTTTTAATGCCATCTAAAACCCCGATGTGACAAAAATAGTGAATTATGACAAATTGCAGACAAGATGGAAACAGATGAGCGCACCCTTTTAGCAAGAGAACGGACGCGGTTAGCCAATGAAAGGAATCGATTGGCCAACGAGCGCACCTTTCTGGCCTGGATTAGGACAGGTTTAGCTAGCGTAGCGGGCGGTGTCGCCATTATTCGTTTTCTGACTTTTCACACCTACACGAATCAAGTGATTGCCCACTACATCGGCTGCATTCTTGTCGTCTTAGGGATCGTCATTTTTTTTCTCTCTTTCGTTGACTACAAGAATAGCTGCAAAAAGCTCGAAGTAGAAAATGGGTATGCTGGGTCAGTGCTTTCTATCGCAGCAATGTCGATCGTTCTGATCTTAGTCTCACTGGTACTTCTCATATTTACATTTATATAAGGTGGAACATGAAAGGATTTTGTACCAATATCGAAAAAGCCACTTTGGAAAACACCTTTTTTAGAAAGGTGCTTTACACAGCAAAACACTGCCAACTCGTGGTCATGAGCTTAAAGCCAAATGAGGAGATTGGAGCGGAGGTGCACCACCTCGACCAATTTATCCGCTGTGAAGCCGGCGAGGGCAAAGCTGTGATCGACGGGCACACCCATAAAATCACCGATGGATTTTGCATCGTCGTTCCAGCTGGTGCGAATCACAACATCATCAACACTTCTTCTGAAAAGCCCCTCAAACTGTACACCCTCTATGCACCCCCCAATCACCGCAATGGCGTCATCCACAAAACCAAAGCCGATGCAGAAGGGGACGAAGAGGAGTTCGACGGCGTCACTTCAGAGCTGTAATTATCAGTGTGTGACGACAAAATCGATGAAACCCTTCGGAATATCGACAAACTTTAGCTGCACGGTCACCCGATCGCCGACTTTCAGACGCTCAAAGCCATGGATCACTTTGCCTTCGACGGCGGGCTGGAAGATGCGCACCCAGGTCCCCTGCTCGCCAGCACCTGTGATAATCCCCTTGAATTCCTCCCCGATGTGGGAGGATAGGTATAGAGCAGCCGCACATTTGTTTGCCTGCCTTTCCACCTTCGAAGCCGCATCTTCTTGTTGGCTGCAGTGAGCCGCCAAAATATAGAGCTCGCTCATGGAATAGGGCGATTTTTCCCCGCGCAAGTGCGCTTTGTATTGCCGTTGGGTGATGAGATCGGGATAGCGGCGGTTAGGAGCTGTGGAATGGGTGTAGTCAGACAAAGCCAGAGCAAAATGGCCAATCGGATTCGATTGGTCGTTTTCAACGACGTATTCCCCTCGACCCAGCAGCTTGATGATCGTCAAAGAGAGATCTGGAAACACCTGAGGATCGCTCTTTTTCCGCTTCACCAAAAACGCTTGGAGCGCTTTGACATCGGGGTCTGCGGGTAGAGCCTCTCCATATTCCCGTGCGACCTCCACAATCCTGTCCCAATATTTGGGTGTGCGAACAACACGTCTCAGGTTTGCAATTTTAGCCTGGCTAAACTCGTGCGCCATCGAACGGTTTGCGGCAATCATGAACTCTTCGATCAATTGGTGCGCAAAATTATGTCGAGCCAACTCAATGCGGATATTCTCATCCGGGGCAACTTTCACTTCTGCTTCGGACGACTCGAGGATAAGGGACCCCTCCTCTTGCCGCCGTTTCTTTAGGCTTTGAGCCGCTTCATGCTGAACCTGCAAGGCTTTTTCAAGCCCGGGAACTTGTTTTGCCTTCTCAGGAATCGCTCCTTTCCCTTCGAGCCAATCTCCGATGGCGTTATACGCCAGTTGGGCATAGTTATGGACGAGAGCCGGAAAAATAGAGGACTCTTCAATCTCCCCGTCAGAATTGAGCTTCATCTTCACAACCATTGAAATCCGATCTTCCTTCTCGTTCAACGAAGTCAAATTGGTCGACAGCTTTTCTGGCAGCATGGGGAAGATCTTTCCTGGCGTATAAACCGATGTCGTATTGATCTGCGCGTGTAGATCGATGGGTGAGTCTTTATGGACTAACGCATCGACGTCGGCCACCGCAACCCATAAAGTGGTTGATTGATCAGAGGCTTTTTCTGCATACGTGAGCTGATCTAAATCCTTTGAATCGTCATTGTCGATCGAACACCACAATAAGTTGCGCAAATCGGTATGCTTGGGGGAAGCGGATGCAGGAGCATTAATGTGAGAAAGCTCCTCCATCTCTTCCTTAGAAAATTCGGGTTGCAGCCCCTTCTCCCGCATGATCTGGTCAGCTAGCTGCGCTAAATCGGTCGTTGTTTTCATTCTTCCTTTTTAACAGTTCTCTCCATTTTTAAACCAGAGAGAAAACTGGCCGGCTGCCTGCTCGACAAACATCGCATCCCCATAGATGACGCGGCACTGCTTTTCGAGGGCGTGTTTTAAAAATGGGGTCTCTCTGGGTCGGATTTTCAGATCCATAACGACTGTTTTTGGCAAGATGTGAACGGGATCGATTGGTAGGGGGAGCGGCGTGCAGTTGATCAACACATCATAGCCCATACTTGCACGAGCGCCTATTTTATCCATCCCAAACCCTTCGCACTGAAAACGGCGACCGAGCTGCCGCGCTTTCTCCTCGTCTCGATTGAGTATGGTTACAATGGCACCGCGTTGAACAGCTTCACACACAATTGCCTTTGCAGCACCTCCTGCACCCAAGATAACGCATTTTTTACCCCGCACTGGAAAGAGGCTCTCTAATGCGTTTAAAGCACCTGCCGCATCGGTGTTGTATCCTTTCACTTTTCCTTGGTTAATGACGAGCGTGTTCACTGCGCCGATCGCGTGTGCAGCAGGATCGATCTCATCGAGATGGGAAAGAATGGCCTCTTTTAAGGGCATCGTCACGCTAAGACCACGGAAGGGCAGCTGCTTCACATAAACCATGACTTGGCTGAGCTCTGAAACAGTCACCTGCATTGTCAAATAAACGGCATTGAGACCACACTGTTCCATGAGGCGATTATGTGTAATAGGGCTTGGACTCTGATCGACAGGGTCTCCAATGAGACCATAGAGGGCCGTGTCGCGATTCAAAGACTTAAATCGGTACCTCTCAACAAGTGTTTCCAAAGACAACTGTCCAGGCCCCGCGGGTTGTTCCTCATCTAGAGAAGCGTAAACAAGCGGACAGCCAAGCACAGGAGCCACGATGCGGCTGATCTGCCCATAATCCCCCATTCCAATTGCGATGGTGTTCTTTTTTCCCTTAGCCCAACACAAAAAGTGCAGTGCTTCGACACTATTGCGAGGGGTTACACATATCTTATAGTAATGTGCGTCATAGGCCCGCATCTTTTTGTAGAGCCCTTCCAGATCGTCTGGAATTTTGTCAAAATCGTGGTGAGAGAGGATCCACTTGACCGATGGGTGGCGCTGCTTGATCTCTCTAAAACCTTGAGTAGCGGCGTGGAGCTCGAAATCGATGTACTCAGGCTCAAGAGTTGCCAAATGGGATAGATCAGCAAGGCGCTTTTCTTCTGAAAAAGGATAGCTGCCGCCTTGAGAGCGGCTTCTCAATGTGAAAATCATAGGAATTGAAAAGGCGGCGCGCAAATCCTTCAGGGCTGTAAGATCCAACTCTTCAAATCGATCGAGGCGCAATTCAACGAGATCCGCATGCTCTTTCGCTTGAGAAATTTGCTGAGAAGCTTTCTTGAAAGTAGGTCCTAAAATGCTAGCGCAAAGCATCGAACATCCATTGGAGTGCGCTTTTCACAACAGCATCGTCAACCGTCGTGCAATAAGTTCCCTCATAAGTGCATGGTGAGCCAAGCCCGTTAATCAAGACAAAACGGGCTTTCCCTTTTAACGCCTTTTTATCTGCAGATAGTGCATCAAACACCGTTTGAATGGAGAAGCCCTTGGGCATCTTCAAAGGCAATTCGTATTTTGTTAAGATTTTTTGGATGCGATCAAAATCCATTGTTTTGAGCAATCCCATCTGCATCGCCAAATGGCTTTCAGCCAAAATCCCAATCGCAACGGCTTCTCCGTGGGAAAAGGCAAAATGGGAAACTTTCTCCAACGCATGCCCGACAGTATGTCCAAAGTTCAATAAATGCCGCTTCCCTTGATCATTGATGTCTTCTTCGACGATCTCCTTTTTAATCCGAATGCTCTCAGAGATCGCTTTCTCAACCGTCTCTGGTTGCAATGCCAAGAGCGATTTGACACTCTTTTCGAGAAACTCAAAATAGTCACGATCGGCAATCAAGCCATGTTTGATCATCTCCACCGTTCCGCTCGAAAATTCCCGCTTCGACAATGTCTTCAAGAGAGAAGGGTCTATCACCGTTTTATTGGGTTGATAAAGGCAACCGATCATATTTTTTCCAAACGGAACATTGACCCCTGTTTTCCCACCAATGCTGGCATCGACCATCCCCATCAGCGATGTGGGCACGATCACAAGGGGAACACCACGGCAATAGGTGGCTGCTAGAAAGCCAACGAGATCGGTTACCACACCCCCACCAAGAGCAATCACACAGGTGTCGCGTCCAAATCCCTTTTCAAAAAGCTGATTCTCTAATTTTTCTTTCGTTTCTCGGGTCTTATTATTCTCGCCATTGGGAAAGGCGAATAAATCGACTCTCAATCCAGCTGTCGACAACGTTTGTTTTAAAGACTCCCCATGCAAAGAGGCAATGCGATCGTCGGTAATAATGGCAAAGCGTGAGGCAAGCGAAGGGAGGTACTGCGGCAGCCATTGCAAAGCTCCGTATCGAATTTCCACTTCGTAGGGGCCCCTAAAAGCTGGTATTGAGACCTTGAGCTTCATATACGCGCACACCTGTTGAGAAGAACTGCATCAACCAAGACTAAAGCAACCATCGCTTCTACAACGGGAACCGCTCGAATGGCCACACACGGATCGTGGCGAGAACCTCTGGGGAGTTGAAGTGTAGCCCTCTCACCACTGGTCGTCAAAGATTCTTGCGGTTTCATAATACTCGAAGTGGGTTTAAATGCCACACGCCCTACAAGAGGCATCCCTGTTGAGATCCCACCCAAAGTTCCTCCTGCATAATTGGTCGCTGTTTTGATCTCCGCGGCTTCCTGTACAAATCGATCATTGTGCTCTGATCCTTGCATGACAACTGCACCAAACCCCGAACCCATTTCGAACCCTTTAACCGCGGGCAAGCCCATCATCGCATAAGCCAAATTGGCTCCAAGTTTCTCGTAGACGGGATCGCCAAGTCCAGGAGGCACTCCAGAGGCAATAAATTCGACGACTCCCCCTAAAGAATTGCCTTCCGCTTTCGCTTTGTCCAATACCGCCGTCATCGCTAGAGTAGCTTGAGGATCGGGACAAAAGAGAAGGCTGCCTAAAGCCGCCGCTCGCAAGGGCTTTCCACTCGCCTCTCCAATCTCCGCTTCAACTGTACCCACTTGTTTGAGATAGGCCACTATCTCAATGCCATAGCGCTCTAATAGCCTCTGTGCAACAGCCCCTGCAGCCACACGACAGGCCGTTTCTCGCGCTGACGCTCGTCCGCCCCCGCGGTAATCGAACAATCCATACTTCTGTAAGTAGGTGTAGTTGGCATGACCTGGGCGCAAAACATCTTTAATCGGTTCATATTTGCTCCCATCCACATCGCGATTGGGAATCATAATGCTGATGGGCGCCCCAGTTGTTATTCCTTCAAACACGCCAGACAAAATTTCAGCGCGATCTTCCTCTGCCCGTGGTGATGTATAGGGGTTTCTCCCTGGCGCTCGCAGGGCTAGCGCCGCCTGAATGTCGCTTTCGTCGAGGGAAAGCCCAGCCGGACATCCATCGATCACTACGCCAATCGCCTTGCCATGCGATTCTCCCCAGGTTGTAATTTTAAAGAGCGTTCCAAAAGAATTACTCGCCATATTCTCTCTCCCCTATTGCTACCAATAACGCCTCAACTTCTTCCAGACTCAAATTGTGTGTGTCGATCGTATAATGCGTTGCATGATGATAAAGTGGCACTCGCTGTTTAGCCAGCTCATTAAAGGCGCCTTTCGAACGTCTCCAATCGACATAGCGAGGAACCGTTTGCACCCTTTCCCACAAAACGTCCACAGGAGTTTTTAGATACACCAACGTCCCAAGCTCGCGCAATAATTCCACATTTCCCTCTCTACATAACGCTCCTCCCCCTGTGGCAATGACATGCTTGGTTATTCCCGTTAACAAGGCAATGCGTTCCGCTTCCCAAGTGCGAAATGCCTCTTCCCCATGCTCAACGAATAACTCGCGACAGGGTCGACCGTGCGTGGCTTCCAAAAGATGATCCGTATCGATAAATTGCCATCCCAGCTTCTCTGCGACCCGTTTTCCAAGTGTTGTCTTTCCACTACTGGGCATTCCACATAGAATGATATTCATGCGATTTCCTCAATTTGAGCACCGAGTTTATTAAAATCTCGCAAAAACGTAGGAAATGTTTTTGCGATACAAGCAACCGGCGAAACAATCGTCTCCCCTTCGGCCCCCAATCCTGCAACAACCAGTGATAGGGCCATCCGGTGATCGTGATGGGAATCGACGTGCGCTCCTTTTAAATCGGAACGACGAATCTTTAAACCATCTGTGGTCTCTTCTACATCCGCTCCCATTTTCTTCAACTCCTGAGAAATGCAGGCAATCCTATTACACTCTTTTTGTCGTGCTACCGCCCCGTTATAGATGTGGGTTTCCCCCTCTGCAAAACACGCTACAACTGCCAAAATGGTCAACCCATCGACAAAGTCATTGATATCCGCTTTGACTCCTTTCAGCATGCCACTGCGCCTAACGTGTAGTATCTGATCACCAACTTCAATAATAGCTCCCATCCGCTGAAAAACGCGGATCAACTCTTTATCGCCCTGGGCATCTTTCAAATCGACATTCTTTATGACCACTTCCGACCCGGTTATCAAAGCGGCTGCAATGGGAAACGCTGCTGTACTGAGATCGCCGGGCACTGTGTAGTCAAACCCCTCGACTCGCAACTTCCCCTGCATAAGATAGCGAGCAAACCCTTCCCGTCGGTACGGAATTCTTAAACGATCAAACCAATCCAAAGTCAAACCAACCCACGGCTTTTCACCGGCGTTCTCGACGCAAATTTCAATGGGATTTTCCGCAAACGCGCTCGCGATCAACAAAGCCGATACAGGCTGCGAATCTTCCCCAACAACGACGGCTCTTTTTCCTCGAATAGGCCCTTGGATATGCACCGGAGCAAATCCCTTTTCCGAAACAACAGAAACCCCCAGCTGGCGCAACCCCGCGATGAGATCGCCCATCGGCCGCTGCGACCGAATCGATTCGTCACCCGTGACGACAATGCGTCCACTTCCTAAAGATCCAATTGCTGTGCAAAACCGCAAGACGATTCCCGAATTCCCTGCATCGATGACGCCGCTCCTCTCCCCGATCTGTCCCTGTACGCCTTCAATGCTGATCCCCTCTCTTTCGTTTTCGATCTTAGCCCCGAACAACCCGCATGCCGCAATCATTGCGCGCACATCCCCCGATTCTAAAGCGCCGCGCACGAAACTCTTTCCATGACCCATAGCCCCAAACAAAATCGCTCTCAATGTTTGCGATTTCGAAGGAGGCACGGTGATCTCCCCCCTCAAACTCCCTTTTCTTACTCGAAATTTTCCCATACACCGCCTCAAACCCCTATTCTATGCGATCCCAATAGACACTTGCAAGCTTAGTGCATAGCTTCCTTGGTCTGGGAGGAAGTGGGAGCGACGCGCTTACACAGATAAATGATGGGGATCATGGCCAGCAATCCCCAAGCGGCCAAATAGGCAAGATCGTTAGTGGCAAGCATGTACGCTTGCTGTTCGATCTTCATGTCCAGAACGCGATCAATGACTCCTGGCACAAAGCGGGTGCTGAAATTGCTCAAATAGTTGTAGAACTGTGTGGTTGAGGGTTCGTAAATGGTATTGGCTTCTGTCAACCGTGCATGGTGGAAGATTTCTAACCGGGTCCAAAGTTCAATGGCAAGCGAGGTGCCAAAGCCGCTGCCGACCAATACCCGGATAAAGTGAAATAGGCCAGAGGCACTTGCATAACGCGCTTTGGGAATTCCATTCAAACTCAACGTCACGATCGGCAAGAAAAAGAAAGCGAGCCCAAACCCCTGGAAAAACCGGTTCCACATAATTGTTTCAAGCTCGATTTGGGTGGTGAAATTCGTCTGATAAAAAAAGCTTAAAGCAAAAAAGACAAAACTCAATGCACCAATCGCTCGAAGATCGAAATTGGACATGTACTTGCCCACGCTATTGGAGAGCAGCATCGAAGCCACTCCAACGGGTGCAACAGCCACCCCTGCCCAGAATGGAGTATAATTCTGCTCTGTCTGCAGCCACAAAGGGATGGTGACTGTGGTAGCAAAGTAAAATAGAAACCCAACTGTAATCGCTATCGTTCCAAATGTAAAATTGCGGATTTTGAAAAATGAGAGATCGACAATCGGGTATTTTTGAAAATAGGTCCAAATAAAAAAATACACGAGTGCAATCGCCGATACCAGTGTGAGTGCGATAATCACATTCGACTCAAACCAATCTAAATCTTTCCCTTTATCGAGCATGACCTGCAAGGAAATGACCCCTACCGTTAAGAAAAAGAGGCCGACCCAATCAATCGGGTTGCGGACGATATCGCCAGCTTTGTCTTTGACGAGAAACCATACTGTTAAAGCAGAAAAAATCCCTATGGGGACATTGATGTAAAAGATCCACGGCCACGAATACACATCGGTGATATAGCCTCCCACAATTGGACCTAGAACAGGCGCTGTCACAACGATCATGCTCCAAAAGCCCATAGCAGACCCCTGCTTTTCCGTGGGGTTATAGGCCATGAGCAAACTCTGCGACAAGGGGATGAGTGACCCTGCAACGGCTCCCTGCGCTGTTCGACAGATGACGAGCATCGTCAAACTGTGGGAAAACCCGCAAAGAAATGACGTCAAAGCAAACAACAACACCGACCACACAAACAAACGCACGCGGCCAAAGTAATCGGAGAGCCACCCCGTCAAGGGCAAAACGAGTGCATTGCTAGCTGCAAAAGACGTGATCACCCACGTCCCTTGATCGACGCTGACGCTTAAATTTCCGGCAATGTAAGGAATGGCTACGTTCGCGATCGAAGTGTCGAGAATTTGTATAAACGTGCCCATGCCCAAAGCAACGTTCAAGAGCAGCAGACGCATCCCTTTCAAACATTCATGATCCATACTTCTCTATTTGACAACGGATTGAATAATTTCATCGATCACTTTCTCGACGGCCTCCATGTCAATATCAAAAACGTTTGTCGTCCCTACGGCCTGTGTAGAGGGGATTTGCGCAATCATGGGAAGATCTAAATTGGAAAGATGGACATCGACATTTGCAGAGATGCCAAGGCGGATCGGATATTTTTTCACTGTCTCGGGGTCGAGGCTGATGCGAACGGGAAGGCGCTGGACAATTTTTATCCAGTTCCCTGTTGCGTTTTGTGGGGGAATCAAAGAGAACACACTTCCACTGCCAAAAGCAATCCCCAAAACTGTTCCCTGATAGACGACGTCGGACCCGTAGAGGTCAAATGTTACGGTTGCCGTCTGTCCAATGCGCATGCTTGTCAACTGTGTTTCTTTGTAATTCGCATCGACCCATACATAATCTAAGGGGATGATCGCCATCATGGCAGTACTAGGAGTCACCCACTCTCCAATATCGACAAAGCGCTGTGCGACATAACCAGTAGCAGGAGCATAAATCGAGCAGTGCTTCAAATTGTAGTAAGCCGTGCGCACTCTTCCCCTTTCTACTTCGATAAGCGGATGTTCCACTATTGGTGTGTTTCCCGCCGCATCTAGCGATACTTGGAGCTCTGCTAGAGCTTGCGCCAGCTCGTTTTCAGCAATCACGAGTGCATCTTTGGCGTGGACAAAATCTTCATCAGAAATCGCTCTGGAACCGACTAAAAGCCTCCGATTTTGGTAATCGTAGCTCGACGTTGCCACAGCTGCGCGTTTGGCTTCAACGGCTGCTTGGTTCGACAAGACCTTATCGTATAGTTTGCGCACATCCAAAACTGTTGCTGCAAGTGAAGCAAGCGCTTCATCGTACGCTACTTGGTAGCGCGTGGAATCGAGCTGAACAAGGAGCTGCCCTCCCCTGACTAGATCAGTATCATCGGCGTAAAACGCCACGACAGAGCCAGGAATAGCCGAGTTGAGTTTAATCATGCTGCCATTGGCATAGGCGTCATCAGTAAATGCATGAAAACGCAAATAAAGAAGCCAGAATAAAAACCAAGCTACCCCAAAGAGCACTAACAGAGTAGTGACAATCCATAACACCTTATTGCGACCATTCGGTTGTGGCTGTGTAGCGTTATTGGGTTCACTCATGCGTCACCGTCCATACACGTTTCATATCCTCCGCCCAGCGCCTTGATCAATGACAAAATGGCGTGCAACGTATTCCCCAAGGCACCTATTTCTTGATCGCGCGCCTTAAGCAGGCTGCTTTCGCTGTTCAATAGATCGAGTTCCGAGCTCAGGTTGTGGTTTAAGCGGAGTTGCGCCAACTCCAAATTCTTTGCATTCTGAGTAAAAATCTCATGGTAAGCGCTCAATTGCTTTTCGTTGTAGCGCAAGAGCGCTATCCCATCTAAAACCTCTCTAACGGCATTTAACACAAGTTGGTTATATTCGTATATCGCTTGATCGTAACTCACCTCGCTCCCGCGCAAATTGGCAATCAACTTTCCCCCATCAAATACAGGCAACAACACGGCAGGATCAACGCTATAGTAGCTGCTTGGCCATTCAAATAACTTTCTCAAATGGATCGTTTGGTACCCAAACAGCCCAGTCAAACTGAAATCTGGGTAAAAGCCCGCTTTGGCTGCTTCAATTTGTTCCCCTGCTGATTCGATGAGCCACAGCTGGGAAATGACGTCTGGTCGATGCGCAATTAAATGGAACGGCAAATCGCCTGGCAAAGGCACCCGCGGCAAGGGCCTCTCCTCGATGCTCATATCCCAAATCATTTCATCGAAATTTCCGGCTAGATAAGCCCTCAACTGATTTTCAGCAATTGCCATATGGCCTAGGATCTGATAGAGCACTTGCTTTGCCTCTGCTAATTTCGCCTCTGCCAAATTGACTACCGTCTCACTATCTAAATGAGCCGCTGCGCGTTGTCTCGTTAACTCTAACACCCTTTCCTGTATTGCCACTTGCCGAGAAGCGATTTCTATCCGCTGATAATCGACCTGCACCTGGTAATAAGCCTCTGCAATCGCAACCCCCAACTGCAGCCGAATGAACATCTCATCGGCAATATTCGCCTGCACTTCCCCTAGTGCGGCACTCAACAAGCTGCGCCTTTTTCCCCAAATGTCAAAGTCGTACGATAAAGTAAACTCTGTTTCGTATTGGGTAAAGTAGACTGGAATCCCCGCAGCGCCCCCCGTGCCTACAAGTGGAGGCTGCCCAGTTTGCTGCCCATTCATGTTGAAGGGGATGATTCCCGTTTCGCTAAATTTTGAACGGAGCACATCGGCTCCCCAATTGATCGTGGGATATAAACTCGAACGCACCAAATCGGCATTATAGACAGCGAACAAAATGTTGCTCCGCGCTTCTTGAATCGTGGGGTTGCGCTGAAAAGCCGTTTGAATAAAACAGGAGAGTTGATCGTCGTAAAATAAACCCCACCACTCTTCTGGCATTGGCGCCGTATAGGCAATGAGTGGATCAGCACTTGCGTCCTCGAACGCAGCCTCCAAAGCTTCACTCGGCGTCTCGATCGGCTGAGCCCGATAGCCAGAACTGCAAGCAGTGAACAGCAAGCAGGTAATATTGAAATTGATCAGTAAGCGAAACAGCATTGTTCACATTGGGTTAAAAAAAATTGTATTAACACGTGAACAGATTATTTTCCATGGTTGGTTGGGGTTTCGCCTAAAACGATCTGCTTAAACAAGGCTGTGACAGCTTTGGGGTCGCTGGCACGCACCTGTTCGATCACTGGCAAGATGCCTTCTTTCTTTGCTTTTTGTAAGGGCGGTACGAGAGCATTTATTTCGAGGACAACAGAAGAAAAGCCGGCCTGAGGGTATTTAATCACGTCAAAAGCTGCGTCAGGAGTCATGAAATTCCACCCCTCCTCGCGCAACATCTCGATGATCTTTGGTAAACAGAGCGCAGTAATGTCGGCATTCGCGTGGAATAAAAAGACAAAGGGAGAGCTCTGCCCTGCCCTCGTTCTCAAACTTGTGTATAAGGGGATCGTTCTTTTGAGGTGTTCGAGATAGAATTCCTCTAAACGGCCCTGATCGATTGAATGCCCTTCGGCGATCGCATTCAAAAGCAACGTGTTTAAATATGAGTCGTCACTATCTACGGAGACATACGCATGAAAATAGCCTCGATCGACAAGCTTTTGCGCCGCTTCCTTTGAGCGTTTTATCTTCATATCCCAAGAACCTGCCCCCTCCAGACCTACATCAAGATAGGGATACCGAAACCAGGATCGGTATTGAGAGACAGTTTTGATCAGCGCATTGCAGTTCTCAACATCTGCTATGTAATGAGCCACGTCCATTTGAGAGAGACGAGGCAAAGAATAAGAGTTGTTCCCTATCCGGTGCCCTGCCTGTGACACCTTCTCTAACGTAGTAAAACCGGTGGGGTATTGAAAGAGCTCTTGCCCAACGACAAAAAATGCGGCTTCGATTTTCTCTGCTCTGAGAGCCTGCAAAATCTTCTTCCTCTTTTCCACAGCGCTTAAGCAGGCCGAATCTTGAAGAGGCAAATGATCAAACGTCAATACTGCGGGACGGTTCTTCACAGGAAGCTCATAGAAGCCATTTGCCAAAGAGGGGTTCAAAAGCGCAAAAAAACCGATCAAAAAAGAGAAAACAAAGAATGGCATACGACCTCGCAGTTTGAAATTCTGGCCAGAACTTGCGACTATATGCCGAAAACACCAATTCGTCAATTTTTGACAAATCACACGTCGCTAAAACTTATCATATTCACTTCTCATCAGCCTTTCGTACTCCGCAATCGGGATCATATCCACTTGAGCGCGCCGCGCATCCAAACTTTCTATGTCTTCTACGGGATAGAGGCTAAGATCGCCCTCTAGATAGACCCATTGCGTTCCGTAGATTTGAGGCTTGTCTTCATTCATATTCACCCGATCAGTGAGATAGGCCAACTCCCTTGGAGCTGCCTCATAGAGTTGCACAGCCTTTTTGAGCAGTTCAAGGCACCGTTTTTGAAAGTCGAGATTTTGATCTTGGTGTTGGATCAATAACCAAGCAGCCTTCGCTCCCTCTTCCCCAACAAGTGACACCCCGGGCCACCCATATTGATCGACAATAGCGAGCAATTTTTGCCCGTTTTCCGCATCTAATTGGCTGATTTCCTCCCAAACGTTTTCAAATTTGTCTGGATTGCTGAGCATGCGCCATCTGGCCTCTTGGTCGCGCGTCTTCATCTCGATTATCTCTTTTTGCAACGCGTTGTTAAATCGGGAGTGGTATCCGTATAACCCCTCTTGTTTGATGATCGCTTGTACAGAGAACGAGAGGGAGGATTCAAATGGCTCCCCATTTTGAATGGCCTTCCTTACCGCTGTGGAAGAACGCTCTTGCGACCGGATAAACTTTCGGATGGGGCGATCAGCTATTTTCCCGCCTAGATAGGAAAGATCGATATTCCCTCTTAAAGCGACTAAAAATGCATCGGCTTTCAGAGCCATCAAAGCGCCGATTGTGTCGGTGTAGTGCTTTTCCTTTAACGGAAGCCCTCGCATGAAGACGCTGCGGTACTTATTGCTCAGCTGCTCATCTGGGCCCATTAAATTCTCTGTAATCACATCAGAACCGATAATTCCAACAACTTCAAGATTTCCAGCGATAGCTCCAAACTTATCTTGCAATTCCTTCGGTGTCCAAGCAGTAAACAACACTTTCGGATTCTCTTGATACACACTTGCAACCATTCTTCGACGCGTTGCCCAATCGGTGCGGTTCTTAAATTGATCCCCTCCCGGCACGGGATAAATCAAAACATAGTCGACCTCACCCGATTGCAATGCCTCTTGGATCACAGTCTCGTGTCCCCGGTGAATTGGATCGAAAGACCCAATGTAGTAACCCAACTTTTGCCCCTTTAAAACACTCAAATCAAACTGATCGTCAAGTTCCTTTCCATTTGCTGCCAAAGGGGACAACATCACTCCTAAACCCAAAAAAATTGACATACTTTTAAACATTTCAATCTCCCAATAATCATGGTATATAATAAGTGTCGAGGCGGTTCAGCCACCCCGGAAGCCATTTTCCCTCTTTCTGAGGGTCTGGTGCATTTACAACGCGCTCTTGCAAAAGTTTTTTTGCGCTCATCGCAAACCGTTCTTCAGGAGGAGGTTTGGGCATGAAATCCCCGCTTGCCATGGTTTGGAGAACTTGGCTTAACCCCCACCCCTTTCCTTGGTAGCGCTCTTTAGGATCTGTCCCCTCATGTTTGAAATTGAGATAGTCTACAAGGATGTATGGGCCATAAAATGTTCTGCCCACACGAAAGAACTGGTTGATCACATCCTGTCGTTCTTTAGGTGGAGTGGAAAGGACTATTTCTCCAAAGGCGTGGTTTAATCTTTCTACCATGTACTCCGTTTGATCGGGGATCGTTTCTTGCAAAAAAAGGCGCAGCTCTTTCATTTTAGCTGAATCGAATTCTCGATAAAACTCCTCTCGGCTAACCCAAGGGGAAAATGTCGCAGTGGCAAGCCATCTAGGAACCTTCACATCCCGTTTTTGCAAAAATTCTACAACGGCATGGAAGCGGCCATGCGAGAAAGTCCCTTTATACTCCTCTGGCGGCCAGATGAAGTGCCCGATGCCAAGAGAGGGAAAAGGTTCTTTTTCACTCCAAAATGTCAATTGATCCACGCGGTTGCTGCACTCGTTGCGCCAAATTTTCTTGCCCACCTCTTGCGCTTGGGCTAAAGAGATCGCAAGAGGATGCGTTGTGCCGCATAAATAGTCTGCAGCGACCTGTAGAGAACATGTATTGGGGCTGTATGCGGCAATTGTAATCTCAGCAGAGCGGGCACTGTCTAAATCGTTCGGATCTCGCATGGCAATGCAAGCCGTCGGCTTAGAAGCAACCACTTTTTTCAAAAGTTCCAGCTGCTTTGGTTGTTTCCACGCATTGTACGAGCAAAAAATGACGTATTGAACAGCGTCTAAACTATCCAAAATCTTTCTCTGTTCGGCTGCAGAGGGTTCAAAATCGGTGAATGTGTGAAGTGTCACAACCGCTCCCACTTGCATGAGATCGGTGTTCTTAATCTTCTCTTCAATGCCCTTAGGAGCAATGATCGCAATGTTTAATTGCGATAAGTCGCGCTTTAAATTCCAATTCTGAATCTCGACAGAGCGGTAAGCAATTTCATTTGCGAGTTTCAAATGCTCTTTCTTTCTGATCTCTTCATTTGTCAAAGAGGGGCGATCAAATAACCCAGCATCCTTTTTTAACTTTAAAATTCTCGCAACCGAAGCATCGATCCGCTTTTCGCTGATCTTCCCCTTGCGCACGGCATCGACCACTCCGCGGTGGAGGCGCGCCAGCTCTTCGACATTCGTCTCTCCCGCAATCCGACTGAGTAGATCGCGCCCACCAATCAACAAAATATCGTTCCCCGCCTCAATCGCTTTCAGAGCAATTTCTACCGCATTTGCATACCCATCTAAGACACCGCTCATCGTCAGTGAATCGGTCATCAAAACGCCCTTAAAGCCCAATTTCTCTCTCAAAATCTCCTGCAAAATCGTCGAGGATAAAGTAGCGCAATTTTTTGGGTCGATTTGGGGGAATAAAATATGGGCCGTCATGATCACAGGAGCATCGGCGACGAGCCTCTTAAAAGGCACAAGTTCGAGCTTCTCGATCTCCTGGTAGCTTTTATTGACGACTGGCCGCGCTAAGTGAGAGTCGACTGTGACATCTCCATGACCAGGAAAGTGCTTTAAACACGGGATGACGCCAGCGTCTTTAAATCCCCTTAAGCTCTCTTTTCCAAAAATGGCCACGATTTCTGGATCTCCGCTAAAGGAGCGCACGCCAATGATCGGATTGGCGCGATTGTTGTTCACATCGACCACAGGAGCCAAATTGAAATTCACGCCGACGGCCTTCATCTCTTTGCCCATGTAATAGGCAGCTTCGTAAGCCAATTCTGGCTGACCAGTTCTTTCTAAGGCGGCATTACCTGGAAACTCAGTAAATCCTCGATCTAGGCGCATGATCGCGCCCCCTTCTTGATCAGCAGAAATAAACAAGGGGATCCCGATATGGCGATTGGCTAATTCCTGAAGCCCACAACTCATCTTCTGCACTTGCTGCGGATTGCGCAGTCCATTGGCCCAAGTGTAGTAAACCACCCCGCCAATCTTCATGTCGCGAATTAACCGCTCTGCTTGTCCATTCGCTTCTTCTCCTTCGAAATAAACCATGAACAATTGGCCAACTTTCTCTTCAAGAGTCATTTCCTGCAGTTCTCGCCCCTCGACCGCAACCACGGCTAACAAAAGCGCAATAAATACAACTAAGCGGTTTAACATGTTCGATTGACCTCTGAAAATCTCATGGGGGTAAATTCTAACAGAGTTGGGATTACCAATCTAGAGTGAGAATGATCTGGTCATAAATGAACTGCAGTTCTTCTGGTTGGATGCAATAGGGGGGCAAAACGTAAAGCACATTGCCTAAAGGGCGCAGCAAGATACCCTTCTCGAGGAAAAAACGGTAGAGACGCTCGCGAATGGAATCAAAATAAGAGTGCGTTTCGGTGAGATATTCAAGCACTAAGATAGTTCCAATCACCTCACACCGTTTCAGCTTCGGGTGGTGCTGCCACAGTTTACAGAATGCTTGATGGGAGGTCTCGATACTTTTTCTTTGAATTGCACAACTCTCCATAAGCAAGAGATCCAAGCTAGCAAGCGCACTGCAACAAGACAGTGGATTTGCGGTATAGGAATGGCCGTGTAAAAAGGCCTGCTTGAGATGATCGCCTAAAAATGCATTGAAAATCTGTTCCGTACAGGCTGTCGCCCCCAAAGGTAAAAATCCCCCTGTGAGCCCCTTGGACAAGCAAATCAGATCCACTGTTTCGTGCAGCTGGTCGCAGGCAAATAGAGTGCCCGTGCGACCAAATCCGGTCATCACTTCGTCGGCGATCGTCAAGACCTGATACTCTTTACAACAGCGAATCAATCGATCTAGTGCGTGTGCAGAATAGACGATCATCCCTCCTGCCCCTAAGACAAGCGGTTCAAAGATAAAACAAGCAATGTCCCCCTTCTCTAAAATCGAGCGGAGTTGAGCCACTGAAGCCTCTTCATGGCCAGGTGTGGGGAGATCGATCGCCTCTGTTTCAAACAAATGCTTCCAAAAGGGACGGCTAAATTCATTCCTGCTTGCAACAGACATCGCTCCAAAGGTTTCCCCATGAAAGCTATTCTTAAAACACACCACTTTCGTTTTGGGAATCTGTTGGTTGTGCCAATACTGGATGGCCATTTTGACAGCGATCTCCACGGCTGTCGATCCGTTGTCGGAGTAAAATATCTTCGACATGGTCCCGGGAAGAATCGCAAGCAACCGAGACGCCAATTTGATGGCACCCTCGTGGGTAAAATCTGCAAAAATGACGTGTTCTAATACTCCGGCTTGTTGCGCAATTTTTCGAGCGATATAGGGATGCGCATGCCCGTGGAGATTCACCCACCAAGAGGAGATCGCGTCTAGATAGCGGGTGCCATCTTCGGCATAAAGATAGGGGCCTTTTGCCCGCACGATCGGAATCGGCAGAGGCGCTGTTTTCATCTGTGTAAACGGATGCCAAATGCAGGCACGATCTTGTTCTGCTAAGGAAGATGTTTGTAAAAGTTGGATTGCCATTGTTCACCATACCTTTGAAATGTTTGGAGGTTTAAATTCTGTTCTGGAAACAGTCTGCCTAATAGGGGAAGTTCCGAAATCTGTAGAATTGCCTCTTCTGTATCGGGATGGGGAGCGCCATTGAAAATCAAGCCAAGAAGAGGAACACGACGCCTTTTGAGCGCCTCAATCGTTAACAACGTGTGATTGATACTTCCGAGATAGTGCTTCGACACGACGACCCAACTACACCTCCAAGAAGCGAAGAGATCGATCGTCAATCTATCCACCGTATAGGGCACTAAAAGCCCACCCACGCCTTCGATGATGAGCGGACGAGTCGTTTCTGGGAGAGAAATCGATTCAGTGGAAATTGCCATTTTCTCAAGGCGGGCTGCAGCATGAGGCGAGACAGGCGCCTGAAAAGAGTACGCGGGGGGATGAATGACCCGCTCACTGCCCTCTAGCCACCCTTTCATGGTTGCTGTATCGCTGTTTGCCTCATTGCCACACTGGATTGGTTTCCAGTAGTCCCCCTGAAATAATAGGGTTAAAATGGCACTCACAACTGTTTTACCTACATCTGTGCCAATGCCAGCAACCATAATCCTGCGCATCTCAACTGCTCCTCTGTCGAAATGCAGGGCGCTTCTTCAAGCCGAGCAAAGCAAACATCTGCTCATCGGTATCCACAGGTGTGTTCGCCACTGTAAGCAGCTTTTCACCTGAAAAAATGGAATTTGCACCCGCAAAGAAGCACAGAGCTTGCTGCTCATGCGACATCTCAATCCGCCCACAGGAGAGACGAATCATTGCTTGAGGAAGCACAAGACGTGCAACTGCAATCACGCGCAGCATCTCCCAAGCCGATATTGTGGGTTGCTTTTCCAAGGGCGTACCGGGAATTTGGCTCAAGCGATTGATCGGAACAGACTCGGGGTGGGGATTTCTCGTGCACAAGGCCAACAAAAGCCCCAGGCGGTCTTGCACAGACTCGCCCATCCCTAATATGCCTCCACAACACACGCTAAGAGAGGCTTTATCAACGACATCTAACGTATCCAACCGGTCATGATAGGTCCTGGTCGTGATGATCGTCTTGTAATATTCTTCGGACGTATCCAAGTTGTGATTGTAGGCATACAATCCCGCCTCTTTCAAACGTTGCGCCTGAGGCTCTGTGAGCATTCCCAACGTACAACACACCTCCACCCCTAAATCGGTAATCCCTTTCACCATCCGCAGCACTTCCTCAAATGGCTTATTATTTCTGACCTCCCTCCAGGCAGCGCCTAAGCAGACTCGCGTTGCTCCACGCGCTACCGCTCTTTTAGCTTCGTTCAGCACTTCCTCGTAAGCCATCATCGGCTGTGCCGCTACAGAAGTTTGGTAGCGGGAAGATTGTGCACAATACTTGCAATCCTCTGGGCATCCACCCGTTTTAATCGAAATCAAGCTGCACACCTGCACTTCCCCAAGAGGATGAAACTGGCCGTGCACCGCATGCGCTTTCGAAACCAATTCAAGCAAAGGCATGGCGTACAGTTCTTGCAATTCCTCTAATGTCCAGTCGTGTCGAATTGGCATTATTTCCTCTGTTTCATGCTGTTTTTCAAAAGAAATTCACATTTTATCTCTGTTTTTTGTCATTTTTCAATCAAAATTCTGTAGCTTACATGACTCTAAAAACTAGAAAATAGTTTATATAAAATACGAAAAGGTTTAAAAAGAAGATCAGAACGGGATTAGCTCGAGAGCATCTGGCCTGTTCGGAAAAACTAGAAAAGAGGCTTCAACACTTGGAACGAGGTTTGTTATTTTTATGATAGAAGGTCTCTGCGGGAACAAAAATGTGGCAAGGATCTTGATTTTTCTGTTCGTGAATGGGAGATGCTATGGCACACAGCTCCACCGCGCGTTGAAAGTGCCCCTAACACCTCTTCAGAAGGCCTTAACCCGCCTAGAAACTGGGAGCGTGATCACCAGCTATTACGAAGGGAAAACGCGCCTCTACCAATTTAATCGCGCCTATCCGCTTCTTGCAGAGCTAGAGGAGCTGCTCAAAAAAGCCTACACCCTTTTGCCGCCGCACCAAAAGAAGGAGTACTATGTCGCCAAGGAAGAGCCTAAGGCACCGACACTCAAGCCAGAAAATAACTTGCGCATCCTTCAACAGTTTTGGGATCGGCTACAAAGCGTTTCGCAACTGACGTTTCATGCCACGACAAAATCGAAAGAGGAGAGTGGCTGGAACGGAAAAGGGAAAGGTGAAGTGCTTGCTTCAAAAGAGGGTTCCAACACACTCATTTTCCACGAAAAGGGAACGTGGCAAGGGAAGCCAGGGGGCGAGGTGAATTTTACCAATGTCTTTCGCTGGACACTCGATCGGCAGGCGGGAGTGATCTCGTTGGAACACTTACGTCGAGGCAACGACCATCCGGTGTTTTTGTTCCATCTGGCTCCCTCTGGAATGCATTCGCTCGCCTCTGTTGACTCCCACCTATGCGGGGGAGATGCTTACTTCGGTCAGATCCATTTCGATCGCTATAGCTTGCGCTTGAATTGGCGCGTCATCGGCCCTAAGAAAAACGAAGAGATCGACTATTTCTACTTGTGATTTAAGATACAGAATACGACTTACAAGCCGTTGCAAATTGAGTTGCATGCTGATCGATCAACTCACTGACTTGATTTGAAATCGGCGTTTTGACGACATCCATTAGACTTGATCGCATGATGTTGGCAAGACCATGCACTCCAATCGCAGAAAAACAGAGATGACACACCGGTTTTTCTAAAATAGCCCGCCCCATAGGCGTTTGACCAGTGCTGCGCATCTCGACTTGTCGCATGTTTACAACGATCTCTTTTAATACCGCGTTGTCCATTTTCTGAATTTCACTCTGAATTGCTGCAAACCCCAGCACGCTATTGTTGATCAGACCATTAGCCTTTTTTATATCAAATTGCTCTCCTAATTCCTGTCCAAACTCACCCATTCTTTGAGTCATTGATGGATATAACATTGTCCTCAAAAATACTGCGACCTCCGTTCTAAATCCGTTTAAATTGATGATCTCAAATGAGGTAGAATCATTTGAGGCTACTTTGACGAGCCGTGCCGAAAGAGCCAGCTCTTTGGAGGTCATTTCAATGCAATACGTCTGTCCTATTTCCAGTTTATCGGGGATCTTAAATTCCACGTTTTCATTTGACCAAAGCTCGGGCTTTTCCTTGGTGATGTCAACCGTCGAAGCATCTATACAGGACCATCCAGAATCAGGGCTCTTGTCAAGAATATGCGTTTTTAAGACGAGATTGCGAATTTGCTTCTGAGTCACCTGAAGCGATAATTGTTCAAACGTAACGTCTTTTACAACACCGCTGCTTGACTGCGAGCGTTCTGTTCCTTCGCGAGATGACACGCTACAAGTAAAGGGAAGTCGCGTTGATGCACTAGCGAATATTCTCTGAGGCAGTTGCACCCAAACTTTCTTTTCGTCATCCTGAAATTCGAGATGGACAACCCTCACCTGCAAACCCGCTGTCCGTCCAGCCTGCGAGTTATTTGGCCCCTTCCAAACAAAATTGAGAGTAACCTGATCGGTAACGGTTATGGGTGCAGTTGCCATAGTTAACCACCTCTTTTATAAGAGAAATATAACAGAAAGCAAATATATAACTCGGATGTTTGTACCTTGCAAGAAGATCCCTCTTGCGCTATGCTCTGTTACCTTAACCCTGGAAGAATGCCTATGTCCTTTCTTTCTCGTTTGCTTTTAGGCTCTAAACGACCGCCGTTTGACCTTTCCCTTTGTCTCATTGCCAATCGACCTTCCTTTCAAGACGAACAGGTTTTTTTCTCTAAAATTCAACGGGCGGTCAGGGGCGGCGTTACTTGCATCCAGCTGCGCGATCATCAAAATGATTTTGCCACTGTTCTAAAGACAGCTCAATATCTGAAAAATGTGATCAAAAACGTCCCCCTCTTCATCAACACCCCAAACCCTTTTCAACTGGTTCAAATGGTTGGCGCCGAGGGCATCTTCCTTGAAGAAAAATATTCCCCTACCGAAGCGAGAAAAAAATTAGGGGACAAAGCGATCATTGGCTTGTCCGTTCAAACTCTACAAGACGTAACAGACACAACCCAAATGACAGAGATCGATTACATCAGCGTTAAAGTTGGCCCTTCAAACAAAACATGCCCTAAAAACGACATCATTTGGGGGGTGAAAGGGTTGAGAATCGTTCGAAAGCTCTCACCGCACCGCCTCGTTGCTGTTGGGGGTCTCAATTTAGATAACGTCGAACCGGTTTATAGAGAACTCCATCCGGATGACGGGGTTGCAATGGCGGGAGGACTGATGGACTTGGATGATCCATATAGAACCGCTCAGAAAATACGGACAATTGCTCAAGCTGCAAAGAGGAACCCATGAAAACATCTTCCCGTTTACCCTTTTGGACTTCCTGCCTAGGCAACCTCTTTGAACACTACGACACGGCACTCTTTAGTTTTTTATCCCCTTTTCTAGCCCCCTTGATGTTCCCCGATCAAGATCCGATTACTGCCCTTATTTTAACCTATGCCATGATCCCATTGTCGATGATTGCCCGGCCTATTGGCTCTTTAGTTTTTGGTTATATCGGAGACACCCATGGACGCAGACAGGCACTCTTTTTGACTCTTGCGGGGATGTCGTTTGCCTCCGGATGCTTAGCCCTCAGCCCTTCCTTTGCGCAGGTCGGCCTCTTTGCCCCCCTCCTATTTTGCCTGGTTAGAGTCTTGCAAAACTTTTTCGCCGCGGGGGAGACAATGGGAGGCGCCATCTTTTTGCTCGAACACTCTCCCACAAAAAAGCACGACTTTCTCAGCGGGCTTTACAATTCTACAACGATGGGGGGACATCTTTTAGCTTCGTTTGCCGTGTTCCTCCTCATCCAATACAACGTTGTCGATACGGGGTGGAGATTCCTCTATCTCTTGGGGTGCATCACAGCTCTCTTTGGCGCTTTGATTCGCCGCTCGCCTGAATTCGAACCGGTTTCGATCCCTGCTTCTCAATCCCCCATGCAGCTAAAATCGGTTCTTTGGACTCACCGCAAATCACTTTTGGCAATCGCCATCTGTGCAGGCTTTGGATCCTCTTGTTACGCCGTAGCGATCGTTTTGACGAGTGGATTGATCCCTCTCATCTCAACCATTACGAAAGCAGAGATCATGAAGATGAACACCTACCTCTTGGTCTTCGATTTTTGCATGCTCCCCTTTTTTGGATGGGTCGCTTCAAAAATTTCAAGAGAGAAACTCATGCTCTCCGCCGCACTCACTGCTGTTCTCTTAGGCGTCCCTCTCTTTCTCTCCCTCCAAGAGGCATCATTACTTACTGTCTTAGGTGCAAGAGCCGTTTTTGTATTGATCGGTGTCGCCTTCTTTGCCCCTTTCCATGCATGGGCGAGCGCTCTTGTGCCCTCCCAGTATCGGTACGTCGTGATCTCATTTGGCTATGCTTTGGGCTATCAACTCCTGGGAAGCCCAACAGCGGCTTTAGCCCTTTGGTGCTTCCAACAAACCGGGATGGTCGCCAGCGTGGCTTGGTACTGGATGTTTCTAGCCCTTGCGAGCACCTTGACCGTCGCAACAGTCATGCGCTCCAGCAAGTCGCTTAAAGACCGTGAAATTCGCGATCTGCCGAAGATTTTTTACTCGTAAAAAGCCTTGCAAAATCTTTTAAATTCTTCAGCAATCTGATTGATGAGAACTTCAACTGCCGGCGGCCGGGACGTGACCGCTATAAACGATTCAGCATTGGCGCGCATGATTCTTAGAAAACCTTCCTCTCCAATCGCTCTAAGACAAGCTTGATACACCGATAGTTGCAATTTACTTTGTTCTTCAGAGGTCTTTTCCGTACTCACTGTTTTGGAAGCGCGAATTTTTGCTAGCAGAGTTTTCAAGACTTCTGGATTGATGTTACCGACTTCTCTCTGGATCGTCACGATTCCTACATCTTGCGCCGTGGGGATACGCAGGTCTAATCCTATGGCCAACCTATCGGGTAATTTTTGAATTCTCTCGCCAAACTCCGCCAATTTTTTTCCGATGATAGGCAAAAGGAAATCTCCTAAAATTGCAACAAGCTCTTCGCTTTTGGGAGCCACTTTGACAAGGCGAGCGGACAGAGCCAACTCTTTGCTAGAGGTCATTTCAATAGAGTACGTCTGCCCCATTTCCAACTCAACCGGCATCTCCAGTTTCACCTCTTGATTGGAACGAAAAACATCCCTACTTGTGGTTTGATCTGTCTCAAAAGCATCTCTGGATCGTTTCTCACCTGTTTGCCTCTCAAATAAACCCGCTTCTAGCTTGAGATTGCGAATTTGGTCCAAAGACAACAGAAGCGCTGAGGGGGTTGTTTCTGACAGAAGATCTCTGACAACGCGGCCGTCCGGCAGGGAGCGCTCGGTCCCTGCGGAATATTTGCGCACAGTAAATAAAATATCATCCTTCACCTCGCCAACCTTTATATCCTCAGAAAGATGGACACTGATTTCGCTCTTGGCATCTTTAAAGCGAAGATCGACAACTTTAATGTCCTTCCCCCCTCCTGCCACTCCACCATTCAAACGATTTGGCCCTTTCCAAACAAAATCGACTGTGATCTTTTCGGCAACAGGTGTTGTCATTGTTCTCTCCTCATTTTATTTATGATTCTGGCCATCATAACAGAAAACAAATATTAATAAAATAAAAATATCAAATCGAACTAAAATTGATTTATTTCTCTCAAACATAGTGTGTTATATCTGAACCTAATCCCAGTAAAATTTTCGATATGGTATAATCTAAGGAAGGAGAATCTTATGAATAATGCCTCCCTTCCAAAGCAACAACCCGTGGGGCAGATCGTTTATCTGGCTGGCCCCTCTTCGACAGGGAAATCCAAATACTCAAATGAGCAAGTCGCGAATGGCTGGCTCCATTTGGAAGCAGACCATTTTCTGAGCGTCAGCGAAGTCAAGCATATTCAAAGCACACTAGGTCCAGAATTGGATCTCATCAAAGAATTGCTATCGCAAGATCACTGCACCCCCGAACGGATTTTAGGAGTGATCATGGGCGATAAACCCGAAGTGACTCCTCAGGATCAAAGAGCCTTCGAACAGGCGTGTGCAAAAATCAAAGCGTGTCTAGATGAACGATGGACCACATTGGGCGAACCCGACGAACACAAAGCACAACAAAACTGGCAAGAAGTCTTCGTTTCAATGCTGGAAGAATCGGTTAAAGTCACTGCAACAGGGAAAAACGTTATCGTCGATTTTGTGGGGATGCTCAACGAACGCCCCGAGGTCTCCGCTCCCGGTTTAACCTTCGTTCAGGCAAACCCCAACATCTGGGAGTACAAGGGGATCAAAATTGAGCAATTCATCAAATACGCGCCCATTGACCGGCTTGCCCAAAACATCTTCCGCAGAAACCAGCAGATCGATAATCGGCGCGATCCTCTCTACGTTCTCACCCAGTACGGAGAGCGCTTTGTAAAAGCCAAAGCCGGTGAAGATGCGATCGGCGAGCTCGATGTCAAGGAGCTTACAAAATGGATCGACCGATTTGTCAAGATCGAGCATTTGAAACTCACCTACAGCGGTCCAAACACCATCGACGCCACAATCCTCAAAGCAACCGAAACCCTCGACCCCGACGAATTGACGCACATACACCACAAAGTGAAAGAAGAAACAGACAAGCTATTCAAGCAAATGGGTATTGAGCCAAACGACAGCCGCATTCCCCTCACCTACAAAACAAACAGTGGCGCCAAACCCACCATTATTTAATCTAATTTAAAATAATCATAAAATAAACATTATTGATTGATATAAATAGTAGATTGTTATAAAATACTATTTATATTAATTTATATGGTGTTTTTTTTATGAATATTATTGGGTCATCAAATTATTTTAATCGATCAGAAGCACTCAACGCTCTGACCGCCATGAAATCTTCTTTTGTAAACAGTAGCCCGCGCAAGTTGAGGTCTCATGACCCAAACAAGCCGCAAGTTCAATCGATCAAAGCCGTCTGGAGACATTTAGCCAATAGACTGCTTGACGTCTTAATCACTCACGGGGGTATTTCTCCTCAGGAACAAGGCGGTATCGACAACTCAATTGAGGAGCTCACTTTCTTGTTAGCTCATGAGGATCAGGATGATGAGGACGAAAAATGCACAATACGCAACCAGTGCGCAGAAATTGTGAGAATCGCAGGGCCCATTCTGCTTGCGTCTCCTACCACATTTGTTAAATTAGAAAACTTAATTAAAACGCACAAGCATACATTAGAAACGAATTGTGCACCGGTTCGTAAAAAAGTAAAAACATCTGACCCAGCAAACATTTCTACCGACCTTATCCTCGACCTTGCGCAACAAAAACTAGATCAAGCGGATCTGACTGAAGATTTGGAAAAAAAATGGGAGCTGATCGAAGAGGCTCGCCAACTCTTTCAAAGTGTAAATGATCCTAGCGAAGAGCAAATCATGAGAATGAAAGTGCTCAAATTGGAACTTAGTGTGAGCACTTTTCTTTGCGTCAGATATCTTGCAGAAGATCGTTGTGAAAAAGCGACCAAAACAAAAAATATCGATCGAAGACGAGAATTATTACTACAAGCAGATGAATACATTGGATCCGTAAAGGGAGCTGCGAATTTTTATGGATTTCGGCAAGCTGAGCTAGACCAGCTTAATCAGGTAGAAGAGAAAATTTCAAATGCTCTTCCCACAAGACAAGAGATGGAAACTGTTTGGATGCGTCAACTCATCATTCTTAGCAACGACCTGCAGGGTCTAACTCAAGCATTTGAAGATGCAGATATGTATGTGGAGCTCACCCGTTTACGCAAAGAGCTATTTGCATTGGAAAAAAAATCAAAAGTTGAGCAAAAAATCGAAGATATCGCAGACAAGCTTTTACCTATAGCAGACACTCTCATAGAAAATGCCACTGAGCTGAAAAAGGGTGATTTACTGGTAGAAGTTGAGCAGTTTCTATTAGCTAAAGTGATTAAAAATGTAGAAAATTTAAAATCAGATGAAATATCCGGAAATATCTCTTTAGGATCGAGCCTCCACAAAAATCCCCATCTAGTCAAAAAACGGGTAACTTTTCAAGAAGAGCTTATAGAAGAGGAACCTCATATAACAACAAGAACGAGAGCTCAAATTGCTATTCCCGACACCATTTTCGATGAAGAACACCGCTCGCAAGAAGCCCTCATGCTTGAAGAATTATCCTTATGCTTAGCAAGACTTCGCGCCATCAATTTTCAACACGCTCCGGTAATAAGTTGCTACGATAAGGAAAATGAATACAGCGAGGGAAGCGAGGATGAACTGCTAAACCCTCCCGAAGGTTCTGCCCAAGAACTTTCTGAGAGGCTTGAGCAAATTAAATTAGACATCCGAACCAATTTGTTTCACCTCTATGACGGAGAATGTGCCGACAAAAGGATAAGAAACCGTTCAAACAATGAACCGATAGTATCGACAGCAGATTTGATCGATGAACTTTATGAAATCGGGCTCGAAATGCAAAAACTCCCCGCATTCTCTGAAGAGGAACAAAAAGCCGTCGCTGAGTGTTTGGATGAGATCAACGTCATCGACGAGGATCTGGTCCACCCATGAAAATTACCCACCTATAGGGCTGCAGATTTCAACAAGGCAGCCATTATTGTCTTTCACGTAGGAAACGAGTTGACCCCACGGTTTTTGAATCGGTTTTACAAGGGAGACGGCCCCGGCTTGAATGGCCTTCTCAAATTGCTTCTCGACGTGGTCGGTCACTAAGCTAATTTGGATCCCTGAGGTTTCTTCAGAAGGGCGATTGGGACGAAACGGGTAGGCATCTTTCACAAATTTTTCATCGACAAATGCCAAGGTCGTCGTTCCTGTCTCCATCTCCGCATATGCGCCGCCTTCATGCACAAAACGGCGTTTCAGCCCAAAGGCCTTCTCATAAAAAGCCAAAGTCTCTTCAATCCCCTTCACATACATAATGACATATCCTAAACGCATCTTCCCTCTCCTATAACTTGTGCCATAGTTTGAAATTTTCTCGTCATTATGCTATCAAGTTTTCTACTTAAGAGCAAAGGATAGAATGATGAGCTTATTGACAGGTGGTTCAGTGCGATCTTTTCTTTCTGATGTAAGAAGCGCTCCTCAAGCACCTCATGTCCAATTAAGGAACTCTACGGCTACGAAAATTCAAACTCGATTTGGTGCAAGCGATGGGAATAAGAAAGAACGGATCTACATCCCGGGATTGACTGATGAGCGTTTCAAAATAGCCGCCTTCTCACCTCTACAAAATCGTCCTCTTTTTGATAACTATCTAGTCACTCACGTCACAGTGAATGACCAACCCATGCGGATTTGGATTAACACGCGAAGCGCCATGAAACGTTTTGATTTACCTAAGGATGTGATCGTTAACAATTTATCTAATTTCAATAGAATTGTGCGATTAGTTCAGGAAAAACAATTATTCCTAAATCCTGATGAAGATTCAGAACCCTCTGATGGGCCTGGGACTGCTCTTGTTCCATTACTCCCACTCGAGAGAGCATTCGGGCCTCTGATCCCCTTGGAGAAGATAGCAATACTGGCTCGAGAAAATAATCGGTGCTACCGCCTCTCTAAACGGTGCTATAACCTGGCTAGGAGCATTGATATCTATCCAGACGGATTCATTGCTTTTGCCACTGGACAACTGATCGGAGAGGGTGGATATGTGAAGGTGAAAATGTCGGTCACAAGGGACAACATGCGCCTTGCTAGACGATGCTACAAATTTAATCTACTTGATCCAAGTCATGACAATGCAGTGATAAATATAATTAATATCTTTAATGAATTTAGAAATAAAATAGGGATTCTCAATACTCTGGCAACGGGGGTATACGAAAATAAGAATGGAAAATGCAAATTTGTTTCTTTCCACCCCTTTTACGACCAAGCATTTGATGGTGCTCATGTTCATACTCTCAATCTATCGGCAGCCGACCGACTCAAGATGGCTCATGAACTCCTCCAAGGACTTAACACCCTTGCAGAAAAGGGACTACACCGAGATCTTTCTTACGCCAATATTTTTCACTCCTCAACGGCTCCTTTTGAAGCGGTGATCGGAAATTTGGAGAATTTTAAATATCATGGAGAATCGGTTGTCCAGACTCTCAACCCCTTTTACGGACCCGAACAACATGGAACTAAAAGAGAAGTATGGGACCTAGGAAAAGTAATATACTATTTGTTTAGTTCAACGTTTAAAAGGCTTTCTTGGGACGGAAGCCTTAAGCATTGCACGAACGAATCTCTTGATAGAGTGATGGAATCTTCACGCTTTTCTCCTGCACGAGAACAGCTGTTGCGAGGGATGTTGGCTCCGAATCCAACAGAGAGATGGACGGCAAACCAAGCGCTTGAATATTTTGAAAAGCATTGCCAAGAAAAAATAGGGTCTTCTAATTAGGCGCGTCTGGTATAATTCGTGTGCGTGTCCTAGCAAACAAAAGGAAAATATTATGAAATTGAAGTCATTTTTCTTTTACACAGCGTTATCTGTTGCTGCTTTGGGATTGCCGCTCGAGGGACTCGATCAATTCCCGACAGCTGAGGAAGCTTCTTTCTATCACTACCACTCGCAGCAGCAGTGGGAGATCGCATTCGAGGCGCTTAAGCACTTCCAGTTTCAGGGAAATGAGCAAGTCCTCGATGTCGGATGTGGAAGTGGGAAAATAAGTGCAAACATCGCCGGAAGAGTTCCTAAGGGATTTGTTCTTGGCTTAGACATCAGCCAGGGAATGATCGCCTTCGCTCACCATGCCTACACCCCCTTCTACAGCAACCTGTCGTTTACCCACGACGATATCCTTACATTTGACTCAGTGACTCAATATGACCTGATCTTCTCTTCCAGTTCCTTGCACTGGATTCTGGATCACAACTTATTCCTCACCAAAGTGTACGACGCCTTAAAAGATGGAGGCCGCATCCTTTTCACCATTCCGTGCGCTTCTTTACCGGAGGTCTCTGCCGTTTTTCAGGATATCACTGCACAAGAACCATGGAATGAGTACTTAAAAGAGTATTACCACCCGCGCCGCAAATTCACTCCCGAAGAGTACACGCTCTTGCTAACACAAGCAGGATTTAGTGAAATCGAGGTGGTTCAAGTCCCCTGCACCTACTATTTTGAAACAAAAAGGGAATATGCCGATTGGTACGCTGCCTTTTCTCCCATGCTTTTCTACATCCCCTCCGAGTTTCACGAAGCCTTCTTAAAAAGCACTCTGGACCGCTATCTTAAATCATTTCCCCTAGATGAAACCGGCCGAGTCGTTTTTAAGCAGAATGAATTGATCATCAAAGCACGCAAATAATTGAAAAGGTCCGTTATGTCTTTAGTCAATTACACAATTGCGGCCTCTCTTTCACAAACTTATTACTCTTCCCTATCGATGCAACCTCATCGGGAACAAAACCGCTCTGGCAATTTTGTCATGCCTCCTGAAAAGTCGTTTGGGAATGTCATTGGAGAACAAGTGGTAGGACCTCTAATCGATCGCATGGGAAACGTGGCCTCATCTTTTTTCCAATTGGTTAAGTGGATAGACCCATTTGCACATCTTGGTGTCAGCGCAGAAAACATCGCAAAAAAAGGCAGACCTTCCATTGATGAATTAGAAGTTGACACCTCATATGAAAGAGCGTTGCGCAAAGCTGATAAGGTAAAAAATTTGGTGATAAGCCGGATTGCCACACATGATTTGAATTCATTGTCTATTGATTGCCCCAGTTATGCCTTTCCTAATGGGATTACGGGACCTGTAACTGCGCAAACGAATCCCGCTCAATCTGTGATCATTCCAATGGCTAATGGAAGTGGAACGGTTACTGCTTGGGTTGAGAACCCTGCAGGCACCAGCCGGATCATGGTCGCGGTCAATAACAAGAGTGGAGTGCGTCCTTCGCCTCCCATGCAAATAAATATAGGGGGTTATCCAATATTTCCAGCAGATTACGTAGCAGGAGCCCCCTTTGGAAATGGAAAGATAGGCATTTGCTATGGCTCTTATGATCAGAATAGTCAAGGTCAGGCGAACTTCCTGGTCCTGAGTCCAGATGGTTCGACGGTATTAGCAAGAACGTTCATAACAATCTATGGGATCAATCTCATTCCGAAAACGGATTGCGGTCCTCTTAATAATGGAAACATTCAGTTTTTTGTTCCTGGATTAGATGTTTATGGTATCTATACGAAGGCCATATTGTGGGATTTTGATTCTGCTATTAATACTGTTGGCGTTATCTTCATTTCAGAGTTGCCTCCAGGTCCTCTTACGCGAGGAATCTCTTTAGGGCAATATCCAACAGGGCAAAGACTCTTGGTTCTCAATGATGCTCTTGGTTTACAAGCCCGAGTCTACAATGCCACCTACAACACACTCTTGTATACTCGGAACTTGATCTTGAATGGAGATGAGCCTGACCCTACGTTTGATCCAGTGACAGTCAATACGATGAATGGGCCCGTTACATTTTGGAGAACAGTCACTTGGAATTTGCATGCAGGGAGAGTCAATCCAACAAATGGTAAACTCACTGTTGTTTCGATCGACAATGAGGGATCTGCAGAATTTGCCGAAGCAGCCACAAACTATGACCCAAAGAATCCCACTCAACCCGAATATTTGGCGGTCGTTATCAACAAGGGAGGAGTGCTTGGGGTAAAGGTACTCGATGCAGCCACATTAACCGAGGTGGGTTGCGATACGCCGATTGGTACGATTAAGGCAGAATCGGGTAATAGAATGTCTGTTGCCTTTTTTTCCGATCGAGAGACTTTGCGGACGGCCTGGGGAGAAGGGAATCTCAATATTACCGATTTCAAGCTCAATCATGCCCCTACGCTTGAATCCGTTCCGCCTCAAAATGCGACAATCGGGGAATTCAAATGCACAAGAGCATCTGGCAGTGATTCGGATAGCCAGCCCCTCACCTGGAATTTTGGGCTCAATGGCGCCACATTGCCAGAGGGGTTTAATGTGACAGAGAGCAATGGAACTGCGACCATTTGCTGGGACCTGCCGCCAGGATTTCCTCTTCGTGGAGATGAGGTGCTCAATATCGGTATCAGCGATGGTTATTACAATGGAACGGCATCTCTTGATGTTCCCTTTCATGTGCTCAACCGAAACCCGAGTATTGTATCAGGACCGACTGGTATTCAGACTGCATTTAGCAATACCCCTCCTATAACGACTTGGATTTATCTCGTGACAGGCACTGACCCCGATGGAGATGTCGTCAGCGTGTACCTCGACTCGGATACTGATCCCGCTGTGAGCGCAAATGGAAAGTATCTCGTTATGACGGTCACGCCAGCCGATGTTGGGCGCACTATCGAGGTGAGCTACGCTATTGAGGATGGTTTTGGAGGCATTTCTCCCTCGCAGACCGTAACTTTTACTGTTCCAGATCGTTTCCCTGTTGTGAGGGACCTTATTTTCCCTGAGGCAACAGCTGGAGTCTTCTATTCATTTAATTTGCCCGGAGACACATTCACCGAGCCCGATGGACAAGCAACTGAACAGTTTTTTATTAACTTGCCCGATGGACTCAGGTACAACGCTGCAACGAATTCCGTCGAAGGAGTTCCCCTCGAGAAAAGTATGATGACTATGAAAAAGACACAGACCTTTGCAGTCGATGTGAGCAATAAGCAGACGATCAACTCTCTCACAACGACGCGGACTTTAAACCTGATTGTCAATCCCAATCCTCTAGCTAAGCAAGGGGAGGATTCTAAGCTTAGGACTGTACAGGCCATATTCGGCCTTGTTGTGGGCTCCATAACGGGAGCAGGCCTGGTTCTAAACGGCATCATCGCCTCTAGAGTCATCCAGTATAAAGCTCCTGCCGACTGGAAAACACATCAACGCAACTCTCTACCTCGACGTATTATATATGTCATTAAATCCTCTCTTGCGATCTGTGTTCTCCCAGCAGCCCGCGGTAAAGCACAGGAAGAATACAACCTGAACTTCTGGGGAGGGAAAAGAAACGTAACTGCCTCTCCCCTTGAGATGGGCAATCTAGAAGACCCTGATAACAAAAACACACCGCTATTAAGTGACAAAGATAGAAGCAACTAGCTAGACGTGCTGTCTCATTTACTGCAGGATAATTCTTGCTTCCATCCCTATTTTGTCATATACCAGATGACAGGACAATCAAGAAAACTTCACTCTTTTAGAGGTCACGATGGAAAAAAGACTGCAAGGAAAGATCGCTTTGATTACGGGAGGCTCCAGGGGCATTGGTGCGGCCATTGCAAGGCGTTTAGCCAAGGAAGGCTGCCATATTGCAATCAGCTATTCGGCATCCAAAGAAAAAGCCGATGCTTTAGTCAATGAACTCCAGAAAGAAAACATTCAAGCGCTTGCTCTTCATGCTGACCAAGCCAATCGCAAGCAAGTGGAGGAGCTTGTCCAAAAAGTTGGAAAGCACTTTGGAAGAATTGATATTCTTGTGAACAATGCCGGCGTATTGGCAATGGGCGCCATCGATGATCCCCATCTCGACCTCGAGGGAATGGCAAACCAACATGCAGTCAATATCGAAGGGGTTTTCTCAACCACACATGCTGCCGTTCCTTTCATGAAAAGCGGTGCTCGCATCATCACCATCGGTTCCATCGCCGCAGAACGGATGACCGATACCGGAGGAGCTAATTATGCCGCTTCAAAAGCGGCCCTCGTGGGCTACACGCGCGGTTGGGCAAGAGATCTTGGTCCTAAAAATATCACCGTCAACCTTGTACAGCCTGGCCACACAAATACCGACATGAACCCTGAGGACGCCGAATATGCAAAGAACGCAAAAAAAATCATTCCCCTTGGCCGCTACGCCACACCAGAAGATATCGCCTCAGGCGTTGCCTTCCTTGCCAGTCCAGATGCCGCTTACATCACAGGCACCACCCTGAACATCGACGGCGGCTTCCTAGCTTAATACCCATTTGGATTTGAACTGCCGAATTCGATTAAAGAAAATCGCGAATCTCCTCAAATCGCTGCTGAACTTGAGGCCACGAAGGAAATTTGTCATAGCACAATACTCGACACTGCCTTTCAAATTCAATTCCAAGAGCGGTGGAGATATTTCCTTGAGGAAAAATTGCTTCGCTTTTTGAAAAATCCATATCTGGAGGAGCCACATATTGAGCTTCAAAGTGTTTTCTGCTCACTCTGTCATAATCGGCTTTGATTGCCTCATATTCATTGGAGCGCAACATTTCCAAAACTTCTTTTCTTTCAGAAAGGCAAAATAGGTCGTAATAATGACGAGCATAACTACCAACCCCGATTCCGGTCCTTTTAAATTTTTCAACCTTTGAATGGATTGCAAACAGCTTTTCTACGAAGGTTCGGCGAAAATGGAGTAAGTGCATATCAAAAGAACCTTCATCTTCGGCATCAAGAGTTACTCCTGTTTCACGAAGGAATTGCCCTACATAAGAATGAATTTTGACACATTCTGTGGGATCTTTGCCGCTGCCAGTACCCACTTCAATTAGGACACGATTGCGAATATCTCCAGTACTGGCAAATCGTTGAACATATTCAAAATAATCGCTACGACCAAAACCGCCAATAGTCCGACTTTCATGCTCGATAAACTTAAGTCCTGGATGGCATTCAACAGATTGCTTTAAATTTTTTAGCTCTCTGTTAATGGCATTTTTTCCAAGCGAGGGGACAAATGCACTTGGATCAAGGAAAATATCAACATCTTCAGAAAATCTTTTGATAATGTTCCAGCCTTTCGATAAGCTGGTGCCTCCTTTAAAGATCACCTTGCTTCCAGCTGCCTGTTGGATAATTCGCAAAGCTTCTGTAACGTAATAATCTTTTTCGATAACGGATTCTCGCATACCTGAAGAGCGGAAATATTCTGTTGCGCGGATGATTGCTTGCTCAAAATCGGGGTGTTCAAAGAGTTTCACTTTTTTGTTCTCTCGCTTGCCAACGTTTTGCATACTTTAGCCCTATTAGGTTTCCAAAATCAAATTTAGTAAGAGGATTCAAACTATCTCTCAATTCCAAGAGCTTCCTTTTTGAGTAACCAAGTTCCTGTCCTATGGCTCCAAGTATGGCACGAACACGTGGGGGTTCTGATATGGCTATTTCAAATAAACGTTCAAATCGCTTACCTTCTTTAAAAAGTCTCAAGAGTTTGCCAGCAGTTTCTTTGAGCGAAAGCTCGCTCAGTGATCCACGCCCTCGAAGAAAATCTAAAATAGCAGCATCTTCGTGTGAGAGTTCTTGCCAGGAATCTGGTCTCCGTGTGTGGACTATTGTTTCCTTTCCAACAATCAATCGCGGTAAACTAAGACCGTTTGTCGCAACTTCTAATCTTGCTGGATGCTGCGTACTGAAACCTAATAAATTTGCTGCTGCACAACCTGAGGGAAAGATTCCCTTTCCTATGATAGGTAATGCCCGTAATTGACTTAAGTTTGGCTTGCTGGGTCCAAATGCTGTTTGTCTTGGTTTGTAATATAAGCCTTTCCCAAGCCTTTGAATTGTACCAAGACGGTATAAGCGAGATAAAGCCTGTGCGACTGCGGTGACTGGCATATCTTCAAAATCAGTAAACCGCCATAGACGCTCTCCACCCGCTTCAATTCGATCATAAACTGTCTTAGCAGTGCTAGAGGCAGTTGCATTATGTTTTTTTCGTATTGTCTTCATAATTTATAAGATGACACAAAGTTGCCTTTATGTCAAGTTTTTATGCTATAAAACTTGACATTATGGACAGACAGCAGAAACTCTGGGAGAAATCCATTCTAAATCGGCTTGAATGGAGTGAGAACTCTGTATATACTTGTGAGAACGCAACAATGGACGTTGGGCAAGGATTAGAAGAAATCGCGATGGAAAATTCTTCTCAATTGACAAAGGCTGGTTTTGCAACGCGCCTTTTTTTCTTCATTAGCGGATTTGCCCTGGCCACCTGGGCACCGATGGTTCCTTATGCAAAAGAAAGGCTCAATCTCAACGATGCCGATTTAGGACTCGTACTTTTCCAATTTGGGATCGGAGCGCTTCTTTTTATGCCAGTCACTGGGTGGCTAGTGCATCGTTATGGGAGTGGGAACATCTGTTTATCTGCCAGCGGCTTCATGATCCTCTTGCTGCCAGGCTTAGCAATCGCGCCCTCTGCGGCTCTTTTAGGCGGCCTTTTATTTTTATTCGGGATGGTCTGCGGAAGCGCAAATATATCAGTCAATTCTCAGGGAGTTGCTGTACAAACGCATGCAAAACGCTCCCTAATGTCTGGCTTTCATTGTTTATTTAGTGTTGGAGGATTGGTCGGCGCTTCTTTGATGAGTGTCCTTTTAGAGGCAGGATTAGAACTTCTCACTTGTGCAAGTTTAGTTTCTTTTATCATCGGAATCTTGGTTCTTTCCCAGTCGCGCTCTCTCCTGCCGGCACAATTTGACATTAAGCCGGCAGCTTCAAACGGCTTTTCGTGGCCAAGCTCTAAGGTTTTTATTTTGGGAGTTTTTTGCTTTATCCTGTTTTTAGCAGAAGGAGCCATGCTCGATTGGAGCGCCGTCTTTCTTACCGTTAGTGGCAATTATGACGAAGCGATCGCCGGAATCGGATTTGCTTTATTTTCTATAGCCATGGCAATCGGTCGATGGACCGGAGACAACCTGACACATAGGTTTGGAACCATTCCCATCATTCAATGGGGCAGCTTAATTGCAGCTGCCGGATTATTCATGACGCTGGCAGTGGATTGGAACCATCTTGAACTTATTGGCTTTTTGTTAATAGGTTTTGGCGCATCTAATATTGTTCCCTTACTTTTTAGCGCTGCCGGGTGCATTTCGGACGCCCCGTCGAGCTTTTCACTCACTGTCGTAACCACTTTTGGCTATACCGGCATTTTACTAGGCCCAGCCCTCATCGGCTTTATGGCGGAACTAACCTCTTTGAGTCTTGCTTTGGCATGCGTAGCAGCTCTTTTAATTTTTGTTGGCTTAAGCGTGCGCACAATTCTCGCTAAAGAAGGCTTTCTTCCGTCGAAATCCGCTTAACTAGAGTTGATTTTACAGGCTCCCTTCGCTACTATTGGCTCTATCAAGTGAGGACGCATGGCAAGGCCAATGACAACCGAGAATCAAAAAATTAAGTCGGAGAATTTTTCGAAAACGTCTTTAGATGGTCGAGTCTTTCAATCTTGCTCTTTTAAAGGCTGCGATTTTTCTGAATCTCTGCTTCGCAACACACAGTTTTGCTCTTGTACCTTTGAAAATTGCAACTTTAGCCTTCCGAAATTGGATGGTTGCCGCTTCCAAGATGCGCAATTTATAGCTTGCAAAATTGTTGGAGCTGAGTTTTTCAAATGTGAAAAAACATTTTTTTCCCCAAGATTTAAGGAGTGTCTTTTGCACTATTGCAATTTTTCCGACCTCAACATGAAAAAAATTTCTTTTAAAGGAAGCAAACTGAAAGAGTGCCACTTCACAAACACCCATCTGAATGGCGCGGACTTTAACGATGCAGATTTATCCGGCACCTTCTTCCATAACTGCGATCTATCGCTGGCGGACTTCACCTCCGCTGTGCATTACGCTATTGACCCTCAGACAAATAAAATCAAAAAAGCCAAATTTTCCCTCCCAGAAGCAGTCGGTTTGCTAAGAGGCTTTGACATCGTGATTATTTGACGCCGACTAATCCCCGTTGGGTTTTAAGAATGTCGATATATAAGCTGTAAAAATGATCGTTTGGCACATGGCCCATCCCCTCTACAAGCAAATATTCTGCATGTTCGATCTCTTTAGCCAAACCTTCACCATGGTCAGGAGGAAAAATTGGGTCCTCAGATCCCTGAAGGATAACGGTAGGCACTTTAACGCGAGAAGGGGCTGTGCGCACTAAAGCTTCTGAACGCGCATCTCTCAGCATGGTAATATGGTTGATAATGCCTTGCGGATGGCGGAGCCTTGCAAGAAATGCTGAATGGATTTTCCGATTGGTCTCTTCATTCAAGGGTATTTTTCGACCGTTCAACCGGTTCCAGCCTTCCAAGCGTTGATTTAATTTCTCTTCATCCGTTAGTGGAAGCAACTTCATAAATTCTCTCATCCAAACAAGATACTCGTGAGAAGGGGGGGAAAAACCACTATCTTCTTCCGGAGGAAGTCCTGCAAAGGCAAGGCTCATCGGGCGGATTTCACAAGAGGGGCCCAAAATCAAAATGGAATGAACGCGTTCTGGAAAATACCCTGCCATAAGCTCTGCGAGAAAACCACCCAAAGACACACCAAACAAGTGGGCTTTGTGTACACCTGCAGCATCCAAAACGCCCAAAGCATCCTGAGTCATATCCATAAGACCATAGGGATTTTTCTCAAAATCGAAGCATGTGGATAAGCCTGTATCTCGATGATCATACCGAATCACATAAAACCCCTCATGAGCCAATTTTTCACAAAAAGCCGTATCCCAAATAACACCCTGACAACAATCTCCCATGATCAATAGAACAGCAGAATCCTCTTTCTGACCGAATGTCTCAACCCAAATGTCAATCCCATTGACATGGGCAATTCGACCAAAACAATCCACCTTCTCGGCTTGTAAAAAAAGGACGAGAAGCGAACAAATCAAACAACTGAAATAACTCATTTTAAATCTCAATATGTCTTGCTGTGTGTGTTTCGGTATCATAGATGGCGATACTGGCGCCTCGCACCTCTTTGGAGGTTTCGCGCATGAGCGATCCTGGATTTAAGGAGAGGGTGTTGCCGTAGTGTTGGTTGACTTTTTGGTGCGTGTGTCCGTGAAAGACCGCATCGTACCTTCCACACGTGACGAGAGATTCCACGAGGCCTGGATAATCCCCATGGAAGACAGCTATCCGCCGTTTGTCGAGTTCCATTTCGAGAAAACGTTCCTCATATTCTAAATCGATTCCCCATTTTTTCTTGAAGGCAAGGTGGCGAAAGCGATCTCCATCATTGTTGCCAAAAACGCCGCGTAACGGCGCTTGCAATCCCTGAAAAAAATATAAGATAAAGGGAGCCACCCAGTCTCCGCAGTGGAAAACCCAAGACACCTGTTCGTTGTTAAAACATTGAACAGCCTTGCGAATCAATTCCCCTTGATCGTGTGTATCAGAAATTACGCCTATCTTCATCGTTTGACCACCCTAATTCATTCATCTTAGCAATAACGCATGATTTCGAACCAACTGTTTGAAAAATTCTCTCGCATAATCACCACAAAACAGTTATATGCAAAATATAGGACAAAACGATGAATCAGCGCTTGATTGTTTTAAAATTGCTTCTTTTGAGCACCTGTGCACCTGTTTTAGCGGATGTCACCTGGTTTGGAGGGCGGTCTCCCAATCCAACAGACATGAGCCAGCTGAGTAACTGGTCGTCGGATCCCTCTAACCAAGATTGCACTTTTGGGCCTAATGCGGTGGTGACAAACCCTACACTCACAGATGTTGTATCGCCGACTCTCCACACTTTTAGCTCATTTCAATTCCCAAATCCCGCGATCCCCTTTGCCTTTACAATTTCGGGAAATAACCTCCTAGAATTAGGCACAGGGATCGTTGGATCATCGCCGCAAACGACGATTACTGCAACGACTAGCACCACTTCTGATCTTACCGGTTTCTCCCAGATCAGCTTTATACCGCCCCTCTCTTCAACTACGGGAAGTGTTCAGATTAATGCCACGATCGACAACATGAACAATGCCGGCCTCGATAACCAGGTGTTCTTTCAGGGAATGCCCAGTAATGACTCTCCTACGCTTGTTACAACGATGAGCACCTGCACAAATACAGTGGTCAATAACGACACCATCAACCATATCACGCATGGACAAGTGACCTTTAATAACCAATTTGGTTATGGAAGCGCTGGGGCAGGTTCCCTGTTGTCGGCCACAAATACTGCCTCAAACACATCCACAGGCACCAACAACAACACTTTAGGCTCCTTCAGCCCCGGCGGCGATTTCGCCCAGGTCAATTTTAACGAAGTCCATGTGGGCGATGCGCTCACTGTGCAAGCCACTAACACTGGCTCTAACGATGGTGTCAATAGCAACGGAGCCTCTATCGCTACGACTTCCTTTCAAATTATTGAGACCAACACCCCCTTTTTGGCTGGAAACTCTTTAAATTTCGTTGCGAATAACACGGGAGAAAATGGTTTAAATAATTCTAGCGCGACAAATAGCGGCTCAATTAGCGACATTTCATACTCTCAAATCCTTCTTGCGGGCGCAACGACGATCGGCAACAATCCCACGATCACCATTAGCAACACGGGAACAAATGCCGGGACAAATCTTTCAAATGCATCCATAGCGAAGGTGTCTTCTAATCAACTCTTGATTGAATCAACATTTGAAGCGGGTGATCATACTGCAATCTCCATTACAAACCACAACCAAAACAGCGGTCAAAACCATGCAAGTGCAGTTTTGGGAAACGTGTCATACCAATTTCTATGCAACATCGATTTAACGCTAGGCCCAAACTCCACCATCAACATTGTCAACACAGTTGAGAACAGCGGCACAAATGCCGGGTCGATCGGTAACATAGGCAACTCACAATTTGTTGTTGGCGGGAATGTAACAACAGGAGATCAAACCACCATCAGTGCTCACAATCAAGTGTCAAACACAGGGACTAATACCGGCACGTTCGGAGTTGTTTCTGCTACCCAACTCAATTTTCAAGGTAACATCAATGCGGGAGCCAATAACACGTTCAGTGCAACGAATAGTGGCACAGTCTCCGACACACAAATCACCTTTTTTCGCAGCATAATCACGGGTCAGCCCACCATCACAGCCACCAACACCGGAACAGCAGGCGACGGGATCCGCTTCGATGGTGCTTCCAACACCGATGGCGCAACGATTAATGTGACTAATACGACATTGAAAGTCTTGTCTAGCCTACCTAACTTCACTTTAGGCGGCATCAACGGCGATCCAACCTGTCAAGCCTACTTTAATCAGGCCGTCACGCTCAATGTACCAGAAGGGCAATCTGCACAATTCTTAGGGCCTATCCACGACTACTCCGGGACGGGTGGAATCACAAAAACCGGCCCTGGATCACAAGCCTTAGGAGGCATTTCCGATTTTACTGGGACAACGACAATTGCGGAAGGAAACTTGATCCTGATGAGCACCGGCGTATTGCCCACAGATGTGTTTATTGAACCAGACGGACAGCTATCGGGGAACGGAACAGTGTTAGCCTCGGTCAACAACCAAGGCACGATCTACCCAGGACAAAGTGTCGGCACCCTCACAATTCAGCAAGATTACACACAAACTTCAACGGGCACCTATCTCGTGCAGGTGTCAGGAGGCATCAACCCCGATAACACAGGAGTCAGCAGCCTTCTAGATATCTCTGGAACTGCCACTCTGGATGGCCTTGTCACTGCTGTTACAGCTGATGGGACCTGGGCAATCGGAAGAGATTACCTCATTTTGACGGCAGCACTTGGTTTGAATAGCACTGCCTTCTCCGGAGTCACAGTCAAAAATCCCTTCTTGATCCCCACCTTAAGCTACGATCCGGATCACAACGTTTTGCTTTCCTTAGCCACGCAATTTGTGACAGGTGCCAAGACCCCAAACGAAGCGAATGTTGCGCTGCAGTTTGATGGCATCGCACAACCCGTCGGCGACGAAGCCGTCGTCATCGACAATCTGCTCTCTTTGAATCAGCTGCAATTGCCAAAAGCCCTCGAGAAGCTAACAGGCGAACAGTATGGCTACTTAATTGAAGTGAGCCTTTTTAACGATCGCAGCTTTGGAAGACGCATTTACAATGCACTCCGCCAAGAGATGCTCCCCTGTACTTGCGCCGATTGCGGGATGCTGCAAGCCTGGAGCGCCTTTGAAGTGGGCTACGGCAAAGGAAGCAGTAACTCATCAGCCAAAGGATTTCAACTTTGGGATGTCAATTTAAGTGTCGGCACATTTACTGCCCTAAACCCCTCTCTCCTCGTGGGAGCCGCCCTCAATGCCGCATCAGAAAGCCTGGCATTCAAGCTCGGCGGCAAACCAAACATGTACACCTATCAAGCCGCCCTCTATGGCTCCTACCAACATCTTGTATTTTATCTCTTTTCCGATCTCGTCATCGGTCAATCGTACGTCAAGCTCAGAAGACCGATCCACTTCGCAGAGATAGACAGGCACGCCAAAAGCACTCCTAAAATCAACCACGGCAACTGCTACGTCGAATTAGGCCTCAATACCTGTTTTGATTGCCTTGTCATACAACCCTATGTCGGTGCCGATTTTAATTATGCCCACCGCTCCTCCCTCCATGAACGTGGCGCCCATTCCCTCAACCTACAGCTCCACGGCAAAACGGCGACCAACTGGAATAGCTACCTCGGCGTCCATCTTACCAGCGAAAACGAGTGCTCAAGCACAATTAGCCTCGACCTAGCCTGGCAACACCGGTTTGGTTCCCTTGGCACTACATTCCAAACCCGCTTTGAGGAGTTTGGAACCTCATACACCATCCAAAGCACTAAACCCGGCCCCAATGCCCTCGTAGCCGACATCAACCTTGCCGCTCCCCTCGGAAACTGCATGGATTGCTACGCCAAGCTCTACGGCGAATGGTGGACCCGTTGGGCCGCCTACTCCTTCTCAGCCGGCTTCTCCTGGAATTTTTAGGTGTTGTTCCTTTACACCACTTTTACAATGCCCCACAGCTTTTGCTGCCCTTTGCAGCCTAATGACCCATAAAACGCCTAGTGAATGTTCGATTTACCTTGAATTTCTTCTCCATTTTGCTTAAAATGCCAGCCTATACAGACAGCAAAATATATAATAACATTGAATTTATCAATTTAATAAAATGAGAATATTATGAACAACTGTAGTCAATCTAATCTCAAATCAGATGCATGCTCATCTAACTACTCATCTTCTTCTAACGATAAAATAGATACAACTAATACAGTTCATTTTGAAGATTTACCGCTTGATATTTGGAAGAAAATTATTAGTTATTTACCATTTAGCGATCTAAAACTATTCACAGAACACAAAGTAGAGGTTTTGAAAAAACCTTTAGATGGGACTGAAGACACTCATCGTCTGATGATAGGTAAAAATTTTATCTTTTACAAAAAAGATTTCTTAGACGTCGTGAACAACGTGTATAATCTTGCCCGTTCTTACAAATTTTTTTACATTTTGACTGAACGAGAAAGAACACTGCTTGTTGAAGCTGCCAAATGGGCAAGAATTGATAAGGAATTTCTCTTTTCAGACCAAACAACGATTGAAAAAAAACAAGATGAAAACACAAAATTTCTTGAAACGGATAGCATCTTCCAAATTGCTCCGGTACGGGTACGGGATCTAATACCCCCTCAATATAGGGGCATCCCGAAGCAGCCTTCCGTGGAATTCTTTGCCAATACCATTAAGGAAGAAATATTATCAAGACAAAAGAGTCAAATAGAATGTCTAATATCGAAAGATAATTCAAAAAATGTGATTGAGCATTTTAAGCCAAACCTAGATCTTTTTAAACCTTTAAATTTAGATGCAATTTTTTTCGAGAAGTTTAACTTAACTGTAGATGTAAATCAAGAAAGTGCAGGGAAAAAGGATAATCAACTAAATGAAAGCGAAGATTCTTAATGCTTCAGACTACATGGATTGCTACGCCAACTGGACTTCAGACAATTTTAAACGAGAATTTCTTAGGCATGTTGACACATATGCTAGAAGCACGCGGCGAAGATAATAGCCAAAGAGCTATTTTCGAGCCGATGCTTCCTAGCAGGTGTGTCGACAGGACAAGAAAGTCGACATTTAAGATTGTCTGAAGCCCAGGCCAAGCTCTACGACGAATGGTGGACCCGCTGAGCCGCATACTCCTTCTCAGCTGGGCTATGAGATACCGACCCTCCCGGCCTCACACCACGATCAGACTGATGTCCAACACGATTGGGTAGTTCACTGAATTAATGCCAGGAGCGCTACTGCACTTCGATCTGACAGACCACGGTGGAAAGCTTGCTGCGATCAATCTCAAGCGTTTTTGGCGCTACAAAGTGTGTATCTCTCAACACGTGTAGATCGGCTACCTTGCTCAAATTGATCATGGTGACTTTTTTCTTCTCTTTTTGAGACATATACTGTCCGGTGTAGAAATTTTCTTGATTGTTTTTTATATTTTTTTCGTCTTCGCCATACTTTACTGTAACCTCTTTGATCAGTTTTTCGGAGGTAATATTGCCTTGCAAAACCGGCTGCCCTTGGTTGCCAAACCCAAAAAGATAAGGTTCAACGATAATTTTTTTTGTGATGAATTTGAATTCTTTATTGCTGATATCCTCTTTCATTTCCACCGTCATTTCAAGCTGTCTTTGCGTTTCTATTGCATAGCAAATTGGATCTGAAATTGTTTCAACACGCACTGGAATTCCAGCATCATTAGGAAAAAGCTGAATGCTAAAAGGTCCTAAATCAATTCCAATACCTTGTACATCAGCTGTAGGCAACAGGACGATTAAAGAGGCTATAAACGCGCTAAAGCAAAAGTTTTTCATTTGTCGCTCCTATGTATGCTGTCTATTAAATAATCGACTTGATGATTTTTTTCAACCTAGAAGCGGTCTTCTTTGGACAGAGCAGCAGTCAAACGCGCAAAGAAATGTGCGTTGTTGGCCATATGCGAAAAAGAGCTTGCGATATTATCTTTGGTATATTCTCGCATTGATGCCCAAAAAATGCCCATATTTAATGTTCCCAGAAAAATGGGGACATTACTCCACTTTTGCGAATATTCGATGTGCATGGCAGCAAAAACTACAGAATTTTCCAAAACGCGCAAAATCCTCCCTTTTATTGTAGGTGCTGATGAAACAGTAAGCTCAAGTGGATGGTTGTAAATCACAGCCTTGAAAAATTCCAAAGTAATAATACCAAGAATAGAGGAGATTGGATTCGAATCTTGTGAAGAAGACAATGAATAAAAAACAAAGCCCAAACAGGATTGACGACAAGTATCGCTCACAACCCCCAGCCACCTGATATCTGAAGGAACGGCATTTTTCACCGATATGGGGGAATCGTAGCCTTTTCCCCTAAACACCTCCTCTTCAATGAGGGGTCCGAAAATGACGCCATAAGCCAAAATCAAGACCTTTGCGGGAACAGAGGCGCCGATCATTAAACCCGTGATTGTTTGTGGTTCAGTTAATTGAATATTAAAATGACCCAGCGCTAAAACAGAAATTTCTATCATTTTTTTATTGATTAATACGAGCGCTGGTGTCAAAGACAAGCCAAGAACAACGTCCCAAGGACGGTTTTGAAGAGCTTGAGCACATTTACTGATCATATCGGTCTGAAATAAACTCGTAAAAATCCCTTTCGCAACACCCATAATATGGTCTTTGACTGCAACTGGATCTTGATAGGCTTTCTGAACAGCACTTTTCAACTCTGAGGCACTGTTGACTTTTCCTAGAGTTTCTGAACCCGAAAGGATTGATGCAGAGATGACGTCCACTCCAAACACATACGCTCTAAGAACAAGACCCGTCGTAAAGTTTAAAGCCAAATGCAATGGGCGACTCTGCGGCTCGTAGCTGTGTAAAAGAATAGCAGCTGCAAAAGCTGCAATGCGTGTAGAAGGTGTTGCATGACACTTCACGCCAACCGCGTCCAACACGGCGCCTATTACCAGCGTTGATGCTGTTTTTTCAACCACACGGACTACATAGTCGACAGGCAGCGTCTTATTCCAAGGTTCAAGAGCACTCCGAAATCGATTGCCAGCAAGCGCTGTTAATGCCTCTACCTTTCTTTCCCAAAAAGGGCTAAAGCCGACTACAAATTGGGAAATGCATTCGCGCACCGTGAATGGATTTGCCGTCTGCTCACCCGCTGCTGCAGAAAGCCAAGTAGAGGTCGCTTCCCACTGTTTGCCAATATAATCAGATGTGGTTTTCAAGAAATCCATTAAAACACTCAGATTAAGTTTATTATATAAAATAGTCTATGGATTGTAATTTAAAACTATACTTTATGTCAACACATTTCTTCCGCCCACTCTAAGACACAACAACATCAATTACTCAATAAAATAACTATTTTAAATTAATTTATATATTACTATAATAATATATAGTATCTATTAGTTATATATCAGGGGTGTGTATGGACTCAGACATGCCTATACAAAGACCGATTAGTCCTATTACGGCTTCGCTTCCAGAAGCGCCATCCAAAGCTGTAAAAGGGGATATGCAGGGGAAAAAGGTGAAAATCATCCTAAAGCGGGATGGTCAAGAAATCCGAGTCGCTGCTAAAGTCCTCTCAAAATCACTCTTTGGCAGTATTGGCCAAAAATCGAAATTGAAATCCGGCAAATATATCCCCCTCACAATAGGTGATAAAAAGTATCTTGTGAAGGTGGAGAGAATTCGAGCAGGGTTTGCAGAACTCTCAAAAGCAACGGGAGGGGCGGCAGACACAAGCAAAACAGGAGTGACACCTGCCGAAATCGAAGATTTCTTACTCAAGCACGGCGTCAGTGACACAGGGGCAAAAAGCCGCTTGGTTGGAACCTCGAACTTGCTCGATACAGTTCGTTATGAAAAAGAGCTTGCTGAAATTGGAATGACGCCTGAAGAAGCTAAGAGGGCCATCGATCACATTAAAGAGTTCAAAGCCAGTGGCAAGTACAAGCTTGGGCAAAGCTATCACATCAAAAAAAGCGCTGTAGATCCGCCTCTTAAATGCACCATCGATATTGCAAAGAACGGCGAAGTTTTTATCCTTTTAAAGCAGAGGGAAGGGATCTTTGATACGTGTAAAATGCACGCTGGGGGTTCGTTTAAGGTGGTACAAACAGCCTTCGCGATCAAAAACGATGGAACAACAGAGGTGATGGCCAATGCAACTATTGACATCACCGCTCAGGCAAAAGTGGCCTTGGAGAAAGCCAGGGCGAAAGAACGTGGACTAAAAAGCATCGATATAAATACAGCCTTGCAATGGAAGCCAGAAACCAAAGAAGAGATGCGCGAATTGAAGGAGATGGAAAAGAAGTTTGCCGCTGAGGCTAAACTGGAATTTAAACGGCAGCAGCGTCTGACAGGCCTTGTAGATGTCAACCACATAACGGAGCACATCAGCACTCAAAAGAAATCAAAAAAAGAGGGCGTTCAGGTGACTTCTGCTGGCAACACGATTATCAGTATTCCCATGAAACTTGCAAAGGGAGATCTTGCCAATCGAGAATTAGCTAGTCAAGTAACTAAGACTCCACAAGCAACTCAAACGTTCATCCGTCAAATCCTCACTCAACTCCAGAAGGTGCATGCCGACCAAGAAGAGGGTAAGGACGGGTTAGTGCATCGAGATATTAAGCCTGCAAACATTTTGCTAGATAAAGATGGAAACGTCACGTTGACCGATTTTGGCTTAGCTAAAGTTTCGGGCACAGCAACAGAGAGTTCTGGATCTGCCACTTATATGTCCCCGGAAGGCGTGAAAAAAAATGATAATCCTAAATCTGATGTTTGGTCGCTTGGGTGCACCCTCTTTGAAGTTCTAACTGGTAAAATGACTCCCTATATGGAGAAGGATAAACGTACAACCGCCAATCTGGAAAATAATCTAAACAACGTCGAAAAAACAATGCAAGAACAAGGGTTCGACAAGGGTTTGATTGATTTTATCAAGAGTATGTTAAAAGTGGAACCCAACATGCGCTTTAATGTAGAACAACTTCAAACAAACTTTGAAAAATTAAACCTTGAGCAGTTTAAACGCTCAAAATAGGTCAATGTGCCTTGCCAAAAACAGAATTGTAATAAGATCTCACCATAATTTTCTTAACATTCTGGTTGGCTTTATGGCAAACCTCTATCACTCTTAGCAGTGAAGTCCTGTCAAATGAAATGCCAGCTTCCCTCATTTCCGTATAGAGATCAAAAGCAAGATTCGCATCTCTTGCTTCTTTACAGGACATCAAAACCTTGAGGTAGGTTTCCCTTTCTAAACGGGCCCCTTTTGCTCCGATTTTAGAGAGGAGCGCTTGGGCCTTTTCGGGCACGCCTAGTTTGATGTACGCCTTTATGGCGTGGCCATACACCGGGTCTTTGGGTATATCCTCGTCGGTATCAAACGCTATGAATAAGGCGATTGCTTTGGCGGGCTTTTCAAGTTGAAGGCAGATATCCATTAATGAAGCAATTGTTACAAGGCCAGGGAGAAATCCAATGCTCTCCATTTTTTCCAACAATGGAAATACCTGTTCTAATTGAGATGGCGCCCTATACCCTTTGCTAAGGATTGTAAATGTGTAATCATCCGGTACGACTTGACAGCTGGCCATGCTACCTAATAGGTCAACAGCGTCCTCTAAATTTCCGTTCTCAACAAGGTCGTTCATCAGGGTGTTGAATGTCACGGCATTTGGATAGATGCCAGCTTCTTGCATGAGTTGACGAGCCTCTTCTACTTTAGAAGGTATTTCGCTTTTCAGACAGGCGTACAACAGGCTAGTAAATGTCCAGACATTGGGTTCAAGACCAGCACTTTTCATTCGTCGAATGAGATAGAACGCTCCGTTCGCGTTTTTTGTGATTGCGCATCCATGGATCAAGGTGTTGTAGGTCGTTAGGTCGGGTTTGATCTGACTTTGGTCTGAATCTAAGAAATTCAAAATTTCAAGAGCCTTGCTCACACGATTTCCATACACATATGCTTTGATTAGAGCATTAAAAGTGACTATATTGGGTGTGATATTGCATTTTTTAGCACCATCGAAGATCGCTTGTGCCAGCCAATGATGTCCCTTTCTTGCACAATTGTTGATCTTGACGGTGATATACTTCACCGGATCGTCCATTCGTGCTGCTGCCATCAGGATTTTGTTTGCAATGTCCCCAACGAGATTCGCCTTGGCAGCAACAGCCGCTTGGCTACTATCTGTGACTAAATGACTCCGCGAGGTGTGCCGCTCAATACTTGTTTGGCCTAAAGAATGTAGTGCACTCATGGTACTTCTCTTTTTTTGTAAATTTTTAACAAAGGAGAATCACGATACCAAGTAATAAAATTAAATGCAACGATTTTACCAAACGCTAATTTTATTCAACGAAATTTTTGAAAGCTGATCCAAACTCACCTCAAACTCACATCCTTACAACCGTTTTCTTGACAAATTTAAGCTGGCAACTTAAAATGGCCATATGTTGATCAAGCGAGATATTGCCACAAAATTGCGAGAAAACCGGGGAGTGTATATCCACATCCTCATTGGACCGCGCCAGTGCGGAAAAAGCACACTATTTGCAGCATTAGGTGAAGGGAAATTCCAGGAAATCACTTTTGATGATTTCCAGATGAGAAATCTAGCCGAAAGAGATCCGGGGTTATTTTTAACACAATATCCCCCACCCATCATCATCGACGAAATTCAATACGCCCCGAATATTTTTCCCGAAATTAAACGGATCATAGACAATCTCAAAAAAGACCGGGTACTAAAAAACCAAAAAGATGAAATCACCGTTTTGTTTTATCTCACTGGCTCAAACCAGATCCTTTTGGATACTCACGTAAAAGAAACGCTCGTTGGCCGCGCTAGCTTTTACCATCTGAATACACTTTCGGTCCATGAAATCAAAAATGCTTTTCCAAATATGCCATTAACCACCATCTTGTTTAAGGGCGGTTGGCCTGAACTGTATACCAATCCCGCTTTAGACCCTGTCAAATACCTCAATGATTACATCCGCAATTACATTGAAAAAGATATCGTCGTCAGTGCAGGCATCATCAAGAAAAAAGAATTTCATACTGTCCTTGGCATGCTGGCCGCAAGAACTGGCAACATCCTTAACCACTCCTCTTTGGCAAAAGACAGTGGAGTTAAATCTGTCACCATCAACGAATGGATTTCTGTGTTAGAAAGGACAGCTCTTCTTTATTTGCTACCTCCACTTGAAACGAATCTAAATAAGCGTCTCACCAAAGCGCCTAAAATCTATTTCCTCGATACTGGTCTTACAACCAGATTACAAGGGTGGATGGATGCCAAGCCGCTATTAGCAAGTCCGCAGGCCGGAGCCCTTTTTGAGACACTTGTTCTGAGTGAAATCGTCAAATGCATCACGAATTTTGGTAAAAATTGGAAGGTTTCTCTTTGGAGGACAAAGGATGGAGAAGAAGTTGATTTCATCATAGATACCGGCAAAGGTGATATTCTTGCACTCGATGCCAAACTCAGCATCCACGGAGCCGATCCTGTTGCTCCACCTCCTTCTCTGAGCAAAACCTTCCCCCACCTCAAACACATGATACTCGTCACTTACGATGGCAAAAAACTATGGCTTAGCAATAACTGCCTCCAAATTCCGATTACTCAGTTGACGGACTTTCTCCTTGAATTCACTTAAATTACGTCCTAGCACCAGAGCTTCCACAACAACCGATCGTCGAGTTGTTCTTGTGTAAGATATTTTCTTTTGATAAAACTGCTGTTAGATCAAAAATTTAAAAACGGAGTTGTTATGAAAAAAATATTCAAGATTCTTTTGTCGGCAAGTCTTTTACTCTCCCCCTCATGGGCCTTAGCCGATACGAGCAGCAATAATGGAGCTGCAACACTCAACGCGGCTCAATTCAAGCAAGCGATGGACAATGCGATAGAAAGTCAAAAAAACAAAATCACGTCCTTAAAAAGTGTTGTTTTCAATCTCAATGCCCCAGTTGTGGCAGGCGCTGACAAGCAACTCGTCGATGCAACCGTGATCCTCGAAGTTAAGCAAAATCTTTATGATAAATTCATCGACAACCCCATCAACCAAGACCCCCAGTTTCAAGCTTATATTCTTAGGGTGATGAATCAGTCTGTGATCACTGAGAACGATTTAAACGAGCTCCAAGCGGCCGTCAATGCCGCCCATGCACGACAAAAGCAATAACCCGGTTTTCAGATGGATTTTGACACGCGATTAAGCCGCTATGCTGAGCTGATCGTCCAGCATGGACTGAATGTGCAGCCCGGACAGGTCGTCAATTTGACCGGAGAGATCATCCATCGCAAATTGCTTGAAAAATGCACCGCAGCTGCCTACAGACGCGGCGCTAAGTACGTAAACGTCGACTTTATCGACCCCTGGACGAGCAGGCAGCGCGTGCTGGGTTCCCAAAAAGAGAGCGATCTGGCCTATGTGCCCGCATTTATTCCTACCAAGTTTAACGAGGTTTTAGATGAGAATGGGGCCATTTTGCGTCTATTGGGAAGTGAAGAGCCCGATAGCCTTGCAGATATACCGCCCGGAAAGGTGAACGCAATGCAATTGAGCATTAGGCAATCGCTCAAGCGCTACTACGAAGAAGGGGTAGGCAAATCAAAAATTCACTGGACTGTAGCTGCTGCTGCCACACCAAAATGGGGAAAGAAAGTCTTTCCACACCTTTCGGAAGAAAAGGCTGGAGAGGCTCTCTGGGATGAGATTTTTAAAATCTGCAGAGTTGACCACCCCTCTTACCTCGAGCTTTGGGATCAGCACGATGAGAAGCTACAAAAACGGGCAAAAGGGCTAACCGACCTGAAGATTGAAATGCTCCATTTTACAGGCCCTGGAACCGATCTAAAAGTGTACCTGTCTCCCAAAGCTATCTTCGCAGGGGGTGGGCATGAAGGGCCCCACGGCGCACACTACGAAGCCAACATTCCGACGGAAGAATGTTTTACAACTCCCGACTGCCGCAGGACTGAAGGGCATGCCAGAGTCACTCGCCCCTTCCTCGTGCATGGAACCATGGTGAAAGGATTAGAGGTCACCTTTGCCGGAGGAGAAATCACTGACTTTAAAGCAAAAGAAGGGAAAGATGCGTTCTCCTTTTATATCCAAAGCGACCCTCAAGCCAAGCGGCTGGGCGAGGTGGCTTTAGTGGGAACGGATTCACCCATCTACCAAAGCGGCCTGATCTTTGAAGAGATCTTGTTTGATGAAAATGCCGCCTGCCACGTTGCAGTTGGCTCTGCTTACCGCTTTTGCCTTGACGGAGGAGAGACGATGAGCGATCAGGAGCTTGCAAATGTCGGATGCAATAATAGCAATGTCCACACCGACATGATGATCTCCTCCGACGAGGTAGACGTCCATGCCATCACCTACACAGGCCGTAAAGTCTCCCTGATCCGCAAAGGCAAGTGGGACATTCATTTCTAGGTTGACTTTATGCCTCATGGCGCTATACATCTACAAAGTAGATCCGTTTAAATAAAGCAGGTATTCAATGATGAACAAACTCATGCACCGTTTGACAATCTTAACTAGTTTGGTTGTGTTGCTGGTCTTTGCTAATCAAGCACAAGCAGCAGAAAAAAAACCAAACATTCTTGTGATCATGGGTGATGATGTGGGTTGGTTTAACATTGGCGCCTATCACCGGGGCATTATGTCTGGCAAGACACCGAATCTCGATAAGCTTGCCAGCCAAGGGATGTTGTTTACCGACTATTATGCTGAGGCCAGCTGCACAGCCGGTCGTGCGAACTTCATCACAGGTCAACTGCCCGTACGCACTGGGCTGACTACTGTTGGCCAGGCTGGAGCTGATGTTGGTTTGCCAGCTGAAGCATGCACTATTGCTACGGCGCTCAAGGCGCTTGGCTATACAACCGGCCAGTTCGGCAAAAACCATCTGGGTGACTTAAATAAGTTTCTCCCCACAGTCCATGGCTTCGA